>Ga0210388_10001268_pt1 | contig 19887 bp, 19 predicted proteins | sample IncBWC19OmetaG_FD_155485 | JGI IMG/M metagenome (GOLD analysis project Ga0210388, IMG submission 155485) | Forest soil microbial communities from Barre Woods Harvard Forest LTER site, Petersham, Massachusetts, United States - Inc-BW-C-19-O ... | reverse complement strand
AAGCGACGCCTGAGTGTTCTGGCACCAAGGCTCGGAGGGCAATTGCTGACTGCGCCTCGAATTGCCAACTCAGCAACGTGAAAGCCGTTGTTTTTGTGAGGTTTGGTAGGGGCGGTGGGGATCGAAAACAACAGCGATTGGAATTTCAGGGACTTACAAGAAACATGAGAGAGCGCTAAGTCATTGAAAAATAGCATAAGGGAACTCAACGGAATTCTTATTGCTCCCTTAAAGCTCCCTCGTTTTTCCTGATCACCTGATTGTTTTCGCCGTGGATTTTCCACGCACTGCCCATAACAGGAAATCGGCTTCGGGCTCAAATTCTACGGCACGGATGGCAAGCCGACGCCCGATTTGACGGAATCATAGGAACATATCAACTCATGGTCCGCAAAGCCTTCTGGCCGTGCAGCCTCGGACGTGAGCTCACCTGCCTTGGGCGCGCGCCATCCTACTCCAACAGCTCCATCGCTTATGTAGCCAGGGAACTCGAGGCTATCGGCCACAGTTGCCGCATGGTCGCAATCACCTGTGGAGTCTGCTTGGGTTTGTCTTTGTTGTCCGTGCCGTCCTCACGTGAACTATTCTCTCACCATTCCTCGCATCACGTGTAAACGCTGAGGCTCGAAACCTTTACAGGCTCCTCTTCCAAACTATTCTGAAAGACGTAGAGTACGGACGTTTCGTGAAGGATGGAGGCATCCACCACATCTCGGTACTTCACAATGATTCGCAGAATCCCTCTCTTCGCTCCGTTCATAATGCTGACCCCATCAGTAAACCCGGAGTCGGCGTTGAATCCACCGACCGTTTCTTTCTGACCGCTTCCAAGCAAGGAATGGAGGTTATTTGTCGTGAAGTTCAAAGTTTCTTTTGGAAGTGGTCCGTCAACAGTATCCGCACCGATCTGGACACTCTCGACACGGGCAATCGTCCTGCCGTGGTTCTTGATTTGAATTGAACACACGAAAAGGTCAAGAACGACATTTTCGTCATCCCGTGGGTCTTCTTCTGGTGGTCCCAAACTGATTTCAATCCAAGCCCGTTCGCTAGTCAGGACAGCTTGGGCGCTGTTGATGAGGGGGTCGGCTTCGATTATTCTCAGGTTTTTCCCGCACAGCGAACACCAACTGACGAGGAAGCGTACGTCGCCTAAGCCGACGACCTGCCCGAAATGGTCTCTCATTTCATTGTATTTTTCCGCCGTATAGCGATATGCCTCGCAAGAGTGTTTCTTCATTTGACGTCGGGATACGCAACCTCGCCCCAGTTCCCTTCGCCGTAGGGGTTCGAGGAGAACGGGTCGGGCCGTTTGGTCCAGTTCCAGATAAAGATTCGGCCGTCGTTGTAGAGAATCGCTGTGATGTAGCCGGTCGGGTCGGTCGCAAATTGGACGATCTTAGCCTTCTTCGGTGCCTTCGTCGGCTCAATGGAGTCCGGTAGCCCGTGTTTCATAGCTTTCGTATTCGGTCGGCGGTCGCGCGGCCGTTCGCGGCCTGTTGCCTGAAATGCTTGGCCGTCGATTCACCATTCTCGGCGTTCTTAGCTTCCTCCTCCGCTAGCTGGCGCATGGATTCTGCGATTTTCTTGGCGTCATTCTTTTCGCGGTCGGCTTCGTACTTGTCCTGTCCCGCGAGGGTTTTGTATTCCTCGGATTGCTGGCCTTCGCTGATCTGTTTGTCTATCGCGTCCGCTTCGGCGTTTAGCTGAGCGACGAGTTTTCGTTTTTCATCGGCTCGGCGCGCGGAAAGTCCAGCATTCATCTCGTGCATGAACGCGACGGTCGGAATGGTATGGGACACCCTAGTCTCAGTAAGGGCACAATCTGGGCCCCTCACGTATTGGTTGCTCTGGTGGACCATCGCAGCGACGTTCCTTGCGGTCAACGGAGTTTGGTGGCTCACCCGGACGGCTTCACAAGCATCGACACTCTGGGTTCACGTCCAGTCGTTCGACAAGTACGTTGCGAGTGTTCCTAGTGAGTTTCGCAATCTTGAAGTTGAGGCAAAGGCTCGCGAGAAATTGAGGCTGATCTCCGGGAACACGGTTCCGTCACAGTAGACATCTCAGAGGGGCGAGGCCTAACATTTTTCTGCAATCGCAGTGGGTCTTCTCTTTCCCGTAGGTGTAGGTATTTGTCTCGGCCCCGCATTTGTCGCACCGAGCGGGCAAAAGAAGCCACGACAGGATTCGGAGAATTCCCAGGGTGATAAAAGTCATGAGAGCGGTATTGGAGGCACCATGAATGGTGAAACAGAAGAGAAACGCTGGGGGTTTTACTATGCGCTGTATTCCAACTTGGCACATTGGACGGCTTCGCTCACGATTTTGGGGTTCATGATCACCGCCGGAATTGTCCTGACGGCAAAAACGGATGGCGGGACGACCCAGCCCGTCAGGGCCGCCATCGCTTTCGGTTTCCTTTGCCTGGCCGAATATTACCTCGGGTGGCGAATGATTCAGCTCGGCCCTTATATTCGCAAGAGGCTGCCCCCCTGATCTCGACGAGGAGCGGGGGCTTAAAACTCTGTTCTTGGTTCCGTGGGTATCCGGGAGCTTGGCTTACGCGTAGCTGTTATTCATTCTTTTCTGCCGATGAGAAGAGTCCCGGGGTAGTTTGTGGCTTTTTCTCAAACGCTGGCGGCATGATTATCGGGGCGCCCGGGCGGAGCCTGTATTCGCTGTAGGGCTTGCCGGAAACTTTGCGCTCCTCGATCTGATAACCCTCGCTTTTTAAGTCCCAAATTCGCGCCCCCATGCGCAGGATATGAAAATCCCGCACGCACTCCACGGTGGAGAACCACGCTCCTTCTTTCAATCTCTTTAGGATTATTTCCTTTTGTGTCATGGGAAGTTGGGGGGTGGAGGGTTTCTGGAGATCGCTAATGAGCGTTTTCTCTAACTTATTGATTCCCGGCGGTTTGCAAGGAAAGAGACTTCCTATCCCTTAGTAGGAGAACTTTTATGAGTCCTAATCTAGGGATAACAATCTGCGGGTACCTATCTATCGGATGTTGTGTTTTGGCGGCCATCCGCAAGTTCGTCGATGAGTTTTGCAAAACGTGGGAATCGGTCGTGAAGCATCTGCGTAAGACCTTCGGAAAGCCGAAGCCCAACCCGAAGCAAGAGTAGGGGTCTTTGCGGGCCGTTGGCTGTCCGGCCCGCCGATGATTGCTCTACTCGTCAGAACCGTTGTCGATAAACACCGCGAAATCTTTGTAAGGAGAGCGCCCCTTCGTGGGCGATTTCTTCTTACCCAAAGATTCGATCTTCACGCGCTGGCCGATGCCCACGTTCGACATTTTCGTATCGAGGACGGACGATCCCCAGACGGCGACGATGGTCCCGTCGTCCTGCTTCAACTTATAGAGATTTGACTTGTTCTCGCCGACCTCCGTTTGCTTGGCGACGTATTCGCCCTCGACGACGGAGTTCTCTTCAAAGTCCCAGGCAGGAGCTTGCGTAACTTCTTTGTAAGCCATTGTGATTATGTTTGGATTTCGACCTTTGTTTCGGTATGTCGAAGATCGTATTCGTCCGTGATCTGCGTTCGGATGTCGGCCGGTCGGCAATCATCGCAAAACTTGGTGTCCTTCTCGTTGATCGTCCGGCAACCGCGCGTCGGGCAGATAAGCTGACGAGCCGCTACCGCGACACACGCTGATTTAGGTGCACGAACTCTCCGCTTCTTTCATCCTTGCGTATCATGGTTGCGACCGCTCCGTTGCCGAACGCCTTCTGAAAAACAGACCCTTCCAAATCAGTCAAAACGAATACGACTGGCTCGGTTCCGGTGTCTATTTCTGGGAATCCAATCCTGCCCGAGCCTTCGATTGGGCCCGGCATTTAAAGAAGGTTGGTCGGAGAGGCGCCGTCAAAATCAAGCAGCCCTATGCCGTCGCGGCAGCTGCGTACGTGCCAGTTTCGAAGTTCATTTCTAAGTCATCGAATTCCACGAGACACCGTGCGAGGCGACGTTCGTCGTGTAGACCGACGGCTCAACCCTCGCGGCCGTAGCCTCGTAGAGCTCTGTTTCGACGTGAGCTCCGATCCGCGCAACGTCGAAAGCCTCGCCGGCCCAACCGAGCACAATCATACCGATCAGGATTACTGTGCACTTCATCTTCCAATTCAGTCTTGCGAAGGTCATGGGCTTCACCTTCGTTCCAGTGAAACTCCAGAGTTGCACCGATGGAAGCGAAAAAAATGAGTATTAAAGCAACGGACACCCCCAACTCGACGGGAATCACTGACCGCGATCTCGGCGTCATTCTTCAACTACCGGCACCTTACGGAGCGTGACGCTGAAAAAACCGTAGGGCTCGCTCGTCCAGCAGGCCAGCAACAGATTGACGGACGTAGCAGTCGGCGAAACATTGTGGATCGTAATCGTGAAGTTGATCGGGATGTCAGTTTCAAGCTGTTGACGCCGGCCGCTCGCGCCGAAAACCAACGTGTGAGGATCCGGCGGCACCAGTCTGTATTGCGTGCCGTTGCTGTCAACCAGGGTTGAGATACCCTCCGTCTGCGCGTTCAGGTCGAGCAGCCGGCTTTGCAGATTGTTCGTTACCGATCCCGAGCAAACGAGCAAGTCCGAAATGCGCTTACAGGCTTGGGCCCTAAAGACGAAGCCATCTGCCTCGGCAGTGACCTCCGGCGCCGTAGGCGCTGCTGTGGGTTTCGCGGCACTCTGTGAGCTAGAAGCGCTAGGGCTCGATGTAGGCTGGACGGCGATCGCGCTTGTCGGTGGCACCGTTGGGGCATTCCCTCCGGTCCCCGGACTGCCGGTGCTCGAGGTTGAGGCAGTCTGAACTAGGGGAATCGGAGGTTCTTTCTCCCGAACGAGTTTATCGACCCGTGGTCGGTGTTGCGACCACTTCGTCTCGCGTGCCGACTGGTTCATCAGATGCTTGCTTCGACGGGACGGCGGTCGGCGGGTTCGCGCCCGAAGAGGAAGTGCCAGCGGCGGGACTTGAGGTGGCCGCGGGCGCGACCGTTTGCTCCGGCTTCTGAAGATGAAGCCAGACCCGAACCTCGGGAAACATGACGGCTACGATGACACCGACGCCGGTAAGGATGACCCCAGCCAGTCCGATCTTCTGGTCTCGACTCCACTTTCGGTCGACGGGCTTAGGTTGGGTCGGGTTTGCGTCGGCCAGCGGGACGGTCGCGGGAATAACACCTCCGAACGAATCCTGACTGGGCCATGGCCTCGACTCGCGCATGACATCGTCCCAAAGCGTGTTGAGACTACTCATCTCGACGATTCGCTCGCTGATTTGCGTGGGGACAATCACGGGCTTGGCCTCGTTTCCGCCCGCGTGGGACTGGAACAAATTGAAGTCGGGACCGAGGTAGATACCTAATTCGATGATCTTCTGGTCGCACGACGGATCGAATGCGCGAGCGTCCTCTTCCAAACCCTCGCGTGACAACCTGATTCGCCGGCTCAGAAATTGCGTGCGTAGAACTTTCGCCAGAATCTGGACGGCCCTCCGGGCCTGATTCTCGAGTTCAGCGTCGCCGCAGTAATGAAAGGCGAGGGCCGTCGGGAGATAGTCGTCTCCGGTCCGAACATAAGTCGTGAGAACACGACGGTAAACGAGGTCGTCCAGTTCGCGCAGGCTCTGAAATTCGATAACCAAATCTTGTCGCGGAGTCGATTCCCCAAACTTCTGAAGAAAGGTGCGCACGACTCTTCGAAGCATCTTGCGCTCGGCGGCATCGCGAAATTGTATCACCACCGCAATTGGCGACATCGCTCTCCGGCCCGCTGCGTCGGTCCTCGCCTTGCCGTGTTCGGAGACCGCCACTAGCCACTTACCACTCTCTTTTGGTCCACTAGTCACTGCCTCAATGAGCGGCAACGAAGTTTCTCAGGACATCCGTATTCGCGGGCCCGAAACCGTCCCCTACATCTCGCATCGACCACGGCGCCGCGCCCGCCACTTTCGTCCCGCCTTGCAATCCAGCATTGTAGGCGGCTTCGAGCGTCTTCTGCATGTAGTCCGGGTCTCCTGCCACATTTGCCGGGAACTCACCGAGCCATATCGGCCGGTTGAGCCCCGGCGGCAGGTCTGGCAAGACCTGGAGGAGGGTCTTGGGGTTTTCTGTCTGGGGGTAGTAATGGAATTGATAGAAATCGAGTCCAACATTCTGCCAGATGCCGACCCACTTGGCCCGAGCGGAACCGAGGGTGACATATTGTCCGGGTGCGTGCTGTTGCGCCGCAGCAGCAACCTTTGTGGCAAAGAGGGTGAACTTATCCAGTGGTACTGGATCGAAAGTTCTGTTCTTTATTTGCCCGGGAGCTGGCAGGTTAGCGTCCGTTAGGCCCCACTCAGGTTCATTCGCAATGTCGTATGCCAGCACCGAGTCGTTATCCGCATATCGCTCGAACACGGGCACAAACACGTTGCTGATCAGCGCGTCTTGTTTGGCGGGATCCCTCAAGATTTCCGATCTCCCGCCCGTGATGTCGTCGGCTTGGAGCTTGTTGAACATCCACTCGAAGGAGATCAGCACGAAGATGATCTTGATGCTATAGGAGCTTGCGATCGCCACAGCTTCATCTATATCGACAAAGACAGCTCCATCAAGCGCGGTCGGACTCCCACTGTTACGGTCATACACGATACCGGCGCGGCCATCGAAAAATAGAAACCAGCGCGCCACGTTCACACCAGCGCCCTGCATCGCCTGCAATGTAGGCCGCAATGCGTCTCTCGAAAGCGGAGAATGCGGAGGAAGCGGAGGCGGATTGGGCGATCCGATGCCGTATACTCCCCACTTGTTCCCACCGAAATCTCCGCCACATACGATCCAAGGCAGATTGGCTCCGAGCAGCCAGCCCGTATTGCCGTTGATATTGATTCGCGCAGATCCAGTCAGATCGGGTTTGGGGTTCAGCATAATCGCCTCCTATCCACTTACCATTATCCGCTGCTACAAGTCACCGTTTCGGGCCCCTGAAGGACGGGTCACGCCCGAATGGTGCCTCCTTCGTCTGGATCGCGTCCTGCGTCAATGTCCCGTGTACGATGGCAAGCCGACAAAAGCATTCCTCACTTGTTAACAACCGTCCGCCTAACGGCTTCGCGCCAAGGGCTTTCGATCCTTACACGTCACGATCGCCAACCGTTTCCTGCCTCATCTCTATTGATGGAGCTCCAGCGCAAGGGATCCTTACGGGCATAGGAGCGGTAAACGAACGGCAGACTAGTTGTATCTCGACCATTTCGTTCGCGTGCGGTTTGTAAACGCCGAGAGTGAGAAGAAGGTTCTCGCGACTCTTGAGGAAGGCCTACGAAGCATCCTTCGTGAATTAGCCCTTAAGGAAAACTCATATACGAAAACGACCGTTGAAGGATCCGGGGATACGTTGGCAAAGCCGTTACCTCATACCCGAAGCCGTAACGATGCCAACTTCGAAACCCTTCCTATCCTTCCGCTTCTCAGAGTTAGAGTCTACAGTCGCAAAAGGCCAAATACGAGAACCACCGTGCCTATGAGTAGCGAGAGTCCCAGAAAATACACTGGCCAGGGCGACCAATTATGTTCAGCGCGAACCTTCAGATATTGCCCAGGCGAATCCCAACCGTTTGGACTCAGTGGTTTCTTAAAGAATGTGTAGGACGTTTTGTAGCCAGCTTTCATCATTTTGAGCTGAATGTGGATGAAGAAAACGGCAGAGCTTCCAATAAGCAACAATCCCAGAATTACGGCCGGATCATGGTGGGCCATATAAACTAGCGGCCCAAAATCATTGTCTGGCATAAGTCATCCTCCAACGTAAAAGACATGCGGTTCCAGTGCGTTATTTGCCGCACTGACAGCCAGGTCCCGGGGGAGAAACAGGATTGGTTACTGTGTTTGTAACATACTGAGAAAATCCGAGTCCGTACCCGTTGGAAACGTTTAGAACCCAGGTTCCGGTGTCGGGAGAGTAAGAAAACTCGAAATTGATATATAAGATCGAGTATTGTGTGGTATTGAAAGGGCCCGACACGTCACTAATTGAATTCGCGCTGGTGAATACTACTCCGAGACCAGTTCCCCCCGAGAGACCTCCGGTTTGGTTATTTTGGTAATTCCCACAGAGACCGTGAGAGCCGGCGAAGCCGCCGTAACTCAGATAACCTCCGTTGTTCTTTGGGTTCGGGAAATAGAGTCCGCCAATTGACGCCGAACCACCCCCTGCCAGCGGCGATGCACCTAGGTACCCGCCGGCATTCAAAGAATACCCCACGCCGAGAAGGCCTGTCGGGTCCTTCAGATTGGGTGACGAATTCCACACGTAGCGATACAGATCTATGTCTCTACCTTGGAACCCGAGTGGGTCTTCGCTGTTGAACTTGCCTGCGGCGGGATCGAAGTTTCTAGCACGGTCGTAATACAGACTTGTCTCGGTATCGAATTCGCGGGCGCTGTAGCGGAAGTAATTGGTTACTGAACCGGTCGAATTTGTCGTGTTCCCGAACGAATCGTACGTGTAGGTGCTGGCGATCGATCCATTTGTCGCAGTAAGTGAGGTGACCGACCCAAGCCCATCCGCTTCATAGAAATCCGTTGTCGTGCCGCGCTGCATGGCGAGCGGCTCGTCGATGTTTTGACCTTGAGTATAGTGAGCCACCTCTGTTCCACTCGCGTTCACAGTTTCGACCAAGTTGTTGCCATCGTGAATGAAGATGCTGGTCGCACTCGGCGAAACCTTTTCAATGCGCCTGCCAAAGGGATCGTATTTGAACGTCACTGTGCCGCCAGAGCTTGGGAGCGTGACGCTAGATAGCCGGTTTTCATAATCCCAAGAGTAGTCCGTTGTCCCACCAGAGGCTGTCTTGCTGGTTGTATTCCCGTTGTAGTCGTATGTGTAGCCTGCACTAGCGGTCCCGGTCACCTCGTTCGATGAGTTGTTCGTGTACGACGACACTCCCAGCGATGCCGTTCGATTGCCTACCGCGTCGTAGGAATACGACTCCGTGGTTGAGCCGCCCTTAGTCACTTGAGTTAGCTCGTAAATCGAATCATAGGAGTAGTTCGACGTGACGCTCGCATAGTCATCCGTCTTCGCGGTGCGGTTTCCCGCAGAATCCAATGTGTAAGATGCACCGTCAATAGTACTTCCGGACAGTTGGTGCAGTATGCTCAACAGGTGAGACAAATTGTCGTAGTTGTAGTTCGTCGCAACGTTATTTGGCCGAGTCATCTGCGTGCGACGGCTGAGCGCATCGTAGCTGAATCCAAAGGACCCCGCCCAGGAGTTGGCGAGTGTCGTGAGCCTGTTCAATGTATCGTAGCTGTAGGTGTCCGTGCTGCTGTCGGGCGCCGTAAAGCCCGTACGGTTGGACGCTGCGTCGTACGTGTACGAATTTGTGAACGTGCCCGCTAGGAAGGCATACTGTGTTGAAGTGCCGGTCAACCGGCCCATGTTGTCGTATGAGAAGCCGTAAGTCCCAGTCGGATCGTTCACCTGCGTTACCTTGCCCACAAGATCGTAAGTGTATTCAACAGTCGTCGAGTCCGGATATGTCTTCTGAGTTAGCCGGTTCAACGCATCGTAGACATACTGGATCGTCTGTCCCTTGCGGTCGGTCTTGCTCGTCGGATTGCTGTCGGCATCGTACGTATAGGTCTCAGAGAGATTCGACGGAAACGTGGTTTCGGTGACGCGGCCAAAGGCGTCGTAAGCGAAATTTGTCGTATGGCTGTTTGCGTCGGTAATGCTGGTCAGGTTGTTCTCTGTGTCGTAGCCGTACCCGGTGACGTGCGACGCCGCGTCCGTAACGCTGGTGAGCCGGTCGGCGACATCGTAGGCGTAGCTGGTCGTTTTGCCGTTCTGGTCGGTAACCGACGTGCGCCGCCCGCGATAATCATAAGTGAAGCTGGTCGTGGTGCTGTCGGGATACGTAATTTGAGTGATGCGGTTGCCTGAATCGTATGTGAAGCTCGTAACGTGTGAGAGCGCATCGGTTATGTTCGTGCGATTCCCCCGCGAGTCGTACGTGTACGCTGTGACGTTGCTCTGCGGATCGGTGATGCTTGAAATCAATCCGACCGAGTTGTAAGAGACGTTCGTAGCGTGACCGAGCGGATCGGTGATCTGCGTCAGCTCACCGAGCGAATTGTAGGCGAACTGAGTGACGCTTGCCGAGCCGCCTCCGCCGGGAGCCGGGCTCGTCACCGAAGTCAGATTCCCGTGCGAATCGTAAGTGTTTGTGATGACGTGCCCGAGCGGATCGGTCGCCGTCAATTCTTCGCCGAAATTGTTGTAGGTATAGGTCGTTGTGGGTGTGCCCCCGGACACAGCGGGCCGCGTAACCGAGGCGAGATTATTGTTGGGGTCGTAGGCGTAAGAAGTCACGTTTCCGAGCTCGTCCGTCGTAGACGCGACATTACCGAAACCGTCGTATTGAGTGGTGACGTTTCCCCGAAGCGTGCAGCTGGAGCAGCCGGATCCTTGCGCACTGGATACCGCCCACTGCCCGCCGACTACAACAGTGGCGTAAGTCGACTGATTGCCGAACGAGTCCGATAGCTGAATGGACGAAGTGATCTGGAACGACGGGCCGTTGGCAGTGGCATTCGCTACCGTCACAGTCACCGGCCCAGTGGACGCACCGGAGGGAACAATCGCCACAATCTGCGTGTTGCTCCAGCTCACGATGCTTGCAGCCGGAGCGCCGTCGAAGGTGAGTACGCTGTCGCTTTGGGTGGGCCCGAATCCATCGCCGGTGACAGTGACGCTCGAGCCGATCGGGCCTGAGCCGGGAGAAACCGAGGATATCGAAGCAGGATCGACTACCGTGAACGTCATCGCACTGCTCGGCACGCCATTGACTACGACGGTCAAGGGACCTGTCGTGGCTCCCTGGGGCACGTTTACCGTGAGGCTTGTAGCGCTCCACACATATGGCGATGCCGCCACGCCGTTGAACATGACGACCTGGCCGGCAAAATTCAACCACTGCGTAGACAGGCCGGTGCCCGTTACGATGACTTGCCCTCCGACCGGCGCCGCAGGTGGAGTAACACTGGCAATCACTGGATTGTAGATATTCAGTGCAACGTCGGTGTTGCTCCCCACGCCGTTCTCGACCACGGTAACGGGTCCGGTGCTCGCACCGCTCGGCACCGTGGCAACGATCTGCGTATCGCTCCAGCTGGCAATGGCCGCCGCCTGCACGCCGTTGAAATATACGACGCTGGTGCCTTGACTTGTGCCGAATGCCGAACCTGAGATTGTGATCGTGTATCCGACCGCCGCCGAGGTCGGGGATACCGCGGAGACGGTCGGAACCGGATACGGAGTTCCGCTGCCGAGGGAGACATTATCGAACGCTGCTGTGACGTAGCTCGAGCTGACCGCCATCCCAATGTACACGTTCGTCGCCATCGAGATTGTCTGGGTCCCAACCTGCGTCCAGTACACGCCGTCGAGCGAAAGATACGCGGTAAATGTCGTCCCGCTGCGCGTCAACCGAACCCAATACGGATACACTGAGTCGTAGAAAGTAGCGGTTTGCTCCGATGCGGCCGCGCTCGTCGTGGTGCGGTAGTAAAACTGGCCCTGATTCGGGTTGTACATGATGAAAGCGTCATTGGAACCCGAAGTCAGCGTCTCGCGAATCATCACACCGGCCTGCGGGAAACTGGTTCCCTGAACGTTCGCCACGCGCGCGACGATCGTTCCGTCGCCCGAAAGCGACTGGTAGACAAAATGGAACCCGTCCGCAGTGCTCCCAACGTTACCGTTCGCTCCGATCACTGTGAAAGTCCCGCCCGAGTACGTGGCGCTGCCGCCCGACGCACCGATGTCCTGGTCGAGCCAGCCTGTCGGTAAGGGCTGGGTCGTCACTGTGAAGGACATAACATTACTATCGTTCATGCTCGGTGCGACGGATACGGCGAAGTATCCTGAAACTGCTCCCGACGGAATCGTTGCCGTGATAGAGGTATTGCTCCAAGAATTGATCGTCATCGGCGCGTCGCTCAGTATTGCCGCGCTGCCTCCCTGCGTCGCGCCGAAGCCAGACCCCGTAATGACGATCTGGCTGCCGATCGATCCAGTCGTCGCCGAGAGCCCCGTGATGGAAGGAGCTGGCGTCGATGGCGTGCCAAGGGAGACGCAGTCGAAGGTCGCCGTGACGTAAGTTGAACTGACGGCCATGCCGATGTACACGTTGGTCGCCATCGAGATCGTCGCGGTCCCGATTTGCTGCCATGTCTCACCGTCGGACGACATGAACCCTGTGAAGACGTTCCCGCTCCGTGTCAGCATCACCCAGTAGGGATATGCCGATGAATAAAAAGTATTCGTCTGTTCTGACATGGCCGCGCCGGTCGTCGAGCGATAGTAGAACTGACCCTGGTTCGGGTTATACATCAAGAACGCAGTGGTCGAATCAGGTGTAAGCGTTTCGCGAATCATTACCCCGGCCTGCGGATAACTGCCGCCTTGAAGGTTTGCCACGCGCGCGACAATAGTTCCGTCGCCTGCAAGCGGTTGGTAGACGAAGTGGAATCCGTCGGCCGTACTCGAGATATTTCCGTCCGCGCCGATCACAGTGAAGGTCGAGTTGGAATACGTCGCGCTGCCCCCCGAAGCACCGATATTCTGGTCGAGCCAGCCGCGGGTCAAAGGCTGCGTCGTTACCGTGAGGTAGACCGCGTTGCTATCGTTCATGCCTGGTGCGACCGACACGGCAATATATCCCGAGACTGCACCCGACGGGATCGTTGCCGTAATGGATGTGTCGCTCCAGGAGTTGATCGTCATCGGGGCGTCGCTCAGTATTGCCGCGCTGCCTCCCTGGTTGGCGCCGAAGCCAGACCCGGTGATCACGACTTGTTGGCCAATCGATGCGGTCGTCGCCGATAGGCCCGTGATGACGGGAGCCGCCGATGTAGGAGAACTGAGCGAGACGTAGTCGAAAGTCGCCGTCACCAGATTCGTGCTCACGGCCATTCCGATGTAAACGTTTTGTGCCATCGTAATCGTCGTGCTTCCGATCTGCGTCCAGTAGACTCCGTCTGATGAAAGTGAGGCGGTGAAGGTGCTCCCGCTGCGCGTCAGCATCACCCAGTAGGGATATGCCGAGGAATAAAACGTATTCGTCTGTTCTGAGATCGACGCGGCAGTCGTCGAACGGTAGTAAAACTGCCCTTGGTTCGGTGTGTACATGATGAACGCGTCGGTCGAGCCGGGCGTTAGGGTCTCGCGGATCATTAAGCCGACTTGTGGGTAGTTCCCTTGTATATTCGCTACGTGCCCCACGATGGTCCCATCGCCTGGCAGCGACTGATAGACGAAATGGAATCCGTCGGCAGATCCCCCGATATTGCCGTTTGCTCCCACAACCGTGAAGGTCTCCCCCGAGTAAGTGGCGCTGCCGCCCGACGCACCAATATTCTGGTCGAGCCATCCGATGGCCAACGGCTGTGAGGTCACCGTGAAATAGACCGAGTTGCTGTCATTCATGCTCGGTCCCACCGACACGAGAAGCGGCCCCGACGTGGCTCCGGACGGAATGGTGACAGCGATCGAGGTGTCGCTCCACGAAGTGACGCTGAGAGGTGCCCCATTCAAGGTAACCAGGCTGCTTCCCTGAGACGCGCCGAAATTCGAGCCAACGATAAGCACGGCATCGCCGACAGAACCGGTTGTGGCTGACACGCCTGTGATCGCTGGCGCAGGACTTGCCGGCGTGCTGATCGACACGTTATCGAAAGCGGCGGTCGCCAGGGTCGAGTTGTTCTGACTGCTCACGCCGAAGCCGATGTACACGTTTTGCGCCATCGTGATCGTTTGAGTGGATCCAAGTTGGGTCCAGGTGACCCCGTCCGGTGCGGTGTAGGTGCTAAAGGAATTGCCACTGCGCACGACTTCAATCCAATACGGCAGTCCGTGATTCAAGTAGCCGGGATTGGAGACACTGGCGCCCGTAGTCGGCCGATCGAAAAAGAAGATGTAGGAATACTCGGGTAGCAGATAGGCGTCAGTTGAGTTCGCATTCAAGCTTTCTCTGATCATGACTACGGGCTGGCCGTAGCCGGTGACGGTCACGACCCGCGCAATAATCGATCCGTCGCCCGAGAGCGGTTGATAGGAAAAATTCATCTCGTCCGAAGTACCGGAGATCCCGGTCCCTGAACCGTTCACCGTGAACACGCCGCTGAGATACGTTGCGGTTCCTGCCTTGCCGACCGAACCGATGTCCTGATCCAGCCAATCGGTCGGCAACGGTTCCAGGACGGTGAAGGAAGCTGGATTGCTGTCATTCATGCTCGGAGCGACCGAAACAACCAGGGTCAAGGCACCCGGTGTAGTTGCGTTCGACGGAATCGTCACGGTGACCGAGGTGTCGCTCCACGAATTTATCGTGAGCGGAACGTCGTTGAGCAGGACCTGACTACTGCCCTGCGAAGCGCCGAATCCAGAGCCGGAAATCGTCGTCTGACTACCGATTAGGCCGGAGCTCGGGGATATGCTGGTAATCGCAGGCGCCGGGTTCGTTGGCGTGCCGACGGACACATTGTCGAATGTAGCGGTTGCCAGGGATGACGTACTGGCGCTGGTCACCGCGAGGCCGACATAGACGGTCTGCGCCATCGAAATCGTTTCGCTTGAACCCAGCTGCGACCAGTTAATTCCGTCCGGGGAGGTGTATCCAGTGAACGTGCTTCCACTCCTCACCACTTCGACCCAGTACGGAACCGTCGCAGTGAGAGCACCAGGTTCAGAGGTAGTACCGCCGGTTGATGTCCGCGCGTCAAAATAGATCTGGCCCCAAACGGGCCAGTACGCGACCTTCGCGTTTGTGGAACCTGCATCGAGCGTCTCACGAATCATCACGCCGGCAGCCGAGTAGCTACTAACGCTTTGAGATGTGACGATTCGCGCGACAATCGTGCCGTCACCCGACAGCGCTTGGTAGGCGAAATTGAATCCATCGGCGGTGCCGTAAATCTCGCTACCAGCCCCCGAGACTGTGAACACACCGCTCGTGTATGAGGCGCTCCCCGCCACGCCCGTTGTGCCGACATCCTGGTCCGACCACCCAGTCGGCAAAGATCCTTGTCCCTGAGTCCGCGCCGTTCCAATCAGGAAGAGAGCCAAAAACCCCAGCACGACTCGCTTATTCAGGACCATTGGCAGATCACCTTTGAGCGAAGTGTCGAAATCTGGACCCGATATTTCCCAACGATGTCATGAAATTTGAGCGGCTATTGGTTCGCCGGCAAAGGGCACCGATGTTCATCAGTAGGTGACTGAGATGGCGTCAACGCCGTTTGCACGGGACGACGTCAAGCCTCGCGCGCTGCTGTCATAGGTGTGTGTCTCAAGAATCGTGCCGTTGGAGTCTGTAACGGCGGTGATTAGAGACTGGCTGTTATACTGGAACGACAAAGTGGACAGGTCAGGTTCGGTAACCTGAATCAGTCTTCCCTGACTGTCGTAGGAATACGAAGTCGACACGCCAACATCCGAAGTCACCGCGGTAACCAAATAACTGCCGCCGTCTCCGTAGGAAAAGTAGAGGTGACGGGAAACCGGATCGGTGACCGTAACAAGTCGATCCAACGAGTCGTACGACAGCTGAGTGGTATTGCCGTTCCGGTCGATGATCGAGATGAGCTTGCCGCTTGTGACGTCAAACAGCCGCTGTTCCCCATTCTGAAACGTAAGCGTCCAGTAGGAAGACCCCCAGGAAAGAGTAGCTGTCACATTCGCTGGGGCAGCCACACTCCAATGTCCCGCGTTGAATCCAAACGACCAGAAGCTTCCGTCTCCGCGACCATACTTGATGTAATTATCGCTACCGACGAAAACGCGCTCCTCATATGTCGAGCGCCAATTGGGCCCAAATAAGCCGATTTGTAAAGCACTCTGCGTGGCTGGCCACATGCTGTTCCAAGTCCTCATCAGCGTTAGCCCGTTCGAGAGCCCCGGAATTCGGATATCCGTCTCATCAATGTATGTATTACCGGAGGCCAAACAGATCGGGTGACCTCCTGCCGGACAACGAGGCTTGGTTTCTCCGGGCGCCGCTACTGGCGGACACATGAACGACCACATGAGACAGGTAGCGAGGGTGGGCCCCTCAATGTTTACTATTATTGCTCCCGGCGGGCAGCCTCCGAAGAGCGTCCAGTAGTTGCCAAAGGCAACCTGGCAGTCGTTCCCTGCCTGTGCGGCCACGCCGCGCTCGAAAATGGAGGCCAGAGCTAACAATGCAAAGAACACAAGAAGAACTTTCCTTACCATCGTGCCCTCCGTAGTGCAATGCCTCCGAGTACGACCGCAGAGGCCCACATAACCGCTGTGCATCACACCAATTCTGGGTCAACTAACCCACGAACGCCGCCCTTCCCACGCAACCGTGAAGTCGCCGAGGCGAATCATTTATCTTACTCTCATGGTAACAACTCTGCTTATACTGTCTGTATGGCTAACAACGTATTACTATACCTTTAGTATCTGGTTATTCTTCCTATACGAAGCAGGCTGCTCGATTACCAAGCATTCGCGCGAGGAATGATTCATGCTACTTTCGAAATCGTGCTGGCCCTTGCTCGCTTTGCTGAGCGAATAGCCGCGCCCAGTATCCATTCGGTGAAGATTTACCGACCGAGCTGTAACTCCACCTCTTGCGGCAGTAGCCCGTTGGCCTCAGAAGGTGAACGCAGCGATCGTAGGAACTGAGGCCTATGCGGCGAAGTCAGAAGCGAAATCTCAATTCCTCAATTGGAGACTGCCAGGGACGGGCGGGATCGAAATTAAGCAGAGCAGATTTTACGGGACTTACAGGGAACGGACCGCGGTGCCAAGTCGTCGAACGTAAGTGACAGGGAGCATGGCGATATATTGCTCCCCTTAAAGCTCCCTCGGCGTTTCTCGGTTGCCGAGTCGTGGTCTTTCGATCCACTTCCCTACTTGCCGGAGCCATCGAGTCAGGTGCTCGACGCATGCTCCCTCGAGCACCCCCGCTAAACTGCAAACTACTCAGGCTCAGCATTTTGCGGCCTAGGGCAGTAGGCGAGGAAAACAACCGCGATTGGAATTTCAGGGACTTACAAGGAATCCGAGAGTGCGCTAAGTTATTGAAAAATAGCATGAGGGAACTCGACAGAATTCTTATTGCTCCCTTAAAGCTCCCTCGCTTTTCTTAGTTCCGGGATTCTTTTCGCCGTGGGTTTTCCACCTACTGCCCATGGCGGGAAATCGGCTTCCGGCCCAAATCTTCGGCACGGATGGCAGGCCGAGTTTCCAGATTTTAGTTCTTTCCCGCGAGTTTGTCATCAAAATCTGTTTCCTGGAATTTTGCGCCTCCGAGACGTCCCTTTTGGGCATCCCAAACCTCAGATCCCCAGACCTCGTAGTCTTCGTCGACATATTCGATGAGCAATTCAGGACTCGGGTCCATGAAGCTGAGCTTCGCAAACATTGAGACGGCCGCACCCGAACCCGGCGCGGTCTGACGCTTGTTGAAGTAGTCGACTGGGGTACATCCCGGATCGGATTCCTTCTCAGTTTGAACCTCATGTGGAATACACCCGTTTCCGATCAATCGAGCGTTGAAGGAAGTTTCCGTATCTCGGTATAAGGCACATCGGTGTTCGTGACCGAAAAACCAACCGAATATCGCATCGGCGGCGATACCTTCCGTCGCAAGAAGATCAGCCACGTCCTTGCGGAGCCCGGCGGAATCTTGAAACTCATCGTGATGGGCCGAGACCGGCTGATGATGGGTCAACAAGATATTCTTCTTTTTGTCCCTACTTCGGAGAAGGCCAATCAGCCAATTCCATTGCGCACTGATAGGATCATCCGGACCGGCAGGCTGCAGCCGGCCGCCCGCATATGCAGTATCTAAGCCGATGATCCTCCAGAAGTCGTTCTCCAGGCAAAAGAACGGTTGCGGTTGTCCGAAAGCTTTCAACACAATATTGAAGTAAGCTTCCCCGCCGCTGTACATCTCGTGGTTCCCGTTCAACGCATAGCTCGTCCCTGGAGGCACACCAAGCTCCGGATATCGCGTATTCGTCTGGAACGGCCAAAGCTGCAAGAAGGCCTCGCATTCCGTTTTCACGCCTCCGTAGTAAATATCGCCAAGGTGGATCGCAAGAAGGGGTTGCTGCTTTCTGACGACGCCGGCGATACGGTGAGCAGCCGGGTTGTCGCCGCCCCAGTCCGCGAGCAGCGCGATCGTTGCTTTCGGAGAGAGTTTGATCACCTGCGGCGTTCCGGCAGGGTACGGCGCACGCTCGAAGCGGAGATTCTTCCATTCCTTCAAAATCGAACTAATCAATGGTTCTTTCTGTCCCTGAACGTCCTCATGGACCTGTTTGAAAAAATTGCCGAGAGCAAAGACTCCTTGCTCGATAAGCGTGACTACCCATATCGGATTCCTGTCACCGTAGCCTTGCAGCGAGGGAATGCTGCTGAATACCTTGGAGAGAACAGATTGGAACAAGCCGACAAGGTGAAAGCGCGAGACGTAATCAACATCTCGATGGGATGGTTCCTTCGCGGCGGTATCGCGGATGGACGCGAACTGCGAGGCAAGACTGGAACGCTCGGCCTCAACTAACGCGGGATCGGTAGTGCCGATCGTGCTTGCAACCGCGGCTCGTACTTCGGTCGATCCTTCATCCAGATTCTGTACCAGCGTATCGAGACTTGAGTTGATGAAACGGTGTTGGTTGACCACGCTGTGCATAATCGAGGCTCCTAGAACTGCCGCGAGGCTTTGGGCGTCAGCCGCCGATAGCAAGAGTCCATCCGGCCAGGGTCCTTCTCCCAACTTGCCTCACAACGGCGGGGCATCTCACCGAGCGTTACTATGCCTCTTCGCCGAAAATCGGACATCGTCACGAGTGTCATTCGATTTTGACGATTCAAGTGACTCGATTCCTCTCGGTACTTAGACCGATTGCCGGGACGGAGCCTGCAATCGCCCTTATAGGCCTAGCAAGGGGTGCTATTAAATTATACCGATCTTCTAATAGCAACCCCTTATAAGCGTCAACCTTCGGAGAGGTCCCTTTCCGGGTGTTTCACCTCAAACCCGGCGGACTCACGCAGCAACGGTTTTGTGGAACAATTCGTCCAATCGTCTGGCCTGCTCACTGGTGAGCCGAAAGTTGGTACCCCTTGGATACCGCAGCACGGTCATAGACGCCAGGTCGTAGCGGGAGACGAATGTATTCCCGGGCGATCACCGGTTCAGCAAGATTTAAACGCGCAATCTTCATATTGCCGACGTGTTTTATGTGGACAGCGACAGCCGCACGCGCAAACCCTTCGGACGGGTCTTTTACACGCGCGGGAAATCGCTGGCCTTCTATGCGTTTGACCTGGACCACCAACCCGGCGTGCGAACCGCGGCGGCATTCGTTGGGATGGCCATGCAGTTATTTCCCGTACTTTCGCTCACGCCGCCAGGCCTCCTGGCGAAACGCCATGCCCATCCTAGGCGCAAGAGTTGCCGTGTAACACGAACCCTGTTGCACAAAATCGCATTCGGGTCGTATACTCTGCGCCATTTACCTTACGGCTACTGGAGGAGGGCGTAAATGGCCACGTACACGCGCGCGAATGCCTGGAATAGCGGCGGTACTTTCGCGAACACGGATCTTTTGTGGTATGCGAAAGGCGTCGGCGCAATGCAGGCGCGGAAACTCGATGATCCATCCAGTTGGTGGTTTTTCGCCGCGATCCATGGCGAATACGTGACGCCAAGCAGTCTACAAGATCCGAACGTTTTTCCTTGGAAGGATATTCCTGCCCCACCACCCGTGCCAACCATGCCGTTACCATCCAAGAATGTCTCGGATCAATATTGGGATCAGTGTCAGCACCAAACTTGGTATTTCTCTCCTTGGCAT
>Ga0210388_10001266_pt1 | contig 19920 bp, 24 predicted proteins | sample IncBWC19OmetaG_FD_155485 | JGI IMG/M metagenome (GOLD analysis project Ga0210388, IMG submission 155485) | Forest soil microbial communities from Barre Woods Harvard Forest LTER site, Petersham, Massachusetts, United States - Inc-BW-C-19-O ... | reverse complement strand
TGGCCGGTGTTTTCGTCGACAAAATGAACGTAATCTTCGAGGTCGGGAAAGTGTTTCCCCTTCAGCACGCCCAGCTCTTGATACAGCTTATGGCACGCCAGGCCGGGGCGATGGCCCATCAGATAATGGACGCCGCCGTCGATCACAAAGCCGTTGCGCGGCCAGGCCTTGGCCACTCCGCCCGGCTCGGCATAGTGTTCCAGGATCAGCGCGCGATAGCCGTTCATGCGCGCATAGCAGCCGGTCGCCAGGCCGGCCAGGCCTGCGCCGATGATGATGACTGATTTTTCCGGGGTGGCCGCGCTCACAATGAAAATTCGTTCTGCTTAAATCGTGCGCCAGCAAACACGGCGGCGCTTGCGTGTTCAAGCCAATTCCTGTTGAATCTGCGGAGAAAATCGATGATTGCGCTCAACGGACACAAACTTTCCATCGCCGAAGTCTGGCAAATTTCCGCGCAGAAACAAATTTGCAAACTCGCCGGCGGTGCGCGACCGCAGATCCGCCGCAGCCGCCGGCTGGTGGAAAAACTCGCCGCACAACCGCGCGCGATCTATGGCATCAACACTGGCTTCGGGCCGTTGAGCGGTTTTCGCGTAAGCGATGCCGACCTGGCACAACACCAGATCAACCTGCTGCACCACCTGTCCGTCGGGCAGGGCAAACTGTTTTCCGAAGTCGAGACACGTGCCATCATGCTCGCCCGCGCGAACACGCTCGCCCGTGGCTTCTCCGGCGTACGCGAAGAATTACTCGAGCTGCTCATCACCACGTTAAACAAAAATATCCTGCCGGAAATTCCGAGCGAAGGTTCGGTCGGCGCGAGCGGTGACCTCGTTCCTCTGGCGCACATGGCGCGTTTGCTGGTGGGCTTTGGCGATGCACAGGTGAATGGCAAAAAGGTTTCCGCAACAGCCGCGTTGAAAAAAGCCGGCCTGATCCCGCTCCAACTGCAATGCAAGGAAGGCCTCGCGCTGGTGAACGGCACATCGGTGATGACGGGGCTCGCGGCCCTGGCAACGCATGAGGCGGAAAAAATCATGCGCTGGTCGGAGCTCCTGACGGCCTGCCTGTTTCAAGTGATGAACGGCGAGCCGGAAACGCTCTGCCAGCAGATCCATATGGCACGTGGTTTTCGCGGACAATCGCTGTCCGCCCGGCGCATCACCGAATCGCTGCGCACGCATCCCGGGTTCGCCAAGAAAATTGACGAGCATCAGTGGGGCACGGCCGCCAAGGCCGTTGATCCCGGGACGGAAATCCAGGATCCGTATTCGCTCCGCTGCGCGCCGCAGATACTCGGCGCAGTTCAGGAGGCGCACTGGCACATCGCGGAGGTCGTCACCCGCGAGCTGAATGCCAGCACGGACAATCCGTTGATCTTTCCCGATACGGGAATGGTCATCCACGGCGGCAATTTTTACGGCCAGCAAATCGCGATGGTCAGCGACTATTTGCGGATGGGGCTGATCAAAATCGCCCTATTCGCCGAACGCCAGATCGAACGGCTGGTGAACTGGCGTTACAGCCGCGGGCTCCCGCCGTTGCTCGCGGGCGGCGCTCCCGGTCTGAATACCGGTTTCGGCGGCGCACAGCTTCTGGCGACTTCACTCGCCGCCGAGGCGCGCCTGCTCGGCATGCCGGCTTCCATCCAGACGATTTCAACGAATGCCAATAACCAGGACGTGGTCAGCATGGGCACGCATGCGGCCAAAATGACGCGCGCCACCCTGCCGCTATGCTGGAAAATCCTGGCGATCGAGACGCTGGCCCTCGCGCAGGCGGGGGATCTGCGCGGCGGTAATACCATGGGCGGCGATTTAAAAAAATTGCACAAGCTCGTCCGCACAATTTCGCCGAAGCTTGAAAATGACCGCCCGCTGTTCAGAGACATTGAACAAGTGACGGAAATGCTGCAAACTGAAGGCGTACAGAAAGTTTTTCATTTCGACAAGATTCATGAACACGATTGAAACGGATGTTTTGATCATCGGCGCCGGACCGGCGGGCACGCTGGCCGCCGCGATGTTGCAAAAGGAGGGTTTCCGCCCGCTCATCGTGGAAAAGATGGAATTTCCCCGCTTCGTCATCGGCGAATCGATGCTGCCAAGCAGCATGAACCTTTTGCAGGAGGCCGGCCTGCTCGCGGCGGTTGAACGGCAAAATTTTCTCCGCAAAAACGGGGCGGTTTTCTTGCGTGGTGACGAACAATGCGTCTTCGATTTTTCAACGCAATACACGGACGGTTTCAAATACACCTACCAGGTGCCGCGCGCGGATTTTGACAAGGCGTTGGCGGACGAGGTCGCTTCGCGCGGCGTGGAAATTTTGTTCCGCCACGGCGTAACGGCGGTGAATTTCACCAAGGAAAATGCCTGCGCGACGATTGAGAAGCCGGATGGCGAAAAGTTTTCGGTGAAGGCAAAATTCATCCTGGATTGCAGCGGTTACGGCCGCGTGCTGCCGCGCCTGCTAAATCTGGAGACACCCTCAAATTTTCCGCAGCGCGATGCCTTGTTCTCGCACATCCTCGGCGACGTGCGGCCGACGGGGCGGGAAGAGGGTAAAATCTGGGTGTGCATCCATCCCGACGGCGCATGGCTCTGGGTGATACCGTTTTCCAACGGCAAGACGAGCGTGGGCGCCGTGGCCTCTCCGGAATTTTTCCGAAAATTTCCCGGCACGCCGGACGAACAGTTGCGCGCGATCCTGATGAGCGATCCGAACGCGGTAAAGCGGCTGGCGCAGATGGAATTTGCCATGCCCGCGCAACGCATCAGCGGATACGCGTGCTCGGTGAAGCAACTCTTTGGCGAACGGTTCGCGCTGGTCGGCAACGCGACGGAATTTCTCGACCCGGTATTCAGTTCCGGTGTCTCGCTGGCATTTGCCTCGGCAAATCGCGCGGCAAAAATTTTGACGCGGCAATTGCGCGGCGAGACGGTGGACTGGCAGACGGAATATGCCGACCATTTGATGCATGGCATCGACACCTTTCGCGCCTACGTTTCAGGCTGGTACGATGGCAAGCTGCCGACCATTTTTTTCGCAGAAAACAAAAATCCCGACATCATGCGGCAGATCTGTTCCGTGCTCGCGGGCTATGTCTGGGACAAGTCCAATCCGTTTGTCGCGCAGGCGGAGCGCGCGCTGGGGGTGCTCGTTAAAGTCTTGCAGACCAAAAAAACCAAAACCGCGCATTAAAAGCCGGGCGTCAGGATGAGGCTGCGGTGTCAACCTGTTGCGGGCAGTCCCAAGGAACCCACTCGTAATCAAACTTGGTATTGGAACTCTTTTTGTTCGCCCTTATAGTTACTGCCAAATGGTGCCGATAAATCTTACGGTCGCAGAATTGTCCCGCCGGCTCGGCGGAGAAGTCACGGGCGATGCTAATGCAACGCTCACCGGCTTCGCGTCCGCCGATGCTGCGCAGGCCGGGGCGGTGACGTTTGCCGAAAACGAAAAATTTCTCGCCGCCGCCGAAGCCGGGGCGGCCACCGCGGTCATCGTCCCAAAAAGTTTTTCCTCGACGAAGAAAACCCTCATCCGTGTTGAAAACACACGCGTCGCCTTTGCCAAGGCCGTTGCCGTGTTTTTTCCCGAACCGGTGCTGGCGGCCGGCATTCATTCCACCGCGGTGGTCGCCAAATCCGCGCACATCGATCCGTCGGCGCACATCGGTCCCCATTGCGTCATCGGTGAATGCGTGAAGATCGGCCCGAACTGCGTCCTGCTGGCGCGGAACTTTGTCGGCGATGATTCGACCATTGGTGGCGACACCCGGATTTTCCCGAACGTCACGCTGTATCCGCGCACCCAGATCGGTGCCCGGGTCCGCATCCACGCCGGCGCAGTCATCGGAGCGGACGGTTTTGGTTATGTACAAGACGGTGCGGTTCATCTCAAGGTGCCGCAGATCGGCCAGGTCGTGATCGAGGATGACGTGGAGATCGGTGCGAATGCGTGCATCGACCGCGGCGCGCTCGGCGCGACGAAAATCGGGCGCGGCACGAAGATTGACAACCTCGTCCAAGTCGCCCACAACGTGCAGACCGGCGAACATTGCCTGCTCATTTCACAATCAGGAATTTCCGGCAGCACGAAACTGGGAAATCATGTCGTGCTGGCCGGGCAGGCAGGGTTGGCCGGTCATCTGACGATCGGCGACGGCGCGCAGGTGGGCGCGCAGGCCGGAGTGATGCAGGATATCGGGCCGGGCGAAAAAGCCCTGGGCGCACCCGCACAGGATCCGAAGGCTTTCATGCGCCAGATCGCCGCCCTGCGCCGCCTGCCGGAACTCCTGAAAAAGGTCGCCGCGTTGGAAAGAAAAATCGACGGTGAATAAGATCGTGAGCTCCGCCCCCGAAAATTTGTCCGCGAAAAATGCCGCGTCGTTCACCGAGGCGGGGGCGTGGCGCGATGTCGGCAAAGGCTGGCAGCCGCTCTTCGGCAGTTTTCGCGGCGCGGGTTACAGCATCGAGTGGCACGATTTTTTTGCGAAGCAGGAATTCGACTGGGGCGCCAGTTTTCATCCGGACTGCGTGGAACTTTGCCTCAATCTTGACGGCCACGGCTACGTCGCTGATAAAAAAGAAAAGGTGGAATTCGCGCCGAACACCGCCGGGTTTTATCACCGCAAGGACGCGCCGCTGACTGCGAAGCGAGCAACGAACGAGCAACATCAATTTCTCACCGTCGAATTTTCCTGTCCGTTCCTCGCCCGGCATCTCGCGGACATGAAGGGTGTCCTGCACCCGATCGTAAAAGCGGCGATCGAAAATTGCCCGTGCGAACACGTCGCGAGTTCGACCGTCCGCCTGAGTGCGTCGCAACAGCAACTTGTCGCCACATTGCGGCAGCCGCCGGTTTATGCGGCGGCGCAACCGCTCTGGTACCAGTGCAAGGCGCTTGAACTGGCCGTCACATTTTTGGTCCAGCCGCCGGCGGATGAGGAAATGTTCTGTTCCCGACAGCAGCGGCTGGCGCAGGAACGCGTCGAACAGGTGATTTTTCTGCTGAAACAAAATTTGGCGGAACCGCCGTCGCTCGAGGAACTCGGCAAGAAGATCGGCTGCAGCCATTTTTACCTGAGCCGGATCTTTTCCGCGCAGACCGGCCACACGATTACGCAGCATCTGCGCCAGTTGCGCATGGAACGCGCGGCGGAACTTCTGAAATCCGGCGAATACAACGTGACCGAGGCGGCCACCGAGGTGGGCTACAACAGCCTGAGCCACTTCAGCGCGGCGTTCACGGAGACGTTCGGCAGTTGTCCGGGGCTTTACCCGTTGAAGCTGCCGGCGCGGAAAAAAGAGTGAGTCTAGAGCGTTTCACGATGACATTGACGTATTCGTTTTAAGCGATGCTAAAGGTAGGGCGCGTCACTCCGTGCGCGCCGCCCTTGGCCAGACACACGACGGCGCGCACGGAGTGACGCGCCCTACCTGCCTCATCTGTGCCGAAGTTGTTGGGATTTGCCTTACGAAGCTGAAACTTTCACAAGCAGTTCGCTTTTTTCGTTCGTGAGGATATCAAACCGCGGCAAATCGCGCCGGGCGGGACCTTCCGTCACCTTGCCGTCGGCGTCGAAGGTCGAGCCATGGCACGGGCAGTAAAAAGTTTTATCCGCCTCGGCGTCGAGTTTGCATTTCCGATGCGTGCAGATGGATGAGATGGCAAAAAGGTTTGCCCCGCGCCGCACGATGAAAAAACCGAGATCGCGGTAGCGGTCATAAACACCATCCTTCAAATATTGCGCAGCGGAACCGGCATTGATGGTTTTTTCTTCACCGGAAAAATTCGAACCGCCGGGTGTGGAGGCACACCCGGCGGCGAACGCCGCGCTCAAAAACAGAAAAGTGCGGCGGTTCACATGCATTTCAAAATTCGAACACAAAGCTGGCCATGACGCCCCAATGCTGGTCTGCCCGGGCAGTGTTGTTCAAGGGAAAAACGAATATGACGCCCGGGCGCGGCTGGATGCCCCAGATCGTTTTGGTGTTCACGCGCAAACCGACGTCGCCGGTCAGGTTGGTCGCACGCTCATGATTTAATTCAGTTTCGCCTGAAAGTTCGGCGACGGGAATGATCTTTTCCACGCCGGGAATGGGCAGGGTTTTGTGCGGGATGTCATAACCGAACACGAATCCGTATTCAAAGGTGTTCAGGCCACCATCCGCATCCGGGCCGGCCAGCATTGAAAGGCCGAGGATGGACTGGACGGTGAAGTTGCCGATCTTGGTGTCGTTGAAGATTTTTGGCACGTACTCGGCATCGTGACTCACGGTCGAAGTCGTGGGGATGCCAATTTCAATGCCCGCACCGAAAGCGGTATCAAACAAGTTGTTTTTGGAAACGTATTGGAAAAAGGGAAAACGCGCGCCGATGTCAACGTTGTCCATGCCGGATGCCGTTTGGCCGCCCGCCACATCGCGCTCGTAAGGGGCCTCGAGTTCGAGCGTCAAGTTGCCAAATCCCCATTCGAGTTCGGGATGCACAATGTCGCCGTGGTCGCTGCCGCTGGCGGTGTGCAGGTAGTCGACGCGGAATTCGTGGCTCTCCAGATCCGAATCATCCACCACGAACGGCTCGGGATAAACGCCCTGGCCGTAGCTGCTGCGATGGTCAAGGCCGTTGAAAAGCCCGTAACGCGTGCTGGGCATATTGGTTGGGCTGGCCGTGCTGGCGGCCGTGTCATCCGCAAAGGTTTTACCGGTGGAAAGAACCGCAACCGCAACCGCGATACCCACGAAACAGATTTTCTTCATCCGGCAAAGAGTATCCATCTGCCGTACCCGGCGCTGTCGCGCGGTTGCGAAAGATTAACGGCAGTTTGCAGTGCAAACAACCGGCAAAAATGAGCAAGCCAACCGCAGCGAAGGAAATTGTTTTTTGTAAAAATCCTGGTGTTATGAAAAACAAAAAGGGATTCACGCTCATCGAGCTTCTCGTCGTCATCGCCATCATCGCGATCCTTGCCGCCATGCTTTTGCCCGCGCTGGCCAAGGCAAAGGAAAAGGCCCAACGCACCGCGTGTCTCGGCAACTGCCGGCAATGGGGCCTGTCGCTCGACATGTATCTGGACGACAACAACCAGGTTTTTCCCGATTTCAGCATCGCCAACAACACCCCCGGCGCGCCAGGCGGCTATGACCAGGACAACATCCACTGGACCGACCTGGCCACGTTTGCCGCGGGCGGCTACGGCAACAGCGCGTGGTTCAATGCGCTGCCCCAATATGTCTCGCAAAAGCCGTTGTATCAATACGCGGCCAACCCGACGAATTTTGTGAACGGCAGAAATATCTTCACCTGCCCGGGCGCGGTCTTTCTGGCCGCGGACGGCGTTGACCCGATGGTACGGGTGGCGTTCAGCTACGGAATCAACTTTAAGGGTACCAACGGCGCGGTTCCCGCCAGCGCGCCGTTCAAGGCCACGGTCGTGCGGCATCCGTCCGCGTTCGTGTTTTATTCGGATGTGCGCGCGAATTCCGGCGAGAAGCCGTTCTTTGGCGCGAACCCGCTGAACGATCTTGGCGCGGCGCGCGGTTCGCTGAACCACCTTTCGTCACGCCACAACGCCGGCGGGAACCTGACTTTTCTCGACGGGCATTCGACGTATTTCAAATACACTTATCTCGCCTATCAGGAAGGTACAAAAATCGGCGATCCGGCTGTGCCTGATGTGAACTGGACTTACGACGGCACCGCTTCGCAATAAGCCAATCACCACAACCCGGCGAATTTGCCGCCGAAGTGAATCCATAACGGAATCGTCACCAGGCCGATGATCGAGGTGCCGAGCGCCACTTGCAACGCGGTCCGCGCATCGCCGCCGTAATGCCTGGCGATGACAATGGGCAGCACGGCCGATGGCATGGCTCCCTGCAAAACCAGCACACGCTTCAATTCGATGGAGCACGGCAGAAATCTCGCCAGCAGCAAAAATAAAATTGGCAGCAGGCCGAGGCGAACCAGTGAAGCAACGGCCACGACGCGCAACATCCGGCCGCCGCGCGCTTCGTCCAGATGATCGGCCACGATCGCGCCGATGAGCAGCAGGGCCATTGGAATCGCGCTTTGACCCAGCCAGTGGATGGCCGTCAGCAACAGGTTGCCGGCAAATGCCAGCGGTATGGGCGGCGTGAACATGGTGCCGATAAAATTGAGCGCCAGCGCGAGCACCAGCGCGGCGAGCGGGGCGTTCAGGATTTTTCTCCAGCCACCGGCAAAACCGCCGCTCAAGGTGGCGACGCCCAGAATCCACATGGCCATTTCCGTGCCGACATTGTGCACGAACAGCACGCCGGTCGTGCGGGTGTCAAATAGCGAGAGGCACAGCGGGATGACGAGGTAAGCGTAGTTTTGCAGGCCGGCGAGATAGGCAAAGGTCCGTTGTTCGGATTTGGTCTGCAGACCGGCCATCGGTGCGAACAGCCGCGCCAGACCGATGCCAACGGCGACCATGCCGAAGCCGACCAGCGGCGGCAGCAACAGGTTTTCCGGCTGGCGCAAGGCCGCGTTCCCGAGCACGGAGCCGAAGATGAGCGACGGCAGCAGCAAGTTGATGGTGAGGCGCATCAGGCTGGCGTCGGCGTCCGCCGTGAGCCAGCCGCGCCGGCGCAGCCACAGGCCGACACCCATCAGGCCGAACACCGGCAGCACCGCCGCCAGCACTGTGAGAAATTCATTCACCGCGGAAATGAAACCAAATTTTCGCGAACCGCGAAATCAAACAAAAAATGCCGGACGATAATCGTCCGGCATCGTGGAGAACTTCAATTTCAGGACTTCTTGCAGCACTTCGCGCAACCGGCCGCGTCGCCGCAGCATTTGGCGCACGTCGCGGGGTCCTTGCAGCAGCCGCCGTCGCACGCCGTGGCGGCCTTGCAGGATTTGCAGCTCGCACAACCCGTGTTGAACAACAGCCCGACGGCGCAGACCGCGCCGAGAATCAATAGTTTCATTTCTAGTTACCTTTCTTTGCGGGCAGTTCCGTTGACGATCTGCCGCCCGCATTCGGCACGGCCAAATTCGTCCATTCCCGCTCCCGAAGCCAGCAAAAAATGACCGGGGTCACGATCAGGATGGCGACCAGACTGCTCAGCATGCCGCCAATCACGGGGGTGGCAATCGGTTTCATGACCTCGGCCCCGGTGCGCGTACTCCACAAGATCGGCAGCAAACCCGCCACGATGGTGGCCACCGTCATCACCTTGGGCCGCAGGCGCAGGCGCGCGCCGTCCTTGACGGCCTGGACCAGATCCGCGCGGGAAAAGTCCCGGCCGCATTCAATCATCTTCTTTTTCACCGCTTCATCCAGATAAACCACCATCACCACGCCGGTCTGGATCGCCGTTCCAAACAGCGCGATGTAACCGACCCAGACGGCGACGCTGAAATTGATGCCCAGCCACCATTGCAAAAAAACACCGCCGGTCAGCGCGAATGGCACCGCCAGGATGACGTGCGCGGCCTCCATGAAACTACGGTAGATGACGTAGAGCAGGATGAAGATCACGAACAACGCCGCCGGCACGATGACTTGCAACGTCTTTTGGGCGCGGATCTGGTTTTCATACTGGCCGCTCCATTCGATGGTCATTCCCGGCGGCAGGAAGATTTCCTTCGCTATCGTTGCCTGCGTTTCTTTCACAAAGCCGGCCAGGTCGCGACCTTCGACATTGGCCTGCACGAAGACACGGATACGTCCGTTTTCACTGGCGATTTCACTTGGGCCGGTTTCGCGATGAATCTTGGCGACCGAGCCAAGCTGGACGGATTTTCCGGCCGGGGTTGGCACCAGGATATCGCCGAGGCGTTCGATGTCGTCGCGCTCGTCGCGTTCCAGACGCACCTGGATCGGAATGCGTTCGCGTCCCGAAATCGCGGTGGAGACGTTGTCACCGCCGATGCCGCCTTCGACCAGATCCATCACATCCTGCGCCCGCAAGCCATAGCGCGCCATCGCCGTGCGGTCGACCTCGATGTCGAGGTATGGCTTGCCTTGCGCGCGTGATGCGGCCACGCCGACCGCACCGGGAATTTTGCGCACGACACGCTCGACCTCGAACGCCTTTTTTTGCAGCGCGTCCAGGTCGTCGCCGAGAATCTTGATGCCGACCTGCGCCCGGATGCCGGTGCTGACCATCAAGATGCGGTTTTCGATCGGTTGCAAAAACCCAGGCACGTAGCCGGGCATCTGCGACAGTTTTTCCTCGAGCTCGGCGATGAGTTTTTGCTTGGTCATGCCGGGACGCCATTCGGATTCCGGCTTGAGCATGATGGTGGTCTCGATCATCTCAATCGGCGCGGGGTCGGTGGCGGTCTCCGAGCGACCGAGTTTGCCACCCACGCTCACGACTTCCGGCGTCTGCCGGATGACCGCGTCCTGCCAGGCCATGATGCGCTTCACTTCCGTCAGCGACGTGCTCGGCAGCAGCACCGGCATGAACAACAGGCTGCCTTCGTTCAAGGTCGGCATGAATTCACTGCCCATGCCGTGTGGCAACTTCGCTGCCAGTTGAGGGTTGAGAGTTGATAGTTGATTGACCAAAGACTTTGGCACGCCGAAAGCCAGTATCAAGGCCGCCACCACGACCATCAGCGCGATTCCAACCGTGGTTTTGCGAAAGCGCAACGCCCGGTCCAAAATCGGGTTGTAGATCGCGAGCAAGATTTTCATCAGCGGATTCGCATCCTCGGAGTGAAACGGTCCGCGGATAAGGGTCGCACAGAGCGCCGGCACGAGCGTCACGGCAAGAATGGTTGAGCCCAGCATCGCGAACGTTTTTGTGAAGGCGAGCGGATGGAATAGTTTTCCTTCCTGTCCGCCCAGAGCGAACACGGGCACAAAGGCCAGAATGATGATGAGCATCGCAAAAAAAATCGGGCGCCCGACCTGTTGCGCGGCTTCGAGCGTGACCTGCAGCGATTCGGCCTGGTCCAGCCGCGCGCCCTTTTTCTTCTCCGCGATTTCGCAATGGCGGAGCGCGTTTTCCGCCATGACAATCCCCGCATCCACCAGCACGCCGATGGCGATGGCGATGCCGCTCAGCGACATGATGTTCGACGTGATGCCGAACTGGTTCATCAAGATGAACGATACGAGGATCGAAAGCGGCAGCGGCAGCACCACGATGAGGATGCTGCGGAAGTGGAAAAGAAAAATCACGATGACCGCCGTCACCAGGATGACCTCCTCCGTCAATGAGTGTTTAAGCGTGTCGAGCGTGCGCGAAATGAGTTCGCTGCGGTCGTAAAACGGCTTGATGCTCACGCCCGGCGGCAGGCTCGGCGAAATCTGCGCGATTCTGGCTTTCACATCGCTGATGACCTGCATCGCGTTTTCGCCGGTGCGCATCACGACCACGCCGCCGACGGCTTCGTGGCCGTCGATGTCCAGCGCGCCGCGCCGGAAATCTCCGCCAACCTGCACATTCGCCACATCGCGCAGGAAAACCGGTACGCCGTTGTTTTGTGTGAGCACGATGTTTTCCAGGTCGGCGTTGGAATTCACGAGGCCGATGCCGCGCACGACAAATTCCATTCCGTTTTCCTCGATGACTTTGCCGCCGACGTTCAAATTGCTTTGCTTCACGGCGTCCATGACCATTTGCAGCGTCACGCCGCGCGCGCGCATTTTCAGCGAGGAAACTTCGACCTGATATTGCCGCACAAAACCGCCGATGCTCGCGACCTCCGCGACGCCGTGAACGGAATTGAGTTGGTACCGCACGAACCAGTCCTGAATCGAGCGCAGTTGCCCGAGGTCGTAGCCGCCGCCCGGCGATTTTGTCGGATCCACATCGAGGTAATATTCATAAACCCAGCCGAGGCCGGTGGCGTCCGGGCCGAGTTGCGGTGTGACGCCGGCGGGAAGCTGGCTCGCAAGATAGTTCAGCCGCTCGAGCACGCGGGCGCGCGCAAAGTAATTGTCCAACTTGTCCTCGAAAATCACCGTGACGAGCGAAAAGCCAAACATGGAATTCGCGCGGACGGTTTTCACGCCGGCCAGTCCCTGCAGGTTCACCGAGAGCGGATAGGTCACTTGGTCTTCCACCTCCTGCGGGCTGCGCCCCGGCCAGTCGGCGAAGACCACGACCTGGTTTTCGCTCAAATCAGGGATCGCATCGACGGGCGTCTGATAGATCGCGCGCACGCCCAGCCCGATGAGCAACGCCACGGCGCAAAAGACGAGGAAGCGGTTGCGCAGCGACCACGCGATGAGTTGATTGATCATAAGCTCATTCTCCTTTTGTGAGCTGGGCCTCGGCATCGATCAATAGGTTGCCGTGCGTGACCACCTTGTCGCCCTCGTCAAGCCCGTCGAGGACTTCGGCATATTCGTCGCCGATGCGGCCGAGTTTCACGACGCGCGATTCGTAATGGCCGTCGCCATGATCCAAATAGGCCAGCGCATCATCGCCACGCAAAATCAAGGCGCTGCGCGGAACGGCGAGCACTTCAGGCGTGGCCGCCCGGATCTGCGACGCGGCCTGCAGGCCGCTGAAATACGCCTTGCCCGCAAAACCGGGCACTTCGACGGGTGTCTCCAATATCCGCGCTCGAAATTTTGTGCTGCCGCTGGCCTCATCGAAATTGCGGTCGGCAAAGGTTTGGGTGCCGTGCGATTGGAGTTGCGCCGGATAATTCTTCCCGGGCACGGACGACAGCGTGACCTCCATTTTTTGGTCGGACTTGAGCCATGGCAGGTCGCGGTCATAGACATCAAACACAAACCAGGTCGACGAGGACGAATTTTTTTCGATAGTACCCAGCACACGGATCGTTCGCGTGACGGCGTGCTTCGCGACGATTTCCGACTGCACGTTGACGGCGGAAATGGACGTCTTGTTCAACGAGACGAGATTGGTATCGCTCATCGCCATCGCGTCGCCCTCGTAAACCGGCACCAGGTCCATGCCGCAAATGGGGCATTTGCCCGGTTTGTCGGACTTGATCCAGGGGTGCATCGCGCTTTGGTAATACAAGATTTTACGCTCCCCTTTTGCGGGAGCAGCGGGAGACGAGGCTTTCGCCGGATGATTCTTGTAAAGCCAGATCCCGCCACCCGCCGCCAGCAGCAAAATGACCAGCAACAGTTTTGTTTTCATAACGGCTTAGGGTTTGGTGGCTTCGGCAGCCCCGCCACAGCAACCGGGCACGGAGGTCGAAGCCTTGGTTTCCACGAACACCGGGACGAGCTTCATGCCGCAGATGGGGCAGTCGCCCGGCTTTTCGGCATGGACCGATGGATGCATTGGACAGGTGTAATAAAGCGGCTTGGCGGCGGTGTTGGCCGGGGCAACTTGACGACAGGCCACTCCGGCAAAGACGGCGACCAGCAAAACAGACAGGACAAAAATAATTTTCAGTTTCATAAAATTTCTCGGGTTAAACTTTTCGTTAAGGACAAGCGTGAACGCGAAACAGCGCGGCGACGCAGACGGCGGGAGTTTTTGGGAGCTGAGCGGGTGGAGATTATTCCCGGGGCACAACGGCACCGGGCACACCACGGGCGTCAGCGGAGAAATCTCAGAGGAGCCGGACGCAATTGCGCGCAAAGACATGCGCCGACTGCGCGGTCAGAAAAATTGAAGAAGCGGGAGCAATCGAGGAAGTCCCGGCGACGGACCAAACCCAAACCACCGTCACCGGGACCGGGGACAAAATCTGTTGTGACGCGGCGGAGACCGTGGCATCGAACGGGGCACGCTCCGGCGCGGGAGCGGCCTTGCAGCACGGCATCGGACAATTAGCCATGGGGCAGCAGGCGGTTTTGCCCTGCGCCGGGATTTGCGCGGACACGGCCTGTGCCCAGATGAGCAACAGGCTGCAAACGATGGTCAACGCAATCTTCATGTCCTAGTTATCGCCCGGCGGGACGATTCCCGCCGGACATATTTTGTTTTTTAACCGTCAATTTTTGTCGGCGGCGCGGATCTTGGAGATGTATTTATCCGGATTCTTGTCGAAATCTTTTTTGCAACCTTTGCAACAAAGCTTCACTTCCTGGTCTTTGTAAGTGAATACGTATGGTCCGCCCATGTCGCCGCCCAGTTTATCGCCGGACACGGGGCAGGTCGTGAGCTTGTCCGGCGTGGGGCTGGTGGCGGCGGAGGCATTGGTGTCCTCGGCGCGCAACGCGAGGCTGGCGGCGAGGAAGAGGGCGGCAATGATGGCTAAGGTTTTCATGGTGTGTTTTTGACCGAAACTGGCAAAAAGCGTTCAGCCTGCAAGCAAATTATTGCGGGAACGGGCGATTTCCGCCGCGTAACCCTCGCGAAAGGCTGGAAAAAGGAATCTATATTTCAATTCCGCGAGCAACTTTGCGTTGCTGATGCGTTTGTTGGTCACACCACGCTTGCGCCAGGTTTTTTCATCAGCGGCGATTTTTGGCGGCAGCGGTTTTTTCAATTCCGCCGCCAGCCATTCAAAAAACTTCAACTGCGACACCGGCTCGCAATCGATGGCGTTGTAAGCCTCGCCCGGCCGGCCATGTTCCAGGGCGGCGATGATGCAACCGACTACATCGTCGCGATGGATCATGTTGAGAAAACGTGCGCCATCGTTCTCGATGACAGCCTCGCCGCGCAAAAATTGTTTGAAGGCATGGCCGCGTTCCGGCCCGTAAATCCCCGCCACGCGCAAAACCACCGCGGGAAAACCTTTGTGGGCCGCTGACAGTAATAATTTTTCCGTTTCGACCAGAACCCGGGCGGTTTCCGCTTCCGGCTCGGTGGGTGATTCTTCATTCACGACCGATCCGTCGTTCTGGGCATAAACGCTGGTGCTGCTCGTATAGACAAACTTTTTTACCAGCGAACCGGCCAGCCAGGAAACCAAATTGCGATTTCCTTCCACATAAATCCGGCGGTAATCGTCCGCCCCGCCACCGCCGGACGCGGCGCAATTCACGACCCAGTCAAAATCACGCGGCAAGACGTTGAACGACATCAATTGCGAAATGTCTGCGAGCAGCGGCTTGATGCCGACGGCCTGCAATGCTTCCGGATTACTGCGCCGCATTCCAAATACTTCGTGTCCGCGCCGCTTCAATTCCACCGCCAGTGGAAGTCCGACATAACCGCAGCCGACAACCAGAGCGCGCATTTTAGACCGGGTTAAGATAAGTGGTGGCCGTTTGTTTCCGATAATTTTCTCCCTCACCCCTGCCCTCTCCCGCTGGGAGAGGAAGAAACGCTGAATCTACGCGCGCGATTTCAGAAGGCAAGAATTAAGCGGAAACAGGCGGAATGATGCGGTAAATCAAGGACTTACGAAGGTTATGGATGCGAAGGGGTGGTTTCACAAGGTCAGTGGCCTAAACAGGCTGGATTGAAATGGTTTATACCCATTTAGAAGAGGCTTGGCTGCACGTTTAAAGGTGCCTTTAAGGCAGCTTTTTTAGACCGTCCGGTACCCTTAAACATCTTCGCGGCCAGGGCCATCTCTGTCACCGGATCGGGAGACTTGGCCACAGGCAGCCGTCCGGCCATTAAGACCGCGTATTCGGCCAACGCGCGCGCAGATTTGGCCTCCTTATAGATTTCATCCCAGTGAATCTTGAAGTGGCTCTGGACCGCCTGGCCCAGATAGCCGGGCCGGTACCGGATCGCGCCGGTATTGCCCTGCTGAAGCACACCCATGATGACCTTGATGAAAATTTCCTTGTAGCGTTCGGGCGGCAAGGTCACGCCGCGCTCGTGAAGATATTCAGCCGGCCAAAGCACTACCAGCGCCAGCAACCGAGGCTTGTCTTTGTTGAAGTCCACGGCCTCGCCCAGGTAGAACTTACGCTGGATCAAATCCAGCAAGTCATCGGTCACCTGTTGTGAGGTCATTTGCATCAGTTTGAGGAAACGCGGACGGGCATGTAATAGAGATTCGCGCCATTGTTTCGGCACCATCCGAGCGCAGCCTCGGCCGTGCCGAACTTCATGGTGCGTTCGCGATGCTTGCCGCCCTTTTCGACGATCAACATGGCGACCGGATTGCCCTCGTTGTAGAACATCGTTTTCGTCTGCCTGACAGGTGCCGGAAATTTCATAGCTTTAAAACGGGTTTGGCTTCGTCAATTCTTTCACCTGGTCAGCTTCGGCCGGTGGCAATGATGCCAACAAATTACCGCCCGGCTTCTTACAATCTGCACAGTCACATGGCACGTTGGCTTTCGTCTTCATCTCATGAAGCGTGTGGCCAGCGGCGACGCGGAAACCGAGCCGCGATTGTTTCCCACGGTAAATCCTCCCGCTGCCATTAAGACATGACGAAAGCGTGTAAACCATCTGGTCCAACTGGCTTGGAAATTCCCGCATGGATTTAGTCTTAGCGTCCCATCTGTTGACCGGCTCGGCCGTCAAATCCATCAAGGTCATCCCGCGCCCCGGCCGGTCAATTTTCCACCAGCGGTTTTTATCCTCCATGATCTTTGTGATGTAGCCTTGAACGTCCTCGACATAAAGCTCCAAGCACGGCACCAGCTCCGTTAAAATCACATTGCGCAAAACCCGCGCCCGGTTGATGTAGAGATTGTCGGCCTCCTGGGCGGCCTTGATGTTCACGCCGAGCATGGCCTGCAATTCCTTCATCAGCTTCGTGCATTCTTCGATGCGCTCGATCTCGTCGGCGGTGGCAATTGGCCGGCCAATGATCTCGGAAAATTTAGACAGGCGAAATTCGCGGTCGCTCTGTTTCCAGCCGCGATCCTTGCAGACCTTGCCCCAGGTCTTCATGATGCTCGTGCGTTGGGCGGTGTTGATGGTCATGGTATTCCTATCAATAATTTTTTGCAGGTCGGACAATGCAGCCGTTTGATGTGGCCACGGCCGGTGATCTGGGCATTGTTTAAGAAGGCATCCAGATCGAATACAAAGCCACAATGCGAACAGGTGTTTTTGATGACGACCTGGCAATCGGTCCAGGCAGAATCCTGCCGCCGGGAAATTTCTTTATCGCGGCGAAGCTGCAAAACTTCGAGTCGTTTCTCTAGGCGCTTGATAGCATGATGGAGCATACGGTCCGTTTCCCATGGCGAGTGGGTTTTCGCCGCATCAATTACCGTGGTGGTTGCCTCAAGCAATGTCATATCTTCCCTCCGCAGCAACGGCACAAAATTACTGGCTTGGTAAAATGGTAACCACCGCCGCCATACCACTGCATTTTGCTGCCATCAGTTGCAATAGGCAGACCCATTTGATCCCGCATATAATTAATATCGCGGTCGACGGTCTTAGGGTTCACCTCAAGCATATCGGCCAAAGCCCGACCGGTGACATGCTTGCCATCGCTCAAGGCCGCGCAAATCTTTTGCAGCCTCACCACGGTTGGACGATGCGACTTGTGCGAGTTCATCTTGCCGGCACATCCTCCGCGCTGAATTTGCTGGCCTGCTCGAAGCGCGTAAACGGTTTCAGGAACGTCAGATCAACATCGCCGGTCGGGCCGTTGCGTTGCTTGCCGATCACCAGCGTCACGGCACAGCCATCGTTTTCGCTGGCCTTCAGCTCGTCGTCGTTCACATCCGGCCGGTAAAGGAACGCCACCAGGTCAGCATCCTGTTCGATGCTGCCGGATTCGCGCAGGTCGCTCATGCGCGGTTTGCGGTTTTTTTCCTTCTCGATGTCGCGATTCAATTGCGCCAGCACAACGATTGGCACATTCAATTCCTTGGACAACGCCTTGATGCCGGAAGACACCTCCGCCACTTCCTGCTGACGATTCTCCTTGGCCTTTTTGCTCGTGCTGTGCATGAGCTGGAGGTAGTCCACCACGAAAAGCTTTATGCCATGCTGCTGATGCATCCGGCGCGCCCGCGCGCGAAACTGAAGGATGGATAAAGCCGGCGTGTCGTCGAAGTGCAGCGGGGCCGCGTTGATCTTGCCGGCCGCATTTTGTAGCTTCGGAAAATCCGTCTCTGTCATGAATCCGTCGCGGATATTCCGCAGGTTCACCTTCGCCAGCGAACAGATCATGCGCAGCACCAAAGACTCGGCCGTCATCTCCAGGCTGAAGATTCCCACCGGCAACTTGACGACCAATGCCACGTGTTCCGCGATCTGGGTGGCGACGCTCGTCTTCCCCATTGCCGGCCGCGCCGCAATGACGATCATTTCGCCGCCGTGCAAACCGTCCGTCATTTTATCCAGGTCATCGAAGCCCGTAGCGATGCCGCTGATCTCGCCCTGGCGCTGAAAATACATATCAATCTTGCCGATGGCTGCGTGCACGAGGTCGTTCGTCTTCAGCGACCGGCCGCCCACGCGGGCTTCGGCGATTCTAAAAAACTCCTTTTCCGATTCATCCAACAGATCTTCCACTTCGCCTTCATTATCGAAGATGCGTCCAACGATGCCGGTGCAGGTGACCATCAGCCGGCGCAACAGGAATTTATCCTTCAGCTTTTCGAGATAGAACGAACAATTGGCCGAGCTTGGCACCACATCCTGCAACTGGCTCAAATACGCGATGTCGCCGATCTGTTTCAGTAGATCACGATCCTTCAGATGCTGTTGCACCGTCATAATTTCGACCGGCGTGCGCGCCTCGAACATCGCCACGAGGGTTTCATAAACCGTTTGATGCCGCAGATCGTAGAACGCCAGCTTGCCGTCGTCCTTCAACGCCTCGATGCACAGCGCGATGCATTCGTTCGGATCGAGCAGGCAGCAACCGAGGACGCCCATCTCCATCTGAAGATCATGCGGCGGCAGCCGGTCCACAGTCGGCGTGACCGCCCGGTCGCCACGACGCCGGGCCTTTTTCAGATCAGCAATCGGATTGGAGATTGAATCAATCATAAATCACCAGCTCACCAAATGCGGTTTGCCTGGCAGCGGCAGACCATAGGTTTGGATGAAAAACACGCGCAGATGGTCGGCGCTGGCGAAGCCATCCGCTTTAGCCAGGCGTTCCTGTTCTAATAATGAAAGCTTCCTGCCGCCAACGATGATGTCTTTCGGGGTGATCTGGATCGGCTGACAAGCCCGGCAAGCGGGCTGTTTCAAACATTGGCATTTGCTGGACCGCATTCCGGTGAAAAGGTTCAACGGATCGCCCTTCTCCGGCGGCAATGTTTTGCCGAAGATGCGGATGGTGGATGTCTTCACGCCGCTTTGCACCATCGGCGCGAACCGAGCTTGAAAATTGAACGTGTTTTGTTTTCTCATAAATTTTGCTGTGCTTGTATATGACACATTTGATCAGGTGTTGCTTTTCCATCCATTCAATGCAGTCTGCGACCTGGTATTCGTTCGGTACGAGTAACGGCCAACGGCGTTGCAACGCGATACTGATTTGCACGGTTGAGAACCGGCCCGGCCAGCCGGCGACGAGCCGGCGGATCGCACCGGCCACGCCGCCCCGTTGGAACACGAGGTCGGCAATGGCTGCGATGCGTGCGTTTTCCCTTTCGCCCATGTTGATGTCTGGATCATTTCTTCTTGGTGAAAACCTTTGCCGCCGCGACTTGGAGTTCCACGAATTGGTCGATCCACTCGACCGCTTTCTTGGCGAAGGGATTTTTTTCCGGTATGCCGCCCGGACGTATTTGGAGGAAGTAGCGTTCCGCCATGCGGCTCGCGTTCGGTTTTAAAATTCCAAGATTTTCGATCTGGCATTTGCGGCCATTGGCAATGGTGCCAACCAGGCATGCGCATTCGCCCGTATAAGTCGAACCATTGACTTTGCCATCAACCAACGCCTTGCGCAGGAACTTAACTTCATCTGGAACGGTGAGGAGAATGGACCAGAGATCGTCGCGGCATTGAATGAACCATTGTTCAGGAATTGCCTTGAACGATTTTTCGTCGAAGCTGCTGTTGTCGAAGCTGCTGTTGTCGAAGCGGCTGTTGTAGAAGCGGCTGTTGTCGAAGCGGCTGTTGTCGAAGCGGCTGTTGTCGAAGCGGCTGTTGTAGAAGT
>Ga0210388_10001265_pt1 | contig 19922 bp, 14 predicted proteins | sample IncBWC19OmetaG_FD_155485 | JGI IMG/M metagenome (GOLD analysis project Ga0210388, IMG submission 155485) | Forest soil microbial communities from Barre Woods Harvard Forest LTER site, Petersham, Massachusetts, United States - Inc-BW-C-19-O ... | reverse complement strand
AAACCTGCATGGCTTGTTGAAAGGCAAGTCCGTATTCGTCAACGATTGGCCTGTCCAGGAATCCGTCTCGAAAAGCAACGCAATCCTTCGCTCGGAAGCGGCCATGGTGATCGAGTTCGCGCTTTAATGTCTCCTCCCAACGGGTCAACGTCATTAGGATAGAGAGTGGTAGATCGACGGTGCATGCGAGTTTGCCCGGTCCTCGAGAGACAAAAAGAGTCTTCGGAAAATTGTCTGTATCCCTGGCAAACGGAACAAAGAAATCGGGAATGTCGAGTGCCGCTGAGTTTTTTGGCGCATACATCCATCGGCGCCGAACCGTTCGAATCCGCCCTGCAGACAGTTCCCTTAGCAGGTCCGGAGAGGCGTGTGGAAAGACAATCGTTTTCTCACCGGTCGAGTCGAGCTGAACAGTCGTCTCTTTCGCATCCACACGAATCGTCCATTGCCTTTGAAATTCGGCAGAGATTCCCGCTCGGCGAGCCAGTTCGAAGATTGCATAGCAACGCGCTTGAGGCGTTATGCGAACCTGCGGACTAATTCGCTGAACATGCAGAACAGGTTGCACCTTGACGGGCGGAATCACTCCAGGCGTAGATGCAGGAAGTGAATTCAAACTGGAATTCAGCATTGACGACGCGATTCTTTCATTCGAGCTCATGACGTTTGTTTTCCTTTGGTGGGTTGGGGCCCTGGAAAAGTCTGAATGACCTTATTGGGACGTTGAAGCACTAAAACGTTTTCGATCTAGAAATCGAATCGCGAGCTGGGCAAGAGTGCCCCTCATGCTTCCCGTTTTCTCAATTTTCCAAACGGGAACGGCTTCGCAGCCCCAGCGGCGGTAGAAAGTCTCGACTCCCCGGAGGCTCGACCCTTCAAAGTCGTAATTTCGGCCGGCTTCAATAGCATCCTGAAGCGCCGTCCAGAGGACCACATTCTGTCCTGGTACATCTGGAAAAGAAGGATTAAACCCGGAAACAATTTGATAGGTCGTCCGCGCGTCATGAACGGTCAAGAGAGCCGCCACTGGCCGGCCCTTTTCCGTTTTCGCTACATAAAGATCGGCCTGCCCACGCGAATGACTTGCTTCCCACAAACCATGAACCAAGCCGGCATCAAACGGAACCGCTGCTCCCTTGCGTTCGAACGTCATCTTGTTCAACTCAAGTAAAGTGTCCACAGTCTCGTCGCGAATGACTTCAAGATTCAGTCGCTTCGCTTTCGTCAGCTTTTGCATGTGCGTGCGAGTCATACTCTTGCTGATCTCGCTTATCGATTGATTGGAGGAAAAACGAAATGTATAGGCCAGCGACGCAGTAAATCCTGCCCAAAGAAAGCCCTGGAGATCGGGGGCATCCGCTCCCGCTATATACCGAAAACTATCAAAAGGGCCGATGGTACGGGCGAGGGCTTCTCCGCAAGAACGCATCAAGTGAAGCTGCTCGCAAACGCCATCGGCCCCAGAGATATCGAAAATCGGCCCTAGATACGGAGTAAGCGTCGGAGCGTGTAGCAATCTCAGCCCTCGAACACGCTTGGAAGGTAATGGCAAGCCTCCGGCTAGCTCGCCTTCCTCATTTCTGACGCCGAGAATCCGGAAAGAACTGGAAGTAGCCGCAAGCCACCAGGAATGGTGAAACACAGTTCCATGGGGCGACTTGTTTACGAGTTCGTCCCAGGTCGGATAGTCCTCAACAGAAAGGAATTCGCACCTCAGTTTTGGTTGAGACGCGGGACTCGCTTTCGGTCGTGGGACAGGCGGGTTCGGTGCGATATTGGCTGTGACGGTGCTCATTGGGGAGCTGATCCCAAACTAATCCGTGTCTTTTTACTTGAAGTCTTTGTCAGTCGCCCACTGCAGCAGCAGCGGCAGGGGTATCACTGTGGGATGGAATGGTCTTCGCTGTATTGGCTAAATCAACGGAGCCAGTGTTGTGAATGGTTTCTCCCGTCAGTTCATAGGTAAGCCCGCAGCTTTCACACTGCGACTTGCCATCTTGGATCGTTAGCCGTACACCGCATCGGCACATCCATCCAATCTGGTGCGCAGGGCAACCGACCACCAACGCGTGGTCCGGAATGTCCTTTGTGACCACCGCCCGCGCCCACGAAGGCATATTCGCCAACTGTGGTTCCGCAGACGATGGTGGAATTGGCGCCGAGGCTTGCCCCTCGCCGAATCAACGTGCGCTGGTATTCGTTTTTCCGGTTTACGTGGCTTCGGGGGTTAATCACGTTTGTGAATACCATCGACGGGCCGCAGAAAACATCATCTTCAAGCTCGACTCCGGTATAAAGCGAGACGTTATTTTGGATTTTGACGTTGTTCCCGACTTTTACGCCGCTCGCCACGTGGACGTTCTGGCCCAAATTGCATTTCTTTCCGAGCGAGGAATTCTTCATCACGTGTGAGAAATGCCAGATGTAAGTCCCCTCTCCGATCGCGCACGGTTGATCCACAATCGCGGTCGGGTCCACGTAATAATTGGGTTTAACGACCGGCTTCGCCGTTGACTCCTGCGCCTCGCCCCTATTCTCCAAGGACCGCTGCGCCGCGTTGAGTACTCGGAGAACCCGAACGCCATTCCATCCATCTGTCTCGGGTTTCGACCGCGTCCCGACGCAGTCTATGAAATGTTGGCACTCCTTTTTCAAGGGTTCATCCGCGGGAAGATCGACAACCTGCCCTTCGGAACGTTTTGCCACAGGATGGCGCTCCACCCATTCGACTTCATGCGGATACAGAACAAGCTTTCGGACGGGTTCGGTGTCGTCAAAAACTGCCATCTGCTTGTCGCCTACGATAACCAGCTTCTGCTCCTTGAAAGGATGCAACCAGCTGACGAAAATGTGAGCAGTCACGCCACTTGCGAATGAGCAACTCGTTAGAGTTACATCCGTGATCTTCGAATTTAAATAGGCACCGCCATTTGCAGAAACGGAAGTCGGTTCTTCTTCCAGAAGATGAAGGATGGCTGAAATATCATGAGGAGCGAAACTCCACAAAATATTTTCCTCGGTGCGGAGCTTGCCGAAATTCAACCGCGAAGAATAGATGTATTCAATCTTGCCCAAAGCTCCTTCGCGGATAAGCTCCTTGAGCTTACGAATCGCCGGGTGGTAGTGCAGCAAATGCCCGACCATTAGGATTCGTCCCGTGGTAACCGAGAGATCGGCCAGCTGTTCGCCTTCTTCGACGTTCAATGCCAGCGGCTTTTCGACAAACACATCCTTGCCCGCCAGCATCGCTTTCTTGGCCAAAGCGAAGTGTTCCGCAGCGGGAGCGGCGATCACGACCGCTTGCACATCGCTGCGCGCCAGCATATCGCTGTACGACGTACAGGAATCCACGTCATATTTTGCGGCCAGCGAACTAGCTCGCTCGGGGTCGACATCGCATACCACTCGGAGCGCACCCAACTCGGAGAAGTTGCGAATGAGATTCTTTCCCCAATATCCACAACCAACCACACCAACAGCAGGAATGGCTTTCATTTGCGAAATCTCCTATTTTCTTAAGCTGGATTTGAATTGTAAAAATCTGAAATCGTGGCAACTACGCGTTCCTGATCCTGACGTGACAGCTCAGGATAGACGGGCAGCGCGAGGACTTCCGTGGATGCTTTTTCTGCCTCGGGGAAAGATCCGTGCTCGTAGCCGAGGTAGGAAAAAGCTGGTTGCACGTGGAGAGGCGAAGGATAGTAAACGTCCGTGGGGATTCCCTGTGAATCGAGATACGCACGCAGCTCTTCGCGGCGAGGCACACGAATGACGAACTGGTTGTAAACGTGCCCGCGCCCTTCGGGGGTCGAAGGCAACACGAAAATATTCGTCAATTCGGCAGTGCCAAAGAGAGTTTTGTAGATTTCGGCATGCTCGGACCGCTTTTCCGCCCACCCATTGAGGTGCGGGAGCTTTACTCGGAGAATGGCCGCATGCAATGCATCCAGCCGGCTGTTCGTACCGATGATCTCGTACTGATATTTTTTCCGGCTGCCGTGAGCACGCAGTAGACGAAGTTCATCCGCTATCTTAGCGTCGGTCGTCGTGATGAGTCCGCCGTCCCCAGCGCAGCCGAGGTTTTTCGAGGGAAAGAAGCTAAAGCAGCCGCAAAGACCAAATCCTCCCACTTGGCGCCCGCGGTAAGTCGCGCCAATCGCTTGTGCCGCATCCTCAACCACGGCGATATTGTGGCGATTCGCAATCTCCAAAATTGCATCCAGGTCCGCGGCCAGCCCGAACAGATGCACAGGAATGATCGCCCGTGTCTTATCTGTGATCGCGGCCTCGATCTTCGACGGATTGATGTTGTAGGTTACCGGATCGATGTCCACAAACACCGGCTTCGCCCCGGTCCGCGCGATCGCTCCCGCCGTAGCCACAAATGTAAACGGCGTCGTGATTACCTCGTCGCCGCGTCCGATGTGCAGCGCCAATAGCGAAAGATAAAGCGCATCCGACCCTGAAGCGCATCCCACAGCCTCAGGTACGCCAATGAAGCTGGCGATTTCCTGCTCCAGAAGCTGCACTTCCTTTCCAAGGATGAAATGCTGGCTTTCAAAGACAGATTCAACCGCCTTGAGCACGTCTTCCCGGATCGAAGCAAACTGCGCTTTAAGATCCAGAAACTGTAAGGGCTTCTTCTTCTCCGGTTGGGTCGCTGCGCGATCCGAACCGCTTACACCTGTGACTTGCTGTGCCGTTGCCATGTTACGAATTCTCCTTTTGAAGAAATGAAATTCAACGAATGAAATTCGAAATTAAAGTCGCGACGATGAAATTGGGATGTGTGAAGTTAAATTGCTGGCTTGACGAAACTATGGCGCAATCCGCAGACCCAAACCATACCCTGCAGCCGTTGTTGCTATGTCGCCCATGCGCTTGAGGCCCAGTCTGACCCCGCTCTGAGGCACGTACAAAATGTCATTAGCCATCAAGACGGGATCCTGCAGTTGGCCTTTCATTATCTTGCTCAGATCGACGGGAATTTCTTCTCTTCCCTCTACATTCGTCGATTTCCGAACGATGATAGCGCTGCCGAGCTTGGCGGTAGACAAGGTGCCTTCCACCAAAGCGATCGCCTTAAGCACGCTGAGCCCGCCCCTCGGATCTTGCACGGCAAATGCTCCGGGCTTTGTAACAGCCCCGACAACATAAACGATGGACGTTCCTGAAACTGTGATTTGATCCCCGGGACGCACTAAAATGTTTGCATCCCGGTTATTCGTAGACATCAGCGTCGCGATGTCTACGGTCTCAGAACTCCCGTTTGAACCGCTCGGTGTAGCCGATTTCTGGTCTGACGCCCCACTCGGGCCACCACCTGCTGCCTGTTTCTGATCCGCAGAGCCGTGTGTAACTGTTATCGTTTGGCCGGCGTTAGGAGCCAAACCTCCGCTCATCGAAAGAACGTCAACCAACCTGGTCGGCCGCTCAATCGGATAAATACCCGGCCGTGCCACGGGACCCGACACCGTAACGTTCTGGGTCATGCCGCGCTCAATGAAAACTGTTACGTAAGGATCCTTCAGAATATCTTGCTTCTTTAATTCCTCTGCAAGATGGCCGGAAAAATCAAAGGTAGTAAGCCCATCCGCATGAATCGGCTTCGAAAGCAGGGGAATCTTTACATCCCCTGTTTCGCTAACCTGATACCGCCCGCTCACGTCATCTTCTTCCGCTATTCGGATGTTGATGATATCGCCCACTCCGATCATGTAACCGCCATACAGCTTCGAGCCGTCAACATCCATCTGCTGCGCCGCGGCGGCCGGAGGGGGCGGCGCTCCGACGCCCTGTACTCTCTGTTGCGCATGAGCGACAGAAGCGACTGCAAATGAGCAAATGCCGAATCCAACTAGAAGCCGTTTGGTGTTCATATACATATATTCCTTTCGCACATCCAAATTGTTTCGTCTGGCCGAAATGTTATGAGGGGCCTAGTGATTAAGCAGGATCGATCGAATGATTAAGCGGGAATTGTCCGGTAATATCGATACGCGCTGCCGTAACCTTCGCAGTCGACAGCTATATCCACTCCATTCAGAACGACACCAAGTATTTGCGGTTGCACGTCGCCTAGGATATTCATCGTCCAGCCCAGAGCACGCCGTGTAGTCGTGCTGGCCCGTGCAACCACTACGATGCCGTCCGCGTGCGCCGACAACCAGCGCGCTTCGGCAAAAGGAATTACCGGAGGTGAGTCAATCACAATGTAATCAAATCTGTTTTTCAGTCTTTCGAGAAGCTTCGTCATGGAGTCCGACGTCATCTTGTCGATCGCATCGGGAATAGCGCCTCCCGATCCGAGCACAGTCAGACTTGGAATCTCCATTGGCGTATTGTTCAGGTCATCCACGAGTTCGGGCTTCATCAGAGCATCCTGCAAACCGATTTCGCGCTTCAGCCCATAGGTGGTTGTAATAACGGGATGGCGCAAATCAGCGTCTATGAGGCAGGTCTTATAATGTTTCGAGAGCGCGGCCGCCAAATTTGTAGCCACCGTCGTCTTTCCTTCTCCGGGAAAGCCGGACGTAACCAGAAGCGTCTTAACCGGGAGATCCTTCAATTGGGCGGAGACCCGGACTGCAGTTTCAAGTGATCGAATCGCCTCTGCCTCCGGCGAATTGGGTTTTTCTTTCAGGAATTGCAGAACCGGGACGCTAAAGCCAGCAATCTGATTTTTCCTGAAAATCCGATTCCCGTTTCCAATTCCCCCTCGCCAATTTCTCTCGCTGGCCGGAAGCAACCCAAGCGGCGACATCCCCGAAAAGCGCTCGACATCCGCAAGCGTGGAAATTTTGTCGTCCATGCCTTCCGACACAAATGCCAGGACCACGCCGCCAATCATTCCCAGAAGAAGTCCCGCGCCTAGGATTTGAAAACGATGCGGCCCAGACGGGCGGTAGGGGATGCGAGCGTCTCCAAGGATCCGAATGTTATTTGCCGCGAGCGATCCCGATACGGCCAGTTCTTTAATGCGCGCCGAGGTCGAAATGTAGAGGTTAGATTGTGCTTGCGCCTCGCGTCTCATCAGATCAAATCGCACCGCATCCGCGTTGGACGAATCCAACTGAGACTTGAGATCGTGCAGTGACTTCCGAAGCAAATCTTCACGCACTTTGGCAGACTTGTAGGAACTCTTGATTTGCTCCACGATCCGCGCACGTTCCGCATTGAGTTGTGTATTCAACTCCTCCGTCTGCTGTTGCAGCTTCCGGACTTGCGGATTATTGCTCCCGTATACAGCCAGTGCCTGCGCTAGCGCCGCGCGGCTGTCCACTCTCTTTTGCGTCAGTTCCTGAATCAAGGGGCTGTCCTTCATTTGCGGCAGCACATCATAGTGATTCTCTTCGATCTGCCGAACACTGGATTCCTGCTGAAGTCGGTCGCCTATACTCTGTGTCAATTGCTGATTGAGTTGTGACACGCGCACTGCCACAGGATTGGAAGACATTGCCTGTCCCATGGAGTCGCCAGTACCGTCTCCGGATTGCGGAAGAGAACCCGCCAGTTCGGCGCCTTCATGTGTGGTTTGGAAATCGGAAAGTGCTCTATTGCCCCGATCAACCGCGTTTTTTAGATCCGTTAGCTCAGGCGCAAGGGATTCCGCGGCTTTCAGCGTTGAATCGTATTTACTTCGGTGCGCGTCGTCGAGATATAGACGAACCAGGTCGTTCACAATCAGCGTGGACAACCGCGCATCGCGGCTTTCAAAAGACACCTCAACCAAGCGGCTGTTCTTCACCTGGTTAACCGACAGCCCCGTCTTAAACGTTTTCACCAAGCCATCAGTTCGTTCTTCCTCAGAAGCTTCCTTCCGAGACCCTGTCCATACTATTTTCACGCGGCTAATCGCTCGCGAAATAAGATTGGGTGAATAAAATGTCGTGTTGTGATCCAGGTTCAAATCTCGGATCACCTTAATGGCAAGATAGTCGCTGCGTAGAATTTCACTCTGTGTATCGAGATAGTCCTGCTGCGTGGGAGTAATCGGAGAACTGTCACGCAGCCCAACGTTTTCGCTGACAACGGGAGAGATTTCCAACGTGGCCGTCGATTGATAAGTGGTGTGTAGCGCCAACACAACCAACAACACAATCGCTTCGAGGCCCAGCAAAAAAGCAAGCGAAGGCCTCCAGTGGCGCCGCACAATTCTCTGAATATGATGCCATTCCACTCCCTGGCTTTCCGTCTCGTCCAGATGCGAAACATTCACGTAGCGCGGAGGATTCTCAATAATTACATCTTTCGGGATACGCGTAAGTTTGTTTGAACTTGCCATTTTTCTCTCCTGCCTCAAATTCCTTAAATCGACTGGTCCTGCTGATACTGGCCCTTTATTCTTCGTTTAGACTTTGTTCGAGACGTGCTGATCGAATGGAATTACCAACTGCATGCGTTTCTGTTTCAAACGAGCCCAAATGGAGCCCCACCAATCCGAATAATCCCAGGCACGCCACAAGTGGCAGCCAAGACCCAACGTGGCTCCACGTGGCCGCGACAGAAAACGTCACCAGAGCTATTGTCGAGACACCCGAAAGAGCCAGAATCTGCGGCACGCTCCAGCCACGGCGAATGAGGAGATCGTAAAAATGTCGGCGGTCGCCAGAAAATGGTGACTTCCTTGCGCGCAATCTCCGAATCACGGCCGCCAATCCGTCGGCGAGCGGCAGCCCAACAAACATGAGTGGAATCACGATCGAGCGCTCTGGAGAATCGCTTACTGCGGAATCGCTGCGCACCCAATCCAAAGCAAGAAACGCAAGAGCTGCTCCTAGTAATGTACTTCCGGAATCCCCGATAAACATTTGAGCCGGAGGCCGGTTGTACAAGAACATTGCAGCGCACACGGCGGCAAGAGACCAGGCAAGTCCTGACGCAAATCCGAGCGGCCGCCCGGAAAACAAAACAATGAATCCGATACTCGCAATACCGCTTACGGTAAGCGCGAGACCATCCATTCCATCCAGCATGTTCATCGAGTTAATCGCGAACGCTAGAAACGCCGCCGTCGCCAGCAAATCTAGATACGGATTGGAGAACCATTGAAGTTTCCAGCCAAGTAGCCAGAGCGCCGCTCCACAGCCAAAATCCACTGCAAGCCGTAGGTAGGGAGAAGTACCTTTTAAATCGTCAAGCAGGCCAATCCCCCACACAGCTCCCAATATCAGCATCACTGCTACCACCGGCCGCGCGTCGTGAACGCCAAACACTGCGCTCACCAGAACTCCCGCCATCAATGCAATTCCACCCAGCCGTGGAATCGGAGCTGAATGTATTTTCAATTCGCCCGGCATGTCGTACCAGCGATTGCTTATCGCGACGGCACAGACTACCGGCGCCAGCAAAACACAAAACGTGAAACTCGCCATCGCCAGCAAAATATTCGCGATCATAAGGTTTGGGCCCAATGCAAGAGTCAATCGCCGACTGAAAAACTTGGCGCGGAAAAAACCTGCGCGGATTCAGTTTCAGGAATAAAGGAAAGAGGAAGATTCAACCCTTCGTGTATCGAGGCTGCGACAAACTGCATCTCCTCTTCCGAAAGCCGCGTGAAGAACGGAATTGCCAAACACGTCTTCGACACACTTTCCGTGACGCGTAAGTCGCTTGTCTGCGAATATCCCAGCTCTTGAAAATACGGCTGGCTGTGGATTGGCGGGAAGTAGATCTGGCTTGCGATTCCGACACTGGCTAAATGAGTGCGAAGCGCGTCCCTCTTTTCCTCGGCGAAAGACCCAGTCGTACGAATAACGTAAACAAACCAGCTTCTCTTGCTGTGTGCCGGCGTTTCAGGAAGCTTCAAGGAATCTTCCGAACGCAGCAGATTAAGATACCCGTCGGCCACCTTGGAGCGCTTTGCGAGCAAATCATCAATCCGCTCTAATTGCGCAAGTCCGAGTGCAGCCTGTATATCGCTCAGCCTGTAGTTGTAGCCGAGGCAAATGTGCTTGAGCCAGCGGCCATCCGCATCGCGTCCCTGATTCCGCAAACTCCTACAACGTTCCGCGATTACCGGGTCATCGGTTACGACCATGCCGCCTTCGCCCGTGGTCATTTGTTTATTCGGATAGAACGCAAACACGGCCGCGTTGCCAAATGTTCCAACGCGCCTTCCTTGGAACTCGGCCCCAATTGCTTCGCAGGCATCTTCCAGAATCGCGAGCCCATATTCCGCAGCGATTTCGCCAATAGCTTCCATATCCACCGGAAGACCAAAAACGTGAACCGGTAAAATCGCTTTTACGATTCGCCCCGATTCCTTGCTGATCACTTCTCCTCCGCGACGGCGAATGCACTTGTGACGCAGATATTCTCGGATCAAGTTCGCATCTAGATTCAAGCTCTCACGGTCAATATCAAGCAATCGCGGATATACATCTTCGTAAAGCAAGCAATTCACGGATGCCACGAAACTGAAAGAAGTCGTAATGACTTCCGCTTCTTTTCCCAGTCCCAGCGCGCGCACACACATATGAAGTCCGGAAGTCCCACTATTGCACGCGATCGCATACTTTGTGCCTGCGTAGGCTGCGAACTTCTCTTCAAATTCCGCCAGCACCGGGCCCAGACTCAGATGATTGCTGCGCAAGACCCGGGTGACGTATTCGATTTCGCGATCGCCGATATCTGGAGAAGAGAGTGGAATTTTCACGATGGCATCTCCACCAGGTGGGCTTCGGAGCTATAGTCTTGAATCTCTAGACGTGGAATCTGCCCCGCGGCGAAGGTTGGCATCAGCCCATCGATATATTCGATCAAGCCGTCGTGATCCTTCGTTTTCAGAAAATCGTCGAACCTTTCAACTGCCCCCACGATGTCGATCGGAGCCGGATTTGTTCCTTTCAGCACGAACAAAAGCGGATTCTCCGTCCCGTGCGGCCGCTCCCAGGACTCCCATAGCTCTTCATGCACTTTTTCCCCGTCCCGAAGACCAATGAATTCAATCGGCAGCTCTTCCTCGGGCATATAGCCTGCGAAGAGACTGAGCGTTCGAGCCAATTGATAAATGTTGATTGGCTCTCCCATATCGAAAATGTACGTCTCGCCGTGTTTGCCGCGGGACGCCGCGCAAAGAATCAAGTACACCGCTTCCGGAATGCTCATGAAGTAGCGCGTCGCTTGCGGATCGGTCACCCGGATTGGCCCGCCCTTTTTGATCTGCTCATTGAACAATCGCAGAACGCTTCCTGTGCTGCCCGCCACATTCCCAAATCGCACGTTAAGGAATCGCGACCGGTGCTCCTCGCCTATCTGCTTAACGGTCATTTCCGCGAATTTCTTTGAAAGCCCCATGTAGCAGCGCGGGTTCACGGACTTATCCGTCGAAATGTTTACAAACCTCTGAGCCCCAATTTCCTGTGCCAGGGTTGCAATCACGCGCGTTCCCAATACGTTATTGCGGATTGCTTCGTAAGGATGCAGTTGCATCATTCCGACGTGTTTGAAAGCCGCAGCGTGAAATACCAGTTCCGGTCGTTCGCGCTGAAAAATTACGCGCATCAAGCTTTCGTCGGTGATATCCGCTAGACATGGATGCGTTTCGACATCTGGGTATTTCTCGGAAATGGTCAGGTGGCTATAAAACAAACTGTTTTCTGATTTATCCACTAAGATCAGTCGCCGCGGTCCAGCCGCTGCGATTTGCAGACACAGCTCAGAACCGATGGATCCTCCCGCGCCCGTCACTAGAACTGTCTTTCCTGCGAGAAGAGTCCGGGTCAGAGCTGGATCGGGTGTGATGCGGTCCCGCTGCAACACATCCTCAATCTGCACACGTTGCAAGTCCCGCAAAGAGACGTTCCCATCGACCAACTCTCTGAGCGTAGGCAGAGTTCGTATTGGCACCTCGCAGAGTTTGCAAACCGCGAGAATTCGCCTCATCTGGACGCGCGTTAGGCTTGGGATGCAGATTAGAATTTCCGTGGCCTGATATGAAGAAACTGCCTGTTTCAACCGCGTTAGATCCCCAACTACAGGTACCCCGCAAATGTTGCTGCCAATCTTGTTGTGATCGTCATCGATCAACGCAACAGGCCGAATTCCAGAATCCGGGTTCATAGAGAGTTGACGCAGAATGGAGGCGCCCCCATCTCCGGCGCCGATGATAATCGCCTTTTTCGATGCGAGATTCGGCCGCGACACTTCGCTTTCATACATGCGCAAACTAAAGTGAACTGCTCCAAGTGCGAGGCCGCAAAGAGTTGCGTCCAACACGAAGAATGCGAACGGCGCGGACGCTCTTGGCGTCACCAAATGGGAAGCCATGACAAGCATGACCGCGCTCAAAAACATGGAGCCATTAAGGCCGACAAGCTCTCGTATGCCGGCATAGCGCAAAGATCCCTTGAACACGCCAAAATACCAAAGCGTCAGGCCTTTGATAGCCACCACAAGAAAAATGAACTCGGGAATTCTGGCAACGCCCAACGGGAGGGCGGTATATCTCAAAACTATGCGTAGAGCAGCCCAGTAAGCGAGAAAAACAACTGCAAGATCTAAGAGAACAATTGAGTATCTCGAGATAACCGATGAAATGGTCCATGAACTCGCCGAAGTAGCACGCCCGGCAACTGTGGACGATTCTCTAGAAGCCTTAGTTCCGGCAGGTAAGGCAAAAGTGTGGCTCATTTTTTATCCTTGGGAATCAATCGATGCGAAAAGCTACCTAAACAACCTGGACGCCGTAACCTTGCAGTTGGATAATGAGGGACTTCTGGATTGCGTCGATAGACACGACGAGACCGTTTTTGTTTCCAAGACCCACTAGAATTCCTTCAACGCCGCGGAGAGCTCCATCCGTTACGCGGATTCGCTGGCCAACTTGTAGATAAGGGTGCGAAGCGTGTGGAATTCGATTTCGGAGCAGTAGCCGTACCCCGTTCAATTCGCTGTCGGGTATTTGCGCCGGCCCTCGTCCGTTGCCGACAAAGCCGATGACTCCAACTTTGCGAAGAATCTGGGTTTTCTGAGTGGAAAAGTGGGGAGCCCGGACGAACAGATATCCGGGAAATAGGGGAAAATCGATCAACTTCTTCCGATCGGTCCATTGTCTAAACTGTTGAACCGTCGGGAGATAAGACTCAAAACCATCTGCGTCGATTTGATCGCAGACTACTTTCTCGTGACGCGATTTGGTTCGTACTGCATACCAGGGTTCTTGGGCTTGTTCCCCGGGAATAGCATCTAGCTTCAAACACGCTGCTTGAGTCGCCATGTGCGTAGGGCTCCGCCATTTTCACTCCCAGGGGGCATTGGGAAGATAAATCGAAAAACAAGCTTGCCCCTCCAGTGCAAAATTTAACGTTCGGGGCAGCCTTAGATAACCATAGGGGTATTTGAATAAATATCAGGTGAAACCCTGAGGGAATGCCCGAGCATCATGTAGAGCTCTTTTATACACTTTTGATGTTCGGGGAGAGCAGCTTTTGGTCGGTCGAACTTAGTTTGTATCGAAGAAAATTAAGAAGAAAGCAGAAATGATCTTCTACCAACTCTCACTGAAGCCAGCTACCGGAGATTCCGTATGGTTCAGTTGACACTCTTCTCGTAGCCTATTTTCGATTTCGACTTTCAGGCAGAGAAGGAGCGCAATAATGCGGATAGCCCAGGTTGCCCCTTTGTATGAGAGCGTGCCACCTCATTTCTATGGCGGAACAGAGCGTGTCGTTTCGTACTTAACCGAAGAGCTCGTTCGTCAAGGACATGACGTAACCCTCTTCGCAAGCGGCGACTCTGTGACGAAAGCGACTCTCGTCGCACCGTGCGAAAGGTCTCTTCGGCTCAGTCCTGATTGCACCGATCCGCTTGCTCATCACGCCATTTTGTACGATCAAGTTCTACTGCGCAAAGATGACTTCGACATTTTGCATTTTCACACCGACTACGCCCATTTTCCCATTAGCAAGAATCTAGAACTACCGGTAGTAACGACAGTACACGGACGTCTGGACATCCCCGATCTCCTTCCCCTCTATCGGCATTTTTCGCAAATGCCCGTTGTTTCCATTTCGATGTCTCAACGAGAACCGCTTGAAGAAGAAGAAGTCAATTGGGTTGGCAATGTTTACCACGGCTTGCCCGCCGACCTTCATCCTCTTTGCAATAAACCCAGCGATTATTTGGCGTTCTTGGGACGCATCTCGCCTGAAAAACGGCCCGACAGGGCGATTCGCATTGCAGTGCGTGCGGGAATGAAATTGAAAATCGCTGCCAAGATCGATAAGGTCGATCGCGAGTACTTTGACTCTCAGATTAAGCCCCTGCTCAAGCGCCCCGGTATCGAATACATTGGAGAAATCAGTGAGAGCGAAAAGAGTTCGTTCCTCGGCGACGCGCTAGCATACTTGTTCCCCATCGACTGGCCAGAGCCCTTTGGACTCACCATGATTGAAGCCATGGCTTGCGGCACACCGACGATAGCTTTCAACTGCGGATCCGTGCCCGAAGTCATCGAAGATGGCGTGACAGGCTACATCGTGGAATCTGAGGAGGAGGCTGTTCGAGCTCTCGGCCGTCTCCACCTTTTGCGGCGCGAGACTTGCCGCGAAGGGTTTGAAACGAGATTCAGCGCGAGACGTATGGCAGAAGACTATCTTGCGATCTACCGGAGCCTGGCGAAAAATAAAAATCGTCCCGCGAGACGAACTTCTTCGGAGTCAGACATTTTGTTAGTCCCATGAATCCCTCAAATAGAGCTGGCGACGTATTAGCAGTCGACAACGAATACTATGTTCGTGCCACCTCCGGATTGGCGGATCAACGCACGCGTGTATTGAAGTACGGCGATACCTTTGGCGTGTTCAACAGATACGGGGACATTGAAGCGCTGGGCTCGCTTCAATTTGGACTATTTCATTCTGAAAGCCGGCATCTATCGCGAATGGTTCTCCGCGTTAACGATCAGCAATCTCAACTCCTGGGTTCGACGGTCCGGCAAGACAATGCCCTGCTTGCCGTGGATCTAACGAATCTGGACGAAACCAACGGTCAAGAAGGCTTTCCACGCGGAAGTCTGCACATCTTTCGCTCAAGTGTTCTGGATTATGCCAGTTGTCATCAGCTTGTGCGGCTCATCAACTACGGTTCCGAAGAAATACAGATCTCGCTCACTTTGCAATTTGACGCTGATTTTGTGGACATTTTTGAGGTGCGCGGCTCGAAACGCGAAAAGCGCGGCGAAAAACTGCCGGTGCAAATAAATGAACAGGAAGTTTTATTGGGGTACCGGGGATTGGACAACGTAGAGAGACGGACGCGAATTTATTTCTGGAAGGTTCCCGAGTCACTCGCAAGCAATGTTGCAAGGTTCGCGTTTAAGCTTGAACCCAAGGTCGAACAAAGCTTGGTGGTCGATATTTTCTGTGAGCGGAAGAACTTGAACCCACCGCCCAGGTTGGAAACGCCTTCCATCCTGGGCCACTCGTCTCTGTATTCAAAAACCCTTCGCGAGACTCGCCTCATCACATCAAGCGATCGCCTCAACGCCTGGATCAATCGATCGGAATCCGATCTGCGGATGCTCACTGAGGGGAACCCGGAGGGTGAGTATCCCTACGCCGGCGTGCCCTGGTTCAGCACGGTGTTCGGGCGCGACGGGATTATCACGGCCATGGAATGTTTGTGGATCGATCCGCGGATGGCGCGGGGCGTACTGAGCTATTTAGCGGAGACTCAGGCAACCGAAGTAAACGCTATGCAGGACGCCGAGCCGGGGAAAATTATTCATGAAATCCGGCGAGGGGAAATGGCTCTTCTTGGCGAGGTGCCCTTCGCGCGATATTACGGAAGCGTGGATGCCACTCCTCTGTTTGTAATGCTTGCCGGTGAATATTTCCGCAGGACGAATGATTTGGACTTTGTGAAGCGAATCTGGCCGAACGTCGAAGCGGCGTTGGGCTGGATTGAGCGATACGGAGATGCGGACGGCGATGGGTACGTCGAATATCAGCAGAAATCGGAACGCGGACTCTTGCAGCAAGGCTGGAAAGATTCCAACGATTCCATTTTCCACGCAAACGGAAAGATTGCAGAGCCGCCCATTGCGCTGTGTGAAGTGCAAGGTTATGTCTTTGCCGCGAAGCAAGCTGCGGCCCAGCTCTGCGCAGCACTCGGGTTTGCAGATCGCAGCGAACGTCTCTCCAAAGAAGCCGAGATTTTGAAAGAGCGCTTCAATAAAGATTTTTGGTGCGAAGAATTGGGAACGTTTGCGCTGGCGCTGGACGGCAACAAGCAACCGTGCAGGGTAAGCACTTCCAATGCGGGGCACGCGCTTTTTTCAGGCATTGCCACCCAGGGCCACGCGAAAGCGGTCTGCGACACGCTTTTGAGTGCTTCCCTTTACTCGGGGTGGGGGGTGCGTACGCTGAGTGCGGCGGAGAAGCGCTACAATCCGATGTCCTACCACAACGGTTCCGTTTGGCCTCACGACAATGCGCTGATCGGGGCTGGCTTTGCACGGTACGGCCTGCAGGAGAAAGCTCTCCAGACCTTACTCGCGATGTACGACGCTAGTTCGGAAGTAGATTTGCATCGGCTTCCTGAGTTGTATTGCGGTTTTCATCGCCGCGGAGACGCGGGGGGCGCGCCCGTACTTTATCCGGTGGCGTGTGCTCCGCAGGCTTGGGCGGCAGGAGCGGTGTACTTGTTGTTGAGCGCGTGCTTGGGAATGAAGATCGACGCTTGCGAGAGGTTTGTTCAGTTCGAGAATCCGCAGTTGCCGGCGGGAGTTTCCGAGGTGGAGATTCGTGGATTGCAGGTGGCAGATGCTAGCGCCGATCTCTTGATTCGTAGGCACTCGCGCGGCATTGATGTGGAAGTCCTGGGGAAGCGTGGGCAACTTGAGGTGAGTAAGAGGATTTGAGTGGTGCTGGTGATTGGTGTTTACTGGAGGCTATCTCATAAATGCTCTTTAGGAGGGCGCGGCTTCAGCCGCGCCGAAAACGCCTCCCGGAAAGGGGGGCTTTAGCCCCTGAAGAATCGTGGTATTTCCGAAGCATTGATTTATGAGATGGGTTGTAGTGATTGGATGCTGGACAGAGCAGTTCTCTTCCTTCTTGTTAGTTCCCTTCAGAGATTGACGATTTTCAGGCCGGAAAGAACTGTTTCTACCGTAGTCAGCAGCTCGGCGGCAGCGGAGGTTTTGAGAACGTACGCGGCCGCGCCAAGGTCCATCGCTTTTTGCACTACATCAAAGGAAGATTCGTCGCTCAGGAGAATTATTTTAGCTTCAGGAACAAAATCCCGAATTCGGCGGACGGTGTCGAGTCCATTTACCGTTGGCAGTCCAATATCCATCAAAATTAAATCCGGTTCCAGTTCCACCGCTTTTTGAAACGCTTCCGAGCCATCTGAAGCTTCGCCGACAATTCGGAGCCCGGGCTTGGTGCGGAGCATTACAGAAACGAAACGACGCCAGGGTTCAAAGTCGTCCACAACAAGAACACGGATCGTCGAAGGTTTCATAAGGTCTCCTGCTGTTGAGGCTTCCGGCGAAGGACTCTGCAGCGCTGATTAAACCTTCGAAGGGTACGAATTAAGCGTGATTTTGTCGTTGCTTGAAGACATTTTCGTGATTGCTCTGGAGCAATGAACGTGGTTCGTCGCGCGTGTCACAGTTTAAACTCCGCCCCCATGGCGCGCATGAAGATTGGGCACAGAAAACTAAGGGAATGGGCGATTTGACTCTTGATTCGTTTTTTGTCCGACCCCTACTGGTCAAATAATCCTGGAAGGGGGAACAGTACAGCTTTGTGTGTATTGCTATCTATGCTTAATAAGACCAGCCTGAAAGAGTCTCTGAGGTTTTTGATATGGCTTTATGGACTGTCACTTGCACCGACTGCCACTCTAGCATTGAGCATTCTCAAATCGTGCAAGAGACCTTGTCTGAATTGATTTTTCCCACAAAGCCGGACGTTCTCACTGGCGCCACGATCAAATGTCCAATATGTCGCACTGTTGTTTCGTATGTCCGAACTGACCTTCGATATATTTCGGATGAACCAGAGAATCCAAGGCTCAGATTGAGAGAAATCGGGTAGGGTGACACGCGATTCCGGACCAGTGCCTTCCCGCAAGTGAATCAAGCGGCTGACGTGCCCCGCAAATACCGCTCTATGCCGTGGCAGCTTTTCTTTTCGCGCCCTGTGTACTCGACCGCTGGAAAACAGGCAAATTGACTTCTATCGTTGTACCCCAGGCCCCGGATCGAATATCAAATTCTCCATGCAAATCCCGTATACGCTCGCGCATCCCGGCGATGCCAACTCCAATTAACTGTTTCCCGGACCGCAAGTGGTCCAACTTTTCGGCAGGTATACCCCGACCGTCGTCGCGGATGACTACTTTGATTTGCTTGTTGTCTTCCGCAAGCCGGATTTCTGCTACGCGACTCTCAGAATGACGATGAATGTTCGCAAGACCCTGCTGAACTATGCGGAATATGGTCGTTTCAATTTCTGCGGGCAATCTTCTCAACCCGTCAGGAATGTCCGTGTCCACTCGAATCCCGCTCCGCTGAGCAAAACCCTCCACGTAGGAAAGTATCGCGTAGCGCAACCCCATTTCATCCAGTAAGGGAGGGTGCAGCAAATACGAGATCGTTCTGATTTCAGTTGAGCAACGCTCAACCATGTCCCAGGAATCTTGAATTCTAGACTTCTCCGTGCTCGTGATCTCAGGACTACTGCGCATGGCACCGAGGTTCATTTGAATTGCCGCAAGATATTGTCCGGCGCTGTCATGAAGCTCGCGAGCGATGTGCCTTCGTTCCTCATCTTGAGTTGTCATTAGTCTTGCGGAGAGATTTTGCAGCTGGCAGGTGCGGGCCTCCACTGCTGTCTCCAACTCGGCGTGGGACTTCTCCATCTCTACTTGGGTTTTACGAGTCTCGGTCACGTCGCGACTTGAGCTCGCGAAACACGCGATCTTGCCGCCGTCGTGATGCACAGGAAATACAGTTACGTCGATTATGTGTTGTTTGCCCATTATTTCCGCTGTCAGCTCACCGTGAAATGTGTTCTCAGCCTCAAGGCTTTTGATTTGGCGTTGGAATTGTTCATCGCCAAAAATAATCGCGGGGGTGTTGCCTAATAGCAGCTCGTCCGGAATTCCAAACATCTCACGATGAGCCGCGTTTTGTTCGATTATCTTCCAGCTGGGGTCCAGAATTCTAATCGCATCGGCGGACCTGCTGATGATCTCGGCACACAGCCGCAGCCGCTCTTCCCTGAAGTGTCTTTCGATCGCGATACCTGCCAGCCGGCTCGCGACCCCGATAAGTTGGTGATGATGAGCACTTGGGTTACCTGGATGCAGAGAATAAATCGCGAGCGTGGCAATAACTGTACCGTCAGCGTCACATATCGGAGTTGACCAGCAAGCTTTCAGTCCCAGGCTCTTTGTCATGGAGCGAAATCCATCGGACCAACGCTCATCTAGTTCTATGCTTTCGCTTATGACCTGTTCCTTCTGATGCGCAGCTAAGCCGCAAGTAGCGCTGCTGGCATAAACCAGAACGTCGTCCAAATCCCCGTTATATTTGGCCGCAAGGCTCGGTGCAGAAGCGGGCCGAATCCGGTGTTCTGCATCAATGAACGTTATGGAGCATCGTATGTCTTCCGCCTGTTGTTCGACGTAACGCGAAATTGCGTCAAGTACGGAGACCAGCGGCCGCCCAGTGGCGATCATCTCTAAGACTGTGGCTTGGAATCTGAGAGTATTCTCAATAGTCGGCATTAATGCCCCGTTACCGCCGGAAAAGAGGCCGCCATCGACTTGTTGTTCGTGCGCCGCCGGGGTATAGAGACGTTTCCGCGACCCTGGATCATCATTCTTTCTGGGAAACTGGCTTGGGAGGGAGGACATATCGCACCTTTCATTCCGACGGTAATCTCTTTCGTGTCAACGGAAATACCAGC
>Ga0210388_10001263_pt1 | contig 19942 bp, 19 predicted proteins | sample IncBWC19OmetaG_FD_155485 | JGI IMG/M metagenome (GOLD analysis project Ga0210388, IMG submission 155485) | Forest soil microbial communities from Barre Woods Harvard Forest LTER site, Petersham, Massachusetts, United States - Inc-BW-C-19-O ... | reverse complement strand
AGGAGTGCCTGTGCTACTAAGAAAAAAACACGGGACAAATGATGACTATGAAAAAAATGATGATTTGCGCCGGGATGATTTTGTGCGCGGCAGCGATTGCTTCACCGCCCGTAGTGCGGGGGCAGAGCGCAAATTCGGCGGAGCAAACGGGGCCTTACCCGTCTCTGGAGATTCGCGAGGTTACCGTCATTGATGGATCGGGAGGGCCGGCGTTTGGGCCGGTGAATATTTTTATTAAGGGGAATCGGATTGAGCGCGTGGCGCCGTCGGATTCGATATCGCGCAAGGAGAAGGACGAAGAAGGCGCGGCTAAGAAGGAGCAGAAGGCGCCAGACCGCGTGATCGAAGGCAAGGGCATGTACGTGATGCCGGGGTTGATCGACGTACATATTCATATCAACTCGTCGAAGGACGTGCCTGCGGAATACATTTATAAACTTTTGTTAGGGCATGGAGTGACGACGGTTCGGACGTTCAATGTGGGTAACGATGATCCGGCGGCGATGGTAGCGGAGAAGAAAAAAATTGCCGCGAACCAGATTATTGCCCCGCGAATGTATGTGTATCCGTTCTGGGGACGCGGCGACGATCCGCGGTATTCGAATCCAGCGGGCGCGCGGCAAATTGTGGACGAATGGCACGCGCTAGGAGTGGACGGAATCAAAATTATCGGCAAGCCGGGACTGTGGCCGGATGTGTTCCACGCGATCGCGGATCAGGCCCGGAAAGACGGCATGGGTGTGGCTGTTCACATCGGGCAAGATGGCGTTTACCCGATGAATGCGGTGCAAGTCGCGAGCGAGGGGGCTTCGACGATTGAGCATCATTACGGGTATCCGGAGTCGTCGTACACGACTCAGACCATCCAGAATTTGCCACCGGGGTACAACTATTCGAGCGAGCCGGACCGGTTTTTGGAGACGGGGCGGTCGTGGCTGCAAGCGGACTTGCCGAAACTACACGGCGAGGTGATTCAGTCGCTGCTGGACTCGAAGCAGAAGACGGGATTCATCATGGTGCCGACGTTCAGCATCTATGAGGCGAATCGCGATGTGACGCGGGCAGCGAATTTGCCCTGGCACTCGACGTACACCCTGCCGGTGGTGATGGATTCGTTTTTGCCGAATCCGGCGCATCACGCGTCGTATTTTTATGAGTGGACGTCGAACAAGGAAGCGGATTGGGCGCGAGCGTACCGGCGGTGGCTGGATTTTGTGAATGATTATAAGAATCAGGGCGGAGTTGTAGCCGTAGGATCGGACACAGGATTCTTGTTTGAGCTGTGGGGATTCGGAACGATTCGAGAATTGGAGATGCTGGAGGAAGCTGGTTTTTCGCCGCTCGAAGCGCTTCACGCGGCAACGGAGAATGGCGCCAAGGTAGTGAAAAACCCGGAACTGGGATTGGTGCGGCAGGGTTATTTGGCCGACCTCGTAGTGCTTTCGGAAAATCCACTCGCGGATGTGAAAGTGTTCTATGGGAACGGCGTAACGCGAGTAGGCACAGATCGCAAAGAAGTGCACGAACAATGCGTGAAATACACGATTCGCGACGGCGTGATTTTTGATTCGCAGGCCTTGCTGAGCGACGTGCGAGACATGGTGAGCAAAGCGAAGCAAGCGCGGCCAACACAAGTTAAACCGTAACAGGAGGCCGTATGAAGATTGGAAGCCTAGCGCGGGTGGGCTGCGGGATTTTGGCGGTGGGTGCCTCCGGGTTTGGGATGGTACGCGCGCAGAAGAAGGTGCATGTGGACCGGCCGATCATTGAGGCGCGGGCGGAAGACGTGAGCACGATTGAAGGAATTGTGACGGCCAGTTACGAGACAATTTCTGGCGGCGTTGGTGTGCCACGACAGTGGGGGCGCGACCGCACCCTGTTCGACCCGAACTCACGCTCCGTTTCGGTGCACGTTGACGCGAAAACAGGCGCTATCAAAACGGAGTCCATGACGGAGCAGGATTTTGCCGATCAGTCGGACGCTTCGCTGGTGAAAGACGGCTTCACGGAACGTGAGCTGAAACACGTCATCAAGCGGTTCGGGAATGTGGCGACCGTTTTGAGCAGCTACGAGGGATTGATAGCCTCAGGAAAAGTAATCACGCGCGGCGTGAATATTTTTCAGCTCTACTTTGATGGGAAGCGCTGGTGGATACTTTCGATGGTTTGGGATGAAGAGCGCCCTGGCAATCCGATTCCCAAAGAACTGCTGTAGAGTCTTTCTCGCTCGGACGAAATCAAATCCGAACAATACGCCAGGGATTCAGTTTGGAGCGTGCTTCCCTGCGCTTTTTCTACGATACTAGGCGCATTCTCAGCGAGGGGACAAGATCGCCGTTCAATTCCCGCTGCCATGCGTTCAAGCTTAACCAGTCGCTTATTCACATCGCTCAAAAAACAAGGAATGTTGCGTGCCGGAGAGCGCGTGGGCGTAGGTGTGTCTGGCGGTGCGGATTCGGTGGCACTGCTGCTGCTCTTGCTGGAATTACGCGGGAAGCTGGGAATTGTGGTGAGCGTCGCACATTTGAACCATAAATTGCGCGCGAAGGCTTCGGAGACAGACGAGAAATTTGTCGCTGGGCTAGCGGCCAAACACGGGATCGTGTTTCACGTGGAGAGTGTGGACGTGGCGGCGCGGGCCAAGCGCGAAAAAGCGAATCTTGAGGATGCCGGGCGGCGGGCGCGGTATGAGTTTTTTGGGCGGCTCGTGGCGGACGGCAGGGTGGATCGCGTAGCCGTGGCGCATACGGCGGATGATCAAGCGGAGACGGTTTTGGCACATATTTTGCGCGGGACGGGGTTGGCGGGGCTGGGCGGGATTCATCCACAGACGGAGAGCATTGTAAGACCCTTGCTGAGTGTACGGCGAGCGGGGTTGCGAACGTATTTGCGAGCGAAGAAACAGAAATGGCGCGAGGACGCTACAAATCAAGATACTGAGCGGACGCGGGCGCGGATTCGAAAGAAACTTTTGCCGCTGTTGGAGAAGCAATTTCAGAGCGGCGTGGTAGAGCATCTTTGTTTGCTGGCGGAGTTTGCGCGGGAGGATGAGGAGTTTCTGGAATTGCTTGCGCGGGAGCATTGTGAGGCACTCGCACGGAGAACTAAAATTGATGGGCGAATTTCCGTGAGAGATTTGCTGCACCCGATCAAAAGACAAAAGCTTTACACAGAGGGCACGGAGAGCACAGAGGATACTGAGAAGAAAAACCAAGCGGCCCTGACCAAGCGGATGCTGCGTCGTCTAATTGAAGAGAGGAAGAGCGGAACGGGCCAGATTACCGGGCGGCACATTGCGGCGGTGATTGAGCTGGCGCGGCACGGAGAAAATGGCAAGGCGGTGCAGTTGCCGGGCGGCGTCGACGTTCGGCGTGAGCAAAACGAGTTGGTTTTCTGTACAAATTCGTCGCGGCCAGCGCTGCGAACCGGCGGAAAACGTGAGAAGCGGAAATCTTCTGCGGCAGAGTATGAGTACAAAATCGATTTTACGAGTACCAGAAATGGCGACGTGCTTTTGCCAGTGCCGCAAGCTCATTGCGTTTTCCGCCTCAGGGTGATTGACTGGCTCGCCCAGAGGGGGGACACTAGTAAATCAGGGGCGGTCTTAGACCGCGACCGGCTGCGTTTGCCGCTTGTGATGCGCAACTGGCGTTTCGGGGACAAGTTGCAACCCGGGGGGCATCAGAAAGCGCACAAGCTGAAGCGGCTATTGAACGAAAAGCGCATTAGCCGATGGGAACGAGATGGCTGGCCGGTTTTGACGAGCGGCGGCATTCTTGTGTGGGCACGCGGCTTTCCAGTAGCCACTGAGTTTGCAGCGAATGAGGGGACCCGAACAGGAATTTTGATCGCCGAGGAAAAGTCTTGATGCGTGACCGCCCAGCGGTCAAGTCGAGTGCTCCAGGCCGTGTGGCTTATTCTGCCGCGCGAATTGGCGCGAGGGTTGAGGCGCTCGGACGAGAAATTTCGCGAGCCTACAAAGGCCGGCGGGTGGACGTGGTTGTTACTCTTGACCGAGGATTCGTTTTTGCCGCCGACCTGATTCGCGAGATTAACACCGCGGTGGTTTGCCATTTCGTCCGCGAGGATGTGCGAGACGTGGATGAAGGCGGGCACGCAAGGCGCGAAGTTTATTTCGGCGCACGGCCCGAGTTGAAAGGCCGCGACGTTCTCCTGCTCGATGCGGTGCTGGAGAGCGGCGTAACACAAGAGTTTCTTTTGCGGCGTTTGGGAGAAAGCCAGCCCAGGTCGCTGCGATTGGCGGTTCTGCTGGATAAGCCTGCGCGGCGACGCGTGGGGCTGGAGCCCGATTACTTTGGGTTCCGAACGGCATCTAATGAAGTATGGGTCGGGTACGGCCTGGCTGCGGACAACGGAACGGGGCGGAATCATCGGGCTCTTTCCAGCGGGGCAGCGCAGGTGAAGCGACGGCAAGGCAGCAAAAAGTAGGTTCGAAAAATTTGCCAGTCGCTTCCTCACGGGATGAAATTCCGCGAGGCCAAGGACAAAGGTGAGGACAACGTGAATTCCAGTTCTACGGCAAAAACAATTCTCTTCTGGATCTCCATCGTGTTTCTCGGCGTCATGCTGTGGAAGCTGGTGTCCGCGAATGGAAGCCAGGCGCGGGAAGATACCCCCGGTTACAGCGAGTTCATGGCCCATGTAGACGCAGGCGACGTCAAGGAAGTGACGCTATACCTCTCGCCGAATAGCTACGAGATACAGGGTGAATATCTTCGCCCGGCGAACCGTAAATTTACCGTGACCGTTTTCAAGGAAGCTGCTCCGGATCTCGTGAAGGAACTGAAAGACAAGGGAGCAGTGATCAAGAGTATGAAGGAGGTGCGCAGCGGGGATTGGATTTTGATCCTGCTGAACGCGGCGCCTCTCATCTTGCTTGTGGGCTTTTGTCTCTTCCTGATGCGGCAGATGCAAGCCGGCGGAAACAAAGCGCTGAGCTTTGGCAAGTCGCGCGCGCGGTTGCTGTCGGCGCAGCAGAAGAAAGCGACTTTCAAAGACGTTGCAGGAACAGACGAAGCTAAAGAAGAGTTGCAGGAAATCATCGAGTTTTTGAAAGACCCCCAGAAATTCCAGAAGCTTGGCGGGCGAATTCCCAAAGGCGTATTGCTGGTCGGGCCTCCTGGAACGGGCAAGACTTTGCTTGCGCGAGCAATCGCAGGCGAAGCGAACGTCCCGTTCTTCTCGATTTCTGGTTCGGATTTCGTGGAAATGTTTGTGGGCGTCGGCGCGAGCCGCGTGCGCGATTTGTTCGAACAGGGCAAGAAAAACGCGCCTTGCATCATCTTCATCGACGAAATCGATGCCGTTGGACGCCATCGCGGCGCGGGCTTGGGCGGTGGACATGACGAGCGGGAGCAGACCTTGAATGCTTTGCTTGTCGAGATGGACGGATTCGAATCGAACGAAGGCGTCATCTTGATTGCCGCGACGAACCGGCCCGACGTTCTCGATCCGGCTTTGCTGCGTCCTGGACGATTTGACCGCCGCGTTGTAGTTGCACGGCCTGACGTGAAGGGCCGCGAAGAAATTCTTCGTGTGCATACGCGCAAAGTGCCTCTGTCGGATGACGTCGAGTTGTCGATCATCGCTCGTGGTACGCCGGGCTTTTCTGGCGCGGATCTTGCAAACCTGGTGAATGAAGCGGCGTTGTGGGCCGCCCGTCAGAACCGCAAATTCGTGATGCAGGTCGACTTCGAGATGTCCAAAGACAAAGTGTTGATGGGAGTCGAGCGCAAGTCGATGATTCTTTCGGATGAAGAGAAAAAGAACACCGCCTATCACGAGGCTGGCCACGCGTTGGTCGCGGCGATGACTCCGGGAGCCGACCCCGTGCATAAAGTGACGATCATTCCGCGAGGTATGGCGCTTGGTCTCACGATGCAACTGCCTGAAGACGACAAGCATACCTACACACGGGAATATCTCGAAGCCATGCTCGCCGTTTTGATGGGTGGGCGCTCGGCGGAAGAGATTTTCCTTGGACACATTACGACCGGAGCCGGCAACGATATCGAACGGGCCACGGACCTGGCGCGCAATATGGTTTGCGAATGGGGCATGAGCGAACTTGGCCCCCTGGCGTACGGCAAGAAGGATGAAGCCATCTTCCTCGGCCGCGAAATTACGCAGCATCGCGATTACTCGGAAGATACGGCGATTCAGATCGACAAGGAAGTGAAGCGCATCGTCAACAGCGGCTATGAGAATGCGAAGAGGCTGCTTTCCACCAATCGCGAGACGCTCGAGCGGATCGCACAGGCTTTGCTCGAACGCGAAGTAATTGACGCGCTCGAAGTGAAAATGCTGATGGAAGGCAAGCCGCTGCCGGAAAAGCCGCGGACACCGCCACCTCAGGCTCCTCCAGCGCCTAGCGCAGATCCAAAGGTGGTGCGGCCGGAATTGCGCCCGGCGCCTGGATTTACGCGCGGCGAGAATCCAGCGAAGGCGTAGACACGAACTAGTAACTGAGCATTTTGACGGTAGGGGCACGATATATCGTGCCCCTACTTTTTTTGGCCCGCCTAGATTTTGGCGCCCGCGCGACGGTGACCGCTGTAACAAAATGGCGTAGAATGCGGCTATGGGAAAGAAGGAACCGGACAATCTGCAAGTGACCTGCCCATGCTGCCAGGCGAAGCTGGTGGTTGACGCCGTGTTTGGCGCGGTGCTCTCGCACGAGGTTCCCGTGAAGGCGGGACCAAACGTCGATCTGGAAAATGCGCAGGGGATTCTTGCCGAGCAGCGGCGTCAACGGGAAGACAAATTCGCCGACTCATTTTTCCAGGAAACCCACAAAGAGGATATTCTCGCCAAGAAATTCGAGGAAGCGATGAAGAAAGCCAAAGACGCCCCCGTCGGCAAACCGCTTCGCGACTTTGACTTGGATTGAAGTAGGACAGGCACTCCTGCCTGTCTGCTTTTGCTTTTGACCTTGAGAACATGACAGACAAGAATGTCTGTCCCACCTTGAGTTAGACTTCCACCCTACAGTTGAAATGAACGCACGCAAGAAATTCCGGCTGAAGCTGCCTTCGCGAACGCTCGTACTCGGAGAACGCACGCTGGTGATGGGTGTATTGAACGTTACACCAGACAGTTTTTCGGATGGCGGAAAATATGCGCAACCGGAGTTCGGTATCAATCATGCGCTTGCGATAGAGCAGGCCGGTGCCGACATTCTTGACATCGGAGGCGAATCTACGCGCCCAGGTTCCGAAGAAATTTCCGCTTCGCAAGAGTTGGACCGCATTCTTCCCGTGCTGGAAGGGTTGCGAGGCCGGCTAAAGATTCCCATATCGGTGGACACGCGGCGAGCCACGGTTGCAGAGCTTGCTCTTCGCGCCGGCGCAGAGATTATCAATGACGTTTCTGGATTAAAAAAAGATGCGCGCATCGCGGGAATCGCGGCGAAGTATGGCGTGCCTCTCATTCTTATGCACATGCGCGGCGAGCCCGCAACGATGCAACGCGGGCCGTTCGCAAGAGACGTAATGAAAGATGTGACCCGAGGTCTGCGCGAATCCGTGGCGAAGGCGCGTAAGGCTGGCGTAGCGAAATTTCAGATAATTTTGGATCCGGGGATTGGCTTCGGGAAGAGTCATTCGCAGAACTACGAGTTGCTCCAGAAGCTGCCGTGGCTCGCTGCGCTCGGTTATCCGCTGCTTGTCGGCGCGTCGCGCAAAGGGTTTCTTGGCGCCACGCTAGCGCGCCAGGGTAAACCCGTTCCGCCGGAAGCGCGCACCTGGGGCACTGCGGCAACTGTCACAGCGAGCATCCTCGGTGGCGCGCACATTGTTCGGGTGCACGACGTTGCGGAGATGGCGCAGGTCGCGCGGGTTGCCGATTGCGTAGTGAATCCCGGGTTCCGCGTTCGCTAATTGCCGGCCCCACCGCAGTTTTTTTCGGGCTACGGTTTTAGCTCGAGTACGTCTGTAGTTTCCCGGTCGACGGACTGCTTGCTGTAGCGAAGTGGAAAATATTGACCGTTGACCCACAGCGGCAGTAGGTCATCGTAGTGCACGCTGCCGGGCTGGCCGCTTTGTCCGGGTACATTGACGGCTGCGGCGTTGTCCCAGTCGCTCAAATCAAAGATTTCGCGGTAGCTGGCGCCTGCCAATTGGTCAAAAGAAGCGCCTCCATAATACGTGGCGTCCACGGTGCTGCCGTCGCCTGGGCGCGGGAAGGGGCCGCGATCGAACAGGGTTCCGGCGCCAAGTGCAACGTGATCGAGCGGATGCTTGAACGAAACGCGATGTAACTTTCCCCAAGCCCAATTTTTGGCATCGGGGCCGAGCTTGGCTGAGAGCTTTTGCTCCGCCGCCAGGAGCGTCTGAAGCAGCAGAGCATCGCGCGCGGCTCCGGGATTCTGGCCGAAAACCGCGACGCTGGGATGCGACAGCTCTTGCAGGATTTCCGGTAGCGCAAATTTCCCTGCGATCTTTTGCGCTTCCGCGGGAACGGCTAGCTTCGTGACGGCATCGCGCAACTCTGCGTCCCAGAATTCGTAAAGCGTGGCAGCTATCGAATCAGTGGTGACAGCACAGTCCCAATCGAGCAGAAGTTTGGCTGAGCTGCTTGGCGCGCTGCCTGCAGCGCGCTTCAACAAAGTTTGCAACTCCCGCGCCGGCAGGGACACAACGTCATTCTGGAGATTCTCCATGTCCGCGAGGCTGAGTTTGTGTCCGCTCTTTGCCGCGCCGCTGAGCACTTCCGAGATGCGCAGGAATCTTTCCGGCGATGCCCATTGGAATCCAACAGCGTAGCCGTAATTCTCCGGAATCATTTTGTGATTGGCTGTAGCAACAAAACCCGAGGCTGGATTGTAGGTATGCGGCAGCTCAGCGTTGGGCACAAAACCGCTCCATTCGTAACCGCCTGTCTCGGGCACGGGGAGAAGACCGGTCCAGTTTTTGCGAAGAGGAGCGAGGCCCGTGGAATGCTCGCCAATGTTCCCGTCGCGATCGGCATAAACGATATTCTCCGACGGAACTTTCCAGCGGGGCATGGCCTCCTCAAATTCCTGCCAGTTTTGTGCGCGATCAAGAGCCAGCGAGCCAAGGTAGCCGGCTGTGCCAGGCTCCGCGCCGACCCAATGCAAAGCTAGCGCGCGTTTCCCGTCATCCCAAAGCACGGGACCATGGCGAGTAAATTTGAGTTTCACGGCGACAGAAGATCCTCCGTGAACGCCGATGGTTTCTGATTTCACTTCCATGCGCTCCCAACCATGCTCGGTCTTATATTGTTCTGGGTCAGCGGGATTTAACTCCGCAAGGTAGAGGTCCTGCTGATCGAGCCCGAAAATCGTAAAGCCCCAGGCGATATTTTCGTTGTGCCCTGTAGCGACTCCCGGCAGCCCAGGCTCGCCCGCGCCGATGACGTTCCATCCGGGCGCCACGAGATGAACGATGTAACGCAGCGAGGGTTCGGCGATAACGCGGTGCGGATCGTTGGCGAGGAAGGGCTTGCCGGTAGCCGTCAGCGAGCCGGAGACGGTCCAGTTGTTGCTTCCTTGCGTAGGCGTTTCCGAGAAATGGAGCGGCACGTCACTGCCTACGAGATTCTCGAGGAGCGCCGAGGATAAGCCTGAAAAATCAAGGCCGGGAGCCGGATCGAGTTTTACAGGTGGATCAAGTTCGAGGAGCGCCGCTGCTCTTTCTGGGCCAAGAAGAGCGACCAGTTGAGCGCTGTGAAGTTCGCTCGCGCCGTTACCCGTTACCGAGTACGCCGCCAATCGGTTCAGACAGTCTTCAGGCTTCCACAGCTCGGGTTTGAACCCAGCGAGCTGGAATTCAAGCGGGAGACCGATGCCGCCAGGCTTTTGGATTTCTTCGATGTACGCATTGATCCCGGAGGTGAAGGCTTCGAGGATTTCTTTTGTGTCCGGCGAGTAGCTCTTGTATTCGGCGTCCATGTCGCCGCGATAGCGCAGCAGTCGGGCGCTCGTGTCGCGCTTAACGTAAGAAGGCCCAAGAATTTCCGCGAGCCTGCCTTGTCCAGAGCGCTTCCAAAGTTCCATTTGAAACAAGCGGTCTTGCGCAACGACGAACCCTTGCGCGAAGAAGAGATCGTGTTGATTTTGCGCGTAAATGTGTGCCACCCCCCAGCGGTCACGCTGCACGCGCGCACTTTGCTGGAGTCCGTGCACGTTGAGCGTTCCCCGAATTACCGCCAAGGCTGCTTTTGCGCGGGTATCGAGATTCGCAGGAGCCGTTTGGACGGCCGATTGCGCAAAGGCCGCGGCAACGAACACCAGATTGATGACAAGCACCGAAATCGATTTTTTCATCGCGAATTCTCTCGACAGAATGGATTCCCCCCATACATTTCTCACTGGCGCGGCGCGAGCTTATACTACTCCGCGCCAGGATGCACGGCTTCGCCGCTGAAGGAAGCGGCCGCAACGCCGTTTCTTCGCGGAGAGCATGCCGATGCACTACGTCAAAACTTTCTTTAGTTCATTACTTCTTTGCCTCGTTGTTTCGCTCTCCGCCTCGGCGCAGCTACCTCAGGCGAAAGATCCTCTCAGTCCCTCGCAATCTGGACAGAGTGCCGCCGCCTGCTCCGCGACGGATGCTTCGAGCTGCGCGCAAGCAGCGGCGAAGATCGTGCCGCAGGTGATGGGCCCTTCGCCGATGGAAGAAAACCTCCGCCGCCTCACCGACGAAATCGGCGGGCGCATCACTGGATCGCCAGAAATGGCGAAAGCCGTTGAGTGGGCCGTCGCGGCGTTCCGAGCAGAGGGCGTCGAGGTTCACACAGAGAAATACACGGTGCCCGCCACCTGGAGCGAAGGCGACACCCGCATCGAACTGCTGGGCCCGGTGAAATTTCCCCTCCGGGGTGTTTCGGAAGCTTGGGCCCCGGCCACCCCTCCTGGCGGGATCGAAGCCAACGTCATCGATATCGGCAACGGCACCGAAGCCAACTTCGCGGAGATGGCCGCTCACCTAAAGGGTGCCATCCTCCTTGTCCATAACGACCCCATCATCACTTACGCAGATCTCACCAACGAATGGGCCAAGCCTCAGCCGGTTATTGCGCGCGCTGTCAGGGATGGTGCTGCCGCCATTTTTTGGATGGGTGCCCGCGAACGCCTGCTGCTCTATCGCGCAACCAACACCATCGATGGAAACATCGACAAGATTCCCCAAGCCATCCTGGCGCGCGAAGACGCTTTGCGCTTGGCCCGGACGATCGCGGCCTATCCCGGCAAAGTTCGCGTTCATCTCGATTTGCCCAACAGGATTGGCGGACCTGTGGAGCAGGAAAACGTGGTCGGCGAAATTCGTGGCTACGAAAAATCGGACGAGGCCGTCATTCTGGGAGCCCATCTTGATTCCTGGGAGTTGGGTACTGGAGCGCTCGATAACGGATGCAATGCCGCGATGGTCATCGAAGCCGCGCGCGCAATCAAGGCCACCGGGCTTCTGCCCCGGCGCAGCATTCGCTTCGTCCTCTTCAGCGGCGAGGAACTGGGCGTGCTAGGCTCCCACGCCTATGTTAAGGCGCATCGCGCCGAGCTGGACAAAATCCGCGCGATGATCACCTCGGACTACGGCTCCGGCCGCTTCACGGGCTACGAGCTCGGCGGGCGGCGCGACACCGAAGCCGCTGTTCGCGAGATTTTGCGTCCGTTGGAATCCTGGAATGTGAACAATCACACCTACGACCTTGATCTCGGGAGCGATCATGTCGATTTCTTCCTGGAAGGCATCCCTATTCTGGCCGCCAATCAGGAAGAAGTCGGCTACGTGCAGAAATATCACACCATGGCCGACACCTTCGATAAGGTCGATATGCTCTCTCTAAAATTGAACACCGTGGTCGCCGCGCTTACCGCTTGGGGTGTGGCGGACCGCGCGGAACCCCTCGGCAAGCGCCTCACCCATACCGAAATCGAACAAATCCTGATAGAGACCGGCGTCGACAAACAAATGCAGTTTTTTGGGCTCTGGGACGACTGGCAATCCGGCGCTCGCGGCCGCAAGCCTTAAGGTTCCATATTCATCCAAATTAGAGGGCTCGGTGTTCTAGAAGATAGTCCACTCTTAGGTAGCATCGCGCGTATGCGCAATTGCTTCCCGGTATACTGGAAGAGTGAAGCATCCCTCTCTTGATTTGATGAATGCAAAGACAGTGCGCATCCTGGCGCTGGATTACGGGCGCTCGAGGATCGGTCTGGCCATCGGCAATACGGAAGCAGGCCTGGCGCAGCCGCTGGGCACGCTGGACCGCATCAATCGCAACGAGGACATGCGGCGGTTGCGGGAACTGGTGCGTGAGCATGGCGTGCAGCAAATTGTGGTGGGACTGCCGCTGCGACTCGATGGGACGCGCGGCGACATGGCAGAAGAAGCGGCGCGTTTTGGGCAACGCGTTCACAAGCAAATGGGATTGCCTGTCGAAATGGTGGACGAGCGCTTAACGAGCTGGGAAGCAGAGCGCTTGCTCGAAGAACAGCAGGGTCGAACCATTCACGCAGCTTCCAGCAAGCAGCGAAAAAAAGAAAATCCAAAGCTGGGCGTTGACGCCATGGCTGCAGCTTTGATCTTGAAGGAGTATCTGGACCGGCGGCAATCCACGCCAGAAGTGCAAGACGCGAAGTGAAATACATGCACTTGGGATTCGCGAGGCTAATTTGAAAAGGGTTTTGCTCTTCATTTTGGTGCTGGTGCTGGCCGCGGCGGGAGTCGCAGCGTGGGGATGGTATTGCATCACGCAGCCCTATCAGGGGTTCGCGAGCGGAGGCGTGTTCCTCACCGTGCCGCACGGAGCCTCCAGCCGCGGCGTGGCTCACATCCTTGAGAGCAACGGCGTCGTGCGCAGCGCTCTGGCGTTTGAGATCTATGCGCGGCGCCACCCGCGGCGATCGCTCGAAGCCGGAGAATATTTATTCGATCGCCCCGTAAGCGGCCGCGAGGTTTTCTGGAAGCTGGCGAAGGGTGAAGTCTACGAAATTCCCTTTACGGTTCGCGAAGGCGAAACGCTCTACGACATTGCGCATGATCTCGAAGCCGGTCACTTCCTTTCCGCCGATGATTTTGTGAAAGCCGCCAGCGATCCCATGATGATTCGCGACGTCGACCCACACGCGCTGACGCTCGAAGGGTACCTCTTCCCTGCCACGTATCAATTGCCGCGCCATCCGGTCGCCGTGGAGTTGACCGCCGCTATGGTGAAAAAGTTCAAGGAACAGTGGGCGCGGATTTCACCGCCAATGGCGGGCGACGATAAAACGCGCCTTGCGTCCGGCTACCCAATTTCTTCGATCGTGACCCTGGCTTCCCTCGTCGAGCGCGAGACGCCTAAAAAAGAAGAGCGGCCTCTCGTCGCGGGAGTCTTTGAAAATCGCCTCCGCAAAGACATGATGCTGCAATGCGATCCGACCGTGATTTATGCTTTGGAACAAGAAGGCCGCTACAACGGCACACTTACCGGAGCCGACCTGCATGTGAATTCGCCTTATAATACTTATGAGCACACGGGATTGCCGCCGGGACCCATTGGCAATCCGGGTGAAGCTTCCCTGCGGGCGGCGCTACAACCGGCGGAGACGGCCTACCTCTATTTCGTTGCCAATACGCAGGGTGGACATTTTTTTAGCGCGACACTGGAAGAACATAATCGAAATGTGACAAAGTACCGCCGTCTGCTGGCGGGGCTTCCCGCCGACCCTCCGCCTCCCCCGCCGGAGACGCCAAAGCAGACGCAGGCGCATACTAAGAAGAAGGCACATGCCAAACCGCGTAAAGGCACAGCTTGATGAGTGATTCGGAAAAGTCGAAAAAAGATTTGATCCTCGATACGGCCAGAGAAATAGGCGCTTCGAAATGGACGCTCGCGGAGATTGATCAATTGCGCCGCCGCCTCCATGCGGAGCACGGCGAGGCCGGAAAGACCAGCTCGGAATACATCGGTGACGTCTTGAAATCGGCGGGCTGGAAAGTGCTGCTCACATTGCAGGAAGAAGCAGAAGAGCAGTATGAAGAAGAATTCGAAGACCTGCTCCATTTCAAGACGCTGGAAGATGCGGAAGTCAGCATCATGCGGCTGGACGAGCTGATGCGGAAGTTTCAGGCGCACGGCGAACATGCCGCGGTGGAACGAGTTTTGGGCATCGCGCGCCTTGGCAAACGCCGCGCCGAGATGATTTCGCGAAATCACAAAGTGGAACCGCACAAACGCGAGGAAAAAGTGGAGATTGCCAATTGGTTTCGCATTTGGCTCGAAACTCCCGACGCCTTTTTCGACTGGTTGGACGTGCGAAAGCAGTCACCCGATTTTCGAACGAGATTCCCTGAAGTGGAGACGTTGGAATGAGTCTTCCCCCCGGCGCGCCTCCTGGTGCGCTCGAGTTGCCTCGCTTCTCTCTGGACGTAGAAGCTCTGGACCTCGGGCCGAGTGTCAAAGCGGTCGGGCTTGAACTCGTCGAAACGGAAAACCGCGAGCCGGTTCGGGGCAAGAAAGCTGCGGAAATTTGGTCGGCGGTCTTCCCTGCCCTGGCGCATGAAGAATATTACGTCGTGGATTTCTTCAGCCACATCGATCGTGTTGAAGAGTTTTGCAAGGCACGGAAGATCGAGTATCGCGGAGCAGGCGTGCGCTGTGTAGTTTTGCCGCAGCCGCGTCAGGGTCAACTGTTCCAGCTATTCGAGCGTTTCGAAGGCGAAACATTCGGCATTCGCGCGGGAGCCGCCGCGCAAACTCCCGATGCAGCGCTGGAAGGCGACCTCTCCAAACGCGGTGTGGACGCTTACCAGCTCGCCTATGAGCGCTATTTATTCTGTGCTGTCTGCGAGCCTGAAGACGGCTGGGTTACGCTGCTCAGCGCATCGCTCTGGGCCAGCGAAGTGATTCGCCGCGTGAGGCCTGCGGCACTACCTTTCGATATCTACATCGCCCGGCCTCAATAACTGACCCGATGCGCGTCGCCGATTTGCACTCGGCTACTCGCGGTTCTAAGCCGTTCCCCAGATTTCACCCAACACGCGCTGGAAATTGGCTCCCAAAACTTTTTCGATCACGGAAGACGGCTGCCCGCGACGCTCCAGTTCTTCCGTAATAATCAGCATGTGATCCGGCCCATCCAGGTCGGGCACGTAAGGATATCGGTCCTCACCCGGAGCGCCGATTCCCAGCTTTTTGCGGCGCGCGATGTCGGCGTCGAAATCTGCTTTCTGAACCGCAGTAAGAACAACTTTCTCAATCGAACCGTCGGAGCCGATGCCCACGTGATCCGCGCCGCAGACGTTGATCGCGTGGATCAGATGATCGAGGACGTGCTGGCGCGTGGGCACCGTTGGGGAAGCAACCAGGTAGGGCATCAGATACACACCAAAGTATCCCCCACGATCGGCTAGCGATTTCAGAATTTCATCGGGCTTGCTGCGCGGATGCGGATAAATCGCTGCGCATCCGGAATGCGAGATCAGCACCGGCTTCGTGGAAGCGGCGATTCCTTCGGAAGTAGTGCGATAGCCACTGTGACTGAGATCGACGGCAATACCAATTTCGTTCATCTTCTTGACCGCCGCAATCCCGGCCTTGCTCAGCCCAGCATTCCCCGGTTCGAGGCAGCCGTCGCCAAAGACGCTGCGATTGTTGTAGGTGAGCTGCATAATGCGAACTCCCAGATTGCGAAAAATCTCGACGCGCTCGGGGTTCTCTTCGAAAAACGCCGTGTCTTGAAAACCGGGAAGGATGCCGAGCTTGCTTTCTTTCTTGGCAAGAGCAATGTCGGAGTGTTTCCTCACAATCGCGAAAGCGTCGGGATGCTTTTCAGCGAGCGCCGCAAGCGACGCGAGGCTCTCGAGCGTTCCGTCCAGAGTGCGTTCCGAAACCGTGCAATTGATCGCGGTAATTCCCGACTGCCGAACCGTAGCTAGCAACTCAAGACTGGGTGAAGCATCTGGATGTTCAAACGGGCTGCAAAGCGAATCCATGACCACCGCGCGTTTGTAGAGTTCCGCGATGTTCTCGGGCTCGCCCGCCAGCGACCGCGCAAACAAACGAGGAGCGAAGAGCGCCCCAGCAAAAATCCGAAGAATAGATGCGTGAAATTCTCGGCGATTCAAAGGCATCTCCCTGAAAGCTCAAAATCGAAGGCCAGATTATATAGTGTAGTGAAGTCTCCGTGTTCTCTAAGTCTCTGCGACCTCTGCGTTAATTCTTTGTTTTGTTTAAGTTGCACCTGAGAAGGACGCTCCGAGACTCCTCCGTCTCGATACATAAATCCACGCGCAGCATTCGCAGTCTACCCACCCCTTCGTTCATAATGATCAGTGGCACTTGGTTGACGCCTGTAAGCATGGTTGTTAGATTGCTTCGTTTGTACCTAAAGGGCGGAAAAGACGGATGCGGCATGGTTTGGCGTGCATGCTCGGGGTGACAGTGGCGGCAATTTGCTGCGGCTGCGGAGGCGCGGTCAGCACAAAGCGTCCCGTCCCACCCACGCAGATTGTCGTAGCGAAGGATGCCACGCGAGAGGAATTGCTCGAGAAGTACAACACCATGGCCAAAGGTGTAAAGAGCGTGAACGCCACCGTCGAGCTGAAACCCACGGCGGGCTCAGAATACAGCGGCGTGATCGAGGAGTATCACGAAGTGAAAACGTTTCTATTGGCGGAGCGGCCAGCCTATATCCGCATGATCGGGCAGGCGCCGGTGATCGGCAAGACGGTCTTCGATATGGCCAGCGATGCGGAAACGTTTCGCGTGTCTATTCCGTCCAAGAACAAATTCCTTGTCGGGCCAATCGCGCTGGAACGCACCAGCAGTAAGCCCATTGAAAATCTCAGGCCGCAACATCTCCTGGACGCGCTGCTGTGGAGCGAAATTCGCAAGCAAGAAGACGTGCTATTTGAAGAGTTCAATGATGAGAAGGCGCGGTATTATGTGCTGACAGTTTTGCGCGGCGGCTACCAAAGAGAAATTTTGCGGAAGATTTGGTTTAACCGTGCCGACCTACAGGTCGCGCGATTGCAGGAATTTGGACCTAAGGGTGCCTTGCTCTCCGACGTGCGCTACTCCGATTGGGAAGCGCTTGCCGCCGATCAAGAGCAAAAAGCGGCAGCGCCGTCTGGCGTTACTGCTTTCCCGCGCGCGATTCAAATCGATAGATCGCACGATGATTACCGGTTGGCCTTACAGGTGACCAAGCTGATGCTGAATGAAGACATTCCGACGGAACGCTTCAATCTCGAGCAGCCCGCGGGTTCGGAACTAGTTCAAGTTGGCGAAGACTCAACGGTGAAGAAACCATGATGGGCGAGCTGATCGTCCGAAACCTGCTGCACCGGCCTCTCCGCACTTTAATCGGCGTTCTCGCCGTTGCGGTAGAAGTAGCTCTGGTCGTGCTAATCGTCGGACTGACGTCAGGTTTGCTGACCGAAACGGCCAAACGCATTGAAGGCATCGGAGCGGACGTTATGGTTCAGCCACCCGCGGCCTCCATGTTCATCGGAATGACGGGCGCGCCCATGCCCATAAAAATCGCGGACAAGTTGGCGGAATTGAAATACGTCCAAGCTACGGCGCCGGCCCTTCTCCAGTTCAATTCCAAAGGTGTGATCGAGACCATTTGGGGCATCGAGCCCGAAAGCTTTCGCGCCGTCTCGGGTGGATTCGTTTTCCTTGAGGGCCATGACTTGGAAGGCCCGGATGATCTGCTCGTCGACGACTGGGCGGCAAAGGCGAAACACATCAAAGTCGGCGACACTTACAAGGTCCTGAATCATGATTGGCACGTGGTAGCCATCATCGAGCATGGAAAAGGCGCGCGCTTGTTCGTTTCTCTGGCGACTCTCCAGGACCTGGTAGGTGCGCATGACAAAGCCACTATTTTCCTGATTAAGTGCACACGGCCCGAGCATGCGGAAGATGTCATGCAGGAGACTCGCCACCTACTGCCCGGCTATACGGTCAGCCCTCTCAGTTCGTTTTTATCGGTGATGACTTCCACCAACATTCCGGGATTGCAGACATTTATCAACGCCATGATTTCGCTAGCGGTCACGATCGGATTGCTGGTGATCTTTTTGACGATGTATACGACAGTGATCGAGCGAACACGCGATATTGGTGTGCTGAAATCTCTTGGGGCAGGCCGCGCGTTCATCGTGCGCGCGCTGCTGACGGAGTCGGCTGGGCTTTGCCTGATGGGCATCGTGGCAGGTGTGGGACTGAGCTACGCGGTGCGCGCTGCATTTCTGGCAGGCTTCCCTACCCTGTCTATTCTTATAACCTGGCCATGGATCCTCCGGGCGGGGCTCATAGCATTGGCAGGAGCAATGTTTGGCGCGAGCTACCCCGCGTGGATGGCAAGCCGAAAAGACCCTGTCGAGGCGCTCTCTTACGATTGAGAATCAGTGGAATGCCGAGGCTGCAGAATCACGAAGGAACAGCACTGTTAGAAAGGGAGAAAACGCCGCGGAAGCTTGCGGCGGCTAGGCAGACATGGAAATCGCAGCTACAATACAGCAACCTGCCGAAGGGCTGATTGTCCCAGGAAAAAAGAGCTTGGAGCCGATACTTAAAACAGAAAACTTGTGGAAGCTCTACCGCGCTGGGAAAGTGGACGTCCCCGCGCTGCGTGGGGTGAACTTCTCCGTGGCGCCGGGCGAATCGGTTGCTGTGATGGGGCCGTCAGGTTGCGGGAAATCTTCTCTACTGTATGTGATTGGCGGCCTGGCACAGGCGTCCAAGGGCCATGTCCTGGTAGACGGCAACGATTTAACAGCAATGAGTGATGCCGAACGCACTAAGCTGCGGCGAAGCAAAATTGGATTTGTCTTCCAACGCTTTAACCTCTTGCCAACGCTGACCGCCAAAGGCAATATCGCCATCGCGCAATTCATCCATGGTGATGGTTTTGATCCGCACAGATTCGATGTTGTCACCGGCTTGCTGGGCCTTGCGGGACGCCTGCAGCATAAGCCATCTGAGATGTCCGGTGGCGAGCAGCAGCGCGTGGCGATCGCGCGGGCGATTATCAATGAGCCAAAAATTTTGCTTGCCGACGAGCCTACGGGCAATCTCGATTCAAAGAATTCGGAAGTGGTTCTTCAGATGCTTCGGCAACTCAACAAGGATTTGGGCCAGACGATCGTCATGATCACGCATAATCCTGAAGCCACGACATACTTTGACCGCGTGGTGCACATGCGGGATGGCGTGATTGTTGACGGAATTCCTGCGGACTGAGATGGCGAGTCTCGGACAGATATTTTCGAGGACGTTTTTCTGGGCCTACGAGCGCGGCACGTGGCAATATGACGCCGCGGTCATTCTAATTTTGATTTTCGTGTTGGCCACGCCACGCTCATGGTTCCATGACCAGCCGCAGATGGGCCTACCCGCGAACACTCCGGGACAAGTGGTGCTTGTTAGCGAGCAAGGCGACAGCAAAATCTACCGCGTCGACGCGCGCATCCTCGCGCCTCCCGAGCAAACACCAGCGTTGGAGAATGAGCTCCACAACGCGATGCAAAAATCGCTCCCCGAACTTGGCAACAAGCGTTTCACTATTTCCAAAATCGAGCCAGTGCGCGACGAACAAGGCACGGTAATCGCCTACCACGTGGAAATCCATCGTTAGCAATCGAAGTTCAGTCTTAGCCTCTAGCCCGCAGCCTAGCTGCTGCGATAGCCCTACCGTAACCTAGGGCAAAGTTCTTGCATCTTTATCTATATGCTAGGATTCAAGAGAACTTAATGAGCCGCACATCCGAGTACCATTAGGGGCTTCTATTGACCAAAGAGCGTTTGATTCCATCGATTTTAGCGCTAGGCGCGGTGGCCTTTGCCATAAGCGCGGGCGCATCGCAAACCACCGCTAAGTGGACGACCGAGAGCGTGCTCGGGATGATGGATAGGTCCGCAAAAGGTTTCCGCAGCCTCACGGCTGACATTGAAAACACAAAGT
>Ga0210388_10001262_pt1 | contig 19955 bp, 18 predicted proteins | sample IncBWC19OmetaG_FD_155485 | JGI IMG/M metagenome (GOLD analysis project Ga0210388, IMG submission 155485) | Forest soil microbial communities from Barre Woods Harvard Forest LTER site, Petersham, Massachusetts, United States - Inc-BW-C-19-O ... | reverse complement strand
GGCGCTTGGGGCGATTTCAGCCACCCAGCGTGCGGCTGGCCAGAAAAAAGAGCTGGCTACGCCCGAGTCTATCGTTGCGTTATTCAATGGGCTGCACGGGGATGTGGCGATTAAGATTCTTGCGCCCGCGGCGAATGGCCGGCCGGAGTTTCTGGCGGAGTTGAACCCTTCAAAGGTGATGTTTGTGGGGAGCGCCATCAAGACGTTTATTCTTTGCGAGGCGTTGCGGCAGGCGGATTCGCCGGATGTGATGAAGATGTTGTCGACGACGCAGCTGTCGCTGGATTCGAGTGTGTGGTCGCTCGATAGCGCGACGTTCAATCCGCCGAATCTGATTGGGAAGGTATCGCAGCGAACTGCGCTTGAGGCGATGATTATGCACAGCGACAACACGGGAACGGACATGTCAATCAAGCATGTGGAGCCGGACAAGGTGCGGGAATTGATCGCGTCGATTGGGTTGAAAAATACGATGGTTCCGGACAGCACGCGCGCTCTGCTCGGATATATGCTGGGCGCGAAGGATCCGAAGAGCTTCAGTTGGGAGGATATTGGAGCAGCGGCAAACTCGTCGATTGTGAACTCTCCGATGAATAAAGTTCAGACGATGGCGTCTACGGCGGATGATTTTATTTCTTATTATTCGCGGGCCCTGCAGGGCGAGTTCTTCAAGAACAAAGAGACGTTGAGAGAGTTCAGGCGGATACTGGCGACAGGCGATGCCATTTGGTTGGTGCCGCTGCCGCTGGGAGTGAGTGCATTTTGCAAGGGTGGGAGCATTGATGTTCCCGGGTTTCATGCGCTGTGCGCGACGGGAGGAATGTTGTTCGATGACCGGTGGGTCTATTTCTGCGTTGCCTTCAATTGGTATGCGAAGGCGGTAAGTGATGTGAGTTCAGCAAATGCATTTGTTGCGGCTGCGAGCGGCGCTTTGGCGATGGTGAAGGAGACTCTTTCTGCCTGACGCATTCCTGCAAAAGAAGAGCATCTTTGAGGGTTGTTGGCCAATCTGAATAGACGAGAATCGGAGGACCTATGTATCTGGTGACGATTTTGGTGGTTGCGGCCATTGTTCTGATCGTTGGCCTGTTGAGGATGCGGCACTTGCGGCGACATCGGGAACTGGAGCAGCACAGTATTGATGTGGACGAGCTTCACGCTCTGCTGGAGTCGAAGAAGGACATCGTTGTGTTGGATGTGCGACTGCCGCTGGATTTGCTGGCGCATTCGGAGATTATTCCGGGAGCGGTGAGAATTCCGCCGAAGGAGGTGATGGAGGACGTGCAGTTGATTCCGAAGGATAAGGAGTCGGTGCTCTATTGCACATGTGTCAGCGAGAAGACGAGCCGTATGGTGGTCAATAGGGCGCTGCAGTTGCAAATCACGCGGGTTAAGTTTCTTAAGGGTGGGTTGGCGGCGTGGAAGGCAAAAGGATATCCGGTGGAGCGGTACGATAAGTCGTTTCATCTGGACACGGCAGTTTAATGCGGCTCAAGAAAATGCGTGTGGGGATTTTTTCTTCCACGCACCGACGATGGCTCCGATGATCATGAGGTCGAAGAGGGCGTAGCCGACGTTGATGGCGTAGATCTGGAGGGTGCGGACCTCGAAGATGTACTCCTTGGCCCAGCTGGTGGCGATGAAGCCGAACCATAAGACGGCTGCTACGACGACGCCGCGGCGTGCGTTCTGCTCGCCTGAGGCCTGGATGCAGATGCTAAGGACGGTGGCGACGATGACGGAGCAGAGGATGGCGACGGCGTACTGAACGGCAGGGTTGAGGCCTGAAGTCGTCAGCCATTCCATGGTGCGGCCGATGCCGGCGAGCCACTCTTTCATGAAGACGCTGAACCAGAGCGCTTCGAAGAGAAATGAGGCGATGGCGGCGACGAGAATCGCTACCCAGTTGAGACGAATGTTGCTCATCCTGCCCTCCGCTATATTGTTCCGTGGTTGGATGGGAGGATATAGGGAAGGGCAGGGATGCGCAAGTTACGCGTTCATGATTTTCCGAGGGCAACGGGTAGGGAGCGTTGACGAAGAAGTCTTGCTGATCTGTTGTTCCGGAGAGGCGATGTCTTCGAGGGGATTTTCGATGTGGATGAAGGTGGGGAAGCTCATAGTCGAACCTCAAAATGGATTGAAGTTGCGACGGAGAAACGTACTGAGCAAACATATCTAGACGAGTGAGTCGAAGGAAAAGACGCACGCAAAAAAGTAGAGAATATCCAGCAAACTCGGGGATATGATGGGCATATCCGCAAACACGTTTTCCAAAATTTAATAGGGAATTGAGGGAGAGGGAATGGGTCTGTCTATGGTGTTCAAGTATCCGTTGATATCTCGGATATCAAGTGTCGGGTTGATAGCTGGGCTGGCGGGAACGATGGCGTTTGCACAAGCGCCCGAGGGCCGTCAGCAGCGCGCGGCGGGAGAAGGGGCCGCGGCAAGAGAAGATCAGGGTCTGCCAATCCCTCCCGAGACGAATTCTGTGACGAAGCATGATTGGACCGCCGGCGGACGGACCGTGCACTACACGGCTACGGCGGGAAACCTGCTGATCCGGAATGATGACAACAAGCCCTATGCGAGCATCTTCTACGCGGCTTACACAGAGGATGGGGTTGATTCGAAGTCGCGGCCGGTGACCTTCTTTTATAACGGCGGTCCCGGGTCGGCGACGATCTGGCTGCACATGGGCTCGCTGGGGCCGGTGCGCGTGGTGACATCAAGCCCGGAGGCAACGGGTCCGGCGCCTTTCACGATTGTGCCGAATGAGTACAGCCTAATCGATCGGAGCGATCTGGTATTTATCGATGCGCCAATGACGGGCTTCTCGCGCGCCGTGGGTAAGGGAACAGCGAAGGATGTCGCCGGAGTCGATCAGGACATTGAGGCGTTTTTGAAGTTCATTGAACGGTACATCACCGTCAACCAGAGGTGGAATTCACCGAAGTTCCTGTTCGGCGAATCGTATGGGACGACGCGCTCCGCGGGGCTGGTGGCGGCGCTGCAGAATGATGGCATCGAGTTCAACGGCGTTACGCTGCTGTCGTCGATTCTGAACTACAACCGCCAGGTGCCGGGAATCGATATTCAGTCGATTGGGTATCTGCCTTCTTACGCGGCGATTGCCTACTACCACAAGAAGGTGAAGGCGACCGGGAGCATGGCGGAGTGGGTGGAGCAGGCGAGAAAGTTTGCCCGCGGGCCTTACGCCGAAGCTCTGTTTCAGGGAGACAAGTTGTCTCCGGCAGAGTTCGATGCGATCGCGACGAAGGTGGCTGCGTTCACCGGTCTGAATGTGCAGTACATCAAGGATGCGAAGTTGCAGATCTCGGCTACGCGGTTCCGCAAGGAACTGATGCGTGGCGACGAGCGGATTTTGGGCCGTTATGATGCTCGCTTCGAGGGCTGGGATCCGGACTCTGCAGGCGAGAATCCGGGCTATGATCCTTCGGATACGGGGATCAGCGGAGCGTATGTGGGTGCCTTCCACGATTACATCGTGAAGGAACTGAAGTACACGAGTCAGGATACGTATGATCTTCATGGCCAGGGGCTGAACTGGGACTTTCACCACCGGCCTTCTGGTGTGCCGAGAAACGTGGGTGGTCGCGGCGGCGAGGAGACCGCGCCGGATGTTGCTCTCGACCTTTCGGACGCGATGCGAAAGAATCCGCATCTGAAGGTCTTCTCGGCGAATGGCTATTTCGACCTGGCGACGCCGTTTTTCCTGACAGAGTATGACCTGAGCCACATGGAGCTGCCGGCGAATCTGGTGGGGAATGTGCAGTTTGGGTACTATCCGGCCGGTCACATGGTGTATCTGAACGTAGAAGCGCTGAAGGAACTGAAGGCAGATATGGCGAAGTTCTATGCCGCAGCCGAACAGCGCTAGATGAAGGGAAATGCAGGGTGCGGCCGGGGTTATTTTTGACCGGCCGCGCGCTTGTGTTTTCTTCGTAAATGCCTTAGAATGAGGGTTGCTGTGTTTTCCCAGTGTTCGTGAACAAGAGCAAGTAGTCAATCCTAAAAGAGGTACGTATAGCCTATGGCAAAGCGTCGTGGAAACCCCAACTGGGGCAAGCCTGAGCCGATAGGACCGGTGGTACCGACGGTCACATCGTTCGAGCAGGTGGTAAAGGAGTTCAAGCTGACACCTGATCAGTACATTCGTTCAACCCGCCTTCGTGAGTGGGCGAGACGAAACAAGAATTCGAAGTACATTCCTGAGGCGCTGCTCGAGGCCTGGGGTTTTGAGATAGAGTCCACACTCTAATTTTTTTGAGTGGAACGGAGACGCCGCCTTTGAGGGCGGCGTTTCTTTTTGTTGTCGGGCTTTGCCCGGTAAACAGCTATTTTTTGCGACCGGCGTAGGATGAGAAGTGTCGAAAGAGATGCAGGTAAAGGGCGAATTATGTTTGCTGATGTGACCGAGGCAGTGGCGGAAATCAAATCCGGGCGGATGGTGGTCGTCGTTGATGACGAAGATCGCGAGAATGAAGGAGATCTGACGCTGGCTGCGGAGTTTGTGACGCCGGAGGCGATTAACTTTATGGCGAAGTTCGGCCGTGGGTTGATTTGTCTTACTTTGACGGAGGAACGAGCGGATTATCTGCGGCTGGGGCCGATGACGCAGGAGAATACCTCGCGGTTTGGAACGGCATTTACGGAGTCGATTGAGGCGCGTGAGGGTGTGACGACGGGGATATCTGCTGCAGATAGAGCACATACGATCAAGGTGGCGATCGATCCACAGTCAACGGCGAACGATCTTGCGCGGCCGGGCCACGTTTTTCCGCTGCGGGCACGCAAGGGTGGGGTATTGGTCAGGGCGGGACAGACAGAGGCTTCGGTGGATCTTGCACGTATGGCAGGACTTATTCCTACGGGTGTGATCTGCGAGATCATGAACGATGACGGGACGATGGCTCGAGTGCCGGACCTGGTTAAGTTCTGTGAGTTGCATGGCTTGAAGATGGTGACGGTGGCAGATTTGATTCGCTATCGCTTGCAGAATGAGCGATATATCCATCGGGTGGCGGAGTCGGTGATGCCTACGGCGCATGGCGATTTTCGGATGATCGCTTATGAGAGCGAGGTGGAGGGCGGGGAGTCGCATGTCGCTTTGGTGCTCGGGGATCTTGCTGGAAATGAACCGGTTACGGTGAGAGTGCATACGCATTGCCTGGCGGGAGATGTGTTTGGGACTACGCTTTGCGATTGCAGGGAAGTGGTGGAGGAGTCTTTGCGGATGATTGCGGCGGCTGGGCGGGGGGCGTTGGTTTATCTGCATAATGGGTCGGCTGGATTTGGTGTAGATAAAGGGGTTGCGCCGGCTCGGGTGGTGTTTCACCGGGAGCAGCGGGCGAAGGAGGGGTGCGAGGAGAGGGCGCATCGGACGCTGCGACAGGTGGGGTTGGGCGGGCAGATTTTATCGGATCTGGGGATTCACAAGATTCGGTTGCTGACGAATACTCCTACGCATGTGCCTGCGCTGCAAGGATTTGGGATTGAGATCGTGGAGCAAGTTCCGGTGTCGGCGGTGGTGGGTCGAAGGTAATTTTTTCAGCGATTTTTTTGGCGGCTTAGTGGGGCGGGGAATTGGTGCGAGTTCCTTGCTCTTTTGAGGGGTTTTGGGGAAAGTGTGTTTTTCGTGATGGTTTTTTGTGGTGATGTTGTGGTGTTTTTGTGGTGACTTCATGGTTTTTAGGTGGTGGCTTTTCGGGTGCGAAGATTTGCCACTTTTTTTGAATTTATTTTTGAGACTGGGTGGGACTGTTCCCGTGGGTCTCAGGTAGCAGGTTCTGGGTATCAGGTTTTTGATTGACTCCGTGCGGTTCGTCCGGGGAGGATAATGACTACTCGGGCCCCTGAGATTTGTGCGGTGGAGGTTTGCTCATGCGAATTGGCTGGGTCTTGCGAGTGGCTGCGATTGTGGGGATGTGGGCGGGAGTTGCGAGCGCGCAGTTGATGCCCCCGCCGCCTACAATGCCTCCGGTTCCTTCGGCTCCGCCTGTGCCTTCAGGGCCACCGATGCCACCGATGCCTTCGCCGGGAGACAACAGTGGGCCACCAGCGGGAACATCGCAGCCTCAGCAATCACAAGGGCAGGGTAACAACGGGGCGCGTGGGGGTATGGGGTTTGTAGGTGCTTGGTGTGCGCAGGGTGATCCGACGAAGCAGACTTCGATCAGCTACAACGGCGCGTTCTTCAATCTGACGAATGAGAGTGGGAGCACATCGATTGGGAATCTGCAGGGGAACAATCAGATTCAGGCTCCTGGTTGGCAGTTTGTTACGGGGAGTCTAGCCAGGAATGGGACGCAGATCAATTGGTCGAATGGGACGTACTGGGCGCGGTGTCCGACGCCTGGTTATGGACACCGTGTGAGCTTGAATGGGAACTGGTATCCGAATGGGAACCGATCGCTGCAGTGTTCGATTCAGGATCGGCGAGGCAGCCTGATGCTGCAGAACGAGAGCGGGCAGCGGGCTTCGGGGTCGTTCAATGGGAAGTTTTCGATTACGACGAACTGGCAGGGGACTGTGATTCACGGAACCCTTTCCCGCGATGGGAACCGGATCAATTGGGACAACGGGACCTACTGGATAAGGTACCGGCTTTATACGCAATGATCGCGTGCTTGCCAGCTGATGCGCTCAAGAAGTGCTGGCTTTAACGGAGAGTCGGACGGAGAAGTTCATGAAATCTTCCGATGTCATGGGCTATAGCGATTAACGATAAGCAAATTTTGTATCAATCCTCTATTACGGGCAAACCGGAAACTACTCTCCTTTTTGATTAGATAGCCTTGTAGCTTCCGGTTTGCCGAGCATCCGGGAGTTAGCCGGTTTTCCTTATAGACCGACACTGGGACCTTCTCAGTGAGTGCATTGCCCTGCTGGCAACAATTGATCCCATCAGTCGTTCACGGGCAATGGTGAAATCGGCCTTGACAATCTACCTATACTTGTTTAGTCTATGCCTATAGTGAACAAGGCTATGACGGAACCCAATTCACGCGATTTGTTTCCTGGCGCGCTCGAGATGATGATCCTCGAGTCGCTTCGCCGCGAGGCGGCCCACGGATACGCGCTGGTGCAACAGATCCAGCAACGGTCCAACAACCTGCTGCAAGTAGAAGAGGGTTCGCTCTATCCCGCGCTGCAACGGTTGCTGAAGGCGAAGCTGGTAAAGGCGGAGTGGGAACTCTCCTCGACCAATCGGCGCGTGAGAACCTACCAGATAACTGCTGCCGGCCTGCGCCACCTGGAGCAGCAGATTTCCAGCTTTGAGCGCATGTTTGAGGGCATCTCTCTGGTCCTGAACCCCGGGTAAAGCCATAACAAGTTGACGGGCCAGCTGAAAGGAATCTCCAATGGACTGGATTCCGCAGATTTTCCGCCGCGGTAAGTTCTGCGAAGATCTCTCCGAAGAGATTCGCCTGCACATTGAAGAGCGTACCGAGCAGTTGATGCGCGATGGGATGAGTGCCGAAGAAGCGACGCGAACGGCGCGGCGAGCTTTCGGCAACCGGACGCTGCTTGAGGAACGCAGCCGCGAAGTGTGGCAATGGCTCACGCTGGAATCGATCGGGGCCGATCTGCGGTTTGCCCTGCGGCAGTTGCGCCGTTCTCCCGGATTTGCGGTTATCGCAGTTTTAACGCTGGCTCTGGCCATCGGCGCGAACGCGGTCGTGTTTGCTGTACTGAATGGGCTTTTTCTCCGCCCGCTGAATGTACCGCAAGGGCGGAGCCTATACGCACTCCAGCGCGGCAACGACACATACATCAGCCAGTCGTATCCCGATTATCTCGATCTGCGGGACCGTAACCGCAGCTTCACCGGGCTGGCAGCATATACCATCTCGCAGGCTGGCATCGACACAGGCAAGGATCCGTCGCTTTCGTGGCTCTACCAGGTGAGCGGGAACTACTTCGACGAATTGGGCATTCAGCCGCATCTGGGGCGGCTGATTCACGCTTCCGACGAGCGTGGCCCAAATAGCGCTCCGTATATCGTGCTCTCCTACCCGTATTGGCAAAGCCATTTTCAGGGCGACCGCGGAGTGGTGGGTCGGACTGTTCGGCTGAACAAACATCCTTTCACCATTGTCGGTGTCGCACCGCCCAAGTTTCGCGGGACGATGTTGCTTTTCTCTCCCGATTTCTTTGCGCCCATGGTCAACTCGGAGCAAATCGACGGGGAGAGTTTCCTGAATGCGCGCGGAACACGATGGGTGTTTGAGGTCCTCGGACATCTCAAGCCGGGAGTGACTCCGGCGCAAGCAACCGCGGATCTGAATTCCGTTGGTTCCTACCTGGAAAAAAGTTACCCCAAAGACGATGCCAAATCGAGTTTTTCACTGGTCCGCCCCGGCCTGCATGGCGACTTTTTTGCTCCCGCGATTCGGGCCTTCCTGGCTGGGTTGATGGTGCTCGCGGGGTTGATCCTGCTGGCGGCCTGCGCCAATCTCGGAAGTTTGTTTGCCGCGCGTGCTGCGGACCGCGGGCGAGAGGTTGCCCTGCGCCTCGCGCTGGGCTCGACCCGCACACGCATTTTGCGGCAACTGTTGACCGAAGCCCTTCTGATTTCCGTTGCCGGCGGGGCAGCGGGACTCATCGCGAGCGTTATCCTGTTGCGCCGCCTGAGTGTGTGGCAGCCATTTCCGCAGTTCCCGATGAACATCCCGGTGCATCCGGACGCTAACGTATACCTGGTTGCTCTCCTGCTTGCCATCGTGAGCGGGTTACTTTTCGGCATCGTTCCGGTGCGCCAGGTATTCAAATCGAACCCCTACGAAATCATCAAAGCAGGATCGAGCGCCAGGATTGGACGGAGATTGACCGTCCGCGACCTGTTGCTCGTCTTGCAAATTGCCATCTGCGCAGTACTCGTTACTTCTTCCATGGTGGCCGTGCGCGGTCTGGCCCGGTCGCTGCACGCCAATTTTGGATTCGAGCCGCAGGATACGCTGCTGGTGGATACTAATCTTGCCATCTCCGGATACCCCCCGGACCAGATGGCCGCCATGCAAAAGCGAATGATGGACGCGACGCGCGCGATTGCTGGTGTGAACTCCGTCGGGCTGGTGGACACCCCGCCCCTGCATATGGGCTGGAGCATCTCCTATGTGTTTAGCGACCGCGCTACGGACCTGCGGACGCCAAACGCAATCGCGCAGGCAATCGAGTACCGAATCTCTCCTGAATACCTCCAGGCCGCGAAGACCGCACTGTTGGCTGGTCGAAACTTCAACTGGCACGATGACGAAAATGCGCCGCGAGTTGCCATCATCAACCGGGAGTTCGCTCGCAAAATCTTTGCCAATCGATCCGAGGCGATTGGCGAGCGTTTCAAGATGCCTGACGGAAAGCTAGTGCAGGTTGTCGGCATTGTTGAAGATGGAAAATATACTGCCAATCTGGCAGAGGGTCCGCAGCCGGCCATGTTTCTTCCCATCAAGCAATTCCCCGCGAGCGACACGTGCCTTGTGGTTCGTTCGCAGCGCGATCCGCAGCAACTGGTCGCGGCCATCCGCAAGGCACTGCGCGATCTTGACTCCGGATTACCCGCGTTCATCCAGACATGGAATGAAGAGATGAATGGAGCGCTGTTTGCTTCGCGCATGGCCACAGTGTCCCTTGGTTTGCTCGGAGTGATGGGCGCGATGCTGTCGATCACCGGTATTTTCGGCATGGCTGCCTACTCCGTGAGCAAGCGGCTACGCGAGCTGGGCATTCGCATCGCACTCGGCGCGCAGCGCAAGGAAGTGTTACACGCTGCTCTGGGGCGTGCCTTCAAATTGCTGGCGGTTGGGTCAATCGCGGGACTGGCCCTTGGACTTCTCGCCACTCGCGTGCTCGCCTACATCGTCTACCAAGCAACGCCCCGCGACCCACTGGTCCTAGCCGGCGTGGTGGCGGCGATGGCCTTGCTGGGTCTGGTGGCGACGTGGATTCCGGCGCAGCGTGCGCTATCCGTCAATCCCATGATCCTGCTGCGCGAAGACTGAGGCAGCGGGGTTTCGCCTCGAATGGGCGGAATCCTCCATATAGTCAGGACTACCGCAACGATCCATTCTCGGTTTATGCCAAATCGCCGAGTCACTCATCGACTGCCACGGGTTGGAGAAATTCCCCAGCTTTCCGAGTTGCGGACGGTTAAGGGGCTATTTGGACATTACTCGCCAAGGGGGCAATATCCGATTTGCCGACCGCACATCCCTAACACAGAGGAGACAGATTTAGCCGGAAGTGAAGCATATAGTGGTTTGCAATGCATGCCGAACCCAGGGGGAGGTCTTGGAAGACATATATGAGGCTAGTGGGCAGGCATTGTGCGAGGAAGAGCGGGCTCCGATGTGGTTCAATGCTCCTGCTCTGCTGATCTCGGTCGCGGCCGGGGTCACCGCGTTTCTACCAATAGCGCTTTATACCTCGCCGTGGGATGCTGTACGGCTCAGAGTTCCAGGCGATCAGGGTAACTGGTGGCACCTACTTGTCGGAGCGCCGTACTTTCTGGCATTCCCGATGATTTGGCTTTGCCTACGTGCACTGTTCTCAAGACGACTCTCCACTCCGACCGGCCGACGTCTGATCTGGACCGCGGTGGCCCTTTCGATTTGCGGGACGATCTCGGTAACTGTGCCGTTCTTGTTGCGCCTTGGAAACCTCGCTCATATGAATGAATGGCGACGTCTCTCCATACTCGGACCGACCCTCGGCATAATCATCGTGAGTGGAGTGCTCTTATTTCTGACCCGCCGTTCTATCCTGCCGACTCGCGCCGCACTCGTCGGTCTCAACACTGGGTATCTTGCCAATGCGGCACTGTGCCTCGTTGTTTATGGCTCGATGCCAGGAACCCTCGCTTCAAGATACGGCTGGATCGTGACGTTGGTCATCGTGTGGCCCATGCTTCTGCAGCTTGTCTGGATCTTTATCCCGCCTCAGAAAGCGAGTTGCTAGTAGATTTTGCGTTCCTCTGAGATCTTCCACTCGTTGAGGTCCAGGTCGTAGAGCAGGACGCCTTTCCTGGTGCGGAGGGAGAAAGGATCGGAAGGATCGGGATGGGGCTGGAATTTTCTTGCGCTCGAGAAGACGAGCCATCGGCCGAGAAGCATGTTGAAGTTGTCGACCGTGGCAGGCTGCGACCAGGTGACCAGGAGAGCTTGTCTTCTGATCCGGTCGAGGGTTTGAAAGAAGAGGTCTCTCAGGCGCGTGAAGCGGTCTGCGGCTTTCTTGTCGAAGAGGTCGAGACGGGAACAGGCGAGTGCGCCGATGGCGTCGTAGAGGGTGAATTCGGCTCCGTAGGAAGGGGCGGGGTGTTCTTCGAATGGGAAGAGATCGGTGAACATCTGCATCGTCTCGCTCAATCGCATGAAGCCAGCGGCAAGGGATTCTATGGTTGGGGTTTCAGGAAGGGTGTCGAAGGCTTCGTAGAGCTGTGTGAGGTCGAGGCGCTTGTGTTCTCCATCGAGGACGGAGGATTCCGGGGCGCGGAGTTCGCGGAGGAGCGGCTCGATGAGAGGGTGCTCGAAGGACTGGTGGGCGAGCAATGCAGCCTGAAAGCTGTCCTCAGCGGGAAACTGGGCGCGCTCGTCCTGAACGATGACGAAATATTCTTTTGTGAGGAACCCAGCGATCAGGTCGTAGAACTCGCTTGACCAGGTGGATTTGGATTTGCGGATCGCGTTAGACCATGTCTGCCGCTCGTCGAGGGAGTAGGGTTCGGAGACAGGGAAGTAGCCGACGTCCATGCCGGTTCGAAGCCATGCGTAGCTCTCGCAGAACGCGAGGCGGTTGTCGGGGCTCATGTCGGGGAATTCGCTGATGGTTATGAAGACGGGCGGGCCGTCTGTGCTGGTGACTAAGTTGCGCCCCATACCGTAATGAAGGAACTGATTGAGCGCGAAGGTCTGTAGGACTTCGTTATCTACATTTTCCATTGACGACTCCTTTCTCTACGAAGGAGAGGGGGAGCGGGTATATCGACTTTGGTTTGCAGACGCTGCTATGTTCGGTACCGACTGGGAGATTTCTGCAGGAGTGATCGCGCTGGTAAGGCTCTGAGGTGACGATTTTTTCGTCGTCGGCCCAGAGGATGTGGGCGCGGAAGCAGCCCATGGAGAGGTACTCGGTGTAGTCGTCGGTGGCTTTCCTGGCGGAGCTGACTGGTGTGGCGATAGGTGCGAGGCCAAGCTTGGCGGCGCTGGTTGCGGTGATTAGGCTAATGAATGGGAGCTTAGCGATCAGGCCGAGGATGCCGCTGATGGATTCGCCGCCGATGGCAGGAGCGAAGAGACGGAGGTCGGCTTTGAGAAGGCCTTTTGCCGCGGGTTCGGGTTTGCCGGTGCGATCGTGGAGGAGGCGATAGGTCTCGATGTCCTGATTGTGGCGCGCGGTTTCGAGGATGACTTTGCGGATGAGAAGTCCGCCTTCGGAGTGGCCGACTAGGGTGATGTCTTCGTATTCGAAGTCGTCGGGTCTTTGCAGGCCGGAGAGGATGTAGGTCATGGCCGCGTCGGGCTTGGGCCAGATGAAGTCGAGAAAATCCATCAGGGTGAGGGTGTTGCGAGAGATCTGCGAGAGGACGGACTGCTTGAAATAATCGAAGAAGTAGAGATCGACGGTCTCCCACCAAGGGCTGGCGGTTGCTGGATTGTCGGGGAGCCGATAGAAGTCTGTCCATGTAGTGGCGGCGTCTCCGCTGAAGCCGTGAACGAAGACTACGGCCCGTTTGACGAGAGCGGAGTTTGCGCTGGAGAGCCACGCAAAGCTGGGTTTATGGCCCGGAATCATGCTATAGCGATGCGGCGGACGCGAGCTCATAGGGGTGCCTCTTCGATATCGAGCCGGAATCACATTCTACGCGAGAAATAGTTGCTAGTGTGGCGGAATTATGACAGTTTACCCCTCAGCAGGAAAAATCTCCCAGCTAAAGTGTTTTAGTTGGTCACAACGGCCTTGACCTTTGTTGCTAGAGGCAGGTATGTTGTTTAGCGCTCCCAACAATTGAGAAGCAGCGACGTGAAAAAACAAAAGTACCAAACACCTTTGAACCGAGAGGCACACCCTAATGATCCGAACTCCGAACAAATATGAAAATTCTCCGGCGACAAACCGGCAGGGAAGTGCAACGCTGCAAGCTGCGTTGGCTTCGCGAAAGGCCGAGACTGTTACTGCCCAGGCAGGGCGCTGGCTGTTGGCCAGCCTGGTTGTGATAGCAATTCTGTTTGGAAGCAGCGCGCATGCGCAGCAGATTACCGGTTCAATCACCGGCAAAGTGACCGACGAGCAAGGCGCGCTGGTGACGAATGCGACTGTCACGGCGACCAATGGCGCCACCGGCTTTACACGGACGACGAAGACCGATGATGCCGGCGGATTCAACATCCAATTTCTTCCGGTCGGCGGGTATAGCGTCACCGTGGAGGCAAAGGGTTTTAAGAAATTCGTGCAGCAGAACGTTACGATCGCGGTCGACCAGGCCCTGCCGTTGAATGTGACGCTGGCCGTGGGCGCCGAGAGTCAGACCATTGAAGTTACGACGGCTCCGCCTGCGATTAACACGGCTACATCCGAGCTTGGCCGAACGATTGCTCCGCAGGAGATGAATAACTTTCCGCTGACGACTCGTAATGCTTATGCGGCGATGTCGGTGGTGCCGGGTGTGCAATCGAATAGTCAGAGCAACAGCCAGAACACGCCGAATTTTCAGGTTGGCGTTCCCTCGACGCAGGTCATCATCAACGGCGGCGTCGACGGCGGTGTTCCTATGGTGAGCTTCTACCTGGATGGCGGCTTCAACTGGACGGGGATTCGCAACTACGGCAACCCGTTGCCGAACCCCGACGCATTGGAGGAGTTCCGTGTAGAGACCAGCAACTTCGGCGCGCAATATGGGCGTATGTCGGGTGGCGTGGTGACCGCTGTGACACGGTCTGGAACGAATCAGTTTCACGGGTCTGCATTTGAGTTCTTCCGCGACACGAATATGAACGCGAACTCGTGGGGTGCGCTGCCCTCCGCGAAGACGCCGTTTCACCGGAACAATTTTGGCGGTACGGTGGGCGGTCCGATTTTTAAAGACAAGGCATTTTTCTTCTTCAGCTATGGTGGTCTGCGGCAAACTGTCGGACAGTTTCTCTCCGGCGGTATTGTGCCGACCAGTCTTGAGCGGTTGGGCGACTTTACTCAGTCCTATACCTACAACGCAACGACCGGGGTGAAGACCCCCATCATCCCCGACATGCCCGGCACCAAGACTCCGTGGGTTGGAACCAACAGTTCGGTCAACTGCACGGTTGCGAAAGCAGGATGCATTCCGGTAACAGGGTTGGACCCGACAGCGGCGAATCTGATGAAGGCGTACATTCCTCTGCCAAATGCACCGACCGTTGCGGCGCCAGGCAACTATGTAGGAAACTTCAGCAGCCCGACCGAACAGAATGAGTATCTGGGCAAATACAACCAGAATTTCGGTACCAGAGATGCCTTATCGGTGAGTTACTTCTACCTGAGGACAACGCAGGGCGCATACGGCGGCGGCAACATTCCCTATTCGATTAACAATTCGTTTGCAACCCAGCAGAACGCGAACATCAGCGATGTTCACACCTTCAGCCCGACAACAGCCAATCAAGCATGGTTGAGTTTGACTCGCGTTGTCGGAGGCCGTGTGAACACTCCGACGGTCGCGCTTGGGGATCTTGGATCGAGCTTTACGATCCAGGGGCCGAAGGGACTTCCGCAATTGGCACCTTCGGGCTACTTTAGCGCCGGCGGAGCGCTTGCAGGACCTGTGAGCAACACCAATTTTTACGGCCTGCGTGACGTTGTCAGCATGACGAAAGGCAGACACGAACTCAACTTTGGAGCCGAACTCTCTCTCGAAAAAGATGAGATTGCCGGTAATCTGTATAACTTTGGAATCTTCAACTACAACACCACCGGACCGACCACAACCGGGAACGTGGCGGCTGACTTCGTCACCGGCCAGGTGGCCAGCATGGAGCAGGACAACCCTTACCACGGGTTGCTAAACACCTGGTATTACGCGTTCTTTGTGCAGGACAATTATCGAATCACGCCGAGATTTACGGCGAATCTCGGTCTTCGGTATGACATTGAGGAGGCTCCGGTGGAGTCTCAAAACCTGACTGCTGCATTTGTCCCAGGCCGTCAGTCGACGGTTGTACCGAGTGCGCCGCAGGGCGTTCTGTTCCCGGGAGACAGCGGCATTCCTCGCGGCATCGCACAGACGCCGAAGGACCACTTCTCGCCACGCCTCGGCATGGCCTGGGATCCGTTTGGCAATGGGTCGACTGCTGTCCGCGCGGCAGCGGGTATCTTCTACGGCAGCGTCTCGGGTAACGAGTGGAACCAGCCGGCGAACGCACAACCGTATGCGATCCGTCAGACGTTCAATTCCATTACGTCTATGACAAACCCGTATGGGAATAAGGCATCCTTTCCAAACGGAGATCCCTTTCCATATACCTATAGCCCATCCAGTCCGAGGTGGGTTCAGCCTGGGTCAGCTGTAGAGGCGATCGATCCACACTATAAGTGGACGACGGCTTATCAGTTCAATATGGCTGTCGAGCAGCAACTGCCGGCCAAGATTGTGCTGCAGACAGCGTATGTCGGCAATCTGATACGCCATGTGCCGACTGCACCAGACGCCAACAATCCGATTTATGCACCAGGCGCGAGCACTTCGCAGACGAGCATCAACGCTCGCCGTCCTTATTTCGGTGCGAACAACCCCAGCGGCAATTCGCTTGGCCAGGTGATTCTGATTGAATCGGGCCAGAGCGCAAACTTCAACTCGTTGCAGGTTTCGGTTCACAAGCAGATGTCCCACAACTTCCTGCTGAATGGGTTCTATGTGTGGAGTCACTCGATGTGGAGCTCGAATGCGAGCGCAATCGGTCTTGCTCCTACCGCGCAGAACTACAGCTATCTGAACGAAGAGAGAGGACCATCGGACCAGGACCGCCGGAACATGGTCGGGATCAACGGTATCTGGAATATCGACTATTACAAGGGTTCAAGCCGCTTCCTGAGCGTCTTGTTTAATGGTTACTCGCTGTCGACTCTTGCCAGCTTCAACAGCGGAGCGCCATTTACGATGACTACAGGGTCGGATAAGAACCTTGATGGTTATAACAACGACCGGCCAAACATGGTACCGGGGGTCAACCCGTTCCTTAGTAAGAGCAGAAATCGTTTCGCAGCTGCGCAGGCGTGGTTCAACGTCGCTGCCTTTACTGCGAACGGTCCTGGTCTTCCTGGGGGAATTGGGCCCGGAGGCGCCGATGGCAACACGCCGCGCGACTCACTGCGTGCGCCGGGTTACCGGGACGTCGATCTCGGGGTCTCCCGCACCTTCAAGTTTGAACGTGGGATGGGCCTGATGTTCCGTGCTGACGCGACTAACGCGTTCAACATGGTGAGCCTCAACGCACCAACGGCGAGCCTGTCGTCGGGAAATGATGGCAAGATCACAGGGGCTGCGAGTCCACGTCTGATCCAGGTAGGTGCGCGGTTCAGCTTCTAAATACTTAGCGGCAGCAAAGTGGGAGCGATACCTTTCAAGGGCATCGCTCCCATTTTTGTTTAGTGTTTCTGACGATCGTTTGCTTGCTGAGGGAAATAGGCGATTGGTCAGGGTTGGTAGACGGCAAGTTGGAGGGATTCTTTGAAGGTGGGTTTGGGGCGTTTCTCGGCGAGGTCGGTGATCATCTGGGATTGGAACCAGGCGTACGCGGGGGTGGGGGCGAGCTTGTCGTAGTTGGTGTTGAAGTATTCTTCGACGTCCTGTCCCTGAGGAAGGGGAGTGGTCTCGAATTTCTGGATGTCCTCGAAGTGCTCGAGGATGTGGTTGAGGAGCTTGTTGTCGGCCTCGCGCCAGTAGGCGAGGGCGATGCGGTTGGCGCCGTATTCGAGGTCGTAGGGCATGCGGTCTTCGTACTGGTGGAGGCAGATCTGGGCCCAGTGGCTGAGCTCGTGGATGAAGACCCAGTGGTGAATGCCGGATTCGAACTCGCGACGCTCGTCTTCGCGGGTGGGGTTGGGGCCGGCGATGCGGTAGAAGGAGGATTGCTCCTGGGGGGATAACTGTTGCCAGAGAGGTGTGGTGAGGGTGTTGGCCTGGGAGTCGTAGTTGCCCCAGGATTTTACGTTTTGCAGGATGAGTTTGGGCGGAGGGATGGGGCAGGCGACTCCGGCGGCGGAGAGCTTGGCGGCGAAGGCGTCGCGGAGGGTGGTGAGCTGGAAGGCTACGGGATCGGAGGCAAGGTCGGGCTGGGCGGCAGTGGACTGCGCAGGGACAGGCTGGGCCTGGGGTGAGATGGCGATGGCTAGGCTCGCGAGGATGGGCAGGAGCGGCTTCATGGCTTCATTGGATGCTTTGCTTCACGATACTCCTGGGTTTGGTTAGGGCAAGGGAAAATTGCGAAGGATCGGTTAGTCGGGGAATGGCCGTCGAACTCGTTTGGTAGGCTAGCGAGTGTCGATGAAGGGAGAAAAGTGTGATCGAAGTGCATCCTCCGGAGCATGCGTTGCATAACTGGCGGGATTTCTTCGTTCACCTGTCTACCATCACGATCGGGCTGTTGATCGCGCTGAGCCTGGAGGGGTGTGTGGAGTGGCGGCACCATCGGCACCTGGTGCATGAGGCAGAGGGGAGTTTGCAGGGAGAGATTAAGACGAATGCCAGTAACGTAGCAGGAGCGCTGGAGGACGCGCGGAAGGAGCAGGAGACGCTCACGGGGGATATCGAGATACTGAAGCGGATTATCGCGAATCCGAAGGTGAGGAACCATGAGGAGTTCACGGTGAACTTCCGGATTCGGACGTTTGAGGATGTGAGCTGGAAGACGGCACAGTCAACCGGCGCGCTGGGTTACATGCCATACGACCAGGCGCATGAGTATTCGAACCTCTATAGCCAGCAGAACGAGGTTTACCTGGTGGAGAAACAGGCGGCTCGGGACCTGGTGGTGGCGATTGGACCGATCATTACTCTCAAGAAGGGCGAGGCGAATCCTGACGCGGTGGACTCCGAGCGGATCAAGCAGAATTTCGAAGTGCTGCAGGCGCAGATGGTCTATATGCAGGCGGAGATTGAGGTGCTGGATACGGCGTATAAGAAGTACCTTGCGGCGCATCCGGAGTGAGGACGGAACGGTTGCAGATAGTTTTGACGATTGCGGGGTACGATCCATCGTCGGGCGCAGGGGTGACGGCGGACCTAATGGTGTTTGCGGCGCATGGTCTGTTCGGGACTTCGTGTATTACGGGGCTGACGGTGCAGTCAACGGTGGGGGTAAGGGGTTCGGCGGAGGTGGGTGCGGCGTGGGTGAAGGAGACGCTGGAGTGTCTCGTGAGCGATCTTCCGCCAGTGGGGGTGAAGATCGGGATGCTGACGACGGGGGCGACGGTGGAGGTGGTGGCGGAGTTTGTTGCGGGGTTGCGGGGTGATGGCGGGCGAGGCGTGCCGGTGGTGCTGGATCCGGTGCTGCGGTCGAGTTCGGGCAGGGATCTGCTGGATGCTGGTGGGGTGGAGGCGATGCGGAAGCAGTTGCTGCCGGTGGTGGACTGGGTGACTCCGAACCTGGAGGAGCTTGGAGTGTTGAGTGGGCAGGTGGTGAGGCGGAGGGAGGATGTGTTGGATGCAGCGCGGGTGTTGGTAGAGATGGGTGCGGGGGTGAATGTGGTGGCGACGGGGGGACATCTGATTCCGCCGGATGATCTGGTGCTCGTGGGCGATGAGGTGGTGTGGCTGGAGGGGGAACAGATTGTGAGCCGCGCGACGCATGGGACGGGGTGTGCGTTTTCGAGTGCGCTGCTGAGCCGGTTGGTGCTGGGGGAGTCTGAAGTGGATGCGGCGCGGCGGGCGAAGGAGTATGTGGCGGAGGCGATCCGGAGGGCGGAGGCTGTGGGGAGAGGCCTGGGGCCGGTGAATCATCTTTGGCCGCTGCGGGAGAAGTAGGCGGAGTGCAGATTGGAACCGCGGGCGTGGATGGGCTGCGACTTTTGGGTGATGGGGATTTGTGCGGTAGCCGATAGGGAGGTGGACGGAGGATTTAACGTCCATGGCTACAGCAGTGTTTCCGGGTGCGCCTCAGGCCCCCCGGCCGGTTCTGGTTCCACAGCGAAAGCCGAAGGCCCTTCCGAGCCTGTCGGCGGGTAGAGCGGTCACGAGGGTTGGGGACCTAACGATCCATCGGACTACAGATACGCATCATGGGAGGACTCTACTGACGCTTGGTCATGCGGCGGAGTACCTGGAGAACTCGCGGAGATATTCGACGGGGAAGATGGATAGGGAGGCGGAGGTGGAGGCGATTCACCTCCTGATGGCGGCGAGCCGAGCGGTGTTTGAAGAGTATGCGGCGCGGCCCTCGATACGGCGGCGGCTCGAGGACTGGGTTGTGGAGCGGACTGTTCGGGTGATCGAGAGGGTCGCGGCACACGTCTGATAATGAGACAACCGGAATTATGGGGTTCCTGCTAGGCTTGAGGTATGGCACTTCGGCTGGTTTTAAACGGACAGACAAGGGAGTTTGAGGGGTTGGAGAGCATGGCCAGCCTGGAACAGTTACTCGGGGAGCTTGGAGTGAAGGGCGACCGTGTTGCTGTGGAGCGGAATGGTGAGATTGTTCCGCGGGCTCTTTGGGCTGGGACGATGGTAGGTGAAGGGGACCGGCTGGAGGTTGTGCATTTTGTCGGTGGCGGGGCCGGATAAGTACTAATGTCAGAGTTACCTACGCATAGAACTTCATGTCATTAGCTAATAAATGCGGTGGGGATCCGACCGGAGGGAACTCAAGCAAGGAAAAATTAGCCTCATTGGCCTTAGCTGGGCCGCGCTCAGGATGCCAGTTGGGTGCTGTGGGTGGAAGCGGAAGCGGTTGGAGGTCTAAGCGTTGGCAAGG
>Ga0210388_10001261_pt1 | contig 19965 bp, 23 predicted proteins | sample IncBWC19OmetaG_FD_155485 | JGI IMG/M metagenome (GOLD analysis project Ga0210388, IMG submission 155485) | Forest soil microbial communities from Barre Woods Harvard Forest LTER site, Petersham, Massachusetts, United States - Inc-BW-C-19-O ... | reverse complement strand
GCAACGCCAGGGACTGGTTTCTGCTCGCAGCGCACCACTTGCCGGTGCGAGCGAACACCAAGGTCCCTGGCCTTGCTCGGAATGACAGATACGTCACGTTTCATTGAAGGGCTGATGAGATGCGCCGGGCAGAAAGATGCGTTCTAAACATGCGTTCTATGGTTATGATGTTGCCATGCGCCATTCACTGCGCTTCCTGTGGAATGCCACCAAAGGCCATCGGCTGGCACCGTGGCGAAGTCCATATCTGCTGTGGCGCATCGAAACCTATTGCGGAGTCAAGATGACGCAGATCGGCTTTCTGGAATTTTGGGAATTTATGTGGCGGGAGCGTAAAAGTCTGTGGCGTTTTCTCAAGTGGACGGGCGAGATGGAGCGCTACGCCCATCCCAAACCAAAGAATCCGTAGGAACCGGCTACGCCCCTTTGCCAGCAGCTGCAGTTTCACCCAGAATGATGCTGACTTCAGATCCCTTGCCGATGCCCGTTAACTGCGTCGCCGCGCCGCGATTGGTGGCGATTTCCAGAAAACCCATGCTGCCGAGAATTCCGATCACCTCTCCCGGAGCGCCCTCGGCATAGGCATTGCGGAGTTCAGTGATCTCGCGGCTGCCAGCGACAATCTTGAATCCACTGGCTCCTGCTTGGAAAAGCATGGGAGCATCTTGCGGCGTGATGTTAGTAATAAGATTTCCAAAACGGTCAACCTTGAGCACCACACCGCGAAGCCTGTTCTCGTCCACGGCCTTCGGTTTCGGGGCGGAAAAACGCACGTACTCCTGAACCTCTTCTCCAAATTTGAGCGAATCAACCTCTTTGGCCAGGTACGCGGCTACCGGAGCAAAAATGTCGCGCCCATGGAAGGTATTGCTGACCGGCTGCAGAAAATAATGATCGGAAGTGATGTGCCGCACGTGCATTCGGCTCTCGCGCGCATAGACCATCGAAAGCACGCCATTATCAGGCGCAACGAAATGATATTTGTCGCTTGAGGCTAAGATCGGCCGCCGCGCCGTGCCTACGCCAGGATCCACGACCACAATGTGTACGGTCCGAGTGGGGAAATAGGAATAGGCCTGAGAAATGGTGAGCGCGCCATCCAGCACGTCGAAAGCCTGCAACGAATGGCAGATATCTACAATCTGCGCCTCCGGAATTATATCCAGGATCACGCCTTTCATTACGCCTACAAAATGATCATTGCTGCCGAAGTCGGTGGTCAGAGTGATGACAGGACGTTGCGCCAAGATTTCCTCGCGGTTGGAAGACAGAACACTCCCAAAACCTCGACGTTAATTCGTAGCCGTCCGAACGTCAAGGCACGGAGGTAATAGGTGAGCAACTCGTCCGTCGCGGTTATCCGGTAAAAGTCGCTGAGCACTCGATTTACTGCCTGCTACTCAATGTGAATGTCGCCCGAGCCGGTGCGCACCGTGAGCAAAGGCCCGCCGCCGTGCACTTTCCCCATGATCTGTTTGCGCGCCTCTTGCACCCGTCCCTGCACTATCATGGTGATCGCTGGTCCAACGTCAAGGGTTCCGGAACTGGTGGAAAGGTTGGCGTCAAACGCCGCATTCGCCGGCAAACGGACGTGCACATTCCCCGATCCGGTGCGGATCTCCCAGGTTCCGGTCTGAGTGCCTTCGGCCGAAATGTCTCCGCTACCCGCTTCGGCGCGAAGAGTCCCTTGCATCCCGCGAACCGAAACGTTGCCGGATCCGGTATGCAGATCGACATCACCAGCTCCCTCTTCTTCCACCTCGATGTTGCCGCTGCCCGCGCCTCCGCGCACCGGGCCTGAAATCGCGAGAGCCCGCACATCGCCCGACCCAGTCTGCAGACGAATTTCCCCGGTCAGCCTCCGCAATCTCACGTCTCCGGAACCGGTTTGCAGATCGATATTGCCGCGAGTTCCTTCAATCGTCTGATCGCCGGAGCCGCTGTGGCTGCGGATCGTAGTTTCCGCGGGCACGGTAATTTCATAGTCCACCGAAATGTCACGAGCATTAACATAATCGATGCGGATACTGTTCGCTTCCTGCCGCAGTGGAGGATTCTGTTCTATGTCTGAAACATCGGCGTGCCGATTTCCGAACAGCCAATGGTCTCCAACAAATATTTTGCCGTGAATGGCAACCGATCCTGCCGCGCCGCTGCGAACCGTGACGTTGCCCGACCGAGTTTGCACTTCCAAATCCACCGGCCCACTGACAGCGAAGGTCCTGTCGAACGTGCCCTGCGGGGTGGAAGCGAACGCCGCGGTGGAAATAAACAGCGCCCCCAGCGCAATCGCCGGGAATGAAAAGCGCGATCGACCCATAGGCGCACTGCAGAAATTTCGTCTTCCATTCATGTCGCATCACTCCTAAATGTAGAAGCAGTCAAAAGCCCAAGCCCGAGCCCGACCTACTGCAGCACCACCTGGTCGCCCTCTTTCAGCCCGCTAAGGACTTCGGTCTTCGCGCCGTTCGAGATTCCGATGTTAACCGCAACTTTGTCCTTGCCTTCCTTGCCCTTGGGATCGGGAATTTCGACCGAAGCCTTTTTATCCTTGTCGTAGAGAATAGCGCCTTCCGGAATCTGCAGGACGCTTTTGTGCTCTTCAAGAATAATTTCCGCGTTGGCTGTCATCTCAGCTTTGAGTTCACCACCCGGATTCTGTATCGAAACCCGCACCTCAAACGTGGTGACGTTATCCTTCTCCACACCCATCGGAGAAATCTTGGTCACCTTGCCGGTAAAAGTCTTGTCCTTGAACGATTCCACCTTGATGCGTGCAGGTTGGCCCAGGTACACCTTGCCAATGTCGCTTTCGTCCACCTTGCCTTTCACGTAGACTTCGCTTGTGTCGCCGAGGGTCATCACCAGCGTGGCCGAAGATCCCAGCACCAGGATCGAGCTCACCGCGTCGCCCATCTCCACATCACGCGAGAGAACAATGCCATCGATCGGAGACACAATGTCGGTATAGCTCAGCTGCTCTTCCAACTGCTTGAGATTGGCTTGATCTTCGGCCACCTGTGCTCGGGACTGCGCGATCTTCGCCTTCAGCACGATCATCTGCGCCTTGGAAACATTCTGCTTATTGAGTGCCAATTCATAATTCTTCTCGGCATCGTCGAGTGCGGATGCCGAGACCACTCCATCCTTGGCCATACCCACCGCCCGGTCGTAGGCGCGCTTCAGCAACGGCACGTCGGGCCCTTCCGCGTCCACTTTGGAGCGCTCATAGTCCGCCTGCGAACTGTTCAGATTGGCCTCGGCTGCATCCAATGCGGCCCGCGACTGCGCAACCTGCGCTTCGATCTCCACCTTGTCGAGTTGCGCCAACAATTGGCCCTTCTTGACCCGGTCTCCGTATTCCACCAGCAATTTCTTGACGATGCCGCTGGCCTTTGACTTCACTTCGACCTTAGTGATGGGGGTGACCTTGCCGGTTGCCACTACACTCTTAGCCAGGTCACCTTTTTCCACCTTCGCCAGTTTCGACGGATCAATCTTGGTTCCACCACGCGTGGCCGCGAATACGCCGACCGCAATCAGCAGGACAATCCCCAGCCCGATCCCGCCATAGATGAATAGTCTGCGACGCTTCTTCTTATTGTTTCCGTTCCCGTTCACAAACGCCTCCTGAAGACTTGCTGGGAATAGAGCCGTGCCGCTCTCATTAGTGTTATACGCAGCCTGAGATGTCTTAGTTCCAGAGATTTCGCGCAACGATCTAAAGGACTTGCTACTTGCCAGTTAGACCGTCCCAATCGAAAAAAGGTTAGCCACACGAGCCCAAAAGCTCACTCGGTATTCCCCGGTGTCCTCTGGGTTGAAGCCGCCAGCTCAACACGGGTAGTGCTCTTTTCAGGCCCTTTCGAATGCTAGAATTACCCATCCATGATCGCCTTTGTGCTGCTCCGGGTGCTTCTGATTCTTCTCCTGGTGGCGGCGAATGCGTTTTTCGCGGCTGCCGAGTTCTCCCTGGTCAGCGTTCGCGATACCCGCATTCAACAGCTGATCCAATCCGGACGCATCGGCGCCCGCATGGTCCAACGCCTTCATCAGCATCTCGACGAAGTCGTGAACGGCGTGCAACTGGGCATCACCATGGTCAGCCTGACTCTAGGCTGGATCGGCGAACCCATGGTGGCCCGCCTGGTGGAAGCTCTCCGTTTCGTGCATGAAGTTCCGCACGCGGCGGTCTACGCCCATGGCATCGCCATCGTGATCGCTTTCAGTCTGATCACTTACCTGCACGTGCTGCTCGGCGAACTCGTTCCCAAGACCCTCGCCCTGCAGCGCGCCGAACAGATTGCCCTCGCCGTTGCCGCGCCCATGGAGGCCTTTCTTACACTTGCCCGGCCTCTGCTTTTCTTTATGCGCAGCTCCGGCGGCCTGGTGTTGCGTCTGTTCGGCGCGCGCGAAACCCGCCGCGGAGGCGCCGTCCACTCGCCGGATGAGCTCAAACTTATCGTCACCGCCAGCCGTCAGTTCGGTCAGATTCCCGAGTCGCAAGAAGAAATGATCCACAACGCCATCGAACTTGATAGCATTACCGTCCGCGAAGTAATGGTCGCGCGCCCTGACATTTTTTCCCTGCCCTCCGACCTTACGCTCGATGAAGCCTTGAATCGCGTGGTTGAAGGCCAGCACTCGCGTATCCCGGTCTACGACCCGCAACGCGGTCCCGAGCACATCGTCGGCGTACTTTACTATAAGGAACTCGTCCGCTGGGTGCGGCTGCGCCTGATCAATCTTGGCCAGCCGGTTGCTTCGCGCATCGCGCGCACCCAGATCGCTCACATCATGCACGATGTTCTGGTTGTACCGGAAACTAAAGTCCTGGCCGAACTGCTGGATGAATTCAAGCAGCGCCGCCGCCATCTCGCCGTCGTGGTCGACGAGTTCGGTTCCACCGCGGGTGTCATCACCGTCGAGGACATCCTGGAGCAGCTAGTTGGCGACATCGAAGACGAATTCGACGTCTCAGCACCGGAGCCCGGATTAGCCGATGAGTCCGTCCTGCTGCTCGAAGGCTCGGTAAACATCCGCGATCTCGAAACTCAACACGGCCTGCTCCTGCCTCGCGACGCCGGCTTCGAAACCCTCGCCGGATTTGTACTCGCCCGCCTGCAGCGCATCCCCTATCTTGGCGAATCGTTCGAGTTCGAAGGCTATCGTTATACGGTGGAAGAAATGGAAGCGCACCGCATCGCCAGAGTAAAGATCGAGAAAGTGAAAAACGTCGAAGGCAAAGCCGAGCCCGCGAAGCAGGCAGGAGACTGAACCTAACTTGGAGGGTTGAGTGCAAACACCAGCAGAATCCCTTCGTCGCCTATTGGACACTGTGCCCTCGGAGCTAGCAGGATTGTCAGACGCCACGGCCGCGCTTAAGCCGGCTCCTGAAAAATGGTCGCCGAAAGAAGAATTAGGCCATTTGCTCGATTCCGCCGCCAATAACCATCAGCGGATCGTCCGAACCCTAATAGAAGACCAGCCAGCCATGCCTGGTTACGAACAGCAACGCTGGGTGCAGGTGCATTGCTACCAGCAACGCGACTGGCGCGAGCTCATCGATCTGTGGGCAGCACTTAATCGGCAACTTCTCACTGCCGTCGCCTCGGTGACCGATTCCGGTTGGAAGCGAACCTGCACAATCGCTGGCTCCGAACCTGTGACCCTGAGGTTCGTGCTTGAGGATTACCTTGCCCATATGTCCCACCACCTCGCCCACATCAAATCGGCGAGTCACGCAACCAGGGGCGAAAAGCCATCAACCGACTGATGGCAATCCGCCTTCTCCAACGCGTCCTCTACACCCTGCCAGTAATCTGGCTGGTGGTCAGCCTCGTGTTCCTTCTCATTCATCTGGTCCCCGGAGACCCTATCCAGCAGATGCTTGGCGAAGGCGCGCCGCCCGCTGACATTGCCGCTACCCGCCACGCCTATGGCCTCGACGCCCCGCTAGGCGAGCAATACCTCCACTACTGGCGCGGAGTCCTCCACGGCGACCTCGGCCCCTCGTTCCGCTACAACCAAAGCGTAACGCGCATGCTCACCCAGCGCTATCCCTACACGCTGCAACTCACACTGGCATCGCTGTTCGTAGCCATCGTCCTGTCGATCCCCGCCGGCGTACGCTCCGCCCAGCGCCGCAACCGCTGGGACGACCGCCTGCTCAGTGTAGTCAGCCTCTTCGGTCTCTCGTTCCCCAACTTCGCGCTAGGCCCAATCCTGATTCTTCTCTTCGCGATCAAGCTAGGATGGCTCCCAGTCTCCGGCGCCGGTTCGTTCGCCAACCTCGTCCTGCCCGCCATTACCATGGGCGGAGCGCTCGCCGCCATCCTCACCCGCATGGTTCGCACCTCTATGCTCGAAGAACTGAGCCAGGACTATGTCCGCACAGCCCGCGCCAAAGGATTGCCCGAGCGCACCGTTGTCTACCGCCATGCCCTGCGTAACGCCATGATCCCCATCATCACCGTGCTGGGCCTGCAATTCGGGGCGCTCCTCGCAGGCGCAATCGTCACCGAAACAATCTTCTCCTGGCCCGGCATCGGCCGCCTCACGATCCAAGCCATCTCAAACCGCGACTACTACTTGGTCCAAGGCTGCATCCTGGCGATTGGATTGACCTACGTCGCAGTGAATTTTCTGACGGATGTGTTGTACTCGGTAGCGAACCCGAGGATTAGGGAATGAATGATGATCTCGAGAAACTTTTTCCCCGCGATTGATTCGGTCCCATGGCCGGGGCTCGAGCACGCCTTTGGTCCTGCCACCGACGTCCCCGACTTGATCTGAGGACTGACCTCGCCAGACGTGAACGTCCGAAATGATGCTTGGTCGAAACTCCATGGGTTACATCTGGCACCAAGGAACTATCTACAAGGCAACCAGCTATGCGGTGCCCGTATTCCCGGAGTTGCTCCGGCAGCCCGCGACGCCTGGCAAGCACGACGTCCTCGCTTTTCTCGCTCTCTTGTTTACTGGGCGAGCCTCTTGGGGCGCTCATCGGCATACGGCGCTGCTCCAGTCGGAGGTCAGAAAGCCGGGTTCCAACAGAGATTGGAATAGGAGTGAGCCTGGGTTCAGGCCACCAAGGATGCTGTGGTCAAAGGGAGGGAGACCTACCTCCGGAATACTTGAGGAGACAGTTCGGGAGTGAAGATCGCCGCGGCTTACTTGCTTGGTCTGATTGGTGCCAGCGATTTTGATAGTCTCGAAGAAATCATCAAATCGGCTGAGAAACGACAGATCTTGGCGCCGCTCCTTGTCGTGTTCTTTGTTCTTTGCGACAGGGTTCTTTGCGACAGGGTGAGGACTTTTGAGTTCGCGTCCGCCGGAGCGTGTCGCTCCCCCCTCGCCAAGCAGGTAGAGTGCATGGCAAAGAGCCAGCGCTTCAGCGACAACCCTATTCTGGTGGAGCCCATTGAACTCGGCATTGAAGCGCGTCCCCAACAAGCCAAGCGATTGAGCGACGAGTTGGTTTTCGGTGAATAGTGCCCCAGATCGAGACCTGGCCGCGCATCCCGCAGCCATTCGCGATCATCTGGTCGAGCGCATGCACGGCTGTGACGTGGGCCTCGACGACCTGAACCGTCTCCGGGTCTGGCTGGAGACAAGACCGAGTGTCCCCGAAGGTCCCTGGTTCAAGGGTTTCGGCTGGTTCACTCTGCAGAGAGGGCAAGTATCCTAGAACATTTCTTCTTGCCGGCCGGGCAGCAAGGGGCGAAAAACTCTAGGCCTCCGACAGAAGTATCGAGGCGGAGCATCTCTGCCCCGCCTCCAGTCCAATCAAACTAGGCTGCCTGCATCATTTTCTTCATCCGTTCTTTCATGTCTTGCGGCGAGACGTCCTCTATGTGCGTGGCAACGCCCCACAGATGTCCGAACGGATCTTGAATGAAGCCGGAGCGGTCTCCGTAGAACTGATCTTGCACCGGCTTTAGGATTTTCGCGCCCTCGGCGGCCGCGCGCTCGATCACGCGATCGACGTCCGGAAGGTACACATAGAGGCTTACCGGGCTCGCGCCGATGGTGGCCGCGCTGGTGTGTCCCTGCCCCATGCTGGGATTTTCGTCGGCCAGCATGATGTGCGAATTGCCAATCTTCAACTCGGCGTGCCCGACCTTGCCGTCCGGGCCATTCATACGAACGGTTTCAGTCGCTCCGAAGACTTTCTTGTAATACTCAATGGCTTGGGCAGCGCCCTTGACGATCAGGTATGGTGTAACCGAGTTGTACTCCTTGGGAATATACGAGACTTTGCTCATGATTTTTTCTCCTCAGAATGTAAGCTAGAGGTGGAGGTTTTGGTGCGCATGCGGGTCGGCCCGCACGGCCCAGCATCCCCTAATGAGAACACAACTTGGGAGCCCGCCTCAAGGCCGCATAACAATTTAATATTTCGTCAATGTCCACTGCCGCCATCTCGTTCCGCCGCCGGATTGCGGGAAACGCTCGCCATAACCCGCTCGCAGCAACCGGCGTCGCGTTGATTGTCGTCTTCGTGACCTGCGCCCTTTTCGCTCCCTGGATCGCGCCGCAAGATCCTGCCTTCATCAATCTTCCTGCGCGCCTCGGCGGTCCATCGCACGCGCACTGGTTCGGGACCGACGAACTAGGGCGCGACATTTTCTCGCGCATCATCTACGGCTCGCGCATATCGATGCTGGTCGGAAGCTGCGTGGTGCTCACCTCGCTCGCACTCGGGCTGGTCATCGGCTCCATCGCCGGATACTACGGCGGTGGCATCGACCGCTTTGTCAACGTCGTTCTGATGAACGCGTTTCTCTCGTTCCCTGGAATCCTTCTCGCCATCGCATTCGTCGCCTTCCGCGGCCCCGGCATCTTTAATCTTGTTCTCGCGCTCTCGCTTGGAGGCTGGGTCGGCTACGCCCGCCTGGTCCGCGGGCAAGTCCTCGCGGCGCGCGAACGCGAATTTGTCGAAGCCGCCCGTGCTCTCGGGGCGAGCGACCTCCGCATCATCGTCCGCCATATTCTCCCAAACATTATTCAGCCAGTTATCGTGCAAGCCGCGATCGGCATGGCTGGAGCCATTCTCGCCGAAGCCACCATGAGCTTTCTCGGGCTCGGCGTGCCTCCACCCACCGCCAGCTGGGGCGCCATGCTCAACGACGGCCGCGCTCATTTGTTCGACGCGCCGCATCTCGTGCTCTTTCCCGCGCTCGCGGTAATGCTCGCCGTGCTCTCGTTCAACTTCATCGGCGACGCGTTGCGCGATTACCTCGACCCCCGTTCTCGTATTGAAGCCGGACTTTAACTTTCGGTAACCCATTAAAAAACAAGGCGCATACATTTCTTGACATATATAACAGAATGCAATATAAATATTGCAATCTGTTATATGAACTTGGGCGAGAAAATTCGATACCTGCGGGAGGTGGAAGGCTCGCTGCGCGGCTTGGAGCGGCCGATGACCCAGCAGGAGATTGTGAAGGCGGTCCGTCAGGAGCTGAAGAAGAGCATCAGTCAGTCGTATTTGTCGCAGATTGAAAGTGGTGCGCGACCCCACATGACGCAGTCTTCGCGAGCCCTCCTGGCGAAGTTTTTCAAGGTGCATCCCGGATTTTTGGTGGATGACCCGGAGGGCTATCACACGGAACTTACCTCGGACTTGCGGACAACAGAAGGTCAGCTCGATGTATGGCTCCTGCAGGGGTCGGAGCGGTTCGTCAGCGATCCGGAGATCAGCGACGTGCTGATCAAGGCGGCACGGGAGAAGGACACGCGTCGCTGCTTGATTCTCTTGGGTGCGATTCTGGATACGCCGGAGTTAGCCGAGCGCCTGTTAGAAGCCTTGCGGCCGGAATTCGCGGGCACTGCGAGTCTGGTTCCGAAGAGTCAAGGGCGCGAGAGCCGTCGCGAGGAGCTTAAGCGGGCGGATCACGACCGCGGAACGCGAAACCGGGTGGCCAGTTTAGAGGGGGGGCGAGTCCGATGAACTACTCCATGACCTGGGCAGACTTCTATCTGATCTGCTTCGCCGTTGGCTTCTGCCTCAGTTTCTTTTCATTCGTCCTGGGAGGCGCGCGCACCGGACGCTTGCACTTGCCCCATTTCCACGGGCACGTCGGCGGCGCGCATATTCCTTCAGCAACCGTTCCGGCCGCTCATACGCCGGTCTCGGGACATACCCCGGCCGGAAGCGGTGCAAGAACAAGTCAGACCGGGCAACAGGGCAGCGGAGTTTCGCCCTTCAACTTGGTCACGCTGACCGCATTCCTGGCCTGGTTTGGCGGTACCGGATATTTGCTGACGCGCTACTCCGGAGTGTGGGTCGGCTTCGGGTTGCTGGCTTCAGTCACCGGCGGGCTGGTGGGCGGGGGAATCGTGTTCGTGTTTCTGAGCCGCGTGTTGATCTCGGACGACGAGAATATGGATTCTGCCGACTACGAGATGGTGGGAGTGCTGGGTCGAATCTGCAGTGCGATCCGCGCTGGCGGTACGGGAGAGATGATTTATACGCAGATGGGAACGCGCCGTGTGTGTGGCGCGCGCAACGAGGATGGTAGCGCCATCGCCAAGGGCACCGAAGTGGTGGTCACTCGCTACGAAAAAGGAATTGCCTATGTGCGCTTGTGGAGCGAGATGTCAGCCGATGAGTGAGTTGCCGTAGGGGTTGGTGGTTGTTATCGAGGAAGCACTTGTAACAGGAGGCGTTATGCCAGAGATGTCACGGATGGTGGAGATTTGGATTTTCGCGGGGCTCGGAGTGATGGTCCTTCTATTCCTGATGAGTGGGATGGCCAGGCTATATCGCAAAGCGGGACCGCACGAGGCACTCATCGTTTACGGCTTGGGTGGCACGCGGGTTGTGCAAGGGCATGGCACGCTGGTGCTTCCCATGGTCCAGATCTGCAAGGATTTGTCTCTGGAGCTGATGTCGTTCGACGTGGCGCCTCAGCAGGATCTCTATACCAAACAAGGCGTCGCGGTGACGGTCGAAGCCGTGGCGCAAATCAAAGTGAAATCCGACCGGGAGTCTGTGCTGACCGCGGCCGAGCAATTCCTGACCAAATCTGATCAGGAGCGCGAAGGGCTGATCCGGCTGGTAATGGAAGGCCATCTGCGCGGCATCATCGGGCAGCTCACGGTGGAGGAAATCGTGAAGCAGCCGGAGATGGTTTCCGACCGCATGCGCGGAACCTGTGCCGAGGATATGAACAAGATGGGGCTCGAGGTGATCTCATTCACCATCAAGGAAGTTCGGGACAAGAACGAGTACATCACGAACATGGGCAAGCCCGATGTGGCGCGAATCAAGCGCGACGCCGATGTCGCCACGGCAGAAGCCGACCGCGATACGGCGATCAGGCGGGCTCTGGCGCAGCGGGAATCGGCAATAGCCAAGGCGCAGGCCGATCAGGAGCGCGTGCTGGCCGAAACATTGTCGCTGGCCAAGCAAGCCGAGTCGCAGCGTGACCTGGAAATCAAAAAGGCGCAATACCTGGAAGTAACCAAACGCCAGCAGGCGCAGGCTGACAAGGCGTACGACATCCAGACCAACATCATGCAGCAGCAGGTCATTGCCGAGCAGGTAAAGGTGCAGCAGATCGAGAAAGAGCAACAGGTAAAAGTGCAGGAAGCGGAAATCAACCGCCGCGAGAAGGAGTTGATCGCGACCGTACTGAAGCCGGCTGAAGTCGAACGTCAGCGGATTGAGACATTGGCCGCGGCTGAGAAGCAGCGCTTGATCGCGGAGGCCGAAGGCCAGGCATCGTCGATTCGCGCGCAAGGTGAGGCCGAAGCCGAGATCATTTTCAAGAAAGGCGAAGCCGAGGCCAAAGCGATGAATGTGAAAGCCGAGGCGTATCAGGAATACAACCAGGCGGCAGTACTCGACAAGTTGTTCGCCAGCATGCCTGAGATCGTGAAAGCTTTGGCGGCTCCCTTGGCCAACGTCGACAAGATCACCATCGTCTCCACCGGAAACGGCGAAGCCGCGGGCATGAACAAAATCACCGGCGACATCGCCAAGATGGCCGCGCAAGTGCCCGCGCTGTTCGAGACGCTTTCGGGCATGCCGCTGTCGGAATTGCTAGGCAAGGTGCGTCAGATCGGCGACAAGGCTTTGAAGCCAGGCGATCTGCCGAAGGCCTAGCAGGAACGAGCCGGGTTTGGTTTGCATTTGCTCGTGTGGGGCCGGGATCTCAACCCGGCCACGCCGAGCGAACCTCGGCGGAGGAATCGGAGTTGAACTCATGAATCGAAAATCGAAAGCAATGGGTTTGGGAATTGCGTTGGGCGCGGCGCTGGGTGTGGCCCTCGGAGTGATGGCGGGACACATCGCCATCTGGCTGGGGATTGGCGTGGCAATTGGCATGGCGCTCGGCAGCACGATCCGGATGAGAACACGCGAGTGTCCGGAATGCGCCGCGGTTCACAAAGCGCATGCAGCGAAGAGCGGAAATTACAGGGACGAAGAAGATGGCGCGAAGTTTGGAACCCAGTGATCTTGGCAAGAGAGAATACTGGGGCGCAGCAGGATCTGTTGGGTTGTTAATTGGGATTGTTGCGATGCATTTCATGAAGTCGAGTGGGTGGTTGATTGGGGGCATTGTGATTGGGCTGCTAGGCGGGTTTTTGGTAGCGGCAATCCGCGGCTCAGACGAACTTTAACAATACAGACTGAAAGCTGACGGCTGATAGCTGAAGCTGACGAGAAAAGGAGTCCATCATGGCATTACTAGAGCGCGTTTCCACCTTAGTCCGGGCGAACCTCAATGACCTGATTGATAAGGCCGAGGAGCCGGAAAAGATGATCAAGCAGGTGATTCTCGATATGCAGAATCAACTGCTGCAAGTGAAGACGCAGGTGGCGATTGCCATCGCCGACCAGCATCTGTTAGAGAAAAAGAGGAAGGAGAACGAAGACAAGGTGGCCGAGTGGATGCGCAAGGCTGAGTTATCGGTTGACAAGAAGCAGGACGACCTGGCGCGCGCTTCTCTGCAGCGCGTCGAGAGTTACCGCGAGATGATTGAGAGCTTCACGCAGCAGGTGAGCGATCAGAAGGCGCAGGTGGAAAGTTTGAAATCCGCCCTGCGGCAGCTGGAGCAGAAGTTGACGGAGGCGCAGACCAAGGCCGATCTGCTGATTGCGCAACATCGTCGTGCCCGCGCCGTGGGCAAGGCAAGCGACGCTCGCCTTGCGATCGGCGATGGCTCGAAAGCGGCGGCTTTCGACCGGATGAAGCGCAAGGTTGCGCATTCGCAAGCTGTGAGTGAGGCCAAATCCGAAATCGCGGGGGACAACATGGAAGATCGGCTGGCCGCGCTCGAGAAAGAAGATCGGATCGAGCAGTTGCTGTCTGAGTTGAAGGGAAGGCGGAGGGCGTAGTAGCAGGGTATTCGTGCCTCAGATCACGAGATTGTGAAAGCGGAGGGTCCTTACATCCATTGACCGGTAAGGGCGCATCTCTGTAATCTTGGAGTAGAATTTCGCTGACGATACCAAAGCTCAAGGACAATATGAAGCAAGTAGCAATCCTGTTGCTGGTCGCGCTCATGCTGAATGGATGCAGCAGTTCAACTCCTGTGCAAACCGCAGTGAGTGGCGGCTGGCAGGCGGAGATGTTAGGCGGCGATGGCTTGGCGTCAGGATTTAGCTTCATCACGCAGTGGACGGTGAGTGGGGGCAACGGGGCTTTGAGCGTTTCGAACTTTCAATTTCTGACCCAGATAGACGGAGGGTGTTTTCCGGTGACGGGGGAAACTCCGACGGGGACATTGAGGGCGACGTTCAATGCGGCAGACCAGGTGACCGGCACGTTTACCTTCATAATAGCCTCCGGCGGAAACACTCTGACCCTGACCAGTACTTCCGTGGCGGGAACGATTAACACTACCAACAACACCCTCAGCAATGGAGTGATCATAGGCACTTGGGCGGTGGTTGGTAGCGGAAATGGCTGTAGCGACGTGAGCGGCACTTTCACAATGACACAGACGGCTAGCGGTTAAAGAGGTCCCTGGTTCAAAACCAATCGCTGCGATAGGCGACCCACCACGCAATGAAAACGATGGGAATGGTGGCGGCGAGGCCCCACCAAATGGGTAGCAAGAAATCCGCGAGCAGGCCGAGCACGGTGAAGACCGTCCAGAAGATTTTGCGTTCCATGATGAGATTGTAGGTCTGACAGCTCAAATGAGGAAATGGAACGGACGCAACGCTTGTAGTATCCTCAGCTTGTCTATATTCTGATTGACGCGTCGCGCCTCTGACTCCCCAATTCATGAATCCTAAATTCATTTCTTGTTCCGTTTTTTTCGCGCTGTATTTGCTGTGGAGTGCGGCCGCGTTCGGTCAAGCTGTCGCCGCGGCGCCCGCGAATTACGCAGGCCCTCAATACTCGCTGCAAGGGGACAGTCCGGCGGCGTCGCCGCAGGGCGGGCCAGTTTCTTATGCCTCCGTGACCCAACTGAATGGGCTGCTGGGGCAGCTGGAAGCGGCGGCGAAGGCTACGCAGGCCGACCTGGCGAAGTTGCGAATCGAGCGCTGGAAGACCGATAGCTCTACGAAAAAACAAATGGTGGGTGACGTGGAATCGGTCCAGCGAAATCTGCAGAACGCGTTGCCGGAGATGATTGCCCAGTTGCGAAACTCCGCCGAAGACATGCCCGCGACCTTTAAGCTCTACCGGAATTTGGATGCACTCTACGACGTGCTCGGTGGAGTGGTGGAATCCACGGGAGCGTTCGGGCCGAAAGATGATTTTCAGGCGTTATCGAACGATCTGAGCAACTTTGAGGGGACTCGGAAACAGTTGGCCGATCGCGTAAATAACCTGGCAACCTCGAAAGAGCAGGAGATCGTGCGCCTGCGTGCGGACCTGAAGACGGCGCAGGCGGCGATTCCGGTCGCTCCTCCGAAGAAAACCGTGGTGGACGATACCGAGCCGGCTAAGAAACCCGTGGTCAAGAAGAAGCCGGCGGCGAAGAAGCCCGCTAGCACCACGCCGCCGGCCACGCCGCCGGCACAAACTCCGCCGGCACAGCCCAAGCCACAATAGTCAGCTTTCGGGAAACTCCAAGCATCTGATACCCTTCCCTCCACATCAAGATTGCAAGTGAGATTCCGGCATGAGCTTGCACGTCAACATTCCCGCGATTATCTCCGGCGCTGTCATCATTGGCGTGGTGCTGCTGGATGCCTTCGAAACCGTAGTGCTGCCTCGGCGCGTGACGCGACATTTCAAGCTAACGGCTTGGTTCTACCGCCGAACCTGGATTCCCTGGACGAGAATTGCCAGCCGCATTAAGACGCCTGCCCGGCAGCAAAGTTTCTTGGGGTACTTTGGGCCGCTTTCTCTGATTCTGCTTCTGGAATTTTGGGCGGCGGGCCTGATCCTCGGCTTTGCACTGCTGCAATACGGTTTGGGCGGACACGAACAGCTCAGCAATGAGCCAATTACATTCGCCAGGATCCTTTACCACAGTGGCGAAACCTTCTTTACGCTGGGATACGGCGATATTGTGCCGATATCGGCATGGGCACGAGTGTTGTCGGTGCTCGAAGCGGGGTTGGGCTTTGGATTTCTCGGCGTAGTGATCGGGTACCTGCCGGTGGTGTACGCTTCATTTTCCCGTCGTGAGATTCAGATCTCAATGCTCGATGCGCGTGCGGGATCGCCTCCGACCGCAGCCGAATTATTGGTGCGGCTGGCGGGGAGTTCCGAGAATCCCGCGATTGAGCAAACTGTTCTCGACGAAGTTTTGCGCGACTGGGAGCGCTGGGCAGGAGAGCTGCTGGAAAGCGGCATTTCTTATCCGGTCCTGAGTTTTTTTCGGTCGCAACACAGCAACCAGTCATGGCTGGGAGCGCTCATGACCATGCTGGATGTGACTTCGTTGCTGCTCACTGGCATTGAAGGCATTCATCCCGGGCAGGCGCGTTTAACCTTCGCCATGGCGCGCCACGCGGCCGTAGATCTGGCACAGGTGGTGAATGCGCGCTACGATCCGCAAGCCCCGGAACGATTGACAGATGAGGATTTCAACGCATTACGGGAAATACTCGCAGCCGCGGGATTGAAGTTGCGAAATTCGGATGAAGCGCGGCTGAAACTGGCGAAGCTGCGCTCGATGTATGAACCCTACCTGCACTCCACGGCGCGTAATCTGATGGTAGCGCTGCCTCCGTGGAAACATCCCGCGAAGATGCGCGACAATTGGCAGGCTGGCCCGTGGGACCGCGCGATCCAAGCCAAAGGGCTTGCCGTGCTTGGCCAAAAGCCAGCACACGCGCAGGCGGTAGCTATAGAGGACCATTTTTAGACTACGAGTTTGGAGCACATCTGTTAGGTCGAATGCAGTGCTAACATCCTTTTCGCGACGCTTGGTTGCATGAAAAATATTGGAGAGAACGTAGTGCGCATTGAAGCCGAGGCACTGCGCGCACTCGCGGACCGCATCGGCGGCTCGATGGCGGCGGCGTTTCAGCGTGCCGTGGATTTATTGTTCTGCTGCGCCGGACGTGTAGTGGTCACGGGCATGGGCAAGAGCGGTCTGATTGCCCGCAAGATTGCCGCGACGCTGAGTTCGACCGGCACACCGGCGTTGTATCTGCATCCCGTGGATGCGTTGCACGGCGATTTGGGCATGGTGGTGCGCGGGGATGTGGTGCTGGCTCTTTCCGCGTCCGGGGAGACGGAGGAAATTCTTCGGTTGTTGGCGACCATCAAGCGGCTGCAGGTGCCCCTGATAGCGATGACGGGGTCGGCCGCAGGCATACCAGCATCTTCCACCCGAGCATCCGGCACTCGATCAGCGAGCGCCCGGGGATCCACTCTGGCCACGGCGGCGGATGTGGCGCTTGATTGTTCCATCTCGGAGGAGGCTTGCTCGCTGGGGCTGGCGCCTACAGCTTCGACCACCACGATGCTGGCGCTGGGCGATGCACTCGCCGTTACACTCAGCGAGAAGCGCGGATTCAAGGAGGAGGATTTTGCCAACCTGCATCCGGGAGGGAAATTGGGAAAGCAGCTGGCGCGGGTGGAGTCGCTGATGCACTCGGGCGACGCACTGCCATGCGTGGGGCCGCAAACGAAGATGCCGGATGTGATCTATGAAATGTCACGCAAGAAACTGGGGGTAACGGCGGTGGTGGAAGCCGAGATTCTGATGGGCATTATCAGCGACGGAGACTTGCGGCGACTCCTCGAGAAGCGCGGGAAAGATGTGCTCGACTTGACGGCCGGTGAGTGTATGACGAAGAATCCGCAAACGATTGAGCGCGAAGAGTTTGCCGCCACCGCACTGGCACTGATGGAGGAGAAAAAGATTACATCGTTGATGGTGGTCGATGAAAGCGGAAAGCTGCAAGGCATTGTGCATCTCCACGATCTGTGGAGTACCAACCTGGTGTAGCGTCAATTTAGAGTTGGCGCCCTATCAGGCGCCGAAACAGCGGCGCTACAATATCTGCATGTATCACTACGATCCCAATACGGCTTTGGAAGAACTGACGGAAGATGCCACGCTGCCAAACCCGGTGCACGTGCGCGACATGATGCTGCGCAAGCATCTCTCGGCGGATAAGTCTCTGGAATTGAATCGTCTATTCGTCGAATATCAGAAGTTTTTCGGCGAGACTCAGAAGCTGGGGAAGCAGATTTTGCGGCAGTTGGCGGAATAGACTCTATCGGCGTGCGGTGTATCATCGCGGCATGAGAGGCATTCGTGCAGACGATGTCGTCGGGTTTATCTTGGCGGGCGGAAAGAGCACCCGCATGGGCATGGATAAAGCCTTTGTTGGCTTCGACGGCTGCACTTTGCTAGCGCGAGCGCTCGACTTGATCAGCTCGGTTACATCCAACGTACGCATTGTAGGAGCCCAAGAGAAATTTTCCGGGTTCGCGCCGGTGGTGGAAGATATATTCCGTGACCGGGGGCCGTTGGGGGGAATCCATGCTGCCTTGCGGAGTTCAGTGACGGAACTCAACCTTATGCTGGCTGTCGACATGCCTTTTGTCGCTTCGGCATTCCTGCAGTATCTGATCAGTGAAGCGCGGGCTGCAGGCGGTGCTTCGGTGATCGTTCCTCATAGCGACGATCGCTGGCAGCCCCTGTGCGCCGTTTATCGCCGGAGCTTCGCCGATGCGGCCGAGAGGAGCTTGCTTGCGGGGCGCAACAAAATCGACTTGCTTTTCGATGAAGGGGAAACCCGAGTGATCGGGAAGGCAGAGTTGGACCGCATGGGATTCTCAAGCTCCCTCTTCCGCAATCTGAATACCCTGGAAGAGTTGGAGAAGGAGCAGCGCAGCGCCTGACAGCCGCTGGACCCTGAGCTGAGAGCTAATCAGAATGCCGGAAAATGTGAGCCGCCCTTACATCGAATTTCGCGAGGTCTCCAAAGCATTCGGCGAGAAGCCGGTTCTCGATCGGGTCAGCTTTGACGTCATGCCGGGCGAAACCGTCTGCATTCTCGGACGCAGCGGTGTGGGTAAGTCGGTCTCGTTGCAGATCCTAATGGGTTTTCTCACCGCAGATTCCGGCCGGGTGATCGTCGCCGGCGAGGACATTACCAACTTTTCCGAAGTGCAACTGGAAGCCATCCGAAAAAAAGTCACCATGGTTTTCCAGAACGGAGCGCTCTTCGATTCACTCACTGTGGGCGAGAACGTCGCTTTCCCTTTGCGCGAAAGCAGGGACCTGACGGAAGAGCAAATCTACCAGATTGTTGATGGACTCCTGCAGATGGTAGGCGTAAAGGAAATGCGAGACCTTTTGCCTTCCGATCTTTCGACGGGTATGAAGCGCTCGGTGGCTATTGCCCGCGCACTGGCGGCGCGGCCGGAATGCGTTCTTTACGATGAGCCGACCACGATGGTGGATCCACTGATGGCGCAATTGCTCGGCGATCTCATCAAGCGGCTTAAGCTGCAATTGAATCTCACTAGCATCGTCGTTACCCATGACATGCGACTGGCGAAGAAACTGGCCGACCAGGTGGTATTTTTGCACGAGGGTAAAGCGGTCTTCTTTGGCACCTCGGCGGATATGCAAAAATCCACCGAGCCCATCGTGCAAGAGTTCCTCGAGTTGGACGAACTGAAGATCGAGTGTTAAAAGAGGTTGCAACTCACTGCACGTCTCTCAACTTGGGAACTTACGCTTTTGCTGCAGTACCTGGAAACGCGGATTGGAGCGCAGAGGGTCGAGCGAAGGGCCCACTTTCAGGAACACCAAACCGGTGGATCGATCGGAGCACGCCTTCTCGAGCCGGTCGATAGCTTTTTCATCTTCTCCGCCCATTCTCCCGGATATGAAGAATCGGTTGCCAGACGAGCACAGTCAACCAGACGGCCTGGATCAACCCGTCGCCGCCACGCACGTCCGCTGGGTAGTGATGAGCATCGTCATGGCCATTATGGCGGTCACCGCGTTGAATCGTCTTAACCTCAGCATTGCCGGTAAGTACATCGAGGAAGAATTTTCTTTCAACACAATTTCCATGGGGATGGTCTTCGGTGCCTTTCTTTGGGGCTATGCACTGTTTCAGATTCCGTGGGGATATGTTTGCGATCGCATTGGACCGCGCCGCACGCTGACTGCTTCCATCCTGTGTTTTGCGGTCGGATCCGGAGCCATGGTTCTGGTCCCAAAATTTGCGGCGGCCACGGGAATCACTACGCTCGCAATGTTTCGCCTGGTTCGTTTTCTGACCGGAATCGGAGAAGCGGCTGTCTCCTCCAACGTAACCCGCGTGATCGCTTCCTGGACCGCGCCGCGCGAACGCGGCTTTGCCAGTGGCCTGCAGGTCTGCGGTCTGGGTCTGGGGGGAACGCTGACCCCGATTGCCATTGCGTGGACGATGGTTCATTGGGGATGGAGAGCATCATTTGCCGTCTCCGCCGCGCTCGCTTTCGTTGTCGTTGCATTGTGGCACCGGTACGTCACGGACTGGCCGGAAGAGCATCCCAGCGTAAACCCGCAAGAGATACAGATTAT
>Ga0210388_10001259_pt1 | contig 19979 bp, 21 predicted proteins | sample IncBWC19OmetaG_FD_155485 | JGI IMG/M metagenome (GOLD analysis project Ga0210388, IMG submission 155485) | Forest soil microbial communities from Barre Woods Harvard Forest LTER site, Petersham, Massachusetts, United States - Inc-BW-C-19-O ... | reverse complement strand
CGCTGGTGAATGGCGAACTGCTGCTGTTGGAAATCGATTGGCAGGGCGCCCGCCAGGTACGCGCCCGGGTGCCGGAAGCCTGCAGCATTTTCATCCTGCCGCCGTCGCGCCAAGCGCTCGAGCAACGGCTTCAGGGCAGGAGCACCGATTCCGATGCAGTCATCCGGCGCCGCTTGCAGGATGCGGCCGACGACATTGGACATTGGACCGAGTTTAATTATGTGGTCATAAACGACCGCTTCGAGCAGGCGCTCGAGGATTTGCGGGCCATCGTCGCAGGCCGCGGCGGGCACTTGATTGCCGGACGCCCGGAAGTGGCGCAGCTGGCGAAAAGCCTGATAAATGCTTGAGAATCGCGCGAATTGGCTGCAATTCGCGGCGCCGGACGCTTGGCTCATTGGCCAGAGAGGCGGGATTTCTGCTATGATTTCAATCCCTCCAATGGAACCTAAGCATGGCGCGTATCACAGTCGAAGACTGCCTACAGAACGAACCCAATCTATTCAACCTGGTGTTGTTGGCCGCGAAGCGCGCCCGCCGCCTGGCTAACGGCGCGGAAGCGACCGTGGAATGGGAGAATGACAAACCGACCGTGGTGGCGCTTCGCGAGATCGCTGCCGGAAATATCACGCTCGAAATGTTGGAAGAGCCCGAAGAGCCGGCACAGCCGCCGGTGAGCGAGCTCGACATGCCGTCGGATTTCCGCGCTCCGCAACTCGGGCTTGGGGACTGATCAAGACCGGCCTCACACCAGAGCGACGATGGACTATGCGTCTTCCATACTTGGTTTCCTACCCGGTGGAAGACGCTCCACCGGGATCAGTCAGCTCCTGGACAAACTCGAGGCTTATCTATCGCCCGCCCAAGTGGAGCGGGTGCGCGAAGCCTACGACTTCGGCGCGGAAAAACATCAGGGCCAGAAGCGCGTATCAGGCGAACCGTACATCACGCATCCGGTCGCGGTCGCCGACATCCTCGCCGACCTGCGATTGGATGCCGACACCTTGGTGGCGGCGATCCTGCACGATGTCATTGAAGATACGCCGACCGCAAAAGCCGAGATAGCCTCGATATTCGGCCAGGTCGTCGCCGAACTGGTCGACGGCGTCAGCAAGCTCGATCAGATTCAATTCAAGAACCGCCAGGAAGCGCAGGCGGAAAGCTTTCGCAAAATGCTGTTTGCGATGGTGCGCGACATCCGCGTCATCATGGTCAAACTCGCCGATCGCATGCACAACATGCGCACCCTCGGCGTGATGCCGCCGGTCAAGCGCCGCCGCAGCGCCCGCGAGACTCTGGAGATCTACGCGCCCATTGCCGAGCGCCTTGGGCTGTACGCGGTCAAGCTCGAGCTGGAGGATCTGGGATTTCGCGCGCTGTATCCGTACCGTTACAAGGTTCTCGAACGGGAATTGAAGCGGGCGCGCGGCAACCAAAAGGAATTCGTCGGCAAGATCGCCGCGACTTTCAAAGGCGCGCTGAAGAAGGCGTCGATCGAGGCGGCGGTGGAAGGCCGCGAGAAGCATTTGTACAGCATCTACAAAAAGATGCAGAACAAGAAAATTTCCATCAACGAGATGGTCGATGTCTACGGTTTCCGCATCATCGTCGACAACGCGGACACCTGCTACCGCACCCTGGGATTGGTGCATGGGTTGTACAAGCCCATGCCCGGACGCTTCAAGGACTACATCGCCATCCCGCGCGTCAACGGCTACCAATCCCTGCACACCACCTTGTTCGGACCCAACGGCGTGCCCATCGAAGTGCAGATCCGTTCGGAGCAGATGCATCGCGTGGCCGAATCCGGCATCGCCGCGCATTGGAAGTACAAATCCGGCGGCGATACCTTCGGCGGTGTGGAACATGACCGCGCCCGCGAATGGCTGGCGAGTCTGGTGCAGATCCAGGAGGGCGGCAGCTCCGAGGAATTCCTCGAGAGCGTCAAGGTCGATTTGTTCCCCGACAAGGTGTACGTGTTCACACCCAAGGGAAAGATATTGCGTCTTCCGAGCGGCGCCACCACCGTGGATTTTGCCTACGCCATTCATACGGATGTCGGCAACCGCTGTGTCGCCGCCAAGGTCGATCGCCGCCTGGTGCCGTTGCGTACGACGTTGCGCAACGGACAAACGGTGGAAATCATCACCGCCAAGGGCGCCACGCCGAATCCTTCCTGGTCGAGCTTCTTGGTGACCGCGAAGGCGCGCGCCGCCATCCGGCAATACCTGAAAAATCTCAAAAAAGGCGATGCGCTGGAACTCGGCAAGCGGCTTCTCGGTCTCGCGCTCGAGGAGTTTTCGCTCAACCTCAAGAAAATCCCCGCCGCTGACATCAATGCCGTGGTCAAAGAGCTCAATCTGAAGGACAGCGACGAGTTGTACGAAAAGATCGGCCTCGGCGAGCGCCTGGCACCGTTGGTGGCGCGGCGGCTGCAGCCGATGCAGGAGAACGGCGATGCAGGTGTCGCGGGCAGCGGCGGCCCGTTGATGATTGCCGGGACCGAGGGCCTGTTGGTGACGTATGCGCGCTGCTGCTTTCCCATTCCCAACGATCCGATCATGGCATATCTCAGCGCCGGCCGCGGCGTGATGATCCATCGACAAAAATGCGGTAATCTCGCCGAGTACCGCAAACAACCGGACAAGTGGCTGTCGGTGGCCTGGGAAGGGACTCACGGCCGTTTGTTCAGCTCGGAAATCCAATTGGAAATCAACAATCGGGTGGGCGTGTTGGCGGCGGTGGCTTCGAGCATCGCGGGAACCGAAACCAATATCGATCAGGTGTCGTTGGAAGAGCGCGACGTGAACTCATCGTCTCTGAAGTTTCAGATTCAGGTTCGCGATCGCAAGCATCTGGCGCTCGTCATCAAGACCATCAGGGGCATGCCTGATGTACTGCGGGTATATCGCACACTGGCATGAGCAAACACATCATATCGACCGACAAAGCGCCGGCGGCCATCGGTATCTATTCGCAGGCCGTAAGAGTGGGTAATACGATCTGGGTCTCGGGACAAATCCCCTTGGATCCGGCCACCAAGGAACTGGTGAAGGGCGACATGGAGGCGCAGGTGCGCCAGGCCTTCGACAATCTGAAAGCCATCGTCGTCGCCGCCGGCGCCAGCCTGGATGACGTTGTCAAGGCGACCGTGTTCTTGATCGATTTGTCGCATTTCGGGCTGGTGAACAAGATCATGGCTGAATACTTTCACGAGCCGTACCCGGCGCGGGCCGCAGTCGGCGTGGCGTCGCTGCCGCGCGGTGCGCAAGTGGAAGTGGAGTGCATTGTCGCCACGTGATCGCGCCACGACCGGTCACGATCTTGCGCGGCGTCGGCGAGTCGCTCGCCACGCGTCTACGGGCCTTGGGAGTCGAAACCACCCAGGATCTCTTGTTCCTGCTGCCCTTGCGCTATGAGGATCGCACCCGGGTGGTGCCGTTGGGCGAATTGCGCCCCGGGCAGCGCGCCTCGGTCCAGGGTGAGGTGCTGCTCACCGAGATTGCCTTCCGCGGCCGGCGCCAAATGCTCTGCAAGATTGCGGATGGCTCGGGATTCCTGACGCTGCGCTTCTTTTACTTCACCGCTCAGCAGCAGCAGGGCTTGGCGCGCGGCGCGCATGTGCGCTGCTTCGGCGAGGCGCGCCGCGGACCCCAGGGCTTGGAGTTCGTGCATCCGGAGTATCGGCGCGTCGACCCGAACGCGGCACAAGCGCCGGAGGAGCATCTCACGCCGATTTATCCCGCCACCGAAGGCGTGACCCAGGGACGCCTGCGCCTGCTCGTCGGCTTGGCCCTCGATCAGACCGGCGCGGACGATCCCGAGGATTGGCTGCCGCCGGCGGTGCTGGCCGATTCGCGCCTGCCCTCCTTGCGCGACGCGTTGCGCTACGTGCATCGGCCGCCGGCCGACGCTCCGGTGGAATTACTGCTCAGCTGGCGGCATCCGGCGCAGCGCCGCTTGGCGTTCGAAGAGTTGCTCGCCCATCAGCTGTCGCTCAAGCTGTTGCGACAGCGCATACAAAGCGATCCGGGTTGGCCGCTACGCTCCACAGGTACGCTCAAGGCCAGCCTCCTCGCCGCGCTGCCGTTTCGCATGACGCAGGCGCAGCAGCGGGTGCTGGTCGAGATCGAACACGATTTGCAGCTCGCAAAGCCGATGTTGCGCTTGGTGCAGGGCGATGTGGGCTGCGGCAAGACCCTGGTCGCGGCCTTGGCCGCGACTCAAGCAATTCAGATGGGCCGCCAAATCGCGCTGATGGCTCCCACCGAACTGCTCGCGGATCAGCATGCCCAGAATTTCCGGCGCTGGTTCGAGCCCTTGGGAGTCCCCGTCGCCGCCTTGAGCGGACGGCAAACCGGCAAGGCGCGCAGTGCCGTGCTGGCGGGCATTCGTGAAGGTCACGCACCCATCGTCATCGGCACACACGCGCTGTTTCAGGAAAGCGTCGAATTCTCGTCGCTCGCCTTGGTGATCGTCGATGAACAACATCGTTTCGGCGTGCATCAGCGCTTGAGTTTGCGCGAGAAGGGCGCGGTGGACGGCCATCAACCGCATCAATTGATCATGACCGCGACGCCGATTCCGCGCACGCTGGCGATGACCGCTTATGCCGATCTGGATATTTCCGTGATCGACGAACTGCCGCCCGGGCGCACGCCGGTGAAAACCGTGGTGCTGGCCGAGACGCGCCGCGACGAGGTGGTGCAGCGGATTCGCACCGCCTGCCTGGCCGGCAAGCAGGCCTACTGGGTTTGCCCGCTGATCGACGAATCCGAGGAAATGCCCTACCAGGCGGCGGAGGAAACGGCCGCGGCGGTGAGCGCGGCGCTGCCGGAGCTTGTGGTGGGGCTGGTTCATGGCCGGCTGCCGTCGGCGGCGAAGGAACGCATCATGCGCGGCTTCAAGGATGGAAAAATCCAGCTGCTGGTGGCAACGACCGTGATCGAAGTGGGCGTGGATGTGCCGAATGCGACGCTCATGGTGATCGAGAACGCGGAGCGCTTGGGATTGGCGCAACTGCATCAGCTGCGGGGCCGTGTGGGCCGAGGGTCTGAGGCAAGTTCCTGCCTGCTGCTGTACCGCTCGCCGCTGTCCATGCTGGCGCGGCAGCGGCTTAGCGTGATGCGCGCCACCAACGATGGCTTCGAAGTCGCGCGGCGCGATCTGGAATTGCGCGGGCCCGGCGAACTTCTGGGTACGCGCCAAACCGGGCTGGCACAAATGCGCGTCGCGGACTTATTGCGCGATGCGGATCTGCTGCCCCGCGTGCAGATAGCCGCGGAATCCATGTTGCGCGAGTGGCCGGCGCACGTGGCGCCGCTGATCCGCCGCTGGGTGGGTCATGCGGAGCAATACGGTCGCGTGGGGTAGAATCCATCGCATGAGTGAAGTTCAGCGACGATTCATCGAATTTCCACCCGCCATGGGCCGAGTGTAGGGCCACTCCGGCGTGCCGCTGCCGCGTTCGGGCGATGAGTTGGCGCAACGGCTGATGGCGCGTTGGCGATGGTTCGCCTATCGCGTTCGCTTTCATCCCTGGACCACCGAAGAACTGCCGAGAATTCTCGCCGGCGCGCATGAGTACATTAGCCTCATGCGCCTGGATCGCCCGGTAGGCATCTGGCTGCTGCTCTGGCCCACCCTGTGGGCCGTATGGATCGCCGGCCGGGGCAAACCCAAGCCGCAAATATTCGCCATCTTCGTGATCGGCACGGTGCTGATGCGCTCGGCGGGCTGTGCCATCAACGACTACGCTGACCGCAGCTTTGATCCGCGTGTCAAGCGAACCCGCGATCGGCCGCTGGCGGCCGGGCGCATATCGACGCTCGAGGCATTGGTGCTGTTCACCATACTGGCCTTGGCTGCCCTGGTGCTGGCGCTGCAATTGAACCGCTTGACCCTGCTGCTGGCCGTGGCGGGCGCATTTCTCGCCATCAGCTATCCGTTCATCAAGCGGTTTTTGTCGGTGCCGCAAATGTACCTGGGGGTAACTTTCGGCTGGGGAATACCGATGGCGTTCGCCGCGCAGCTCGAGCATGTGCCGCGAGTTGCCTGGCTTTTGCTCCTCGCCAACATGCTGTGGGTCACCGTGTACGACACGATGTATGCTATGGTGGACAGGGACGACGACATCAAGATCGGCGTGCGATCGACCGCCATACTGTTCGGCGATTCGGACCGCCATATCATCGCCGTCCTGCAGGGCATGACGCTGTTGTCGCTGCACCTGCTGGGAAGAATTCTCCGCATGGGATATTGGTACGAGACCGGCTTGGGGGTGGCTGCGCTGTTTTTCATCTATCAACTCTGGCTGATCCGAGCGCGCGATCGCGACGCCTGTTTTCGCGCCTTCCTCAACAATCAATATGTCGGGATGTCGGTGTTCATCGGCATTCTCCTGGAATACCAATTCGCGCATTGAACGCTTCCGAGATTGTCGCTGCCGGTGTGCGCGATGAGCGATGAACCCGGAGCATATTCGCTGGAGCGTCATTGGGTGCGGCGCTCCTTCGACCGCGCGGCCGCGACCTACGATGCGGCAGCCGTGCTGCACGCGGAGGTTCGGAACAGCTTGTTGCAGCGGCTGACGTTGACGGCGCTGCAGCCACGCGCGGTGGTGGACGCCGGCGCCGGCACCGGTCTAGGGAGTCGTGCGCTCAAGCGCCGCTACCCGCGCGCTCTGGTGATCGCGTTGGATTCATCGCAAGGCATGCTGCACGCGGCGGCCAGACAGCAACTGTGGCTGCGGCCCTTTGCGCGCGTGTGCGCGGATGCCGAGCGTCTGCCGCTCAAGAACGGCAGCATCGATTTGATCGTCAGTAATCTGATGCTGCAATGGTGCGATCCGGACGCGGTGTTCGCGGAGTTCCGCCGCGTGCTCGCGCCGCAGGGCCTGTTGACGTTCAGCACATTTGGGCCTGATACCTTGCGCGAGCTGCGCCTGGCCTGGGCGGAGGTGGACTCGCACAGTCATGTGCACCGATTCATCGATATGCATGATCTTGGCGATGCTTTGGTACGCAGCGGCTTTGCATCGCCGGTGCTGGATGTCGAGCGGCTCACACTCAAGTATCTCACCGTGCGCGCGGTGGCCGCGGATCTCAAGGCCACCGGTGCCCGCAATGCCGCTCGCGATCGCGCCAAGGGCCTGACCACGCCGCGCAAATTCGCTGCGATGCAGACAGCGTACGAGAGATTTCGCCAGGACGGCCGGCTGCCGGCGACCTACGAGGTCGTGTTCGCGCATGCTTGGGTGCCGGTGGAAAGCAGCCGACGCGGCAATCCGCAACAGTCGGTGCCGCTCGAGGATCTCAAGCGTCAATTGCGGGTGCGGCGCGAGAAATAGCGACCGGCAGGCCCGCAACCCGTACACCGGGGCGGTTCTACATGCCTGTTTTCATTGGGCTTTGACCTGATCTCAGTGAATTCCCTGAAAAACAGGAGTTTGCGCAGCATGAGGCGAAGGTTAGACTTCGCAGTCCGCGACTGGCGCAGCGTTTGGGTGAGGGTCGGCGGCGAATGTCGTCGCAGTTGCGAAATTAGGGGATCCGATTCGATGAGAGTTACCAGGGGCGATGACGGCCGCAGCGCCGCGCTATCGCGCAAGTTTGGCTTCGCGGGAGCGCTGTGCTTGGCCGCGCTCGGATGGGCTGCGAGCGCCGCCGCCAATACCTCGAACGGCTACAACCTGCCGTTGGGGGTCACGGAGGTCAGCCGCGACATCTACGCCCTGCACATGGAGGCTTTCTGGATCTGCGTCGGCATCGCGGTGCTGGTATTCGGCGCAATGATTTATTCGCTGCTGAAATTTCGCCATTCTCGCGGCGCGGTTGCCGATACCACCATGTCGCACAGTACCCAGGTGGAAATCATATGGACGCTCATCCCTGCAGTGATCCTGGTCGTGATGGCGATTCCAGCGGCGAGAGTCATTCTCAAGATGGAGGATACGCGCAATTCCGAATTGTCGATTCGCGTAACCGGATATCAGTGGAAGTGGGAATACCAGTACATGGATGCCGCCGAGGGCATCGATATTTTTTCGACCCTGGCACGCGATTCCAATTTCGCGCGCCAGCTGCATTCCGGTATCGATCCGAACTCCGTGCCCAATTATCTGCTGGAGGTCGACCACCCGTTGGTGGTTCCCAGCGGCACCAAGGTGCGGCTGCTGTTGACCTCGCAGGACGTCATTCACGCCTGGTGGGTCCCTGATTTCGGAATAAAACGCTCGGCCGTTCCGGGCTTCGTCAATGAATTGTGGTTCAGGGTCGACCCCGGCAAGGAAGGCATTTACCGCGGACAATGCGCAGCGCTGTGCGGCCGCGATCACGGCTTCATGCCCATTGTCGTGGACGTGCGCACTCCCGATGATTTCAAGAAGTGGGTCGGCGAGCAGAAGGCAGCCCTGAAGCCGGCCGCCGCGGCCGCCGCGGACCGTCCCGCGGATCGCCGCACCGCCGGTTCCGTGCAAGCTTTGCCGAACTAAACTCGACGCACCCATTCATCAAAGAGCTACCGACCATGGCAATGTTTGAAGCGAGCGGCACCACCCACCTGCAGGAGCACCACGAACACCACGATGGGCCGGCGACCGGGATCAAGCGCTGGCTGTTCGCCACCAATCACAAAGACATCGGCACCATGTACCTGGTGTTCAGCCTGATCATGTTCTTCGTCGGCGGCGCAATGGCCATGGTCATTCGAGCCGAATTGTTCTCGCCCGGGCTGCAACTCGTCGATCCGGAGCGTTTCAATCAAATGACGACCAATCATGCCCTGGTCATGATTTTCGGTGCCGTCATGCCCGCGTTCGTTGGACTGGCGAACTGGATGATTCCGCTGCAGATCGGCGCGCCCGACATGGCGCTGCCGCGCATGAACAATTTCAGCTTCTGGATTCTGCCGTTCGCGTTTACCCTGCTGCTGTCGACATTTTTCGTGCCCGGCGGCATGGCGGCGGGCGGCTGGACCATGTATCCGCCGCTGATGTTGCAGACCGGCGATAGCTTTCCGATGGTGATCTTCGCCATTCACATGATGGGCGCCTCATCCATCATGGGCGCAATCAACGTCATCGTGACCATCCTCAACATGCGCGCTCCGCACATGAATTTGTTGAAAATGCCCTTGTTTTGCTGGTCCTGGCTGATCACCGCGTACCTGTTGATCGCGGTGATGCCGGTGCTGGCCGGCGGCGTGACCATGCTGCTGACGGACCATTATTTCAAGACCAGCTTCTTCAATGCGGCCGGCGGCGGCGATCCGGTGATGTTCGAGCACATCTTCTGGTTCTTCGGACATCCCGAGGTCTACATCATGATACTGCCGGCCTTCGGCATCATCTCGGAGATCCTGCCCACCTTCTCGCGCAAACCTCTGTTCGGCGCGACCTCGATGATTTACGCGATCGCGTCGATTGCGTTTCTATCGTTCATCGTCTGGGGCCATCACATGTTCGTGGACGGCATGCCGTTGGCGGCGCAAATGTTCTACATGATGTCCACCATGCTGATCGCGGTACCGACCGGGGTAAAGGTGTTCAACTGGACCGCGACGATGTGGCGCGGCTCCCTGTCATTCGAACCGCCGATGCTGTTTGCGCTGGCATTTCTGTTCATGTTCACGATCGGCGGCTTCTCGGGCGTGATGCTGGCGCTGGTGCCGGCCGATTTCCAGTACCAGAACACCTATTTCGTCGTTGCGCACTTTCACTATGTGCTGGTGCCCGGCGCGGTGTTTGCCATCATGGCGGCGGTGTACTACTGGATTCCGAAATGGACCGGCCACATGTACAGCATGCGGCTGGCGAAAACACATTTCTGGCTGTCGACGATCTTCGTCAACCTGCTGTTCTTTCCGCAGCACTTCCTCGGCCTCGCGGGCATGCCGCGGCGCATACCCGATTACGCCGTACAGTTCACCGATTGGAACAGAGTGTCCTCCATCGGCGCCTTCGGCTTCGGGCTCGCTCAGATTCTGTTTGTAATCGTGATCATTCAATGCATTCGCGGCGGCAAGAAAGCAAGCGCCGAGGTGTGGGACGGCGCGCTGCCCACGGGATTGGAATGGACGCTGCCCTCGCCGGCGCCCTATCACAGCTTCACCACCCCGCCCGACGTGAAATGAGCACGCGCGAATCTCAGCAGCGTCGCAGAATCCGCAACGCCGTTATCGGCCTGGCATCGGCGGCGCTGGCATTTTATTTCGGGTTCATCGCGCTCGCGGTGTTTCGCAGCCACCACTGATGGACAAAAGGAGCGCCAATCGCAAGCTGGTTCTCGGGCTGCTGCTCATGACCGCGGGCAGCTTCGCGTTCGGCTGGGCCCTGGTGCCCTTGTACGACGTATTTTGCAGAGCGGTCGGCATCGGCAATGCCGAGGCCAAGGCCGGCCCGGCCGTGGCGCGCGAACAGGTCGACCCGAATCGGGAGATAACCGTCGAATTCGTCGCCTCGCCCGCGTCGGTCGGCAGCTTCGAATTCCGGCCGCAGGCCGCCTCGATGCGCATACATCCCGGCAAGCTTTACGGCACCGAGTTCTTCGCCAGGAATTTGGCTTCGGGAGCTTCGGTGGCTCAGGCGGTTCCCAGCATTTCGCCCAATGGCACGGCCAGGTATTTCCATAAGACCGAGTGCTTTTGCTTCACGCCGCAAAAATTCAGCGTAGGAGAGGGTCGGGACATGCCCGTGCGCTTCATCGTGGATCCAGAGTTGCCGGCCAATGTCGACAAGATCACGCTCGCATACACCTTCTACGACACGACGCAGAGCGCGTCACAGCCCTGAGTTGGTTAAACTATTGCCGCCCGTTCACCGTTAGAGACTTAAGACATGGCGCCAGCGCACGCGGAAGCAGAGCACTACTACGTCCCCCACAGCAGCCCGTGGCCGCTGTATGGATCGATAACGCTTTTCACCCTGATGTCCGGCGCGGTTGCCACTCTCAATGGCTGGATGCCGGCGTGGTCGCTGCTTCCCGGCTTCACCATGCTGGCGCTGCTGTTCATCTTTTGGTTCCACACCGTCATCGGCGAGAACCAGCAAGGCCTGTACAACCTGGCGGTGGACCGGTCGTTTCGCATGGGAATGATGTGGTTCATTTTTTCCGAGGTGATGTTCTTCGCCGCGTTCTTCGGCGCCTTGTTCTATGCGCGCAATCTGGCGGTGCCCTGGCTTGCCGGCGACGGCGTGAAGATCTTCAACAAAATGCTCTGGCCGGATTTCGACGGCGTGTGGCCAAGCAACGGCCCCGCGATCATAGGTCCGCGTGCCAACGGCTCGTTCGAGACGGTGCCGGCGCTGGGTTTGCCGGCGCTGAATACCGCAATTCTGCTCGCGAGCAGCGTCACGGTCACGATCGCGCACGAGGCGCTGATCAGCGGCAAGCGGCTGCGCTTGAAGATCTTTTTGGCCGCAACCTTCCTGCTGGGTTTTACCTTCGTCTATATGCAGGCAAAGGAATACCACGAGGCCTACACCGAACTGGGCCTGCAGCTCGGCACCGGAATCTACGGCTCCACATTTTTCATGCTGACCGGGTTTCACGGGCTGCATGTCACGGTTGGCGCCATCATGCTGACGGTGATCTGGTTGCGGGTGCTGCGCGGCCATTTCACGCCGCAGAGACACTTTGGATTCGAGGCCGTCGCGTGGTATTGGCACTTCGTCGACGTGGTATGGCTGGGACTGTTTATCTTCGTCTATTGGCTATAGCTTCGGCGCATCGTGCGCGGGGTGGATCCAGCCGTTGTAGTAGGCGACCAGCAGCAGCACAAACAGCGCCACCGACAGGCCGATGCGCCACGCCAGCGAGGCGACCATTTTTTTGCCGTCCTCCTGGCTGGATCTCGATAGATGAAACAACGCTTTGCCCAGGCTGATCAGAATCAGCGCGAGCATCGCGACAATGAGATATTTGAATGCCAATTGGCGATCGGCGATAACCCTTGAGGGCCAGCAGTATATCGTGCCAATCAAACTGGGGTCCCGCACATTCTTACCAAGGCCGTTCACAACGCTGCTGGCCGTTGTCTTGATTGCCATGCTGATTGCGCTCGGGCGGTGGCAATTGCGCCGCGCCGAGGAGAAACGCGCGCTGTTCGACGCTTTCGCAGCGGGCGCGGATGCGACTCTGCTGATTGATATTCACACACCCAAGGTCAGGCGTTATCAGCATGTCGAGGCGAGCGGCCACTACGATGAATCGCGCCAGCTTTTGATCGACAACATGGTCAACGGCGGGCGCGCCGGCTATTTCGTCATTACCCCGTTCGCGCTGCAGGGCGGCGGTTGGTTGCTGGTCAACCGCGGTTGGCTACCCCTCGGCGCGAGCCGCGCTGTGCGGCCGGCAATCAGGGTTGCTGGCGATGAACGGCGCATCCGTGGCCGCGCCGACAATATGCCGAGCGCGGGGATTCAAATGGGCGAACACGCAGCCTTGAGCCCGCCCTTTCCCATCGTCGCGCAATATCCTACGCGCGCGGAGGTGGCGCGGCTTCTCGGCGAAAACGCTTGGACTGCCGCGGCCGATTCGGTGCTGCTCGACCCCGGCGAGTCCGACGGCTATGTGCGCAGCTGGGCGCCGCCGGGATTTCCGCCGATGCGCCACGTTGGCTATGCAGTGCAATGGTTCGCGATGGCGCTGGCACTATTCGTCATTTACGTGGTTGTTAATTTCCGGCGCGATGAGGAATCCTTGGTATGACTTCGGATGTTGCACTGGATCGCCGCCAAGGGCGGCTGCTGGTGGTCTTGGCGGTGTTGTTCTTCGCACCCTTGGGACTGTCCTTCTATTTGTACTACGGACGCGGGTGGCACCCGGGCAGCCGCGTCAACGCCGGAGTCTTGATCGATCCGGCGAGACCCTTGCCCGCATTGGCGCTGCCGCTTGAGCAGGGAGGCGTGACTGATCCGCAATTCCTCAAGGGCAAGTGGACCTTTTTGTATGTGCAGCAAGGCAGGTGCACCGACGACTGCCAGCGGCGTCTGTACGACACGCGCCAGGTTCGCACCGCTCTCGATCGCGATATGGATCGCGTGCAGCGGGTGTTCATCCTCGACGAGGATTGCTGCGACCCGCAGGCGCTGCATGCGATGCATCCGGACTTGATTACGATTCGCTTGACTCCCGCCGACGAGGCGTGGCTTGTGCTGCTGCCGCGCGCTGCGGGGGACAAATCGGAGCGCATCTATTTGATCGACCCCTTGGGCAACCTTATGATGTTCTACGAGGCCGGCGCCAATCCCAAAGGCATGCTCGAAGACATGAAGCGCTTACTCGGCCTGTCTCACATTGGCTGATTCCGTACTCACATAGGCTGATCAATGAATTCGCAAACACGTTTGTTGTGGTTTCGCCGGCTGGCCTTGGCCGGCGCACTCTTGGCAGCGGCAGTAGTGGTGTTGGGCGCCTGGGTGCGCCTCACCGATGCCGGCTTGGGGTGTCCGGATTGGCCGGGCTGCTACGGCCACATATATCCAGAGACCACCCATGAGTTCAGCAAAGCGCTGCACGAGATGATTCATCGTTATTTCGCGAGCACCTTGGGGCTGATCATCATCAGCCTGCTGATTTGGGCGGTATGGAACCGCAAGGAGCGCCAGCAGCCGCTCACTGCCGTGGCGCTGCTGTTCATCATCGTATGCCTGCAGGGCGCACTCGGCGCCTTCACGGTCACCAAATTGCTCACGCCGCTGATCGTCACGGCGCATTTGTTGGGCGGCCTGACCACGCTGGGAATTCTGTGGTGGCTGTCGCTGACGCCCGAAGTACGCGAGTTGTCGGCGCGCGAGGCCGGCTTGCGAAGCTACGCGCTGCTGGGCCTTGCAGCGCTGCTGCTGCAGATCTCACTCGGCGGCTGGACCAGCTCCAACTATGCGGCCGCGGCCTGCCCAGATTTACCCACCTGCCAATCGTCGTGGTGGCCGCACATGGACTTCCGCGACGCCTTCGTGCTGTGGCGCGGTCTCGGCATCGACTACGAAGGTGGGGTGCTGGCGAATCCCGCGCGAATTGCCATTCATATCACGCACCGCATCGGCGCCATCGTTGCCGGTTCGATTCTGATCATCGTCGGCTGCCTGTGCGCCGCCGCTGCCCGCAGCCGGCGACTGACCGCGGCCGGAAGCTTGTTGGCGCTGGCGGTAGTGCTGCAAATAGGCATCGGGGTGGCGATGGTGCATTTTGGCTTCCCGCTGCCGCTGGCGACGCTGCACAATGCAGGCGCCGCTCTGCTCGTCATCTCAATGGTCAGCCTGCTGCGCGCATTGTGGCCGCGATCCGCAACGGTTTTGCGCTGAACTTGAAGGCTACCGCCGCCGATCAGTGTCCGAATGCCCCATAGCGGGTGACGAAGGTATGCGCGCCCTCGATCGCCATCAGGCTGATCAGAATCAATAGCGCCAGCGGCGGGATCAGGATGGCGAACTTCAGCGCCAGCCGCTCCCACCTCATGTGCATGAAGATGGCGACGATGAAGCCTGCTTTCGCCAGCATGAAGATGATGATCAGCGACCATCGCAGCATGCCGTGCAGATTGAAATAATCGACCAGGTAGGAAAAGGTGCTGAAAACGAACAGCAGCGCCCAGATCAACAGGTAAATCTTTAAGGGGTGCTGCTGGCCTTCGGCGGCATGCCCTTTATCGGCAGTCCCATGCCCCTGTTCCTGGTGGACGGTTGCGGATGCGGCGGCGTCGTTCATACTTCCCCTTACCACAGATAAAAGAACGCGAAAATGAACACCCAGACCAGATCGACGAAGTGCCAGTACAGTCCGGTGACTTCCACGGTCGCGTAGCTGCCCTTGCGATCATAAAATCCGGTCCAGACCCGGCGGGCAACGACCGACAGATACACCACGCCGCACGACACGTGCAAACCGTGAAAGCCGGTGATCATGAAGAACGCCGAACCGAACTGCGCCGCGCCCATGGGATTGCCCCAGGGCCGCACGCCTTCATTGACGATGAGATTGGTCCACTCGAAGGCCTGCATGCCGACGAAACTCAAGCCCAAGGCCGCCGTGGCCATCATCAAGCCGGCGGTTTTGGCGCGGTCGCGCCGGTAGCCATAGTTCACCGCCAATGCCATGGTGCCGCTGCTCGTGATCAGCGTCATGGTCATGATGGCAATGAGCAGCAGCGGCACTTCGACGCCGCCGATATGCAGGGAGAACACCTTGCTGACGTTCGGCCAGTTCACGGTGGTCGACATCCGCACATTCATATAAGCGGTGAGAAAACACGAGAAGATGAACGTGTCGCTGAGCAGGAAGATCCACATCATCGCCTTGCCCCAGTGCACGGGAAAGGCTTGCTTGTCGCCCGACCAATCCGCGACCACGCCGTCCAGGCCTTCAGCCGGCGCCGGTTGTCCCGCGATCGCTGCCTCTTGTGTCATTCGAGAGATCCTTGAATTCAGGTGAACAATAACAAAGCGAACATTACCAGCCAGACTAGCAGGAGATAATGCCAATAAACCGTGCACAGTTCGATGCTCAAGCGCACGTCGATCAGCTCCACCTCGCGCTTGCGCATGCGGATGACGGTCTTCAGCCATACGATCAGTCCGCCGAGCAAATGCAGGCCATGCACGCCGGTCAGCACATAAAAGAATGCGCCGGCGGGCCCTTGGGTCATGCCGTACCCGGAAGCGTGCAGCTGCTGCCAACCGATGAGCTGGCCCGCGATGAACAATATGGCGAAGACACCGCCCGCGACGAGGTAGCCATTGACGCGAGCGCGCGTGTTGGACTTCAAGGCGCCGCGCGCCATCTGCATGGCGACGCTGGAGAGCACCAGCATGGCCGTGTTGAACCACAGGATCGGCGGTTTGCTCACCGAATGCCAATCCGTGATCGCCCCGTGATCGGCGCCATGCCCATGGCCCATGCGAATGAAGTAGGCCGAAATGAACAAACCGAACAGCGAGGTGATGACCGCGAGGAATACCCACAGGGCGATGCGAGCGGGCGGCACGTTCACTTCGCCGAGATCGCCCCGCGCGGATCGCACGTGCACGCTCGAGCCGTGGCGCTCCCACGATTTCGTGTTCAGCTTTCTGATCAGCATGAACCAGATGATGACGCCGACGCTGAGCACGCCGAATGCGACCCAGATGTTCATGCGCGCGCTCTTACCTGCCTAGAAGTGCTCAGGCTCGACTCCTAGTGCGCGTGCCCGACGGGGGTCAGCTTGTCGGGCGGGACGTTTTGCGGGATGAAATCCTGTTTGGCGCCGGGCACACTGTAATCGTAGGCCCAGCGGTAAACGACGGGGAGTCTCTCGCCCCAATTGCCGTGCCGGGGAGGCGTATCCGGCGTTTGCCATTCGAGCGTCGTGGCGCGCCAGGGGTTGCCACCCGACGGCTTGCCCTTGAAGAACGACCAAACCAGGTTGAACAAAAACACCAATTGCACGGCGGCTACGAACATTGCGGATACGCTGATCCACTCGTTCATGGTATGAACCGACGGCGGGATGAACTGTATGGCTGAATCCAATGCGTAGTAGCGGCGCGGCACGCCGAGGATGCCGAGGTAGTACATCGGCAGGTAGATCATGTAGGTGCCGATGAACGTAACCCAGAAATGGATCCTGCCGAGGGTGTCGTTCAGCATTCGTCCCGTCATTTTCGGGTACCAATTGTAGAGCGCGCCGAACACGACCAGGATCGGCGACACTCCCATGACGAGATGGAAGTGCGCCACCACGAAATAAGTCGCCGACAGCGGCACATCCACCGGCACGTTGCCGAGAAACAGGCCGGTCAAGCCGCCGTTGATGAACGTGAAGATGAACGCAATGGCAAACAACATCGGCACGGTGAGATGAATGTCGCCGCGCCACAGCGTCAGCACCCAGTTGTAGACCTTGAGCGCGGTGGGCACGGCGATGATGAGCGTGGTAGTGGCGAAGAAGAAGCCGAAGTATGGATTCATGCCGCTCACATACATATGGTGCGCCCACACCACGAAGCTCAAGCAGCCGATCGCCAGAATCGCCCACACCATCATGCGATAGCCGAATATATGCCGCCTTGCATGGGTGCTGAGCAGATCGGAGACGATGCCGAACGCCGGCAGCGCGACGATATAGACTTCCGGATGCCCAAAGAACCAGAACAAGTGCTGGAACAGCAGCGGGCTGCCGCCGTTGTACCCCAGCGGCTGACCCATCGAAGAGACCGCCGGCATGAAGAAGCTGGTGCCCAGCAGGCAGTCCAGAGTCATCATGATGGCCGATACGAACAACGCCGGAAAGGCCAGCAGGCCGAGCACCGTCGCCATGAAAATGCCCCACACCGCCAGCGGCATGCGCATCATGGTCATGCCGCGGCAGCGGGCCTGCAGCACCGTAGTCACGTAATTCAGGCCGCCCATCGTGAACGCCACTATGAAGATGGCGAGCGATGCCAGCATGCAGACGATTCCCCACTTGGCGCCGGGCGAGCCGGAGAGAATGGCTTGCGGCGGATACAGGGTCCATCCGGCGCCGGTGGCCCCACCGGGTACGAAGAAGCCGGCCACCAGAACCAGCACGGCAAGTAGGTACACCCAGTAGCTGATCATGTTCAGGTACGGGAACACCATGTCGCGCGCACCGCACATCAGGGGAATGAGGTAGTTGCCGAAGCCGCCGAGAAACAACGCGGTCAGCAGATAGATGACCATGATCATGCCGTGCAGGGTGATGTACTGGTAATAGTTCTGCGGCGCGATCAGGTGGAAGCTCTGCGGAAAGCCGAGCTGCAATCGCATCAGCACCGACAGGGTGAGTGCGACCAAGCCGATGGCAATCGCCGTGATCGTGTATTGAATCGCGATGACCTTGTGGTCCTGAGACCAGATGTACTTGGTGATAAAGCTCTGCGGATCGTGCAGTGCATGTGCGTTATCCCGATCGGCAATTGCAGCGTAGGCCATCGAAAGCTCCGAATGTTCAGTCAGTAGTGCATCGCGATGCTAAGGGTCCGGCCTTCACATCGAATCGATATGCTTGAGTACATCATTGATTGCCGCATCGTCCGCCAATGTCTTCGCCATCGCCGCCATTTGCGCACCGCTGAAGTCCTGCGGGTGACTGCCGCGCAAGCCCTGCTGGAAATTTTGCAGCTGGCGCTTCATGTACCAATCGTCCATGTGCGAGAGGCGCGGCGCGTTTGTCGACCAAACCCCTTCGCCGGAGCCGCCGTGACAATATGCGCAGGTCTCGTAGTGTTCCCTGCCTTTGGCGGGATTCCCCGACACCGTCGCCGGCGGCGCGGCATCGGGCAATGAGCCGATGTAGGCGACCACGTTCTTGATCGCGGTATCGTCCAGCGTCGCGGCAAAGCCGTCCATTTGTTGCGCGACCTGTCCTTCCTTGTCGCGAATGCCCTGTTTGAAATTTTGCAACTGCCGCGCCAGGTACCAGCCGGCCTGACCGGCGAGCTTCGGTGCGTTCAATTGCGGATTGCCTTCGCCGTGCGCGCCGTGGCAGGCGCTGCAAACGGCATAGGTGGCCTGGCCGTCAGCCGCAACGCCGGCGGCCGCGGCGCGGGTTTGCGCGTAAGTCGGTTGCGTGGCAAGCCAGGCTTCGAAATCCTTCTCGCTGTCCACGACCACGCGCCCGCGCATGGTGAAATGAGCCGTTCCGCACAGCTGCTCGCACAGCGCATCGAAGCTTCCGGTGCGGGTAGGGGTCAGCCAGAAATAGGTCACCATGCCGGGCACCATGTCCATCTTCACCCGAAACGGTGGCACTGCGAACTGGTGCAGCACATCCTTCGCGCGCAGTATGATCTTCACCGGTTTACCGACCGGCAAATGCAATTCCGGACTCGACACCACGACATCGTCCTGGCCGTTGGGATCGTTGGGCTCGATCGCGAACGGATTCTCCGGACTCGCGAGGCGGATATTCGTGGTGCCGAACACGCCGTCCTTGCCGGGAAAGCGGTAGCTGAAATTCCATTGCTGCCCGACGACCTCGACCACCGACGCACCGTCCGGGACGGTGACGAACTTGGCCCAGACCGCCAAGCCCGGGGCGAGCATGGCGGCGATCCCGACCGAGGTCACAATGGTGAGCCACCATTCGAGTTTCTTGTTCTCTGGTTCGTAGTGGGCCTTGATGTCTTTGCGATGCCGGAAGCGCCAGATGCAATACGCCATGAACAGATTGGTCGCGAGGAACACGATGCCCGTCACCCAGAAGGTGAGGTTGACCGTCTGGTCCATCGTGGTCCAATTGGACGCAATCGGCGTGAACCACCACGGGCTCAAGAAGTGAAACAGGATGGTGCCGACGGTCAAAACGATCACTGCATATGCAAGTAGCATTCGCGCCCTCTGTCAGAACTTCAATCTCAGTGAATCAAACCCTTGAATCAAACTCCCGAAGTACCAGAAACTCTCGTCACAGTACTGAACGGATTGACGTAGTGCGAATCTATCGCCACCAATTCTGCGTCCGGATGCTTTTCCCGCATCATGTTGAGCACCACCTCTTCCCGGTGCTTGCGCACGTAGACCAATATCAGATACTTGCCGGCCACCAGGTCGTCGTGGAACTTCTCGAGCTTCTTGTGCTCGCTGTCGATTCCCACCAGGCCGCCTTCCCAGGCACCGAACAACGTCGCCGCTCCGACCAGAATGGCGTAAACGAACGCCGGAACCACGTGTTCGCCGAAGGGCTTCGCGTACATGAGTAATCCGATCCCCGCCAGTCCGATCAGAAACCCAAGCGCGGCGCCGATGAATCCGTCGCGCAGCACATCCAGGGTCTCGAAGTAGTTGCTGGAGTGAATCTGATGGCGCTTGAGGCCGGCGTGGTCGCGGGAAATGACGTGTAAGTAGAAATCCTTGACTCCGACGGAATGCAGATCGGCCGACACCTGATCGGTCGATGCTATGGTGGGCGTTAGAAAATAAATGCACTTCACGGCTTCCCCCGCGACGTATTTTACGGCGGCCTATGAACGAATTCTCTTCACC
>Ga0210388_10001258_pt1 | contig 19988 bp, 15 predicted proteins | sample IncBWC19OmetaG_FD_155485 | JGI IMG/M metagenome (GOLD analysis project Ga0210388, IMG submission 155485) | Forest soil microbial communities from Barre Woods Harvard Forest LTER site, Petersham, Massachusetts, United States - Inc-BW-C-19-O ... | reverse complement strand
GCCGCCACCGGGAAGGGGTTCGGCGCCCGGATGCGGGTCTCCGGGTACGGATGCTTTCAGCCTGGGCCCCCTTTTGCCGATCACAAGCAAATAGACGGCGACTTCTCTGGAGCCGCGATGCACGGCGAGCTTGCAGCGGTCAGCCAGCATCGCCTGCATCATGGTGCGGAGCATCGCCGGTTGAGTCGCCGGATTCTGCCACGCCGCTAGATCCGACTCAGGCACCTTGGCGTCGATGTTGTACATCTCGGTTTGCATCCAGTCGGGAATTCCGACGAGCGTACTGAGGGAGTACATCATGGCGTCGCTGGTCGTCGGGACATAGGCGGTGAGCAGCGCCGCCATAAGTGATCCATGCGCCATGCGCCAGCCGTCCGGCGTGACCGCGATCTGGTCGTGGACAAAGGTGGACGATGGGTCTGGCCGGATGGAGACGACCTCGAAGGCAATAGGCTTGTCATTTGTGGCGGGAGTCTGAGCTAGCGTGCAGAACGGAGCAGTTGCCATGTATGCGGCAGCTAAAAAAAGAGGCCCTGCTCCTGACCGAACCTTTGTCATGTGGCTGTTCTCCTTGCACCCTATGTAGCATTCTACTATCACAAGGTCAAGGCAAATCTAAGCAGAAAGAAGATTTTAGCTATAACCCATTTGTTATGAATATTTTGCAGGTCACAACCGGCCGCAGTCGTTGAATCAAAGTAAATTTGCCGCGGGCAGGGGGGGAGAGGTTACCCCACCCGGCAGATCAGGCACTTCAGATAGCTCGTCTCCGGCAACGTCAGCACCGCAGGATGGTCCGCCGCAGCTCCTCGCATCTCAAGCACCTGCACCCGCCGCCCAGAATCGGAGGCGGCCGCCGCGACCACCTCGGTGAACTCCGCAAGCGGAACATGGTGCGAGCACGAGCAGGTCACCAGTGTCCCGCCCGGCCGCAGCATCTTCATCGCTCGAAGGTTCAGCTCCTTGTACCCGCGCATCGCACCCTCGGCCGCGCGCTTCGATTTGGCAAACGCCGGCGGGTCGAGCACGATCGTGTCGTACCGCTCGCCACTCGCCTCATACTCACGCAACAACTCAAACGCATCGGCCTCAATCCAGTCCACCTTGGCCTGAAGCTCAGGGTTCAACTCCCGATTACGGTCAGCCACCTCCAGCGCCCCTCGACTCGCATCGACGCCGGTCACGTACTCACACCGCTGCGCCAGATGGATCGCAAAACCGCCCTGGTAGGTGCAAACGTCCAACGCCGAACCACGCCCGTACCGCGCCGCCGCCTCGTAGTTCATCCGCTGATCGAGAAACGCCCCGGTCTTCTGCCCAGAAGCGGCGTCATAGTGAAATCTCAGTCCGTTGATGGTGAAGATACTGGTAAGTTGGGGCGGATCGCCAATCGAATAAAGCGGCCCGGGCGAAGGCGCAGCCAACTGCTCCAACTCCCGTATCTTCGGATCGGGCCGCTCAATGATGGTCGCCGAATTGAAGCGTTCGCGAACCACCTCAGTCAGCACGGCACGAACGTCATCCTGCGCCGTCCCTTGCGTCAGCAACTGCAGAATGACCAGGTCGTTATACCTGTCCGCGACGATTCCCGGCAAACCGTCCGCCTCCGAGAACACCAATCGGCAAGCATCGTTCTCCATCGACTCCGGCGCGACCTCGTCCCGCAGCGCCAGCGCCGTAACGACCCGCTCCCGAATCTCCTCGAGATATACACTGCGCGCCAACGCGACCTCAGCCGACACCATCCTCACGGCAATCTGCGACGCCGCACTATAGAGCCCCGTCCCCAGCGGGATCCCGCGGCTATCCATGACTGTAACCAGTACCCCACCATCAATCTCCGCGGCCCCGAGAGCTGGAACCAGCGACTCGACATCAGACCGATAGACCCAAAGATGCCCAGCCCGCAAACGGTCCGCGGCCCGCCGTGTCACCGCCGCCGCCGGCCCATACGGCTGGGCCGCAACCACCCGCGGCCCGCGCTCTTCAACTCTTCTAAGCATGAATCAATGGTCGCACAACCACCCAAAACCAGCGATCCGACAGCCGCAACGAATCTAGAATGAGAACAACAAGCGATTGGATCTGGATTCAAAGAGAGAGCAACGGGGAACGCGCGTGCAGAAGGTCGATGTCGTAATCCTGGGAGCAGGCGCTGCAGGAATGATGTGCGCGATCGAAGCAGGCCGCCGCGGGCGGCGTGTAGTTTTGCTCGACCATGCCGAACGCGTCGGGAAAAAAATACTCATCTCCGGAGGCGGCAGGTGCAACTTTACGAACATCCACTGCCGTCCGGAAAACTTTCTCTCCGAAAACCCTCACTTTGCGAAGTCCGCACTGGCCCGATTTACTCCCGCAGACTTCATCGCCATGGTCGAGAAACATGGCATCCACTATCACGAAAAGACCCTCGGACAGCTCTTCTGTGATCGCTCGGCCCAGGACGTCATAACCATGTTGGAGAAGGAGTGCGCAGAGGCGGGGGTGCGCATCATCGTCGGCGCACGGGTCACCTCAGTCGTGCGCGACGGACATTTTCGAGTAGAAACCGCAGCGGCCGTCCTTGAAGCAGATGCAGTCGTCGTCGCCACGGGCGGCCTTTCCATCCCGAAGATGGGAGCCACCGGATTCGGCTACGGCATAGCGAAGCAGTTCGGCCTGCGCATCGCGGAGTGCAGACCGGGCCTGGTGCCACTGGTGTTCAGCGCAGAGGACCGCGAACAGTGGTGCGACCTGTCTGGTGTCTCCGCAGAGGTGGTCGCAGAAGCCGGAACGCGGCAGAGGCGCTGCAGCTTCCGGGAAAAGATGCTGGTGACGCATCGCGGCTTGAGCGGCCCGGCGATCCTGCAGGTGTCGTCCTACTGGCGGCCCGGCGAGGTTATCGAAGTTGATCTTGCGCCGGATGTCGAAGTGATGGCGCCTCTGCTGGCCCGCAACGCGCGACGCGATGCCGCCGCGACAGTCCTCGCTATTCGCGCAGTGCTGCCGGCACGCCTGGCCGAGCGATGGGTCTCCCTTCACCAGCCGGAGGATTGGACCAACGCATCCTTGGCGGCCATGGAGCAGCAGCTGCACACATGGCGAATCACACCAGCCGGAACTGAAGGATACGCCAAAGCGGAGGTGACCGCCGGGGGCGTAGACACCGCGGAACTCGATGCAAAGACCATGCAGAGCCGCAAGGTCCCGGGACTATACTTCATCGGCGAAGTAGTCGACGTAACAGGATGGCTGGGAGGATACAACTTTCAGTGGGCGTGGGCCTCTGGCGCCAGCGCGGGCCGAGCGGTCTAGATCTAACGTCTATTGAACGATCAGCGTAAGGTTGACGGTCCGCGTTAGGCCGCCGCTACTGGCCGAAGCAACGACTGTGTACGTCCCGGCTGGTGTGACGGGAATGGGTGTCGGATTCGAGCCGCTCCCCAGGGGAATTGCGCGACCTGCGCCGCATCCAGTTCCGGCGATTAGACAACCAAGCAGAACAACAACAACGTACGATCGTCGGGACCGACGCAGCGTCAGTAAACTAAGTGGGAACAAAGTTGCGAACCAGGCGATATTGGTTCGATGCATACGTGGCCGCGCTGATGCTGCTGTACTCGTGACGCCGGTAAGTACAGTGACCGAAACAGTCGTCGCGCTACCCAGCGCCACACTCGCAGGCGTGACGTTGCAGGTGGAATTCGCCGGCGCCCCCGTGCAGGTGAAGGTCGCCGTGCCAGGAACGTTCGCAGCAGAGCTGAGCAGCAACGGGTAGACGGCATTCTGACCATTTGCGATGGTCAGACTCGTCGTCCCGTTTGAATTGAGTGCGAAGTCAACGCCGGTACCGATGAGTGACAGTACCTGCGGCGAGTTGGCGGCGTTGTCCGTGACTGTGAGCGAACCAGAGCGGGGGCCGCCGACAGTCGGTGCAAACTTGATTTGTAGCGTGCAGGCTGTGCTCACCGCGACGGTGCTCCCACAACTGTCGCTGCCGGGCACAACGACAAAATCTCCCGCGACCAGGACGCTCTGCACGAGAAGCGGAACGCCGCCATTGTTTGTCAGGGTGACTGTCTGCGCAGCAGAGGGAAGGCCGACTCCGGTGGCGGCGAACGTGATGGTCGAGACAGGCGAGAGAGACACGCCAGGCGGCGCAACACCAATGCCATTCAACGCAATGGTCTGGGTGCGATATTGGTCCGACACAGACAGTACGCCGGTGATCGTCCCAACACTCTTCGGCTGGAAGGCGACGCTGATCGAGCAGCTGGAGTGAGGGTTAAGCGAGTTGCCACAGGCGTTGACTGCGCTGAAGTCGCCGCTCGTGATCTGCGCGGCGATCAGCGTCAATGGCAAATCGCCGGAGTTGGTCAGCGTAACCTGCTGGGCGGAGCTCGCCGTACTTAATTGCTGGGCAGCGAACGTAAGCGCCGCCGGCGAGAGAGCGTCTGTCGCGGGCGAAGTTCCAATTCCGCCGAGTAATGCAGTCTGGGTGCCAGCGTCATCGGTGATGCTAAACGTCCCACTGCGAGCACCCGAGGCGGTAGGAGTAAATGCAATCGAGACCGTGCAGCCAACGCCAGCGCCAAGGCTGGACCCGCACGTATTCGCGGTGATCTTAAAATCCGCACCCATGACAAACGGCGTTTGGAGCCCAAGGGCCGTGCCACCCGTATTTGAAATCGCGATATTTTGCACCGGACTGGTGGCATTGATCGTCGTCGCTGGGAAGGCAAGAGTAATGGGGGTAAGAACGATAGCTGCGGCAGGACTACCCGTACCTGAGAGCGCTGCTGTCGCTTGACCTCCGGAGACATTCCCATACACAGTAAGCAAGCCGCTCCGGCCTCCGGTGGCAGTGGGCAGAAAGCTGACATAGATCGTGCACGTCGAATTCACGGCGATCGAGACACTCGCACAATTATCTGTCTCGTTGAAGTCTCCCGTAGTCGCAACCATGCTCACCGTTAGCGGAGCATTACCCGTATTTGTAACTGTGATGGTCTGTGGCGCACTCGCGGTAGCAACTGCCTGCGGCCCAAAGGTAAGCGACGCCGGACCCAAACTGATCGAAGCCTGCGCTGCCGTCGACGCCGTGAGGAGCGGAATCTGCCACAGGCCGCGGCCATAGGTCGCAGCGCGAAGCTCGCCGGCACGGCCATCTCCGATTGGCATCGCCGCAGCGGCCGCCAGCTCAACAATCGGCGCATTCGGCAAATTTGTTCCGTAGATACTCCAGCAGTTTGCACTGACACAGGTCGTGACCTGCGTGGTGACATAGACACCGGTGTCCAGCGCAACGTACAGAGTGTTCGCATCATTAGGATCAACGACGACGCTGTTAGCGGGAGCATTGGGCAGATTGCTGCTGATGTTGGCCCAGTGAGAGCCCCCATCGGTGGAGCGATAGAGGTGCGATGCATTGATGCCGTTCCCCGCAAAGCCCATCACCGTCGCATAAACTGTCCTGCCGGTGGCGTCATGGGGGTCCGCCGCAAGAGACGAAAGATCGAAGCCTCCAGAATTGAAGCTTGCGCCCTGGCCATTCGTCACTGGCGATGTCGCGAGATCGTTCCACACTGTAGAGCTGCCCGCTGTGTTGGCAGCAGTGATGGAAAAAAGATGACCTCCATAGTTGCCTCCGCCATCGACCGCGCCCGCCATCCCTGCGTAGAGCACCTCTGACCCTGCATTCTGTGCAACAGCCGTATTGCTTGCGGGCCCAGCCGCGGCGAGAGAACGGACGACTGGGTTCGTACTCGCGCAGGATGCGTTCAGAGGTCCTGCGAGAGGTTCGCTGATAGCGTTCGCAGAGGACCAGGCAACCCCATTCGCAGCAGGTCCGCGCCAGATCCGGCACGTTCCGATAAGAATGTCGGACGAGAGGGCCGGGTCAAGCAGCCAGGGTGCATCAATTAGAGACTCGTCCTCGGCGATCTGGGATGGTCCTATCATGGGCGCACCGGTAAAGTTCGCTGCAGTGCAGGCCGGGCCATTGGTACACTGACGAACGCTGACACCGGCCGCAGTTGAAACGTACCAGAGCAACGGATTGGTTTGATCGATGGCCACGGTGCCGCCTTCGCCCATCGAGAGCTGCGGCCACGATGTCGCGTTGGCAGCGGCCGCCGTAGAAGCAGTACCGTTTGCACCGAGACCAACCAGCAGGGTCCCTGCATCGGTAGGATGCTGCGCGAAGCTGATCACCTCCGCAAGTGATCCAAGTCCGCCATTGAGATTCTGAAAGTGGGTCGCATCGTCAGCGGAGCAGGGAGTTGCCTGCTGGTTCACTCCATCGATCGACCGCCAAAGACCACCATCATTGCCAAGATAAAGGAGCGGCTGCGTCGTAGTCGCCAGCACCGCAATCGCATGTTGGGCGGGAGCGACCTGCGCAGGGGCTGCGCATCCATTGACCCCATTGGTCGTGTTGCGCAACACGCATCCAGCGGCCAGCGAACACCGATAGAGGTCGACCGTGCCCGCATAGAGCAGCGTGTCCTGGGTTGGACCACTCGGCCCTGCTGGGACCGCCGCCAACGCGAAATTGTAGTCGGCCTGTGGAACCACTGCACTGCCGTTGCCGACCTCCATCGGAGATGAAGGCAGTTGCGTCCCAAAGATAACAGTCGAACTTGAGCAGCTTGTACCGGACAACGCGCACACGTCCTGCCACAGACCCTGATCGACATTGTTAGCGTCCACCGTGAACGCAAAGGTATCGCCCGTAGTCGCCTGCACGGCGAGCGCCCCGCGAAAGATGGGGCAGGCAGCGCTGCCTGTCGTGCCTGGCGTCGTCGCCGGGCACGCGGTTGTAGTCAAACCCGCTCCAGGCTGATTTGCCAACCGTGTCCATGTCACGCCATCTGCCGACTCGTAGTAGCCGTGGTACCGGATGGCAGCATAGAAGCGTTGGCGAACAGGGTTCCAGACGACGGCAGTTGCGGCCCTTCCACCAAGGTCTGCTCCGGACGGTAGCGGAGTCTGCACAATCTGGCTGCCGTCTAGAATGGTGGACATCTGCCAGGTAAGCCCCGCGTCGGTCGAATAGTAGAGACCCATCACGCTGTTGGTAGCGTCCGGAGCATTGACGAGTACACCCTCAGCCGCCTGAGAAACAGCAGCGACCACAGTACCCGGCATCGCGCTGCTCCAGGCAAAGCCGGCGAAGCCAAGCCCGCTGAACGAGTGATTACCCGCCACTCCGTCGTGCGAATTTTGGATGAGCGTCCAGGTGAGACCACCATCAGAAGATCGCAAAAGCCCGCTTCCATAGAAGGAGTCCGATGCATCGTTCGGGTCGCCCGTTCCCGCCAGCACAACGCCGGACTGAACACTGATCGCACCAATGCTGAGCGACGGAATCGCCGAGGTCCCAGCATTGGCGTTGAACACAGGCAGCGTGTCGGTAAGCGGAGTGAAGGTCACACTCGCCGCTGGGCCGGCCGCGTTAAATGACTTCCACACGCCTCCGCCAGTCGTACCGAGATAGACCGTATTGCCACTTGGATCCGCCGGGTCAATCGCAATCGCCGTAACGCGGCCTGTGACATTACCGTAGGAAAGGCTCGCGACCTGGTTCGGCCCTACGGGCTGCCATGCGGCCGTCAGGCTGGACAGTTGGGGCGAAGCAGCTTGCTGCGCCTGCATTGCGACGTGTTGCTGACGGGCCGCGTCCATCGCTCGCGCGGCGGCGACGCCCCCCGCAAGGGTCCGGCCACCAAGAAAGCGGCGTGCACGGACAACGTGCGATTCAGCAGGCCCAACGGAGGCGACCTCACCTGAAGTAGGTTGCGTTGAAATCAACTGCCCCAAGGCCCCAATGGGCGCGACAGTTATAAGACAGAAACCGATCGTCGCAAGAAAGCGGCACACATCACGGTGGAGGGATGTTCGTGCGTAACGCGCGAGTTGAGAGAATTCAATCGTGCCCATAGCGTGCAATCCGAACAGCAGACAGCTAGCCTTGATGCTGCAAGCTGGCATCGGACGAGTCAACGCTAGAGCGGGAGAAGAACGACGGAAAGTTCCACAACGGGATGAGAAAACTCTCATCTGCGTTGCTGGAGTGATCGTTGGTGTTACTCTGCGGCCATCTCTCAGCGTGTTCAGCAGCGGACGATTTCGGTAGGTCGATCTTCCGCGTGGACGTCCTCAATCTACCATTACCCGCGCGACGCCACAATCTCTCTGTAGTTGCCACTCGTATCCAGGTCTCAGACAAGACCAGCACCTTCGGCGCGAGATAGCATCGGGTTCTCGGAAGAGGAGCGCCCCTTGCTGCGCAGAAGCCCATCTGCTGAATATATTTCTTCGAGTCGAACTTCCCGCCGGGAGACGCGCCCAACATATACCGGACCTGCCCGAAGATAGAACGTTCTCCCACGCCGGCCAAACTTACCCAGGAACGCCTACCCAATCCCCGCATGTCCGTTGGGATCGCCGCCATCTAAAAAGAACCTGTCGTTCAGATAAATCGCGGACTTCATCAAGTGCACCAGGCGCAAACAGAGTATCTTCGTCGCAGCAAAAATGCGGCCCGCAGGCCGCATCCGTGTCAAAGCGAAAAACAATCCTTACCATAGTCCCCAGGCGCGGCTGATATAGTCGCTCAGCGTCATCGTAATCAACACGAGAAACGTGAAGAAGCCTGAGGCGACCGTCAGCTTGACCAGCCTCGACTGATATTTGACGTGCATGAAAAACAGAATGACGATCACAGCCTTGGTGCAGGCGATGGCCAGCGCAACGATCGGATTGAATATTCCGAGATCAACATAGGCCGCAGCAACTGTAATTGCTGTTCCAACCAGCAGCGTCACGAAGACGATCGCATAGGTAACCGGCGTGACGATGTGATGGTCGGCATGCTCCGGGTTCACCACGTTCGACGGATCATGAAATTCAGACATAATCTTCTCCTTCTGGCCACTTCCAGCGGCTGCAATCCCGACTACACAGGGTGTCGGTTAATGAGATACAGCAAGGGAAACAGGAAGAGCCAGACGATATCGACGAAGTGCCAATACAGCCCGAAATTCTCAATCGGCGCGACATATCCCGCGGAGAACTCCCCTCGATTAGCTCGCCAGGTCAGCCAGAACAAAAGCACCACACCAATCACCATGTGCAGTGCGTGCATACCGGTCATCGCGAAGTACAGGAAAAAAAAGACCTGGGTCTTCTGCGCCATATCGGGCGCAAGAGGCTGCTCCTTCAACCCGTACGCCTTTGGATTGACGAACTGCGAGACGTCAAAACTAGCACCTGGAATATGGTGCTTCTCCCACTTCTCGTGGTACTCGACGGCCTTGATGCCAAGGAAGGCGACACCGAAGAACGTAGTGAGGACCAGGAAGATGACCAGAAGTCCCCTCTTCTTTACCTCAGCGGCCCATACACCCAGCGCCATGAAAAAGCCCGAGGTGATAAGAATCGCTGTATTTGCCGCGCCCAGCGGAATACTAAGCTGGTTGGAAGAGACCACAAACGCGTCGTAATACCAGTTGCGATACAGCAGGTAGGCAAAGAACAGCCCGCCGAAGAACATGATTTCGGTCAGCAGGAAGAGCCACATCCCAAAGGTGCCTGCCTCGCGCTGCTGCTCCTGCGTCTCGAAGTGATGGCGGTGCTGCGGGAGCGCAACATGCTGGTGCTCCGCCGCAACCGCGGTCTCATGCGTATGTGGATGCGTTGTTGCGGTCGCATTATCCAACGGTCGTCACCTCGTGTGCGGTCTTGTGTTCGAGCCATTCGTAGTCATAGGCCTCATGGTCCACGATAGGGATCTCAATAAAGTTCTCAGTCAGCGGCGGCGATTGGATCTGCCACTCAAGCCCCGTCGCCTGCCACGGATTGTTGCCCGCGATCGCGCCATACTTCAGCGACCAGGCCAGATAAAGCAGCGGCAGCATGTATCCCACACCAAGCACAGTGGCCCCGGCGGTCGACAGAACATTCAACACCTGAAATTCGGGCGGATACGCATGGTATCGCCGCGGCATGCCCAGATACCCCAGAATGAACTGCGGCAGGAACGTGAGGTTGAATCCAATGAAGGTCGTAACCGCCGCAAGCTTCGACAGCGACTCCGGATACATGCGCCCCGTCATCTTCGGCCACCAGAAGTGGATTCCAGCCAGGAACGCCATCAGCATTCCGCCGACCATCACAAAGTGGAAGTGAGCGACGATGAAATACGTCTCCGTGAGGTGAATGTCCATCCCCAGCGCGCCAAGGAAGACACCAGTCATCCCGCCGATCGTAAACAGGCCAAGAAACCCGAAGGCATAGAGCATCGGTGTCTCGAAAGTGATGGAGCCCTTTTGCATCGTAAAGGCCCAATTGAACGTCTTGATCGCAGAAGGCACCGCGACCAGCATCGTCAAAAGCGAGAAGACGAGAGCGGAATAGTTGGACACTCCCATGATGAACATATGGTGCGCCCAAACGAAGAAGCCGAAGAGCGCAATCGCCACCGACGAAAACGCGACCGCCGTATATCCGAAGACCCGCTTCCGGCTGAACGTGCTAATGACCTCAGAGATCACGCCCATACCCGGAAGAATCATGATGTACACGGCCGGGTGCGAATAGAACCAAAAGAGATGTTGAAACAACAGAGGATCTCCACCCTTGGTTGGATCGAATACACCGATACCAACCAGCCGCTCAAGCGCCACCAGGACCAGAGTAATGGCCAGGACCGGCGTACCAAGCACCATCAGGATTGAAGCAGCATAGTGCGACCACACAAACAGCGGCATCCGAAACCATGTCATCCCGGGCGCCCGCATGCGATGGATCGTCACGATAAAGTTCAGTCCGGTAAAGATCGATGAAAAGCCAAGAATGAAGACACCAGTCGCCGCGGTCATCACATGGGTATTCAGATAGTGCGTTGAGAGCGGGGTCGTGAAGGTCCAACCCGTGTCCACGCCACCCAGCACAAGGGCCGCAAGGACGACAATGCCACCAAGCCAATAGAGGTACCAGCTCAGAAGATTGATCTTTGGGAAAGCCAGGTCCTTGGCGCCCAGCATGATCGGCATCAGGAAGTTCCCCAGCGTGGCCGGAACCGACGGCACCAGGAAAAGGAAGACCATGATGATTCCATGCATGGAGAAGAACTTGTTATAGGTGTCCGAAGCCGTCAGATCGGGCTGCGGCGTCAGGAGTTCAAGCCGGATGAGACCTGCAAATGCGCCGCCAATAAAGAAGAAGAACGTAATCGAAATCAAATAGAGGATCGCAATTCGCTTGTGGTCCCCGGTAAAGAGCCAACTGAGCAACCCGTCCTCGTTGTTGATATAGTTCAGTTTCGGCAGGGTCGCCGTCCTCTGATCCGGTAAGTTGAGAATTGTAGAACTTGTTGCACTCATGGCTTTACCACCCCTGGCGTCGTCGGCGCCGTTTGGTTCGACTCGGACGTGGTCAGCGTCTGCTGAACACGATAGTTGCTCTGTATGGATTTGATGTACTCCACCAGGTCGATCAGGCCATCTTCACTGATCTGCCCTTGATAGGTCGGCATAATCGGCGCGTATCCCGCCGTAATGTGCTGCGATGGATTGAGGATCGAGTCGCGCAGGTAAGCATCATTCACCAGCACCTGCGATCCGTTTGTCAGTTGCAGCTTCGAGCCATAGACGCCTGCAAGACTGGGTCCGCGGGCCGCCGCATTTCCCGAATGGCACGAGTTGCAGCCCATACTTGCAAAAAGCCGCTCCCCATTTTGCGACAGTGACATCCCACTCGTGGACTGTTGGGTCCATTTCTCGTAGTCATCCGGGCTCAGCGCCGTCACCTCGCCAATCATGACCGAGTGGTTGGTTCCGCAGTACTGAGTGCAAAAGATATGATACGTTCCCGGCGTTGTCGCATTGAACCACACCGTCGAGTAGCGGCCCGGAATGACCTCACGCTTCACGCGAAAGTCCGGAATCGAGAAGCTATGAAAGACGTCCTGCGAGATCATCGTCAATTGAACATTACGTCCCGTCGGGACATGCAGCGCGTTGATCTCATGCTGTCCTCCAGGATGCTCCGCCTTCCACATCCACTGCTTGCCAACGATATAGATATTCATCGCGTTGGTCGGAGGGTTATAGATCCTGAAGTACAGCAGCGCACCCCAGACAAACACAATCAGAAAGAGCGCCAACGGAATAATCGTCCAGGTCGCTTCGAGCAGCGTGGAGCCTTCCACCTGTATCGCGACCGGGTGCTTCTCCTTGCGATAACGGATCGCGAAACCGAAGATGAGGCAGCCAACAAAGGTGAGGCCAACCACAGTGATCAGCAGCAGGAAGAAGTAGAGCGCGTCAGCGTAGGGCGCAATGGTCGACGCCTCGCGCGGAAACAGCGCGGAGTTGTTGAGCCATCTCACCAAAAATTGCCACAAGACTGGACTGATATGCATCGTTACCCTTTATCCGTTTCTTTCTTCGTCAGGTCGTGTTCGCGCGCAAGGTTGACGTCTCTCCGGAACATCAAGAACATGAAGCCGCCTAGTCCCGCCACCGTGATGATCCCGCCGAGCTGAACCACGCGAGCGATTCTCAGGGACTGCTTGTTGGTCTGCGGATCGTAGTGGTAGCAATAAGTGAGAATGTTCGCCACCGGCGAGCCGATCTTATTGCCGGAGGCGTCAATCAGTCCCAGCAGCATGTCCTTCGGTGAGTATTCGACCCCGAGATAGTACTGGGCGAGCTTGCCCTCTGGCGTAACGATCTCGATCGAGCTCGCATGCGCAAACTGCGACAGCTTGCCGTCCGGCCCCGGGACCCGAACATACCCAAAGCCGACCGCATTGGTCACTGCATCGATCGCCGGCCGCTGTCCCGTCAGAAAATGCCATCCAGCCGCCGTCTCTGGACGTCCATATCGTTTGACGTAGAGCGCTTTTGATTTCGCCGCCTGCGCCGGTGTGTCGCTGGGATCGATGCTGAGGATCACCACATCGAAGTCCTTGCCCGGAGTCAGCTTCACCATCTCAAGCGAACTCGTAAGACCGTCCAACTCCTCAGAGCAGAGCATCGGGCAGGTGTAGTACACCAGCGAAAGAATCGCAGGACGCTTGCCGAAGTAGTCTCCCAACTTCACCGACTTGCCGCTCTCATCTACAAAGGACGCATCCAGCGGCAACTGCTGATTCAAATGCTGCGACACCCCGACCTTCTGAAGCACCTGCGGCAGTTGGTCGCCGGCGTTCTCGCCACTCTGCTTGTCGCCGTAGCTTGAGACCTGGGCAAACAGCGGCGCACTCAGCAGAGCGCAGCTAAGGACCGCCGCCTGCCAACCGCCTCGTATTGTCCGCCTGTCTCTCATGCCGTCTCTTCTCTATCTTAAATCCGGTCCGTTTATCGATTACTTCACTGGAGCAAGCTCTGCCTTGGTCTCACCTTCGGCCTTGCCGTAACTCAGCTTCTGGGCACGAGCTTCGATGACCTCGAGCTCGTATCCGGTACGGGCGAAGCCGGAGGTCAACGGCGTCTGCACCACTGGCTTTTCATCGCCTGCCATTTCAGCACTAGCAGTTCCCGCCTGCGCATTCACCGGCAGGCCACGCTGCGCGATGATCTCCATGGCGCGTGAGATCGGGATCCGAATCGATCCCCCCTCACCGGGAACTTCGCTGTAGTTGTTCAGCAACAGGTCTTCGCGAGCGTGCAGGTCGGCGGTCGCCTGGTTGCCGTCGTCGATATCCAGACGTGGCTCGGGGAAGGTCGCGGTCATCTGCTGATACTCCTTCTGCTGCATCTCGGGGTTGCTGGCGAGGTCCTGACGTTTGCCACCTGTCGTCTCTGCTCCCGCAAAGTCGCTGAGCGTGTTCCACTTCGTCGTTGGCCCGTCGTCCTTCTTGATTCCGTTATTGATGAGCGCGCCCAAACCAAAGCAAAGCAGGAAGAATACGAAGACAGAGCCAAGCAGTCCCGCCAGGAAGACAGCAATACCACTGGCGTTGACGTCCGTTACCTCATACCCGGGGTGGTCAGCGTCACGCACATGCGAGTCGTGCGCTCCGGGTTGATTCAGATCATGGTCGTTAGTGGGCATGTTCGGGCTCCAGCATCTCCTCGAGGTGAGGATCGTTCACGTTGATCAGAGGACGCGCCTGCAGTTCTCTCATGTAGAACCAGCCCCACAGCGATATCACAGCCACAGGGACAGTTATGTAGGCAAGAATTCCAATGTTGCCCACAATGTGCAGATTTCCCGCCGCGTCCGCGAAGTTCGGCTCGATCAGCCAGAACATATCCAGGCAGCGCGCGAAGATCATGAAGCACGTCAGCCAGACCATCTTCTGCCTGTTCCGCTTCAGGTCGCGCGAGAGCAGCAGACAGAAGGGGATCAGCCAGTGGCAGATGAAGTCCGCCGAGCAGACATACCACCATCCCCCATGGATTCGGTTCAAATACCACGGAATCTCGTCCGGAACATTGCCCGACCAGATGATCAGGAACTCCGCGAAGCAGAGGTAGATATTGAGCATCACGAATGCAAAGGCCAGCTTGCCCAGGTCGTGCTGTTCTGTCGCCCGCAGCATCGTCTTCATCGGCTCGAACCGCGACAGCAGGATCACCGTCAAAATCCCCAGCGCCAGCACCGCATAGCCCTGGCCAACAATAAACTGGAGTCCCCAGATCGACGAGTACCACGTGATATCGAGTGACTTGATCCAGTCGATCGCTCCCACCGTCAACAGGATGGAATAGATGACGATGCCCGGCCCGGACAGGTTCTCCAACTTGATGCGCCAGTGATCGTAGCTAGGCTCCGTACCCCGTGCAGGGTCGGTGTCACGCTCGAGCGACCACTTGTTCAGCAAATACTGGAACAGCCACAAAATTGCAAAGATGCCAATGGTCTGAACGATGACCGCTGTCGGGTTGAGCATCGCCCGCTTCGCATTCAGCGTCAACGCCTGTTCCAGTGTTACGGCGTGGTTCGACAAGGCCTCGGCGACGGCCCCTGCAGTCGGATACGCTGCCCACTGATAAAGGTGCTTCCACAGAAAGATGATCGGCACGAACATCAACCCGACGAGCCAGATCGTCCGCGACATCGCCTCCAACGGCCGGCGCAGCAGCAGCCCCCACTTACCGCCGCTGACATACTGCAGCATCAGCATCGCAAGCCCGCCGCACGCGAAGCTGAAGCAGATCATGTAACCCAGCAGATAAGCGCGAAGAAGATGGTTCCTTCCTTCATGGCTCCATGGGAAAGCAAGGAGCGAGATAAGAGTGGCAACCACACAGACAATCAACGCACGCGTCCGCCATGCAGAGACAATCTCCGGCGCAGCAAGCGATGCAGGCAGCGTCCGCGGCCCATGATCACCGTGGTGGCCGCCCGCCCCTCCGTTATGTTCGTGTCCAGATGACATGCGTTTCAAGCCTTCATTCGGAAGCTTCCGAGGTTACTGCTTCGGTACGGTTTGTCCGGCTGGCGCAGCGGCCGGAGCAACTGAGTTGGTGTGTGATGGGGCAACGGCCCCCGTTCCGGCAGCTCCAGGTACCGGAAGAACAAATAGTCCGTTGTCAGGGGTCCCGGTCACCGCAGTCGGCGGCAGGGTCCACTCGTCGGCGAATGAGGCTGGTAAACCCTCGTGTTCGGCGATACTTGCCAGCGGTTGGACATGTTCGCCAGCAGGGACATCGGCCTGTGTCGCCTTCTGGCTCAACTGCAGCGCCCTGATGTACGCCACAATCGCCCAGCGATCAGCCGGCGTAATCTGCGCCGCATAGTCCGGCATCGCGCCGTATCCGTTCGAGATCACGTGAAAGAAATGGCCCAGCGGAGCGGACTCAAGCCTCGCCGAGTGGAAGCTGCCGGCCTTCATATATCCGCGCTGCACGATCATTCCAATGCCATTGCCCACGCGCGAGTGGCACGGCGTGCAATAGACGTTATATCGCTCCTGCCCGCGCTCGAGCACTTCGATCGTGGCGGGGAAGGGCATCCCATCGCCCTCTTTTCCATTCACCAGGCCCGTGTAAAAGTACCCATCTTCATGCAGCTGGTTCCGCGCGACCGTGTTCTCCACCTGCGGACGCACCGAACGCCCGTCCGCATAAAAATCCGTGCCCCGCTGCGGAAAGAACTTAGGCTGGTCCTGCATGTCCTGGCGGCAGCCGGCGAGGACCAACATCGCCGCCATCGCACCAAACACCGCGAGTTTGTTGAGCTTTTGCACGCTATTTCCTACTCCCTGTTCCCTATTCCCTCGCATTTAGTGGTCCACCTCCACCACGGAGACCGCGGGGAACTGTTCAAGGAACGCTCGTGTCTCGGCAGGCGAAAACAGCGGGTCCGTCGCCTCAAGACAAAGAAAGAACTTGTCCGTCGTCGCCCCATTCCTGAAGTTGGGCGCATTGAAGAGCGGATGATAGGGCTGCGGCAGACCATTCAGCGCCAGCATCCCGAAGCATGCCGAGAATCCGGCAAACAAAATCGTCCATTCGTAGGCCGGAATGATGAACGCAGGCCACGAGAACAATGGCCGCCCGGCAATATTCAGCGGATACGCCCACACATTGACCCAGGTCTCCATCGCAAACGCGGTCGTCACCCCGAGAAGTCCGCCCAGCAGACACACTAGCGGCACTCGCGTCTTGTGGAAGTGCAACGCCTCTGCGGCCTCTTCCACCGGATATGGCGTGTAGCACTCCATCCGGCGATATCCCGCGCGGTGCGCCTCTTTCGTTGCATAAACCAACTCGCTAGGCGTGTTGAACTCGGCCAGCAATCCGTAAATTCCTTCGCGCGGCGGCATTAGGCTCCCTCCTCCGTGACGGTCTCTGCTTTGGCTCCGCCCGGCGTCACCTTGGTCTGCGGCAGCATCATCCGGATCTCGGACATCGGAATCATGGGCAGGAAGCGAATGAAAAGGAAGAACAGGAACGTGAACATACCCAGCGTCCCTACATAAATCATGTAGTCCCACTTCGTCGCCCGGTAGGTGCCCCAGCTGGACGGCAGATACTCGCGATAAAGACTGGTGACGACGATAACGAAGCGCTCAAACCACATTCCCGTATTGATGATCAGCGACAGGACGAACAGCCACGCCACATTGACCCGCAACTTGCGCGACCAGAGCGTCATCTGCGGAATAGCGATGTTGGTCAGGATCAGGACCCAGTACGCCCATCCCATCGGACCGAACATCCGGTTCCACATCATGAAGAACTCCCAATGGCTGGCCGAGTACCAGCTCATGAAGACCTCCATCGCGTATCCGTATGCCACGATCGACCCAGTCGCCAGCATCACCTTGGCCATGTTGTCCAGGTGGCGCAGCGTTACCAGATCTTCCAGGTGGTAGAACTTCCGCAGCGGAATCGCCAGAGTCAGCACCATCGCGAACCCCGAGTACACCGCGCCCGCAACGAAGTAAGGCGGGAAGATCGTCGTATGCCACCCGGCCAGCGCTGCCACCGCAAAGTCGAAGCTGATGACCGTATGCACCGAGAGCACCAGCGGCGTTGAAAGTCCCGCCAGCAGCAGGGAAGCCGACTCATACCGGATCCAGTGCCGCGTCGATCCGCGCCAGCCTAGGCTCAGCATGCCGTAGAAGTACTTCGCCAGCGGCATCGTCGCCCGGTCGCGCAGCGTCCCAAAGTCGGGAATCATTCCCATATACCAGAAGATCACCGAAATCGATGCATATGTCGAAACCGCAAACACGTCCCATGCCAGCGGCGAACGGAACTGCGGCCACACGTTCATCGTGTTCGGATACGGGAAGAGCCAGTAGGCAAGCCACGGCCGTCCAACGTGAATCAGCGGGAACAGGCCAGCGCAGCATACCGCGAAGATCGTCATCGCCTCGGCGAACCGGTTGATCGAGTTCCGCCACGTCTGCTTGAACAACAAAAGAATCGCCGAGATCAGAGTGCCGGCGTGACCGATACCGATCCACCACACGAAATTGATGATGGCGAATCCCCAGGCCCCGGGGATCGTCACACCCCAGATGCCGACGCCCTTCAGGAAGAGCCAGGTGCAGCCGATCACCAGGCCCATGGCCACGCCGGCCGCCACGATCAGGCCGAAGAACCATCCCAGCGGCGTATTCGAGGTCAGTACGATCCCGGCGATCTTCTGCGTCACCGACTTGAACGTATGGCCCGGCGCGATGACCGCATACTCGCCGGTACGCGGGTCGATCATGGAATCGACAATCGGGTCTTGCATGGGTCCTTTGGTCGCCATTATGCCAGCTCCGGATGCGGGTTGATGACTCCGGCCGTATAGGTCGTGCGCGGACGGAAGTTGAGGTCTGCGAGTACCCGATAATCGCGCTCCTCAGCCTTGAGCTTTGCCACCTTGCTTGCCTTGTCGTTGATGTTGCCAAAGGTAATGGCACTGGTCGGGCACGCCTGCTGGCATGCCGTCACGATCTCGCCGTCGCGAATCTCACGGTTTTCCTTATCGGCCTCGATCTTCACCGCTTCGATCCGCTGCACGCAGTAGCTGCACTTCTCCATCACGCCGCGGGAACGGACCGAAACGTCCGGATTGCGCATGAACTTCAAGCTCTCCGTGTCATAGTCCGAGTACAGCAGGAAGTTGAACCGGCGGACCTTGTACGGACAGTTGTTCGAGCAGTACCGAGTCCCAACGCAGCGGTTGTAGACCATCGTATTGATGCCCTCCGGCGTATGCACCGTCGCGCCAACCGGGCAGACCTGCTCACAGCCCGCGTTCTCGCAGTGCTGGCAGGCCATCGGCTGGAAGTGCGCCTTCGGCGCATGCAGATCGCCCTCAAAATAAGTGTCGATCCGCAGCCACTGCATAATGCGTCCGACCTTCACCTGCTCGCGACCGACCACGGGAATATTGTTCTCTGCATAGCAGCTCACAATGCAGGCATTGCAGCCGATGCAACTGTTCAGGTCGATCGCCATCCCCCACGCGTTCTGGATCTTCAGTGTCGAGGGATCCTGCTTGTCGTACTTCCACGCGTCCGGGAAGAACGAATTGTCGTGGGGCACCTCCTCGCCCTGAGGTGAGTACCCAACCTTATCGATCAGCGTGCCGCTCGCGCCATGTTCATGCGCGAAGTTCGGGTTCTTCTTCGCTTCATCAACGGTGGCATACCGAATGATCGACCGCTCCAACGCCTCGTGGCCAGCCAAAGAATAGACACCATCTTTATCCGAAAGAGGCCTCTCCAGATCATGCTGCGCAAAGCTTCCGCGATGCTCGATGTTCTGGACCTTGGTAACGCAAAGATCGTAGGTCCCGGGCACCTTCACTGCAGTTACGCCCGAGATAAACAGCGGTGCATCCGAAGTCCGAATCTGGTACGCATCGAAGCCAACGCCCTGACCCACGCGTCCAGCCTGTACTCCACGGCCAAGACCCAGGTGGACAGTGATCACGCCGTCCGGATGGCCCGGAATCATCAACGCCGGTGCAATGCATTCACGTCCATTGAATGAGATCTTCACCGGGTCGGACTGCTCCAGCTTCAGCTCGCCCATCGTGTTCAAGCTCATGATCGCCGCATTGTCCCAGCTCAGGTTCGTCACCTGCTTGGGCAACTCCTGCAGCCAGCCAACATTGGAGAACCGGCCGTCATAGATCGAAGGATCAGGCCGGAACGAGACCTCAAGTCCGCTCGAAGCCGTCGCCGGGAACAACGACACCGCACTCTTACCCGCGCCACCGGCCTTCGCCGTAAACGCGGTCCCCTCCACCCATCCATCGTGCAGCGCCTTGCGCCATCCCGCCGCAAAGTCTCCCTTTATGTACGTTTTCGCATTGGCGACAACGACGTCATACGCGGAGAGCTGCACATTCTCAAGCAGCGTCTGCAGAACATCGTGTGCCGAAACCCCGCCGTACAGCGGAGCGATCATCGGCTGAATAACCGAGATCGTCCCGTCGTACGCCCGCGCATCCGACCAGCTCTCAAGATAGTGCGCCTTGTTGATGTGCCAGTTCGCAATCGAGCCCGTCTCGTCCACATGCTAACCAAGGTGCACCGTCAC
>Ga0210388_10001255_pt1 | contig 19996 bp, 15 predicted proteins | sample IncBWC19OmetaG_FD_155485 | JGI IMG/M metagenome (GOLD analysis project Ga0210388, IMG submission 155485) | Forest soil microbial communities from Barre Woods Harvard Forest LTER site, Petersham, Massachusetts, United States - Inc-BW-C-19-O ... | reverse complement strand
AGGTCAAGGGGCACTTAAGAAGGAAGATTGATCCGTCTGACGCCCGTGCGTTTCTTCTGATGTTGACCCCTCCCGGGAAGAAGTGTGCCGTGCGCGTGATTGCAGCGTTTGACAAGATGCAACGGGCGTTCGAACAGAGAGCCGGTCGAGCCGCGCTGACGAACGCGCTCGACGTCATTCGTGCGCTTGATTCGGTTCGACGCATCTGAGAATCGACATCAGTTCCTTGCATCAGAATAAGCCACGTCTCTCTGACTGACGCTGGGCTATTGATCTCTATTTAGATCGCTCTTGGCCATTTGATCCACCTTCGCATGCACCGCTGACACAATTCCGCCGCGATTTAAACTACCCGTAAATCCGCAGCCCTCCCACAAGCCCAATTGCATTCCGCAAGAATCGCGGTAGCAATTTTTCTTCACGCTTTCGTTAGTGAAATTAGCCATTGACCTTCGCGACCGCTTGAGGAGAATCCGCTTGAAATATCTCTCTGCCTTTCATTTGATGCTGTTGATCCTCTGCGCTTCGGTATTGGCCAGCGCTCAGTCCACCGATGCGACCATCAGCGGCGTTGTCGTCGACCCCACCGGCAAGGTCATCCCCGACGCCGCAATCGAGATTGTCAATGATGCGACCGGCGTACATTATTCAAGCACGACGAATGGGGCTGGAATCTACGAAGTTACGATTCTCCCTCCGGGTGAGTATCGCGTTCAAATTTCGAAGGTCGGCTTCAAGACCTTGATCAAGCCAGGCGTCGTTCTCAATGTGCAGAGCGCGGTGGCATTGAATTTCACCCTCCCCATTGGCGCAACTTCGGAAAGCGTGACGGTTGAAGGCGGGGCCTCAGCGATCAATACGACAGACGGGTCTGTCAGCACGGTGATTGATCGCGACTTTGTCGAGAATATGCCACTGAACGGAAGAAGCTTTCAGGATCTCTTGACGCTTGCGCCAGGAGTATCACAAGTTCCGAACTCCGGCGGGGTCGGCCAGGGTGTTGGTTTCAGCGGCGATATTGTCGTCAACGGTCAGCGAACGGAAGCAAATTACTACACAGTGGACGGCGTGAGCGCAAACACTGGAACAATGCCTAATCCATTTGGCGAGGGCGCCGGAGTGTCGGGGAACGTGCCTGGGCTGACCGCGCTCGGCACGACCCAAAGCCTCACCTCGATCGACTCGTTGCAAGAGTTTCGTAGCACGACCTCGACGTATTCCGCAGAGTACGGCAGGAGCCCTGGAGGGCAGTTCTCATTCAGCACGCGGTCTGGGTCCGATGCGGTGCATGGCAGCCTCTACGACTTCCTGCGCAACGATACGTTCGACGCCAACAACTGGTTCAACGATTACTACAGCTTTCCGAAGGGCAAGGAGCGGCAGAACGATTTCGGGGGTACGCTCGGCGGCCCCGTCCTCATCCCCAGCCTGTACGACGGGCGGAAAAGGAGCTTCTTCTTCTTGTCGTATGAAGGACTGCGTCTGACCAGTCCTCAGGCCGCGACGCCGGTGGAAGTTCCCGACAACACCCTCCGTCAGCAATCGGTCGCCTCGATTCAACCGCTGCTCGATGCGTTCCCGATCGCCAATGGTGGCAGCGACGAAATGGGCGACGGCTTCGCCTATTACATCGAATCGGTATCCTATCCTTCAAGCCTTAGCAACACCAGCGTTCGATTGGACCATCGGTTTAGTGACAAGCTCTCGATCTTCGGTCGATATGCCGACACGCCTTCCGACAGCACTACTTACAACCTCGCTATCCGGCAGATCGCGGGGATGCCCTCGCAGACTCTGACGCTGGGTACAACCTATTCGATCTCGTCCCGTCAAGCGAACGAATTTCGGCTGAATTTCACCGACAGCAATGGGCAATCCTTCGATGAATCCACAAACCTTGGCGGCGCGACGCCTTTGAGTCTCAGCAAACTGCCGGGGCCTGACGGCGGTTCGTTTCCGCAGAACAACAGCCACTTGTATGCAGTTTTCACCTTCGCTAACTTCACCAATGTCACCGTCAGTAACCTGCCTGCGGATCAACACCAATGGAACGCGATAGACACTCACAATTGGGTGGTTGGACGACACAGCCTGAAGGCAGGGATCGATTGGCGGCGTCTTCGAACGAGCTTACCTTCATGGAACCCTGTCGAAGAGGTTGAGTTTACAAGCGAGTCCCAGGTACTGATGAATACACCGAGGGGCGCGGCTGTACAGACATGGGGCGGATCCAAGGATGAGCCCGCATACCTGAATTTTTCAAGCTTCTTGCAGGACGAATGGAAAGCGACGCCCCACCTGGCGATATCCGCGGGCTTGCGCTGGGACATCAACCCGGCCCCAACGAATCCGGGCGGACCCAGCCCCTACACCGCGGACCAGATTACTAATATCATCACGACGAAGCTCGCCCCGCAGGGTACCCCATTGTGGAAGACGGATTGGCTGGGCTTCGCCCCGCGAATCGGCGCGGCCTATCAGCTTCATCCCGGGTCGGAACGAAATACAGTCCTTCGGGCGGGATTCGGCTTCTTTTTCGACCCGGGCAACACTAACGGCAGCTTAGGATTTCAAGGGATTGGGTTCATCAGCTCCGAACTGGTACCTTCCGCAAGCTTTCCCCTTACCTCGGCGCAACTGACGTTGCCTCCGCCGAGCATCGCCACTCCCTACGGTGGCGGCAACAGTAGCACGTCCGTGATCGGATACGACCCGAACCTCAAGCTGCCCTACTCGCTGCAATACAACTTCGCAGTCGAGCAGGCGTTGAGCAGCCGCGAAACGGTGACGCTCGGTTATGTCGGATCGGGAGCCCGCAGACTGCTGACGACCTTCAATGCGTATCCCGCTTCGGTCGGCAATGCGAACTTCGGGGCGAACACGATCCTCGTATTGATACAAGGCCGCGCGTCATCTAGCTACAGTTCCTTGCAGGCCAAGTATCAAAGAAGCCTGTCCAAGGGCCTGCAGGGGCTCGTTTCCTTTACTTATTCCCATTCCATCGACAACGCTTCGAACAACTTCAACACTTACTATCTTCTGCGGGCGAGCTCGGATTTCGACATTCGCCATAATCTCCAGGCCGCCGTAACGTACCTGACACCGAAGGCAGCATCGCTGGGAAGAATGAGCCCGGTACTGGCCGACTGGGGCTTCGACTTCAGAGGACAAGCACGCACGGGGATCCCGGTCGATGTCATCGGTACGCAGGAATTGAATGTAAACACAGGCGAGTTCATTCAATATCAGCCAAACCGCATCGCCGGCCAACCGCTTTACCTCTATGGACCGGCATATCCTGGCGGAAGGGCAATCAATTACAACGCCTTCGAGGTTGCTGCGGACGGGGTGCAGGGAGACTTACCGAGAAATTATGCGCATGCTTTCGGTGCGCTCCAACTCGACACCGCGGTCCGCCGCGATATCCCGATTCATGACCGGTTTCGTCTTCAGCTTCGTGGCGAAGCCTTCAACGTCTTCAACCACCCCATGTTCGGGCCCATCTACAACTATCTGTCCTATGGTCCGTCGCTGTTCGGACACGCTTACAACACGTTGAACACGCAGGGCAACCTCAATTCCCTGTACCAGACTGGGGGGCCACGCTCACTCCAGCTATCGCTCAAATTGAACTTCTGATTGGCCCGTCTGGGTTGAATCGTTCGGGAGCCCAAGCAGATCGCAAACAATTCAATGGAGGATGTGTGCTGAAGTCAAGCCATGCAACAAAGCTCGTTGCCGCGGGTCTTTTGCTGTCAGGGGCGCTCACGGTTGCCGCCGATGCGCAAGAGAAACCACGGTTTTCCGTCAAGGACGACGTTGAAATTGCCCAGTTCGGAGATGTGTTCTTTTGGATACGGGGAGACGTGTTGGTTTCTCCTTCCGGAGATAAAGTGCTGGTGCATACGGTCCGGACGCTGCTCGCGGACGGAGCCATGCATGACGAATTGCGGGTGTATGCGACTTCGCAACTGCGGGATTTCGTCAATGCTCCCGGCGTGCTGCAACAGGTCGAGCCGATCTGGACGATAGAAGAGTCGCGTGCAGGCGTTGGTGGAGATGGACCTCTGATTTCGGCCATGCGATGGTTCGACGACGAAAACGGGATTGCGTTTTTGCTGCGAACGGACGCGTACCATAGGCGCCTGTACATGGCGAAGCTCGATTCGCACGATGCGACGGAACTTACCCCGGCGCAAGATGACGTATTGGCATTCTCGATTCGAAACGAGTCTCACTATGCCTTCGCCGTAGCGAGCAGGGAGACGCGAGAAAGAGCGTTGCGGGCAGTCGAAGGGCTCTTTCAAGTAGGAACTGGCGTTTCGTTCTGGGATCTGAATTCTCCGGAACAACGGGCGCAGCATATTGACCGAGGCGATCTTTGGGCAGCGAACGGAGGCCCCCCCACGATGGTGAAGGACCCGACAACGGGAAAACCACTTGCTCTTTACGAGGCAGGCACCCAAAGTCTGGCGATGTCTCCGGATGGATCAATGTTGGTCACGGTGCGGGCGGAAAACAGCATCCCGAAAGAGTGGGAGTCTCAATATCCTCCGTCGTATGCCGGCTCTGCCATCAGGATCAGGGCGGGGATCCAGGATCTGGAAGCGGCCGATGGCTTGCGATACGTCGGGGAGTACGTCCTCATCACCCTGAAAAGCGGCGCGATAACGTCGCTTGTGAAAGCTCCAACGTCGGCTGAAGCTGGCTGGTCCGAAGCTGGCCCGGCACTGCCGGCATGGGCAGACGACGGTCGAAGCGTTCTCTTGCCGGGAACCTTCCTTCCGAAGACACATGGAGCCGATGGGAGACCCTGCGTCGCGGTGGTGCGTGTGGAGACTGGTGTTTCCGAATGCGTCAAGCCACTGGAGCGAGATCAGCCAAATGGGTTCGATTCCGGTTATGCTCGAACTGACACAGTCATGTTCGCGCCTGGCAAAAGCGACGAGGTATTGTTGAAATACTCGAGCCATACCACGGTTGGCGCAACTGCGAAGACGTATGCGCGATCCGGAGAAGGCACTTGGGCAGTGAAAGAGCACGAGTCTGGAGAGGCGGGCGCGAGCGGTTTGGAAGTAAAGGTCACGGCCGATTTCAAGACTCCTCCGGCGCTGGTCGCAACCGACACTCTGACTGGGAAATCGCGCATTGTCTTCGATCCGAATCCCCAATTGAAAAATCTCAGGTTCGGCGAGCCCGAACTTCGGAACTGGGAAGACAGGATAGGAAGAAAATGGGAGGGCATTCTATTCAAGCCCGTGGGTTTTCAGCCGGGGAAGAAATACCCTCTGGTGATTCAAAACCATGGATTCAGCATGGACCGTTTCGCGCCAAGCGGTGGATTTCCAAGCGCCTTCGTAGCCCAGGAGTTGGCGTCGGCAGGCATCATGGTGCTGCAGATGCGAGACTGCGCAGGAAGAGCGACTTTGATCGAAGGCCCATGCAATGTGGAAGGATACGAATCCGCCGTCGAAAAGCTCTCGGGAGAGGGCTTGGTCGATCCCGCGGAGGTCGGCATTATCGGCTTCAGCCGGACAGTTTTCTACGTCCTCGAAGCGCTGACCACCAGCAGGATGCACTTTCGAGCAGCTTCCATTACCGATGGCATCAATCTCGGCTACCCAGAGTACGTGTTTTCCATGGGTCCCAGCGATGCTTACAAGACCGAATCGGAAGCCATGATAGGGGCAAGCCCTGTCGGGCCTGGCCTTCTGGACTGGATCAAGAGGGCCCCTTTGTTCAACATGGATCGAGTTAGCACTCCTCTTCGCGTTGTGGCGACCCGAAATGGCAGCCTGATCGGGATGTGGGAGCCCTACGCCCTCCTCCAGGCAATGCATAAGCCCGTGGATCTTGTCGTCCTCAACACCGAGGAGCATGTGATCACCGATCCGCGGGTTCGCATGGAGGCCCAAAACGGAAATGTCGACTGGTTTCGGTTCTGGCTCCAGGGATACGAAGACCCAGATCCGGCGAAGACGACGCAATACGAAAGATGGCGGAGGCTGCGGGGCTTGCAAGCAACTCCATAGTCTCTCTGTCGGCGGGGCTGTCGATCGATTGAGCAACCCCGCCGACGGCCCATGCCTTACTCGTCTAGGTCATAGGCGGTTCCGGTGCTGGGGTTGGGCTGCATCGCGACGATTCCGTCGAGATGATGCCCGCCCTTGTCTCCCGCGAACTGGATCGCTTCCGAAGCGATCCCGAGAGCTGCTATGGATGGTTTCACATATGTCATGGCCTTTTCCTCCTTTCTTCAGAATTTGCTTTCCTCTGCGCATTGCGAGAGCTTGAGATTTCAATCCGGCACGGTCGGTCGTCGACCGTTGCAAGCGAGAGACGCTGGCACTTCGAGGCAATCGAGAATCTGCCGAGAGCGCAGCCATTGCTCGATGGCAATAGTGGAGATCAGCTGCATTCCATCACTGGACAAGCCCTGCTGAGCCGCTCTTAAAGCCTCCCGAAGGAGAGAGGTGTTGACCACAATTCCATCCGATACCCAGTTGTCGGCGAACAATGAATCGATGACGCTCGCATGTTCGCTGAGAATCGCCATAGCGTTGCGAAGACCAAACGCCTTTGTCTTGCGGAACAATACGCCGTCCGGGACGATGCCGCGCAGCGCGCGCCGCATCAGATGGCGGCGATGGCCGGCCTGCACCACCTGCGTTCTTGGAATCGAGGCCAGGAAGGCGAAGAGTTCGCGATCAAGTAGCGGATGGCGATATTCCCGACATCCGACGAGGGCCGGATCGGTACAGGTAAGTTGCGAGGCCAAGCCATAGCGAACCCATTCCAATGTCAATTGCGTTGGGGTCAGCAGCCGCCAATCCGCAAAAGCCTCCAGAGCAGGGTGGAGTGCGGAGGGCGCCAGGCAAGCCCAGGAGAATCGCCGCGCATTTGACGCTGTCAGGGACTGAGGATTATGTCCCGCCTTCAGCAACTGCGCCGTGTCGCACAACAACTGGAAGACGGTTTTCCTTCTCGCGAAGCTCCAGCGATACAGCGATCGCGCAAATGGAATCAAATTGCCTGCGACGAGATGCTCCGCCAACTCGGGGGCCTCGAATTGAATGCCTCCAAGGAGTTCGTCGCCGCCGAGCCCGGACAGAACGACGCGCGCGCCCGTAGTTTTCAGAATGCCATCGATCACTCCCGCCCAACTCAGAGACTCGGCAAAATATCCGGGGGACGCCGAAAAACAATGTTCCGGCAGGGGCTTCAGCGATTCGTTTCGATTTTGCGCATCAAATTGGGTTTTCGAGATGTGATATCCAATGCGTCCGCGGCGCTTCTCCACCAAAGAGAAGTACGGCCTCTCGTCGCCGCTGGGCTCGTCGGTGTCAAAGTAGGACAGCGTTTCTATCGGCATACCTTGCGACTTGCGATGGATGTCGTCAGCCATGCAGACGACTGAGCTGGAATCGAGTCCACCGCTGAGTTCCGCAAGGATCGGCCGGTCCGCTCTCAGCCTGCGCTCCACAGAACTGCGAAACAACTCCCTGAAATGCTGTTCGTAGTCCGCGTCCGAAGAATGACGAATCGCGCCGAAGGGATTCAACGCCCAATACCGCTTTGTCGCCTGTCTGGAGTCCTGTTGAAAAGTCAGGAAGTTCGCCGGGACGACAGCGCGTATTCCGCGGTAAGGAGTCGTTTCTACCGGTGGCCTTGGATAGAGATAGCCGGCGAGATATTCAAGATCGAGCTGTAGTTTGCAAGGCGATTGAAGGACCAGAGGTTCCAAGATGGAACACCAAGCGATCCCATCTTGATCGAGCCTGTAAAACAGCCTGCGCACGCCAATGTAGTCTCGAGCGAGGATGAGTCGCTTTCGGATGGGGTCCCACACCGCGAGCGCCCAATCTCCCATGAGTTCGGCGAAACAGCTTTCTCCCCACTCTCGATACGCTGCGAAGACAAGATCCGCGTCAGCGGTCGATTCTTGATGATTCGCGGCAACTCTCGCGCGAATCTCGTCCCGGTTGTCCAGGCGTCCGTCCCACGCAAGAACGAAGCCTTCGCTCACCAAGGGCTGGCGCTCGAAATGGGACTCGGCAGTCGTATGGAAGGCACGATAGACCATGCCGACATTCGACTGGAGATATTCCCCGCCGCCATCTGGCCCGATGCGGTCGATGCCTCTCGCGAGGTCCGCTAGTTCCGGCCAGGTCACATGGTTTCGAGAATCGTATTTGAAGATGCCGGCCAGCGCGCTCATCAGCACACTTCCAGTACGAGAAACTTCTCGCGTGAAGCAAGTCGGTCATCAAGGATCGCCTCATCGACTTCGACCCAGGCGTGCGCTTTGAATGGGAGCTTCTGCGCACCGAGCACCATGCGTGCTGGAACACCGCGCCTTCGGAGCATCTTCACTAGAACGGAAGAACGCTGCAAGCACAGCACCCTCTTCGGATAAAACGTGCAGGCGACGTTCAAAGCATGACTGACAGACTCGACGTTGGCGGCATCGCGGCCTGGCTTTCGCACGCGAAAGCTCCTGATTTGTCGATGCAGCGAAGAGAAATCATGGCTCAGCATGAAAATGTCGTGGGCGATCAATCCCAAATACGAATCGAAGACTAGGCGCAGCTTGTTCATGGCAACTGCTCCTGTACAGGAGTGTCGCCGAGTTCCGCAATAAGGAAGGTAAGGCGGTCCGTGAGTCCCTCGATTCGTTCCGAGAGTGGCAACACAACTTTGTGCCCGCGTGTCTCCGTATAGTCGAGGAGGAGAGAATGTTCTTGTGTCTCGGCTTCACGGAGCCGCGCGATCATTTTGCGCGCATGGAGTGCATCGCAGCGTTTGTCCCTGTCGCCGGAAATGATGAGCACGGCGGGGTAAAGCACGTCCCTGCGGACGTGATGGTATGGTGACATGCGATAAAGAGCCCTGAATTCGGATGGATCGTCAGGAGAACCAAGTTCAGCGGTGAAACTCGAGCCCACTCCAAAGAGATGAAATCTCGTGAGGTCGGTGAGCGGTCCCAATGCCAGCGCGGCGCGAAAGAGGCCGGGCCGCTGCGTCACGGCGCAGAGCGTGAGCAACGCGCCATTGCTTTGGCCCGCCAGCCCAAGATGATCCGGCGTCGTGAGACCGTTTTCGATCAACCATTGCGCGGAGGCAATCAGGTCGTCGACGGAGGTCTGCTTGCGTTGCCTCCGCCCAGCGAGATGCCATCCTGGGCCGCCCTCTCCGCCCCCGCGCACATGCGCCGTGGCATAGCTGAATCCTGCTTCGAGCAGGAGCGTCAGGAGAACGCCGAACTTCGGAGTGGAGTTGACCCCTGCCCCGCCATAGACGGTCAGGAGAATCGGCCGCGGCCCGTCGCGCCCCTCGGGGTGAATGAGGGTAATCGGAACCATCGTCCCGTTCTTCGAGGCAAATGCACTCCGCACGACATGTGCTCTCAGTTTTCCCGCTGGAGTTTCCTGCTGCCACCACGGAGTATGTTCGCCCGTCATCAGATTTACCGAGTAGATTGCCGGGGGCTCTGCAACATCGCTGTGCGAATAGAAGAGCCGCATGGATGCAACATCAATTCGACTCAATTTCGAGGTACCGTCAGGAGGAAAAGATATCTTCTTCAGCAGGTCGCCGCCGCTCCCATAGATGCGCGTCGTCGTCCGAATGCCGGAGACGCAGTTGACGACGATCAGATCTCCGCAGCGTTCGTATGTCTGAATACTTTCGTCCGTCTCGGCAAGAATATTTCTCCATTCTTCGGGCTCAGGATGGTCCAGAGAGATCGAGACGATTCGCCCCTGGGGCGCCCCGTAGGTTGTCAGGGCCTCGATCGACCCTCCTCGGATGCGCGGCGCAAAACGAACATCCTTGAGAAGGGCGATCGGCTCCGGAGAACTGTTGAACGGATGTCGGTGGATTTGAAGTCGGATCTCGGGCTTGGAATCGAGCGAGAGAATCATGTGCCCCAGGAGCGAACCGTCATCAGACCCAAGCAACAGCAGGCGATCGGCAGTTCGATCCTCGCAACAGTAAACCTCATCGTCGTCCTCGGAGTGTTGCCCGAAGACGTGGTGTCTTACAGCACGGCGGGATCCGTATTGTCCGTCACATTCTTCGTGAATGTAAAAGAGGCCTGTTCCGTCTAGATCGAAGACAAGCCCGCGACAAAACCCTCGTGGAAGGCAATCCGGCAATAAGCAACTTCCGCTGAGGTCGTAAAATGCGATCTCTTGCACGTCCTCTCCGCCGGTTCGTATCCCGACGGCCATGTAGCGGCCGGAGGGAGAAACCTCAAGGATGGCCAGGGACGTTGAGGAATTCCGGTCCAACATTTCGACCGAGAGCAAGCGCTCTTGTGCGCCGTCGCCCCGCAGGCGATAGATCGCTTTCTGTTCTTGCTGGGCCTCACGCTTGAGGAAGAGAAGCCCACCCCGCAGATCGGAAACCGGAAGATCGACGGTCTCTACCGTCAACAGTTCGGTTACACGCCGTCCTATCCGCGTTCGTAAGTCACGATGACGATCCAGATAATCCCGGTACCTCTGCTGCTCAGATTGAATGAATTTGCGGGTTTCAGAGGAATGTTGATCTTCTAGCCAACGGAACGGGTCTTCCACTTCGATCCCGTGGAGCAGCGCACGCACAGGTTGCGTGGAATGGCTATGGCGCGGGGAATTCGGGCTCATGCCACAACCTCCATCGGTTGTTCCAACTCGCGTTTGGTGCGGCGCAGCATGGAACGGAGCGTCGGCCATGCCAGGGACGGTTCCGGACGGCTTCGATGTGCCTCCCAAGCGATTACGGCATAAGCGAAGGCTGCGATCGCAGGGGCCAGTGTGGCAACTCTCGCGAGTTCGTCGGGTCCTGCATAATCTCGCCAACGCTCGGCATAACTCAATCGGAGAGCCCTCGTTTCGCTCGGTGTAAGGCGGTGCGAACGGTCAAGGTCGGCGATCAGGTGCTCTGCGCATAGAAAGGGATGGCCGACGTGAGTCTCGGCCCAATCCAGAAAGACCGGACCGCGCGGCGACGCGATGACGTTGCCGTGACCGACGTCTCCGTGCAGGATTGTCTCGGGAATGCCACTTGTGGTCAAATCCGAGAGCGCCACTTCGACAGACATCTTGAGCCAATCGAGCTCCGCCTCGGTGAGAGCGGCGACCTTCGATGAAGTCTGCATCCGCATGGCAAGTGCCGCGTCGGCGAAGAATGGCTCAAGCAGGGACTGAAGTCGACCACATGTCCAGTCCTGGGCTCCCGCAGCATAAAACGACGAAAGGTCGTTCGACGATATCTGCTGCATCGACGCCAGTGCCGCGACCGCTTCGTGCCAATCGCCCGGATTGATCGATTGATTCAAGGGAGTGCCCTGCACATCCTCCATCACCCAGGCATTCCATTGGGGGATTGACTGCCGTATTCGCGGGAGCCGATCTGGAAAACGGACGGCCAGTTCCATCGTCAACGCGTGTTCCCGAGTGTTGGGCTCCCCAACCGCCTTGAACCATGTTTTGCACCGGGCCAAATCTGTCATTGAGAGCAGGCAAAAGTCGATACCCTGATTCAACTGCCTGATAATGGGCATGGAGCTTTGGCCTCGATAGCCGTCTGTTTTCGCAAGCAGGTCGTCGATCCAACCAAGCCGCGCAAATCGCCCCAGCTCCTTCGCCTCTCCCTTCATGATTGCAAGGACAATCGCGCGTTCCTCGACAGCGAATTCAGTGGAGATGATGTCATCTAGCGCGGTGAATTCAAGGAGTCCGGACGCAGCCTCGCGCGGACCAATAAGTTCGTGGACCACGCAATAGCTGAGTCCCTCCGTTCCTGAGAGGAAAGCGAGTTGTATCGTGGAAATACCAAGTCTATCTTCGATTGACTTGGTGAGAGTTTCGGCGACTCGTGTATACGCCGGTATCTTTTCACGCGGCAGCAAGGGACCCGCCGTCGAAGCGGTCGTCAAGATTTTCATGGACTGCGCGTCGATTACGACCAAGCGGCATTCGATTCTCTCTGAACCATTGAGTCTGTCTGTCATCTCGCTGTCCTCAAGCCGGACGTTTCACTTCATCATTGATGGAAATGGAACAGCTGCTTGCTCTTCAAGTCGGCTGCGAAGTCATTGATGTCGGCCATTACGATGGAGATCTCTGTCCCAGTTTCCTGGGCAAGTTCCCTTGCAATCTGGTCGAGCCCCTCACCGTTGAGAAGTCGTTCCCAAATGTAGGAACCAACGGTATTCATGCTGAAGAACTGGTCTCTGTTGATATCGAGAATGACCGCGCCATCGTGGTCCACGATCGAGCGAAGATGGGCTGGCATGACGACCATGATTCTTGTCTCCAGACGGGATCAGGTGCTGCGTGCCAGAAGCGCGCAGTTTTCCTTGCCTCTATGCCCGCACCTTTCATGGGCGCAGAAAGCTCATGTCAAGCACTTCAGATGGGTCGAGTGGATGGTTCTCAGATGGGCCGGGGGAGTTCGCCACTGATGTGAGCGGCGACCGGTGTTTCTTGTGAGCGCAGGCACCGTTAATCCAACTGTGGGCCGAGTCTGACACTTCTCATTCCGAGATGCAACAGAAACCGATTCGCAGAATGCGACAAAATAAAAGTCCGGGAATTTCCTTCGATCCCAAGTGAAATCTCAAGGATCGATTGCTAGCCTCTCAGTCATGTGAACTCCTCTGTTCTCCCCTGGCGATTCTCGCGCGTTCTTTTCTGCTCCATTCCTTCGGCGACTGGTGCATGTGCTTTTTGAAGAAACGGTTGAAGTCCTGCACCGCGTTATAACCGAGGAGCGCGGCGACTGCACTGATTTTCGTGGGTGGGAAAATGCTCAGCAGTCGCTTAGTGTGAGCAAGCCGCGTTTCGACCTGGCAGGCGACCATAGTCATCCGGTATTCGTCAAAGAAGGCTCGCTCGATAGTTCGCATCTCTGCACCGAATTCACGAGCGATAGTTGCAAGGCGCAGTTGCACATTCCCGTGCGAATCAAGGATGAAATGATGCGCAGCGCGTGCCGGGCTCCCAAGAAGCGAGGTATTGAGGCCATCTCCAGGGGACGCCCTCATTGCCCGGATCTCTCGAATGACCTTAATCTCTATAGTAGACAGCTTGCCGGTGGAGCGGCTTGTCACGGCTATTCCCTCCAGGCAGAGGGTCACCAAAGCGCAAATGAGCGCCGCGATATCAGTCCAGTGCAATCGCCAAGACGAGACGCCTGCCAATGTAAACAGAAAACTATGCTCTTCGCCGACGATCAATCGTTGACCCGGGCTTGTTGCTTCTACGAAACATTGGGCGGAAGGATCCGATAAGCCTGATTGTTTTGATGTGCCAGCATTGTCGCGTCCCAGTCGACCTCTTGTTGCTCACGCGAACTTCTCGTATCACCGTCCTGCGCTGGACAAATGGGTCTGTGCGATGCTTCCTAAGCGTCTGGTCTCTGCGCCTCGTGATTCGCTGTGCAAACCGCACATTCGACTCGAACGGCCCTGCGAGGCGGTTCCGCTTCAGATACGCCTCGGAGCTCAGATGGCTTGAATTATCGGTCTTCGCAAATCTGCCATACGGAGTTATTAGAAGCCCAGAGTCTCAATTCAGAAGTTCTTCAGATGGTTGTCACTTCCATGCCAGGAATCGCGGAGGGCCGCTGTGCAAGCCAGGAACGACTTCAGTTGGTTGTTGCTGCGTCTCGGGTCGATGCGTTGGCGGATTATGCTTGGCTTGGCCTGTGTGTCCGTGGCCAGTCTTGTCGCCACCATCGATCCCATGCTCATGCGCACTTTGATCGACCGCGCGCTGCCTCAACGCAATCTGCGATGGGCGTTGGAGTTGGCTGGGGCGATAGGGCTTTGCTATTTGGGCCGGTCCGCTCTCAGCGCAGCGGGATCAATGGTCAATTTCTCCATCGCTCAGCGATGCGTTCGCGATCTGCGCGTTGCTCTCCTCGATCAGATGAACCGTCTTTCCCCCGACTATCACGAGCAGACGCCGACGGGGGAGAAGCTGACGCGCATCGAGCATGATGTCGATGAGATCGCCAATTTGGGCGCAGACACGGCCAATCAGAGCGTTCGGGCGATTCTGTTTTTTGCGCTCAACCTGGCAATGATGGCCAGATTGAATTTGCTTATGACGCTGACCGTTCTGCCTTTGATGCCGCTGTTCGCCATAGTCCAACGGCGCTTTAGCGTCCGATTGAAGACCAGAGCCGAGGAAGCGCGTAGCAAGGTGGGCCTGTCCACCAGCATATTGACTGAGCACCTTGCTGCTGTCCCGCAGATTCAGTTTCTCGGCGCGGAAGAGGCAAGTGCGCAACGGGCCGTCACCGCATGGGACGGGATGTTGCGGACCCAGCGGATTCAACGGCAGACCCAAATCGGCTTCAGCCTGTCGATCGGTGCTATCCTGGCCGCCTCGATCCTTGTCGTACTCGCCTTCGGCAGCGTGAAAGTGCTTGCCGGCGCCCTGACCATCGGCGGTCTGGTGGCGTTCTATACGTATGGGACTCGCGTGTTCGAGCCAGTCAGCTCGGCGATGGACCTATATGCGCGGCTTCAATCTGTTGGAGCAAGCATTCGACGGGTGCGCGAACTTCTTGATCTTGAATCCACTGTGAGGGATACGGGAACGGAGCGTTTGGGGGGCACCAGCCTGAACCAAGGTTTCAATATCCAGGATGTTTCCTTTTCCTACGGTCGCAAGGCCGCATTGAGCAACGTCACCTTGCAGATTGGCGCTGGGGAACGTGTCGCGATCGTCGGCGCGAGCGGGTCCGGCAAGAGTACTCTTGCTCGGCTTCTTGTGCGCGCTGCTGATCCGGAGAGCGGACGTATCTTGCTTGAAGGGATTCCCCTCGCCGACTACACGCTGGCGTCTCTTCGCAGCGCGGTGTGCTTTGTCCCTCAGCAGCCTGTGCTGTTTCAGGGAACGATTCGAGAAAACTTGTTGTACGCGAACCCTCGAGCGACGGACGAGGAGGTGCTTCGTGCCCTGCACGCAGCCCAATTTGCTTCAGTTCTCAGCCGGCTCCCGCAAGGACTCGATGCTTCGCTTGGCCCTGGAGCGGCCGGCCTCTCCGGAGGAGAACGCCAGAGGCTCGCTGTAGCCCGGTCACTCTTGAGAGGGTCGGTAGCGCTTGTTCTCGACGAAGCGACCTCGGCTCTCGATGTTCCGACCGAGCGCGAGGTGCTTAAATCCGTTGCGAGCTTCCGTAAACAACAAACGATCGTCGTCATTTCGCATCGCCTCCGATCACTCGCGTGGGTCGACCGCTTCGTCCTTCTCGATCACGGACGGATTGCCGCGACGGGCACCCATTCGGCACTCTATCCACGGTCAGCCCTCTACCGCTCCCTGTACGATGCCTCGGCTCAGGACCTGAGCGTGCCCTGAAAGAAGGAATATCTCCGCAAGCCCCGGTGCTATCGATACTCGTGCCAACAGGTTGGATGACCGAACGGTTGAATGAGATTCAACCGCATCCAATCCTTGGCCGTATGAGCTGGCGCGAGCCGTTGGATAGCTGGAGTTTGTGAAGCATCAGTCCGGAGAACGAAGCAAAAGCGCTCAGCGACGTCACAAAGAAGCGCCTGTTTCCCCGTCTGGTGACCCCAGATGAAGCTGCCCAGGCTGTACCGCTTCTTATGCAGAATGAGGCGATCGCGGCCCAGACAATTCACATCGATCGTAGAGCTCGGTTGGTCTAACGCCTTGCAACGACAGAACATTAATTCCTGAAACAATGCAGAACGCCTGCTGCGCTTGGGCTGAAGCCCGGCTCTTGGATCATGCATTGGCTTCCAGAGGGTGATCGCAATTGGAGTGCGATGGCGCATCGAAATGGACCGTGGCTTGTCTGACCGATAGGAGGATAAGTCCTCAAGAATCGGTCTGCGTTAAGCCATCTGGCCTGACCTGACCTCGATCGACGAATTCAGGCCTCAGAGCATTTCCAGACTCCCTGAGTGTGGGATTGAGGCTCACCGAGATGGACTCATCGATGCCACTCTTAATCCCATGCGGATCCCTCCATGGAGTCGCTGGTTTGCCTTCACCTCATCGCCAAGGCGAGAAATAGGGGAACGTCTCTGCGAGGTCATCAATGGGCGGATTCGCATCAAACGATTACCTTCTAGGTAATTGCTGCGATTCTTGATCTAGTCGATAGTAGGGCAGTAGCCGAACAGGATTTCCTGCAAGGCTGCGGATCACAAAGGAGAATCACATGCCGAACTATCCAGTTCAAACGATTGCTTCTGCGCCCCAGGGGTCGAAGCCGGCGCTCGAAGAGCTCAAGAAGGCTTTTGGTGTCGTACCCAACATTGTCGGCGCTATCGCGAATTCACCGAAACTTATCAACTCACTTGTTGGCCTGTTTGGACAGGTGCATAGCCCGGGCCTCACTGAGGCCGAGAATCAGATCGTTCTGCTGACAGACGCAGTCACGAACTCCAGCGCGTATGCGGTGGCGTTTCACACCGCGTTGGCTCTCCAACAGGGAATCAGTTCTGAAGAGACAACGGCAATTCGTGAGCGGCGCTTACCCACGGACGGGCGATTTGCGGCGCTTTCTACACTGGCGAAGGCGCTCATTGAAAAACGCGGCCACCTGAGTGAGCCGGAACTTGATTCGTTCAGCGCTGCCGGGTTCACAAAGGAACAGGTCCTCGAGGTTATCGCCATCGTGGCGGCCTCGACGATCACCAACTACACCGGGACCATCGCGAATCCGCCGCTGGAGGATGCCTTCCGGCAGCACGCGTGGCAGGGATAGAGGCGGAGGATGCAAGCCGGCGAATCCGCGGCTCATGCGGCTTCGTCGGAGTCCGTATCCGACAGGAGGAGATCGAAATGGCAACGCAATCTGTATCCCCAGTTCCTCAGCTTGGCGAGTTGCTGCGCTATTGGAGACGGGAGCGCGGCAAAAGCCAGCTCGATCTCTCGCTCGACACCGGTATCTCGCAGCGCCACCTGAGCTTTGTGGAGAGCGGGCGGAGCAGTCCCAGCCGCGATTTCCTTTCCATTGTGTCGGATGCGTTGAACATTCCTCTCCGCGAGCGGAATGCTCTGCTTCTCGCGTCCGGATACGCTCCTCAGTTCAGCGAGGAACGCATCGATGCCGAGCAGATGGCGATCGTGACGCGGGCCATCGACCGGATGCTGCGACAGCACGAGCCGCATCCGGCGCTGGTGCTCGATCGGTACTGGAATGTGATTCGGACCAATGATGCCACGCCGCGATTCTTCGGATCATTTGTGGATCTCGAGAAAAGGCCAAAGCCACGCAATCTTCTCGACCTGATGTTCGATCCGGCGCGGATGAGGCCTTTTGTTGAGGATTGGGAGAAGGTTGCGTGCGGCCTGCTTCAACGGGTCCGGCGGGAAGCAGTGGGTCAGGTACTGGATGCGAAACTCCAAGAGCTGCTGAAGCGGTTGCGTCAGTACCCAGGAGTCGCGGAACTGAAGGCCCCGTTGGCGCCTCAAAGTCCCGTACTGCCCATCACCTTCCGGCGAGGAGAGGAGCTCCTCTCTTATTTCTCGCTGATCACGACCGTCGGCACACCACAGTGCATCACGGCCCAGGAACTGCGCGTGGAGTGCATGTTTCCGACAGGTGTTGAGGAGAGAGCACTATGAGCGTTCCTCTGTTTATAAGCGGGAGATCGAAGCCAAAGATCACAACACAGCAGCTCTCTGTGGGCTGCCTGATCTACGAGCAAATGGATCAGATTGACTTAACGGGGCCCTTTGAAGTTCTTTCACGCATGCCGGATACATCGATCCTAATCATCGGGAACGAGGGTGCGCCGGTTCGTGACGTGCAGGGACTTCGACTTTCGCCGGATGCGAGCATAGCGGAAGCAGAGCTCTTCGATGTTCTGGTGGTGCCTGGCGGTTATGGACAGCAAGCGCTGATGCACGATCAAGAAGTGCTTGCTCTGATCCGCGAGCATGCACGGAAGGAAAAGCTTGTCTTTTCGGTCTGTACCGGGGCTCTGCTATGTGGGGCCGCCGGCGTACTCGTGGGAAGACAGGTGACGACACACTGGTCTGCACGGCACTTGATGCCTCACTACGGCGCGGATCTTGTGGATGCAAGGGTCGCGGTGGACGGCAACATCATCAGCGCTGCCGGCGTGACAGCCGGGCTGGATGCAGCCCTTGTATTGGTATCCCTTCTCAGAGGAGATGCGGCTGCTCAGGAAATCCAACTTGCAATTGAATACGCACCCAACCCCGTGTTTCAAAGCGGGACTCCGGACACTGCGCCGGCCGACGTGCTCGAGCGTTTCCGGCGAAAATACGAACCGATCGGAGCCGCGAGAGAGGCAGAGGCGCTTCGCCATGCGGCAAGCGATTCAGTCTCTCGCGATAGAAGCTGACACGCAGCCTCCGGAAAGATACTTGGTGATTTGGCGTCAATCCGCTGCGTCACTACCGAGATATGCGTTTCGCGATGCTGGAACACGGATGGAGAACCTGAAAGAGAACTCAGACTGTTACCAACGGGGACTGTCGTCTTTCGGAACCAGGAACGCCATTTGACTCGGAACGCCATTGACGGTCGCTCCAGCATGATTATAAGAGGGCGAATGCGTAAGGAAATCAGCTGGAAAATTGAGCACGGGCTTGGACACGTTGTCTAAAGACGCAATCTGCTCAGGTGTGAGGGTGAGATCGAGCGCCTTGAGATTTGCGTACAGTTGTGCAAGAGTTCGGGCGCCGATAATGGTCGAGCGTACGCCCGCTTGGGACTCAAGCCATGCAAGCGCCACGGTAGAAGAATCGGTATTGCACTCGGCCGCAACCTTGCCGACCACCTCGATGATGTCGTACTGCTTCTCTGTGAACTGTCCAGCTCGGGCGCCCCGCAGGCCCTGCATCTTCGCGCCATTGGCCCGCGTGTACTTGCCGCTCCGAGCGCCGCTTTTCAGCGGTCCCCACGGAAGCACGCCAAGACCCAGCTCTTCTGCCATCGGCACCAGCTCTCCTTCCACCGTCCGCTGCATCAGCGAATACTCAATCTGCAGCGCAATAAGAGGACTCCAGCCGCGGAAGCGGGCCAGCACCCGCGCCTGTGCCGCCTTCCATGCCGGAACATCGGAGATGCCGACGTAACGCACCTTGCCCGACTTGACCCAATCGTCCAATGCACTCATGGTCTAAAGTGGCCAGTTCTATCGCCAATTGACATTGCCACTCGTCGACGGGTGTTAGCGCGCAGTTTCGGCCGCCCGTTGGAAGGTAGCGACGCTCCGCATCACGATTAGGAAAAGAAGGGTGATGGCTATCAACAGGATTCCCGAGCCCCCGAGCGCTGCAGTTATGCCGAAGATCGGGATCAGCTTGCCGAGCGCCAGGCTTCCCAGTGGAATGCCCGCTCGAAAGGCGAGACTGTAGACACTCATAACCCGGCCTCGCATCTGTTCGGAGACGATCAACTGGACCAGCGACAACATGAGTGATGCCGACGCCATGATCGCCGCACCGCTGATGAAGATCAGGACGCAGGAGAGTGGAAGCCATCTGCTCATGGCGAAGCCGACAATGGCAGTCCCCAGTGCCAGCAGGGTCAATAAGGCGACATGCCCGTGCCCCTTCAGCCGCTCTGAAGCGGCAACGATCAGCGCGCCGACGATCGATCCCGCACCCGAACAGACGAGTAGAAGCTGATATGTCTGCGGCCCTCCTTGGAAGACTGTACGAACGATCACCGGCAGAAATCCCGTCAGAGAAAAGCCGAGAAGCGTCGTGCTGAAGGCAAGGAAGACGAGCGCAGCCAATCCCTCGCGTTGGCGAATGAAAGCAATTCCTTCGCTCATGCTCTTCAGGATGGTCTCCTTCGATTTCGCCGGCACGAATTTCACCTGGATCATCAGGAGCGAGAGGATGACCGCTAGGAAGGACACTCCATTCAAGGCAAAGCACCAGGTAGGTCCGAGGGTCGCATATGCGAGACCTCCCAGAGTGGGGCCGAGCACTCGCGCCAGATTGAATTGAATCGTGTTCATAGCGATCGCATTGTGCAG
>Ga0210388_10001254_pt1 | contig 20003 bp, 16 predicted proteins | sample IncBWC19OmetaG_FD_155485 | JGI IMG/M metagenome (GOLD analysis project Ga0210388, IMG submission 155485) | Forest soil microbial communities from Barre Woods Harvard Forest LTER site, Petersham, Massachusetts, United States - Inc-BW-C-19-O ... | reverse complement strand
GTCACACCGCTTCAACCAGCGGCTGTTCCTGAATCTTGGGTACCGCTTCAGCCGTTTAAGAACTCGGGTCACACCGTACTGGGAGAATCGCGAAAATATTTCAGGCCAGGCTGGAATCAGCGGCAACAATCAAGACCCGATGAACTGGGGTCCGCCGAGCCTCACGTTTGCGAGCGGGCTCGCGGGATTGTCCGATGGGCAAAGCTCCTTCGATCGCAACCAGACCAGCGCGTTCTCGTATTCCATGCTGTGGAATCGTGACAAGCACAACATCACGTTTGGAAGTGACTTCCGCAGGCAGGAGTTTAATTACTTATCGCAGCAGAACCCGCGAGGCATGTTTACTTTCACTGGCGCGGCCACTCAAGGAACCACGAACGGAGCAGCGGTAGGCGGTTCAGACCTTGCCGATTTTTTGCTTGGAGTTCCGGACACGAGCTCCATTGCGTTCGGCAATGCGGACAAGTATTTTCGGGAATCTGTCTACGACGCATTCATCACGGATGATTGGAGAGTGAGTCCGCAGCTCACGGTCAACGCAGGAATTCGCTGGGAATATGGTGCACCCATTACGGAATTGTACAACCGCCTGGTAAATCTGGACATTGCTCCGGGTTTCGCAGCGGTAGCACCGGTCCTAGCGAAGAATTCAGTCGGTCTGCTGACCGGTCAAATGTATCCAAATTCGCTCATTCGGCCGGACAAGCGGGGTTTCGAGCCGCGCATTGGGATTTCGTGGCGTCCCATCTCCGGCTCGTCAGTAGTGGTTCGCGCCGGCTATGGAATCTACTACGATACTTCGGTCTATCAAACGCTCGCTTTGCAAATGGCGCAGCAGGCTCCGCTGTCGAAGAGTTTGAGTGTCCAAAACAGCCCGACTTGTCCGCTCACTTTGGCTAACGGATTTAACCCCTGTTCCTCGGTCACGGCCGACACTTTTGCTGTCGATCCGAATTTCCGCCCTGGCTATGCTCAGAACTGGAATTTGTCTTTGCAACGCGACCTGCCCGGCTCGCTGCAACTAACCGCAACCTATCTCGGCATCAAAGGGACGCGGGGTGTCCAGGAATTCCTGCCGAATACCTTTCCGATCGGCGCCTCGAACCCATGCTCCACCTGTCCCGTTGGGTTCGCTTACCTCACTTCGGGTGGCAATTCGACCCGCCAAACTGGTCAAATCCAGCTGCGGCGAAGATTGCACAACGGTTTTACGGCGACGGTCCAGTACGTTTTCTCGAAATCCATCGACGATGACTCCGCACTGGGAGGTCAGGGAGCTTCCGTGGCTACACAGAACACGCCCCAGAGCCCGTTTGGCGCCGGCACCGGGGCGGCTGGTGGAGGAAACCAGAATCCCGCCACAATCGCCCAGAACTGGCTCGATTTAAGGGCAGAACGCGGGCTCTCGACTTTCGATCAACGCCATCTTCTGAGCACGCAGCTGCAGTACACCACAGGGATGGGACTAAAGGGAGAAACGCTTCTAAGAGGTTGGAAGGGAGCGCTCTTCAAAGAGTGGACGTTCCTCACGCAGATCAGCGTCGGCAGTGGTCTGCCGCAGACACCCATCTATCTTGCAGCGGTGCCAGGCACAGGAGTAACGGGAACGGTCCGGCCAAACTACACAGGCGCGCCGCTTTACGCGGCCCCTTCAGGTCTGTCGCTCAATCCGGAGGCTTACACGGTGCCCTTGCCAGGCCAATGGGGAAACGCAGGAAGGGATTCGATCATTGGGCCCGCTCAGTTTACTTTGAATGCTTCGATGGGTCGCACATTCCGCTTGAACGGTCGATTCAATCTCGATCTGCGTGTGGACTCCACAAACCTCCTTAACCACGTTACTTTTACTAGCTGGGACACGACCGTTAACAGTGCGCAATTTGGATTGCCAACTACTGCGAATGCCATGCGCAGCGTGCAAACCACATTGCGATTGAGGTTCTGACCATGCGCCCTGTTATTGCCGCATTGTTATTGTGGACTCTGGCTGCCGCCGCACAGCAGACCGGCCAGAATGCTCCGCCTGGAAGCAATGGAACGGCCCAAATCGCCGTCAGCACTCAGTTAGTCGTTGAAACGGTAGTGGTCAAAGACAAGGCGGGAAATCCCATCGAAGGCTTGACGGCAAAGGATTTCATAGTCACCGAAAACGGTATCCCGCAGACAGTCCGTTTTTGCGAACACCAAAAACTTCCGAAAGCTCCCATCGCCGCCCCCACCACTCTATCCGAACCTGAAAATATCACGATCTACCATAAGCTTGCGATGACTCGCATTTCGCCCGAGGCGCCTGAAAAAACTCGATATAAAGATCGCCGCCTCATGGCCTTGTATTTCGACATGACGGCCATGCCGCCCGCGGACCAACTGCGCTCGTTGGTTGCGGCGCAGAAGTTCATAAGGACGCAGATGACGTCGGCGGATCTTATCTCCATTTTGAGATATTCCGGCGGCGCGGTCGAAGTGCTCCAAGATTTCACCGACGACCGCAACCGGTTGTTGAGCATCATCGAAACGATGGCAGTAGGTGAAGACCAAGGGTGGAATGAATCTCCGGACGACGCCAGTACTTCCGATGTCGGGGCTGCCTTCGGTCAGGATGACAGCGAGTTCAACATCTTCAACACCGACCGCCAGTTGGCCGCTCTCCAAACCGCGGCCAAAATGCTGGGCCAACTTAGCGAGAAGAAATCGTTGGTCTACTTCGCCAGCGGCCTGAGGTTGAATAGTCTGAATAACCAAGCGCAACTCCACGCCACCATCGACACAGCCATCCGGTCCGGAGTGTCGTTCTGGCCCATCGACGCACGCGGTTTGGTGGCGCAGGCCCCACTTGGAGACGCCACCATAGGATCGCCGGGCAACATTGGGATGTACACCGGGGCTTCGGCTCTGGCCATGACGACCAACTTCCAGCAGTCGCAGGATACTCTCTACGCGCTCGCTGGCGACACCGGCGGAAAAGCCCTGCTCGACTATAACGACCTTACAAGAGGAATCGTCGAGGCCCAGCACGCCGTTTCGAGCTACTACATCCTTGGGTACTACACGAGCAACTCTTCCCAGGATGGAAAATTTCGGCGCGTTAACATTTCACTCGAGGGGAAGTTATCCGCGAGTCTCGATTATCGCCACGGCTACTATGCCGGCAAACAGTTCAGCAAATTCACTGCTACCGACAAGGAACGACAACTTGAAGACGCGCTCATGTTGGACGATCCGATTACGGAGCTCACCATCGCAATGGAAATCGATTATTTCCAGTTGAACCGGGCCGAATACTTCGTCCCGATTGTTGTAAAAATTCCAGGAAGGGAACTGGCCATCGCCAAACGCGGAGGCGCCGAACGCACGGTCATCGATTTCGTCGGCGAAATCAAGGACGACTATGGCGGCAGCATGACCGTCACAAACGTGCGCGACAAAGTAAATATCAAGCTCAGCGACGCAACGGCGATCGAACTATCCAGGCGGCCGATTGAATACGACACTGGCTTCACACTTCTTCCCGGAAAATACACGATCAAGTTTCTTGCCCGGGATGCCGAAACTGGAAGAATCGGGACGTTTCAAACGACCTTTGTCATTCCCAACCTGAACAAAGAGGAGAAGCGAATCCCAATCAGCTCCGTCGTGCTGAGCAGCCAGCGCATCGACCTTAAGGATGCGCTGTATAACGCAGACAAAAAGAAGGATAAGGAAGAGATTGTCAACCCGTTAGTAGAGAATGGCCAAAAATTGATTCCCAGCGTGACTCGCGTGTTCAGCAAAAGCAGGGCCATGTATGTTTACCTTCAGGCTTACGAGCAGGCTATGCAAAACACTGAGCCGTTGGTTGCGTTTGTGAGTTTTTACCGCGCCCAGACTAAGGCTCTCGAAACGCAACCGATGAAGATCGTCGACGTGTTGAATGCCAGGCTGAAAACGATGCCTCTCAGCTTCACCATCACCCTGGATCAGCTTCCAGTAGGCAAGTACGATTTCCAAGTGACCGTATTGGACCCAACCGGACGCAAGGCTACATTTTGGCGCGCTCCAGTCGTGCTTGTCCCGTAGCCGTCCAGACCCGCGATCAGCTCCCTGGTGCGTTCGGCTGGATCGCGCTGATGTCAGGAAATGTAACGTAAATTGCGGACTGCAACCCGGGGCGAACGAGAGTGACCGCAAACAGCGCAACGCCATGGCGAAACCCCGAAAATGCACCTCCACCTTTCGATTGTGAATGCGAAGTATCGCCTTCTGAACCCAGCCGCTCTCAGCACTACGGAGCGGTACATCTTCGCTCTGGTGAATATACGCCGATGAGAAATGGAGTTGCCATTTACTCTTGACAATTGATCCGAGGCATAGGTATATTACCCCTATCATGGCTATGCCTAAGAATGATATGCCTTCGGGCGCTCTACTGCTGCTCATCTTGCGGGTACTTCGCTCCGGCCCTTTGCATGGGTACGCAATCGCTCAGCGGATTCATACACTCTCGTCCGAGGTGCTGCACGTGGAGGAAGGCTCTCTTTACCCCGCGCTGCAGAGAATCCTTCTCAAAGGATGGGTGACTTCCGAGTGGGGGATTTCCGAAACAAATCGCAAAGTCCGTTTCTATAGGCTCACACCTAATGGCCGCAAGCAACTCGAAGCCGAACTGTCCGATTACGGCCGCATGCACCAGGCAATCCAATCCGTTTTGCGCACCGCCTAGAGGAGACATCCAATGAAGGAATTGTTCCGCCGTCTCCACTATCTGTTAAACCGCCGCCGCTTCGACCAGGAACTGGCCAACGACATGGAGTTTTCATCGTGAAATGGCGGCGCGTGACGGCGGCGGGCAGTTCGGCAACGAACTCCGCCTTCGCGAAGAAGCACGCGATGCCTGGGGTTGGACCTGGATTGATCGTTTCTCCCAGGACCTTCGCTTCGCAGTCCGAATGTTACGAAAATCGCCCGGCTTCACAGTCGCTGCGGTCCTCATGCTCGCGCTGGGGATTGGAGTCAACATTGCCGCCTTTGGCTTTTTCAACTTGATGGTCTTACGACCACTGCCCGTCCGTGATCCGGCGACGCTACTGCGATTCCAGCGGCACGCTCCACACAGCTATGCGTCCGCTCTGCCTTATCCAGAAATGGCATTTTTCGGCGAACATTCCTAGACGCTCTCCGCTGTGCTGGCTTTGAACGCTTCCAAGCTCTCGATCGATGGCGAAGAGAAGCAGATCAATGCACACTTCGTTACCGCAAATTTTTTTACCGAACTTGGTGCGAGGCCCATGCTCGGACGGATGCTCGATGCAGCCCGGGATGCGGCTTCCGATGCGGGGCCGGTCGTTGTGCTGAGCCATGCATTTTGGGAACGTCACTTCGGCTCCGATCCGTTGGTCACTGGAAAGACGATCCACCTGAATGGCAAGCCGGCTACCGTGATTGGCGTCGCCTCCAGAGAATTTAGTGGTCTTAGCTTGGACGCGCAGGACGTGTGGGCGCCGATAACTCAACAACCCTACTTCGTCAATGGCGGCAGACTGCTGACAGACTTTTCCGTGGAAGGTAGTGGCGTGAAGATGTGGGGCAGGTTGCAGCCGGGCTTGGTCCCCAAAGTAGCCGAGGAAGAATTGCGGTCACTGGCGGGGGTGCTGCGCAAAGAACATCCCATTGACATCTGGGAGAACGAGAGCCTTCCTAGTGAGCCTGGCGGCTATGCAAAAAACGTTACGGGAGACCGTCACGGATCGGGAACCGCAGGTCCAGACGAGATGTATCCTGTTATCGGGCTGGTGGGCACGCTGGTTCTACTGATCCTGGCCGTGGCGTGCGCAAATCTAGGTAGCTTGCTGTTGGCGCGCGGCGTGGCTCGGGAGCGGGAGATCGCGATTCGAGTCTCGGTTGGGGCCGGCCGCGGCCGTCTGATTCGCCAATTATTTACCGAAAGCCTGGTGCTAGCTCTATTGGGATCGGCGGCGGGGTTGGCCGTAGGCTACGTTGTCTTGCGTGGCCTAATGGCATGGACCGAAACTCCGGCGTGGCTCAATCCAGCGCCGGATTGGCGAGTCATAGTCTTTGCGTTCGGCATTGGATTCGCAGCCGCGATCTTGTTCGGGCTGACGCCGGCCTTGCAGGTCGCCCGGCAGCGGCATCGTGCAACATTCCTGCGGCAGGTCCTCATCGGAGCACAGGTCACGGCGAGTTGTGTATTGCTCATTGTGGCAGGGCTTTTGGTTCGAGCGCTGGATCGTGCCATGTCCGCTCATCCCGGTTTTGAATATCAGCAAGTCGTTTCGATAGATCCGGCTCTTGGGGCCCATGGCTATTCTCCGGCCAAAGCACATGCCTACTTGGACGAATTCCAGAGCCGTCTTCGCAATCTTCCAGGCGTCGAATCCGTGTCTCTCGCCGACCCTCCTCCTCTAGGGCGCAAGAAGACTATTGTGGGGCTCGAAGTCAATGGACGCGCCCTGAAAATCCACACGAACCGCATCGATCCGGAGTTTTTCCTGACCATGAAGATCCCACTACTGCGAGGGCACAATCTGATGCACGGTGATACGCACGCGATCATCGTCAGCAAGTCTTTGGCCGCCCTCGTATGGCCAGCCGAAGATCCGTTAGGGAAGCCGTTCCAATGGGACGATGTGAAATATACCGTCGCGGGAGTCGTGGGCAACGCCCGCCTGGTCGCACTCCAGGATTCGGATGCGGTAGAGATGTATCAACTCGCCGGAGAGGACGATCAGCCTTCGATGGTTGTACTGGTGCAGACGTCAGGCCAGCCTGAAGGTTTGGTTCCGTCCCTGATATCGATTGCGAAAACGATTGATCCCAACCTTTTTCCAGAGATTCAACTTTTGAAGAACTCCTATCAGGTGAAGCTGCAGGGCGCGGAATACAGCGCGCTATCCGCAGGCCTGCTAGGAATCACCGCACTTCTCCTCGCGTGCATCGGCATCGCGGGCCTGGTCTCCTTTGCAGTTTCGCAGCGCACCAAAGAAATCGGAATCCGCATGGCTCTCGGAGCGAAACCTTACGATGTTCTTTCCATCGTTCTGGGCCAATTGTCACGTCCAGTCATCGTAGGATTGCTTCTGGGGATAGGCGGAGCAGGTGCGTCGTCCCGTATCCTGCGTCAGGTACTCTACGGCGTCAGCAATCTCGATCCCATCGCCTATCTTGGCGCCATGGGAATATTCGTCTTGGTCGCCGTCTCGGCCGCGCTGTTGCCAGCCAGACGCGCCCTGCGTGTGGATCCCATGCGCGCTCTTCGTTACGAGTAGGATTCTTTCTAGTCCATTCGGAAACTTGCAAGGAAGAGTGCAATCGATTCTTGACATTGACCGCTCCGCTCTTCCGCGCCTCCAGGATGGGTCGCCACAGATGGGGATGCGTTGATAGTACATTCGCGCCCCAAAGCACAACGAGCTTCGAGAATCGGAACGTCTCCGGGTCCATGCCGACGCGATTGTCGCCGAGCGTGTAACCGGTGCCGAATCCGCCTGCGATCGTGCACATCGTGTACATGCCGCGCGACGTGCCAAGCACGTTCCACAGCCGTTCTCCTGCGCCGTAGATGCCCTGCATCAGCCCCATGTTGCCGCTGCCCGCATAGGGCCAAATGGCCTCGGCACCATGCTTGGCGATCACGTCACCGAGCTCCGCCGCGATCCTCTCGAGTGCCTCGTCCCAGGAAATCCGTATGACCTCGCCACTCCCCTTCCGTCCGGTGCGGCGCATCGGATAGACCAAGCGATCGGTCGAGCGAGCGTACGTCAAGTAATTCTCGACCTTGCGTGTCGCACTACGGGAGAGTAAACACAGTCGAGCCGTGCCACTGAACTAAGAATGCTCTTCTTTATCAGCGGACCCGCTGCAAGCCGCGCTTGACTCCGTCTCGAACCATGTCGCCATATTTTCCATCTGGAAGAACGTCTGACCGTTCGGCGGCTAACTCGTAATACTTCCTGGCCTCTTCCCGATGCGCGAGATCTTCATGTGCCTTTCCCATATTGAGGTAGAGGGAGGGATAAAAGCCTTGGACTCGCTGGTCGTTTATCGCGTTTGCGCGATCAAGCGACTCTTGATTCCAGCGAAGAATTTCCTCAGGGCGTTTCTGGTGCCTGGCAACGTAATGAGCCGCTATGCAGGCGTCGTAGTCGTCTTTGCTCTGTTCCCATGCTTGCAGGAAGAGCCGACGTGCCTCCTCAGGCTTACCTTCCATTTCGGCCTTTATGCCATCGGCACAGAGCTTGACGACCGGGTTGTTCGTATCCATATTCGCAGTATAGGTTCTCGCGTGCAGAATCAAAACCAGCAAGATCGAGAAGAAATAACCGCTCTGGAAATCGGGCGAACCACGACAGGGGAGGTGCGGAGAATGATGGCATCCGCGCACAGCCCCTATACCAATAATGTAACTCCCGCGCTCACGCCGAGGACGCTAAAGATGACGACGACTACTTTCCGTATCGGCCACAAATGCTGAATCTGATCTCTTTCTGATAACGATAAACAGAGCCTACTCATTCGTTTTCTATGAAATCTCGGAATTTCCATCATAGGCAGCACAGCCAGTGGGTCCACTCTTCCATCAGATCCGCTCGGCGGTTGTTCAGGCATACGCGAGCTGTGCGCGTCGTCCGGCGAATGAGATGAGCACGAGCGCAGCCGCAAATGCGAAGTAGAACGCCGGCCGCCCTGAACCTGCCGCTGTGCCCATGAAGTCGATGTACGGAATGTGATGGCCCGGCCCGGCGTACCACCAGAAGGTATAGACAGCTTCAAAGGTCTTGCTGGTTCCGCTCCACACACCAAGGCCGAGCGCCAGAGTAGGAATGAAAAGAGCGCCGGCAAGCCACGCGGCAAAACCGTGCAGATCGGCCGCGAGCAACAGCCGTAGTGCGACACCGCTGCCCGTAGCGAGCGCAACGATCACCCCTGCAAGCAAGGCGGCGGGAAATTGTGCTGCAGTGAATGCGGCGACGAAAATATGACAGGTGAAGTCTGATGAGCGCTCTCGCGAGTACCCATCTTTGACCAGAGTAGCAGCGGCCAGATCCAGATCGCCGTCAATATTCCGCGTGAGATGTCTAGCGGCGTAGCCAAGCTGGCGATCCAGAGTCCAAGCGCCGCAAGATACCACCATCGCGAGACGCCTTTGAGCATCAGGCGCAGCTCGGCCAATACCAATTCGCTGAATGGTCTGCCACCGAAAGAGGTGATCGCGGATAGACGAGCGGAAGCTCGCGCAAAACTCGAAGACTCTGTCTTCGCTACTGTTCCGCAATGTTTTCTTTCTTGATCTTCGATTTTTGCGATTCCTTGGCGGGATCGAAACGGTGAAACAACAGCGAAGCCAGATAGGCAATCGCGAGCGCGACACCCACCCAGAGCAACCGTTGTAGCACCATCGAGGAAGTCCAGTGCAACCCGTCCCACTGAAATACTTCAGTGGCGTTCTGTTCAGAGCCGATTTGCAGAGTGAATGAGTCGCGGTAACTGGAGTCGAGTTTGCGCAGAACATCACCCATGCTCTGCATGTACATGCCGATGCCGCTGAAGTCCGCCGATTTAAGCGTGATGGATACGGCAAGAAGACCAGTAATCACAAAGAAGTAAGTCACATTCCCGAAGCCTCCCCGAAGTCCGGGGATGGTCTCGAACAACACGGCCATGGCGGCAATCGCCGCAACAACCGGGAGTGCGATTAGAAGAAAGGGTGAGAGAAGTTGCCACCAGTCGATACTGCCGCTTCCTCGCAACAGTTGCAGCACCGCCGCCCCCAGCGCCAGAACCAAAACCATCAAAGCCAGCACGGCAAAGTTGCTGATGGTCTTGCCCAGCGTGTACTCGAATCTGCTCAGCGGAGTCGCTGCAAGGATGCGCCCGACGTGTGTCTGCTCGTCGCGCTGGACAGTGTTCTTGACAATGTAGAAGCCCACGAGCGACAGGAAGGTGGTTGCCACAAGGGCCAGGAAGGCTCCGAACCACGCGGAGTTATAAGTCCCGTGATACTTGCCCAACGCCAGTACGATCTCACCGCGATATACGCCAATAGCCAGTAACCCGGCAAAGCCCATCGTGAGCAGAAAGCTGTATCGGCGCACGCGCTCCAGAAAGTCAGCACGCGCCATGTGGTAGAGCACATGGAAAGTCCTCATGCCGCGGCTCCAGCGTTCGGTTCGGCAAGGCAGTACAAGTAGGCGTCTTCCAGGCTGGCCGGAAGAGGGGTCGCACCGGGCGGCCCTGACGCTGAGACCACACGTGCGTGCACGCCGTCGCTCCGGTGCATCGCATTGCTAATGAGATATCGTTGGCGCGCGGCGGCAAGTTCCGCGCTCGGCACAATCCATTCCCAGACCCTGGCTTCCACTTTTCGCAAAAGCTCTTCCGGGGTGGCGTGGACCACCAGCGTTCCTTTCGCGATCAGTGCAATGCCAGTGGCTGTGGCTTCCACGTCAGAGACAATATGCGTGGAGAGAATCACGATCCGCTCACCGGAAAGCTCGGAAAGCAAATTGCGGAAGCGGACGCGCTCCTCAGGGTCCAGGCCGGCGGTGGGTTCGTCAACGATCAGCAGTTGGGGATCGTTCAGCAGCGCTTGCGCGATTCCCACTCGTTGGCGCATGCCGCCTGAGAATCCTCCCAGTGGACGATGGCGCGCGTGAGTCAGGTTGACCAGATCCAATAGTCCATTGATCCGCCTGCGCGGTGGAAACATCCATCCCTTTCACAGCGGCCAAATACTCCAGGAATTCAACCGCGTTGAGGTTGGGATAGATTCCAAAATCCTGTGGGAGATACCCAAGCACGGAGCGCAGATCATTCGGCTGCTGCACGATATCAACGCCGTTCCACTTGAACGTGCCTTGCGTAGGCCGCGTGACCGTGGCCAGGATGTTCATGAGAGTGCTCTTGCCTGCGCCATTTGGGCCCAGCAGGCCGAGCACGCCGGGCTTGAGTTCCAGATTGAAATCCTTCAGCGCCGTGATTCCGCCACGGTAAGTCTTGCCCAGATGGTCGATCTCAAGTTTCAAGGTGTCAGCCCGAAGATGTCCGCCGTCCGCCGCTCCGGATACTTAAATTGACGATGCCGAAAACTTCGTACACAAAGCAACGTTCGAGGAGATCATCGGCGATGTCTTCGAGGGCCTTGTGGACCTGTGGTTCGAGAAAACTCTAGCCGACCGTGAAATCAATAACATAGCTTGGTGCTTTCTCACCACTGTTCTGTTATAAATCCTGGCCATGTTTCGTTTCGTCGGACTTGGAAACCCCTGAATGGAGTTTTTGTGTACCACAGTACTGGGACGGCGCCGCAACCGCTCCCTCGACCAGTACGAAGGCTACAAAAATAACAATTCGCCAGCCACTTCGCTTCATCAATTCCTCCGCCCAACTGCCAGCCGATTCAACCCCAATTCCCTCCGGTCAATTTGGCCCTGGACGCCTTCTCCTTCTCTTGCCACACTCGCCTGATGCAAATCGCACCCTTCCGCATCGAAGAATATTTTGGCAAATATGAATTTACCGCCCAATATCTGCTCTCTTCCTCCGATTGCCAATCGCAAACCATCGCTGACCTGCTCGCCTTCGAGCCTGGCGCACACGACGCTTTCCTTAAACACTGGTGCGGTTACACCGAAACTCCCGGTGCGCCATGGCTCCGCGAAACCATCGCCCAAACGTATAAAGGAATTCGTGCCGCCGATGTCTTCGTAGTAGCCGCCGCCGAAGAAGCCATTTTCCTTTTTTATCACGCACTACTGAAACCCGGCGATCATGCCATCGTCGAATCTCCCTGCTACGAAAGCGCTCTCACTCTCGTCAAGAGCACCGGAGCCACGCTCAGCGAATGGCGCCGCAAACCTGAAAACGGCTGGGCTCACGATCTTGCGGCATTGGAATCTCTCATCCAACCCAGCACTCGCTCCATCTACATCAACACCCCGCACAATCCCACCGGCTTGCTCATTCCGCTTCCTGTCTTGCGCAGCGTCATGCAACTCGCCGGTCGCTATGGCATTTATGTTTTATGTGATGAAGTCTACCGCGAACTGGAACACGATTCTGCCACTCGCTTGCCCGCTGGTTGCGAACTCTATGAGCGCGCCGTCAGCCTCGGCTCCATGAGCAAAACCTACGGCCTCGCCGGCCTTCGCCTCGGCTGGCTGGTCTCGCGTGACCCCAAAATTCTTCAGCTCTGCACGCAGCTGAAGTACTACACCACCATCTGCAGCAGCGCCCCCAGCGAATACCTCACCGATCTCGCCATCCGCCATCGCGAAAAAATTATCGGGCGCAATCTCCAGTTCGTGCTCAACAACGTAAAGCTTCTCTCCACATTTCTCGCTCGACGTTCCGATCTCTTTTCCTGGACTCCTCCCAACGCCGGCCCCATCGGCTTCGTGCGCTACCAGCCCGCAAAATCAAACCTACCCACCGATGCCCAAACTTTCTGCGAAACCCTCGTCCAGCAATCCGGGGTTCTGCTGTTACCCGGCTCCGTTTACGATGAACCCCACCATATCCGCTTTGGCTTCGGTCGCCGCAACATGCCCGAATCTCTCTCCCAACTCGATTCCTACCTGTCTCTAGCGAATTGATACGGCGGCAAGTTTTCGATGCTGGTAATATTGTTACATTCTGGTTAATTGAATGTTGAAATAACAATTCGCCAGAAACATTACGGAATCAGTAAGAATCGGGATGAAGAGCGGATTGGAGCCAGTCAATCAGTAAGCAACTGACGGATCAGGCGAAGGCGCGTGCCCCCGAGGGCGGTGCGAATGGCCATCTCGCGCTGGCAGCGGGAAGCAGAGCCGCTGCCGGGGCAGGCTGTGCGGCCACTGGCCGGGGCCGACTGATTCTCCGCAGTTGGCGCAGAACTGCACGCCAGAGGCGAGTTGGGTTCCACAACGGTCACAAAACATGGTCCACCCCTCCTGCAAGATAATACGCTCCGCGGTCCAAATAGTTCCAACCGCTTGCGTGAATCGATTGCCCGTCCGCGCGGGACTCGATAGGCACCACTCTTATTCCATTCGACGTATCAAAATTCTTTCCGTCTGCGATAGAATCCCTTCCAATCTCGCCCCGTGCGGGCGGCCGAGGAGGTGCCTGCCCATGGCTGACCTGATCCGCGGTCTCATTCAAGTGAAGGATCCGCTCACTCTCTTTGCCTTTCTCAGTTTGGTGTTTCTCGCCGCCTTCCGTACCAAAAGAGTTCCCGAACTTTTCTTCGGGCTGGCCCACGATAAATTAACGAAAGAGCGTTTCTCGCAACTTCTTCATCGCTTCATTCTCTATGGCTTCGTCGGGTTCGTGCTGCTGTGCGGCACCGCAGTTACCGGCCAGGTACTCGCCATGAAGACACGTTCCCAGCCCATCAGCCTAGATGATCTGCGTGCGGAGCTGAAAAACCTGAACGTCCCCGAAGCGCAAAAGCAAAACGCCGCGAGCGCTTACTCGCAGGGCATCGCCTACATCGAGCAGCACGACTTCGACAACGCCATTCAGTCCTTGCAAAGCTCCATCAACGCCGTTCCCTCGCTCGCCGCGCAGTACACTCTCGCCTACCTCTACCAGAAGAAAGGCGACACGGCGAACGCCAGCTCCGCCGCGGCCGTTGCTCGTTCCATGGCCAACGAACAACACGACAACCTAGCTCAGGTTCGCCTGGATCAGCTAGCCATCGGCGCCTTCGAACAGACGGAAAAGGATAGTCTCGTCGGAGCCAAATCACCCCTCCCCGAGGGCGGCAAATCCTTTGAAGAAGCCACCTGGATATCTCCGGGCTTGTACATTCTCACCAAAGGTTTGGGTAACAATGAGCTGCGCCACTTCAAAATCCGCCTGAAGGCCGGCCAGACCCTCGCTGTCAAGTTCCGAAACCCGGAAGCCGGGGGATACACGGCTGCCACCATTTACGATTCTGACGGCGGCGCCAAGACTGGGAATTACGTCAGCAATCGCAGTCAGGTGTTCACCGTCAGCTGGAACTTCACCGCCGATACGCAAGCCTATATCACCATCGGTAGTGATAGCGGCGTCGTTGCCAACGGCGTTTATCGCATTTCGGTTCGATAAATCATTGTCCATACCGAAAATGTTATCCGGCGCGAACGCCTTTGAAATCAGCAACATCCAAGAAGCAAGAAAGTGCGTGCCGGTCCTAACAAAGCGAACCAGAATGTAATGTTACGTTGCGTTGAAACTTGTCGCCGTATCAATTTGCCAGGGACAGGTCTGCTGGAGCCGGCGCGAGGGTCGAGGTGAAATTGTGTTTAGCTCTCCTACTTTTCGAGTACGGCTATGTCGGATTTTAGGGAGACTACCTGCTTCGATCCGAGAATTTCGTTCCAAACCGTATATTGAATTGTGTACCGCCCTCTTGGACCCACTTCATATCCTTGTGCCAATCCGCATGTGGCGGTAAATTCCCGACTGGGCTTGATTTCGAGGAAATCTGCCTGGGTGACCTTGCGCTTAACCATCCGACCCGTATACTCGACGATCTGATCGTTGCGACGCACCTCGAACAAATCGGTTGTGAGGTTTCCGTCCTGCGGAAGGTTCCACTTCAGCAAGGGAAATGAATCGACACCACGATTCACGACCTTCAGTTCAACGACAATATCGTTGCCCTTGATTTTCGCAGAAATGTTTATCTGTGGCGTCACATTGGCACCTGCCCCATACGCCAGCGACCCCTCGCCGCTGCTGGGTTTCGAATTCTCACAGCCTAGAATAGCTAAGGAAAGAATGACAGCACCTGCTAGCACAAACATCGGAAGGCTAAGGGTTTTGCTGGGCATAACTGTGCTACGCGCAGAATTCATGCGTGTCCGCATTATTTTCCCTGCGGTTGCTCCTGCGACCGTGCGAGATTATGGAGAGCCACTCGATTCGTAGGGTCCAGTTCCAGAACCTTCTGGTAGATCTTGCGCTTTTCATCTTGCCGCTTCTCAAGAGCTGCTTGCACAGTTTCTAGAAGCCGGAAGCCTCCTCCGTGCTACCGTATGTGAGCGAGCAAACCGTAAAAAACCACCTGCACAATATCTTCTATCTTCGACAAGCTTGGCGTCCCCGGCCGGCTCGAACTCGCCCTCTACGCGATCCACCGCCGCCTCATCGACCAGAGCTAGCGCGTCTTGAGTCTGATCGAGACCCGTACGTCACGGCCCAATAGACCAATTCTCGTTCGTCCTCACGGGGCCGTTGGCTTGACCTGTGTGGGTTCTTGGTGCGGCACCGGTGTCTCCCCGACCTTCGCCGGCGTCACTGGCCCCGGCTTCGAGAGTCCCTGTGATTCGTAGAATGCATTGAAGAAAAATTTGTAAGTGCCATGCGACTGCCCGCGCCATTGCGGCCGGAATCCCAGCAAATAGACGCGACCCTTCCCGTATTGCACCTCCAGCGCCGCGGCTTTTCCCTGGATGCGCTCCGGATGCAGTACGTACCCGCTCATCAGGGGGCTTTCATCCTTCGGGTACGCCGCCAGGACACGTCCCCGGAAACCCTCCTTGGCCTCGAACGCCGGACCCCGCTCAAACATCACAATCGGATCGTGTGGCAGTCCCCACATCGCCGAATGCGCCATATCTTGCACTTCGACGCGCACTAAGCAGCCGGAGCAGAAAAACTCCTCATCCTTCAGCCCAGCCAGCACATTCTTCACCGGCAGACCCAGTTGATCGACGGCGAACACTGATGCATTGTTGAACGTGATCAGCGTGCCTCCCGCCAAGACGAACTCTCGCAGCGCCATCACTCCGAGTTCGCCGATCCCGCCCACTTACTCTCCTGGTACGCTTCCTACTCCGAAGCCGTTGAGAATTGCCTCTGGCGAGCCATCTTGTATCAGAATGGCGTCGAACCTCTCGCGCAAATTCCCGGCCTGAATATCGCCGTTGCGCAACGTGACTGGCTCGAACTTGAAATTTTCCAGGATCCACCGCGTCCACCCCTCATCGATGAACGGAACCCAAGCCCGATACAGCCCGACGCGCGCCTTCTTCACGCTAATGGAGTCTTTCGGCGCCGACGCGACGGCTCTGAGAGCCAGCGAATTTTCCCTGGCAAGTCCGTTGAGTTTGTCGCGCTCAATGCCGGACACCACAATCGCGCCTGCTTCGGTCCCATCGGAAGTTTCGGTTTCGCTAGGCGCGAAAGCGCCGCGGCCCCCGCTCGCAAACACTTCGTTCAACAATTTGAAGCTTGCGTTGGATTTGTGGCTCAAGACGTACACGCTGCCCGTTCCGCTCACGCTCCCAGCGGGAAGCGTGAACTTTTCCAGCTTCCCTAATGCACCGCGCTCTGCCGCTCCGATCGGCTGCAGCACTGGCGCCACCTGTACGCCCATCTGCATCGGCAGTGTCCAGCCCGTCACGTCGTACGGCAACTTCGGAGGGCTGCTTGGCGTTTCGCGCAGATCCGGATACTGCTGTGGCTCGAACAATTCCTTCACCAGTGGCGAGAAGGGCTGATCCATCAGCACCACCCATGTCTCGGGCGCATACTCGCGGCCGTTCGCGTGGAAGGCCTTCGTGGCTTGTTGCACCTCGATCCCGTTGATCATGAGTGTTTGCACCAGCGCGGCTGTCGTCGGCAGATCCCGCTGCTCGCGCGGGATGACGTAGGCGAAGGGCGCCTCCTTGCGGAACCGCTCGACGTTGTCCCTCGCCGCCTGATAGCGGTTATAGAGAAGCTCTTCGCGGTATTTCGCGGCAGTGTCCAGCACGGACATCGACGCGCCCTCCATGTAGTTCACCGCATCGCTCAGGCGCCACCAACCGCCTTTCCACGGGCTGCTGTAGAACACATCCGAACGCAAGCCCCGCTGCTCTTTAGGGAATTCATCCACTGGATAGAATCGAGGCGTCGCGTAGCGGAAAAGAGCTGTCTCCGTGAAAAACGAAATGCTGTTGCGAAAAATGTGGGTGAAATCCAAGAATCCCGGATACCAGTTGTCGAAACCCACCCGGTTCACCGCGCCAGGCATGCCGTGCTCATCCAGGTACGCCGCCATGCTCGTCCCCATTACGCTCAGCCAGCGCGCCATCAGTGGATGAATGTTCGAAGAAATCGGCTCGACGAAGGGAGGAATAAAAATCCGCGTCGGGAATGGAGCCGTTTGATGGTGACAGTAGAAAATGACCGGGTCCCATTCGATTTCGGTCCGCGTCACATCCTGCGATTCCAGCATATTGTTCATGTAACCGTCGCGATTGTTGTCGTGGCCGACGTACTCTTGGTAGAGGTCCGGCAGCGGGCTAACCTCGTACCTCGTGCCCACGTTTTTCCGATACCACGCCACGACTTCGTTTTGCCCGTCGGGGTTGAGCGTGGGCCACAGCATCAGAATTACGTTGCTGAGGATTGCGTCGACTTCCGCGTCGTTCTGCGAAGAAACCAGCTTGTAGGCGAGATTGATCGACTGCTGCGCGCCCGCCACTTCCGAGGAATGCAGTCCTCCGTCGATGTGCACAATGGCTTTGCCTTGCCGCGCAAGCTCGTGTGCCTCCGCGTCCGATAAACCCCGGCCGTCGGCCAGCTTCTGTGAGATCTCCTTATATTTGTCTAGGCTGGCGAGATTTTCCGGCGAAGAAATAATAGCGATATCCCATTCGAGGCCGCGCGTAGTTTTGCCGACGTTGATCAGCTTGATGCGGTTCGAACTCGCCGCGAGCCTGCGGAAATACTCGCGAGACTCGTCGTAATTCGCCAGATAGAAGTCATCGCCGGGCTTGTGGCCAAGCACTGATACCGGTGTGGGCACGTTTGACGACGCGTTCGCAGTTTCAGCGACTTGCGCGTCACAGGTAAATACGCAGAAGAAAACGCATAGGAAAGCAGCGATACCGGCGAACGCCAGGGCACATCTCTTTGTTTTGAGCATGCCGGAGCATATCTTCGCGATATTGCAAAGTAAATATAAATACCGGGCCCAATGCCTGGCCAAGACCGAAAGTTGATTTTCTCGGGTCATATCGCGCAATAAAAAAGTCTCTTCCGTCTAGAACGCCTTCATATGTGTGCGCGGCAATGCTCGTTAAAAGGTGCAACGCGTGCCCTGACAGTGGCGGACTTCGAAGCAGACGGGTCTTCACGACACTAGCCGCAAGACTTCTTGCCTCGAACTAGTGAGGTGGAAGGTTTGTGCGAGGTGTGAGCGAGAATCTACAGATTTCCGCCCGTTGAAAGTCCACTTGCTACGTGTCGTTGATTAGCCGTCTTCGGCAGGGCCGATCGCGAAGGGTTTCTAGCTTCGATCACTCGGCGCACGCTGCCCCTTGGGTTGTCAACATCACCTTGCGTCGTGGAATGAGATGTACATGGCAGCGTAGGACGGTCTGGCCAGCGTCAAAACCAGCGTTCGTGCCGAAATACCGCTGACATTCGGGCATCCGGGTCAGTTTTGATGATCGTAGCCTGCACTTCCCTTAGCCGGGAATGTAAAGCATTGATCTCTGGCTGATACAAATCGAAATAGGATTGGACGTGCCGTTTCGGAATCAGAAGCGTATGGAGTTCAGTGAGCCTGTTCTCTTAGGCTACCTCGGAACTAGTGAAGCTTCGCGTACTCGGACTTTGCAGCGATGAAGATAGGAATATCGGAGTCGGCATCTTTCCACAGTGTCAGGAAATCCTGATACGCCGCCTTGGCCTTGGTGGTGTCGGCTTCGATCGCATAGGCGCGAGCCAGTCCCAAACGGGCCAGTGCGCCCCACGGAAAGTTCACCACGACTCCACGATGGTCGATGAATTTCTGAAATTCCGCTGCCGCTGCGTTGCCGTCGTGCAGCATCAGGTAGGCTTCTCCACGGATATAAACCGGGCATAGAAATATAGCGGTGGAGCTTGTGACTTGACCTAGTTCGATTGTGCTTGCTTCCTTTACTAGTTCGATGGCCCGGTTAGGGTCTTTACGCTCCAAGGCGACGGCCGCCCGGATTGTGGGCAACCAGTTCCTCTGCACCAGCGTGTCCAGCGGGAATGTCTTATCAAGTTCGGTTGCCAGCTTCTCCGCCCCTGCCGCATCACCTGCCCGAGCCAATGCCAGGGTTGCCTCTGCTAGTACGTCGCGGTTCGGGGCCAGCTTCAACGCGGCATTTGCTTCGACGCGTGCGTACTCGCGGTTACCCGATTCCACTTCGCGCAGTGCCGCCGCTGCCTGATAGGATGCCGCACTCTCTTTGGCGTCGTTGTGCTCGGCGGAATCCATCGCCCGGCGGGTCAGTTCGCGCGCGCTCTTCAGCTTACCGTACCAACCTTCCGTATCCGCTTGCGAGGCTAGCAGCAAGTCCTCTGCGCCCGGCTTTCCCATTGCAGCCGAGGCTAACTGCGCCATCTTGGGTACGTCGCTCTTCAGAAACGCCAGCTGGTAGCTGCACTGAAGCAGATTCTCGCTCTCCAGCTTGCGCTCTTCCGCCTGCTTGTACATCGCCTCCGCTTCATCCAGTCGGTTGAGGTTCACGTACCCCATGACATAGTTGTTCGCACTATTTGGTTCCAAGCGCAGCGCCTCACGGCTTTCCTCCAGGAACTTTTCGTAGTTTCCAAGACAAGCGTAAATGAATCCTAGGAGCGCGTAAGGCAGGTAGTCCCTGGGGTAGGTCTGCTTCCACAGTTCGCCAGTCTGCGCCGCCTTCTCCAGTTCTCCCGTCGCAGTCAGGTAGTAGTTACCCTCGATTTCTAACCGCTCCCGTTCGCTTACCTTCTCCCGCAGGTCATAGGCTCTGCGTGCATACTCTGCTGCGAGGCCAATTTCGTTATCGTTGAAGTAGGCAATCGCCAACGCGCGAAACGTGATGGCGAACTTGGGGTCGAGTTCCAGCGCCCGTTTGAAGAAGGGCAGCGCGGCGGTGTCCCCTTTCGCAAACCGCGTCTTCCGTCCCAAGCTGTAGGCTTTCAGCGCTTCCAGTGATGGCGTGGTCGCGTCCTCCACTGGGGTGTCGTACTTCTGCACGGAACTGAGCGACTCGCCCAGTTCACCGCGTAAGCTGATAGCAGCTGCATCC
>Ga0210388_10001251_pt1 | contig 20033 bp, 16 predicted proteins | sample IncBWC19OmetaG_FD_155485 | JGI IMG/M metagenome (GOLD analysis project Ga0210388, IMG submission 155485) | Forest soil microbial communities from Barre Woods Harvard Forest LTER site, Petersham, Massachusetts, United States - Inc-BW-C-19-O ... | reverse complement strand
TGAGGCAGCCCTGCGGCTTTTTCCAAATACGCGCCATGTCTTTGTGGTTGGAGGAAGTTCAGTATATGACCAGCTGGTGATAGCGTTTACAAAGGAATTCTTCAAGTCCTCCCAGTCAAAAGTGGAATTCTCCTATCTGACTGACATGGAGATGGAGAAATTGCTCGAACAGCTGAAGAATCTACCTGAGAACTCTATCGTGTTTTATACCTCTTTTTTTCAAGATTCCGTTGGAAACAAATTCCTCAATGCGACAAAAGCCCTTCCTATGATCGCGTCCGTTACCAACGCTCCGATATTTGGGATGTCGGATACCTATTTAGGACATGGTATCGTCGGCGGAGACCTGATGAATTTTCAGGAACAGGGGAAGGTCACAGCCCGGATCGTTTCGGACATTCTCGCAGGAAAAAAAGTCAATGATCTGCAAATCCAGACTCTTCCCAGTATGTTCATGTTCGACTGGAATGAACTGGAGCGTTGGCACATCCCAGAGAGCAGGCTTCCCGCTGGAAGTATCATATCTTTTCGCCCGCCAAGCCTTTGGGAGCGTACCAAGTGGATTTGGACCATCGTAGTTCTGATCATCCCAATTCTTTCCGCTTTGGCCGCCTACCTTCTGTACGCCGGAAAACAGTTGAAATTGGCCAGAGAGAGAGAAGGGCAACTCAGCGGCATGCTGATCAACGCAGAGGAGCAGGAGCGCCAGCGGATAGCCTCGGAACTTCACGATGACTTTAGCCAGAGGCTGGCGGTACTTGCGCTGCGTTTAGAGAATGTAGACGAAGCAACGCCCGCTTCGTTGCCGGATGTTCATAAGCAATTGCGTGAGCTTGTCAAATCCACTGGCGAGATTGGTGCTGATATCCACAGCCTGTCTCACCAGCTGCATTCGTCCACCCTCGAGAGTCTCGGACTCGTTCCTGCCGTCGCTGCCATGTGCAAAGAATTTACAGCTCTACAAGCAATCAAAGTGGATTTTAAATCGAATGAGATCCCCCCATCGGTCCGTCCCGATATAGCCCTTTGCATCTTTCGTATCATTCAAGAAGGGCTCTGGAATTTGAATAAGCATAGTGGTGCTCAAGAGGCGCAGGTTGACTTGAGAATGGCAGGGGACAGATTGGAAGTCACTGTGCGAGACGAGGGTTGCGGATTTGACTTAAGAAAGCTTCGCCAGAACGGAGGACTCGGCTTCCGAAGCATGAAAGAGCGGGCACACCTATTGGCCGGGAAATTCGAGATTTATTCGGAACCTGGGAAGGGTACAACGGTTAAGGCTTGGGTGCCGCTTGAACCTCAAGCAAAACTTGAAAAGAGCTAGAGTTGTTATGAGCCAGTGGCGTTTATTGGCTCTTGGTTGAATGGTTTGTCGGCACCGATCTCCCAAGTCACCCCAAGTTCCTTTCGTCCCCCCTCAAATCGCCTGCGTTACTTCCGCGATTTGCCTGCCGGACTGTCATTTTTGCCAATGGACACGTGTCTTAGGAATGAACAAAGTGCCCTTACAGGGCTGGGTCAACTTCGAAGGCTTACGTCAAGGGATGTGACGGACGTTACGTGCGGACGTGACTGAGACTACAGTGTTTAGCCCCCGCTCTATCTGAGTAGCGCTTTCTGAAGAGGAGAATTTGCCGGCATCGCTCGCTGTGGTTGGTCAGGCAGGCAGACCCCAAAGGATCAGAAAGGGTGTAAGCCATGGAAACTGCGTCCAAGGACAGTTCCCGCCAGCGTTTATTAATCGCCGACGACCACGCGATTTTCTCTGAAGCATTAAAGACCTATCTGGAGCGGGCGTACCAAGTTGTTGGCATGGTACCCGATGGTCGTTCTTTGATTGAGGAGTCTTTGAGGCTTAGGCCCGATGTCATTGTTGCTGATGTGGCGATGCCCATACTGAATGGATTGGACGCCGCCCGCAAAATCAAAGAACTCACGCCCAACGTCAAGTTCGTCTTTCTTACCATGCAAGTCGATCCAAATCTGGCTGCTGCGGCTCTCGAACTTGGGCCAATCGCATTCGTTCTCAAAAGCTCAACTGGGACCGAACTGCTAAGGGCGATTGATCTTGTATTGCATGGAAAATCCTATTTGACTCCTCAGCTGAGGGCGGATGATTGGGTCGCCACAAGAGTTCGGGCGCGGCAGTTTACCAAGGAACTGACCACCCGGCAGCGGGAAATCGTTCAGTTGTTTGCTGAAGGCCGGCCCATGAAGGAAATTGCATGGATGCTCAACCTGAGTGAAAAGACTGTGGAATTCCACAAACATCACATCATGGAAGCTTTCAACCTTAAAAGTAATGCAGGGTTGATTTTATTCGCGTTGAAGCATGGGCTTGTCTCTGTTGATCCTGAACCGAGCACGAACTCAGGAGCCGCACATCACAGGGGATGAAACTCTCCGCAGTTGCGGCTTAATGACCTAGGGATTTCCCCAGTAGCCAACGGCGTTCACACGCCCTAACATCCGTCCTCGAATTGATACTGCACCACTGTCTGCTACTGCGAAGAAAGCGAGTGCATGTTTGTTTGGGACGGAGGCAAAGTTTGATTCGTCCGCGCATACTCTTGGCCGATGACAATAACGAATTCCTGGCAGCCGAGATCGATCTCCTGAGTCCGCATTTTGAGCTCGTAGGCACAGCAAGCGATGGGGAATCGCTTGTATCAGAGGTGCAGCGCCTCAAGCCGGACGTGATCGTGGTTGATGTCACCATGCCAGTAATGAACGGCATTGTCGCTGCCCACAAACTTAAAGCGTCTGGATCTAGCGTCAAGATTGTATTTCTGACAATAAATAACGGGGAGGAATACGTTAAGGCTTGTCTGGCGACGGGTGCTCAGGGCTATGTCTGGAAGTCCCGAATGAAGTCTCACCTGATCCCCGCGATTCATGCCGCCATTGAGGACCTGTCTTATGTTTCTCCTCTAACTATCGCCTGATTATCGGGAATTTATTCAGGCATTGAGAGAGAGGCAAAGGTCGGCACCGCTGGCATTCTGTGAGGAAAGCCGGAAATGAGGATCTATGAAATAAACGAATTACTGAACCAAACTCTGGTTTCGAGCTTAGCAGTAATAGTCAGAACTGTCAGTTTTGACAGTAGCTCTCCAGTTCTTGCTCCTGCAATCTCCCATCACTGGAGCAGTCTAAGTCGACCTTTTCGGACCCTTTCTTAATGCAGAGAGTCCCAGTGCTGTTGGCAAACCTTGAGCCGCACAACATGAAGGAATGTTCAGTCATGCTAAAGAAAATTCTTAGATCTAAAGTTCTCTGGAAACTCACGCAGAGCTTTATTGCGCTGATCTGTTCTGCGCTGCTCTTGCCGGGAGATGTAACTCCGGTAGCTCGGTCTCAGGAGCCGGCGGCCGACTCGAGCCAGCAAGACGCGGCCGCCATTTTACCCGCAGATCAACTTGACTCGCTGGTTGCCCCAATCGCGCTATACCCGGACCCGCTTCTCGCTCAAATGCTCGCTGCTTCGACCTACCCATTGGAACTCATGCAACTCCAGCAATGGTTGGCGAAAAACAAGACTCTGAAAGACAAGGCGCTCGTCGATGCCGTGGAAAAGGAACCCTGGGACCCGAGCGTCCAGGCCATGGCGGTGGTTCCAGACGCCCTCAAGCGGCTGACAGACGACATCCAATGGACAACCGATTTGGGTAACGCTTTCTTGGCACAGCAATCAGACGTCATGGAAGCCGTGCAGCGCATGCGCGCCAAAGCCGAGGGCAAGGGAAACCTGAAAAGCAACGAACAGATGAAGGTAGAAACAAAGGTTGTGGAAAGCAAGAGTGTCATTGTGATTGAGCAGGCCAATCCGCAGGTCGTCTACGTTCCCAGCTATGACCCGGTAGTCGTTTATGGCGCCCCTGTGTATCCGTACCCTCCAATCTACTACCCGCCTCCCGGATATTACGCAGCCGGAATGGCGATTTCCTTTGGTGTCGGAATGATGGTTGGAGCAGCCATTAACGGGGGATGGGGATGGGGATGCGGTTGGGGCGGCAACAACAACGTTACGATCAACAACAATAACAATTTCAACCGCAACAGCAACATCAACGGCGGCAACCGCAACAACATAAATGGGGGGAACCGTAACAATATAAACGGGGGCAACCGTCCCTCGAACCAACCAGCGCGCGGCGGTGCTGGGGGCAATAGCTGGCAACACAATCCGCAGCATCGCGGTGGAACTCCCTACTCGAATAAGGCAACGGCAAACAAGTTTGGCGGCACAAGTCGTGGAGATTCGATGTCCAACCGTCAGGCAAATGCGCGGCAGAATCAAGGACAACGCGGCGGTGGCCAGCAGGCAGGCAACATGGACCGCGGCGGCGGAGGCAGACAGCAATCTGGAGCCGGCAACCGCGGAGCCGGCGGCGGAGGTGATCGCGTCGGCGACCGAAGTACATCACCGGGCTCAAGAAGCTCCAAGAGCGATGCGTTTGGTGGTGCTTCGAGGGGAAGTACCGGCAGTTCGGCAAAGGCTAGCAGTTCGCGCGGCAGTTCGAGCATGGGTGGATCCCGTGGCGGCGGCGGGTCTCGCGGTGGCGGCGGGCGGCGGAGGTAGACAAGTCATGAAGAGGGAACTTCAAATGAAATCGAGAAAGATGAATTCGTCTGTACGCAATGCATTCGGGAGACTGTCGATCATTGCCGTCCCTTGCGCGCTGGCGCTGCTCTGCTGTTTACCTTTGAGATCGCAGCAGCAGCCTGCCCAAACTTCGACACAAAGCCATAAAACCTTCGCTACCCCGAAGGAGGCTGCCGACGCGCTCATTCAGGCTGCGGGGAGTTTTGATGTTACTGCTCTGACGCAGATTCTTGGTCCAGGTAGCGAAGACTTGGTCGCCACGGACGACACAGTCCGGGATAAGGAATACGCTACTGCCTTTGCTGCGAAAGCTCAGGAGAAGAATTCGATTGTTGCAGACCCCAAAAATGCGAACCTCGCATTCCTTGTGATCGGAAGTTCGGGCTGGCCGATGCCGATACCCCTCATCAAACGAAACGGAAGGTGGTCCTTCGACACCAAAGCGGGCCGCCAGGAGATTCTGTATCGTCGTATCGGAAGCAATGAACTGGACGCTATTGAAATCTGCCGGGGCTATGTGGATGCCCAGAACGCATATGCGTTGGAAAAACATGACGGCTCTCTGACGAATCAGTATGCACAGCGAGTCATCAGCACTCCTGGAAAGCGCGACGGTCTGGTGTGGAAGAACCCGGATGGGAGCTTGGGGGGACCCATTGCCGAGGGGATCGCTGATGCCTTGGCGCAGGGCTACACGGATAAGGCCAAGCCATATCACGGATATTTCTTCAAGATCCTGAAAGGGCAGGGTTCCGCGCAGCCGCTTGGCGAGATGAATTTTGTTGTGGGAGGCGCAATGATCGGAGGTTTCGCTCTTGTTGCTGCCCCGGCAGAATATCGTGTCACGGGTGTCAAAACTTTCGTTGTCAGTTATGAAGGAATTGTTTATCAGAAGGACTTGGGTCCGGACACGCTCAAGATTTTCACGGACATGGAACTTTATAACCCAGACAAAACTTGGCAGCCAACGGATGCGAATTGGCCACCGGATGCGTTTACTGCGACGACTTCTACAGAGAAAGACTGATCGCCTGGCTTTGGTTGGTCACATCGCTCGCTGCTTCTCGCGGGCTTCAAAAAAGACCGGCTTTCCGCATTGGGTGAATGTAGCCCCATCTGCCGAATTTGGCAGCGGTCCGTTCATGTATGGATACTTCCACCCGGGCGGCCTAGGGATTCTCCTAGGTGCGGCACCCTTCGATTCAATGTTAGGTTTGGCGAGATCAGTTGCGGGTTGAGCTGGCCGAGGTCGAAAGAGCAGGGAACGGCAGCGATTGTTGGATGAGGTCATTTTTCGCCAATACTCGAACATCTATTTGGCGCCACAACCTGTCATTTCTACCAGTAGCTGACAGTGACTGCGAGCGATAGCTTCCGGCCATACGATGTAGTGGCTCTTGCGATAGCCCCCGTCTCTTGAACCGAGGAGCCAATCAGCAAAAGGCCGTGTCTGCATAATCGCTCCACGACGGCGGCCGCAGTCCGGAGGCGAAGCGAATGACCAAGGAATCTAAAGGCCGTTTCCCGCTGTGGCCGAACCGCGGAATATCCTCGGCATCGAGTCTAGCGCTCTCACGTGGCCGAAGAATCTGTAACTACTTGCTTGCCCCTTCACAACTCCTCTGCGCCTCACTCCTGCTTCTCGCCACTCTCGTTGGATGTTCATCCACGGAAGAAAAACCGGCTCCCCCGCCCCCGGGTGTCACCGTCACGCCCGTCATACAAAAGGATGTGGACATCCGGCAGGAGTGGGTAGGAAACATGCTCGGAAACATCGACGCGAATATTCGGCCCAAAGTGGAAGGGTTTTTGCTGAGCCAAGACTACAAGGAGGGGTCCTTTGTCGACAAGGGACAGCCGATGTTTAAGCTCGACCCGCGTCAAGCACAAGCTGCCGTGGAGCAGGCCCAGGGAAGGCTTGAGCGCGCACGGGCTTCTCTTGGGCAGGCACAAATCGACGTAAAAAGGTACACGCCCTTGGTGGCACAAAGAGCCGTCAGCCAAGCCGAACTCGACAAAGCCCTAAGTATGGAACGAGCGGCGAAAGCAGAAGTGGAGGCGGATCAGGCTGTCGTAGACAACGCAAAGTTAAATCTCGGCTGGACAACCGTGAATGCACCAATCTCTGGAATAGCCGGTATTTCCAATGTCGGTATCGGAGACCTCATGACCCCCACAACCATCATGACTACGATGTCGAACGTGAATCCCATCTATGTTGACTTCAGCATCGCCGAACAGGATTACATGCGATTAGTCCGCGATAAAGTCGGGCAAGGGTCAGCGCGATCATTGCAGTTAATTCTAGGAGACGGCACAGAATTTCCTCAGCGTGGCCGCGCCCTCCTTGTGAACCGAGAGGTAGACACACGGACTGGAACTATCCAGGTGAGGGCTGAGTTTCCGAATCCGGGCAACGTGCTGCGCCCGGGACAATATGCTCGGATCCGAGCCGTTACCGAGGTTCGCAAAGGCGCACTCGTTGTCCCCCAGCAGGCCGTTCTTGAATTGCAAGGAATTTACCAAGTCGGAGTGGTCAGCGCCGACAACAAAGTCACCATCCAGACTGTAAAGCTTGGACCGCAGCTTGCCGACGTATGGCTAGTAGAATCTGGCCTGAAGGCAGGCGACAGCGTCATCGTCGATGGTTTGCAGCGTGTCAAGAATGGTATGACCGTCGCACCGACACCCTTCAAAGACACTCAGGCAAGCGCTCCGACTGGTGGGAATTAACTATGTCGAAATTTTTCATCAGTCGGCCCATAGTTGCGATTGTCATTTCTATTATCACGGTAATCGCTGGCCTGGTAGCGATGTCCAAGCTGCCTGTCGCGCAGCTCCCCGATATCGTCCCCCCGCAAATAAACGTATCTGCAACTTATACCGGAGCGGACGCACTGACGATTGAACAGTCCGTTGCTACGCCGCTTGAACAGCAAATGAACGGAGTGGACAACATGCTCTACATGATGTCCACCAACGCGAATGACGGCACCATGACGCTCAAGGTGACGTATGACGTCGGTACGAACGTGGACATCGACCAGGTGAACACGCAGAACCGCGTCTCCCAAGCCAGCCCCAATCTTCCGACCTCGGTCAACCAATATGGCGTGACCGTGAAGAAGCTGATGGGGCTGCCCCTCCTCGTGCTCTCCGTCTATTCGCCCAATGGCGAATACAACGGTCAATTCTTGGGGAACTACGCCACGATCAACATAAACGACGCCCTACTGCGCGTGAAGGGAGTCGGACAAGTCACAAACTTCGGCGCAGCTGATTATGCAATGCGCATCTGGGTAAAACCGGATCAGCTGACAAAACTCGGATTGACCGTCACTGATCTGATGAATGCCGTTTCGCAACAAAGCGCCGTAAATCCTGCAGGCCAGATCGGTGGCGAACCAGCCCCCAAGGGCCAGCAATTTACTTACGCCGTTCGCGCGCCGGGCCGACTTGTCAATCCAGAGGATTTCGGCAAGATCATTGTTCGTCAAAATCCCGACGGCTCGACGGTGAGGCTAAAAGATGTCTCGCGGATTGAATTGGGATCCCTCGTCTATCAGCAGATTGGGCGGTACAACGGAAAACCGGCGGTCATCATTGCCGTCTATCAAGCCCCAGGTTCCAATGCATTGGCGGTAGCGAAACAAGTAAAGGAACAAATGGAGGAACTGAAGTCGCGGTTTCCCAACGACCTGGATTACACCGTCGCCATGGACACCACCCTTCCAATTACAGAAGGGATGAAGGAGATCGTAAAGACCCTGGGAGAGGCGCTTGTCCTGGTTATTATCGTTGTGTTCTTGTTCCTCCAGAATTGGCGTGCAACCCTTATCCCTTTACTTGCGGTTCCAGTCTCACTTATCGGCACCTTTGCGATCTTTCCAATCTTAGGCTTTTCCATCAACACCCTGTCGCTGTTTGGACTCATTCTCGCTATCGGGCTCGTCGTAGACGACGCAATCGTGGTCGTCGAAGCTGTGGAGCATCACATTGAACACGGGCTGTCGCCCAAGGATGCAACGCTAAAGGCGATGGAAGAAGTGTCCGGTCCAGTAGTTGGCATCGCCCTGGTGCTTTCTGCGGTATTTATCCCCATGGCGGCATTGGGCGGCATTAAAGGGCTGCTGAACCAACAATTCGCAATCACCATCGCTATTTCGGTGATTATTTCTGCGTTCAACGCTCTGACGCTCTCGCCTGCACTTTCTGCCATGTTGCTTCGTCCGCGCAAGAAATCGAAAGGCCTACTGGCGAGATTCTTCGCCGCGTTTAATCGCTTTTTCGAAAAGATGACCGGCGGGTACGTAAGCTGGAGCCATGTCCTGATTCGGCGGTGGGTGCTTGCACTTATATTGCTCGTCATCATCTCCGTGATTGCTGGGGGGATGGGCCGGCGTCTTCCCACGAGTTTTATCCCCGAAGAAGACCAGGGTTATGCTTTCCTGCAGATACAACTACCTGACGCGGCCTCTCTGCAGCGCACCGACGCGGTTATGCGCAAGATTGATGAGATGCTCTCGCAAACGCACGGTATTAAAAGTTTCAGCGGCATCACAGGTTTCAGCCTTTTGTCCAATACTTCTGCCAGCTACACCGGATTCTATTTCCTTCAGCTTGAACCCTGGGAGGAGCGCAAAACTGAAGAACTTTCCGCAAATGGGCTTATGCAAAGCCTCAACAAAAAATTGCGGGCGGACATTCCGGAGGCCGTTGCTTTCGCCTTTGGCCCTCCCGCCATTCCCGGCCTCGGTACAGCTGGGGGATTCACGTTTATGTTGCAGGATCGCAGCGGTGGGAGCGTTACACAACTTTCGGACACTCTTGACAAGTTGACGCAAGCAGCGAGGAAGCGTCCTGAAATTGCCTCCCTAGTCAGCACATTTCGACCGACCGTGCCGCAACTCTTCGTGGACATCGACCAGGATCGAGTCCTGAAACAGGGGCTGCAATTCGGGGAAGTCTACCAGACACTGCAAGCCTTTTTGGGCGGCGCTTATGTCAACCAATTCAATCGCTTCGGACGCCAGTGGAAAGTTTATCTGCAGGCAGAGCCCGAGTTCCGCACGAGCGCCGACAAGGTCAACAGCTTCTACGTTCGAACTTCAAAAGGTGACATGACCCCGTTGGCTTCACTAGTCACAATCAAGAGGGTATCGGGGCCGGAGTACACCAACCGCTTCAACCTCTTCCGAAGTATCCAAATTAACGGTTCACCAGCCCCTGGATATAGTTCCGGGCAAGCCATGGCCGCCATGGAGCAAGTTTCCAACGAAGTTTTGCCTGCCGGCTACGGATACGCCTGGAGTGACATGTCCTTTCAGGAGAAAAAGGCCGAAGGCGGGCAAGCGATGGTCTTTGGAATGTCCATTATGTTTGTGTTTCTGATTCTGGCAGCGATGTATGAGAGTTGGTCTCTGCCATTTAGCGTACTTCTATCAGTTCCAGTGGCGGTTCTCGGGGCTTACGGGGGACTCCTCCTGCGTAAATTCGATAACAATGTCTTTGCGCAAATCGGCCTTGTCATGTTGATTGGGCTTACCGCCAAAAACGCCATCCTGATTGTCGAGTTCGCAATCCTGGAACACGCAAAAGGAAAAGAACTGGTGGACGCAGCCCTCGAAGGCGCCCGTCTGCGGTTACGGCCCATCTTGATGACTTCGTTCGCATTCATTCTGGGATGTGTTCCTCTCTGGACAGCCAAGGGCGCGGGGGCGATTGGTCGGAAGGTACTGGGAAGTTCTGTAATCACGGGCATGGGTGCGGCAACCGTACTGGGAGTCTTCTTCGTGCCTGTCTTGTTTGTGGTGGTCGAGCGCATCGCCAAAAAGAAGCCTCAAGTGGCAGTGACCCAACCCGTCGCGCTCGAAGGGGGGCACGACTGATGCGAAAGGCCGGCACAGTCGCTCTTCTGTCACTTTTTTTGACGGGCTGCAACCTGGGCCCAAAATACAATCGTCCGGCGGTCCAGCCTCCAACCAACTTTTATGCAGAGCGGCAAATCAGCGCGAGTTCCGAAGCAGATCTGGCGTGGTGGGACTTGTTCAAGGATCCAGTCCTCCAAGGCCTCATTCGGGAAGGGCTGAAGAACAACTATGATTTGCAATTAGCCGTGGCTCGCGTGGAGCAGGAACGTGCCCTCGCGGGTGTCACGCGTTCTCAATATTATCCCCAAGTAGGATACGGCTCCAGCATTGGCGGACAGCAGGCTGCCCTCGTACCGAACCACACCTATTACGCTTATAACTTCAGCACCATCTGGGAAATTGATCTGTTTGGGCGAATCCGCAAACTGAATGAACAACAGCGAGCTGTATACTTTGCCAGCGAGGATGCCAGACGCGACGTTCGCCTTTTGGTACTTGCAGAAATTGCCCAGGGATATTTTCAGTTACGGGCACTCGATGCCGATCTGGAAGTTGCAGTCCGCACGGTCAAGAGTTTCCAGGATACTCTGGACCTTTTTCAGAACAAGTTTGCAGGTGGTGCCGCTTCCGGACTTGAGGTTTCTCGGGCACAGGCAGCTCTGTCGAACGTCGCCGCCGTAATCCCAGACCTGCGGCGGCAGATGGTTGCCCAGGAAGTAGCGTTGAATTTGCTCCTGGGGCGCAGCCCCGGCCCGATCAACCGTGGCAGCACTTTGACGGAGCAGTTTGACCCACCCGAAGTGCCTACCGGCTTGCCTGCACAGTTGTTGGAGCGCAGGCCTGATCTCCACGAGGCTGAGGAAACTTTGATTGCTGCAAACGCCAACGTCGGCGTCGCAAAAGCCAATTTTTTCCCGACCATCTCGCTAACGGGCGCGTTTGGCGGAGTAAGTCCTCAACTTTCGGAACTCACTGGCACAGGCAAAGCGTGGAGCCTCGCCGGCAATTTGGCCGGTCCACTTTTTACGGCGGGCCGGCTGAAAAACGAATATCGAGCAGCTCTGGCGCAACGCGACCAGGCAAAGATTTCTTTTGAGTACGCGGTTACGCAGGCATTTGGTGAAGTTTCAACGTCGCTTTCAGCCCATCAAGAGCTTGCCAAGTCGTACCAAGAGCAGCTGAACTCCGTGGAAGCCTACCGGGAGTCAGTCCGGCTGTCGACTATTCGGTATGACAGTGGGCTCGCAAGCTATCTCGAGATCATCGATGCTGAGATCGAAATGTATCCTGCTGAACGGTCCGCAATAGTCTATGACCTCGGCCGTAAAGTGGCTCTCGTCAATCTGTATCGAGCGCTGGGCGGCGGCTGGAATCTTAATGATTCGCAGTGGATTAGCAGTACCGGCACATCTTCGCCTGCGCAGCCATCGACTCCATAAAAATCCACACAGTTCTTATTGAGACGAAGTAACTAGTCGCGATGGAGGAGTCACTCCCAATGGGCAAAGAAAATGCTTCGCACGAAGATAAATCCCTGAAACGCAAAGAATACGAGAAAGAACTGCGGCGGCTCCAGGCGGAGCTCAGCAAGTTGCAGGACTGGGTGAAATACAAAGGACTCCGCGTCATCGTTGTCTTTGAAGGGCGCGACGCCGCCGGAAAGGGCGGCACAATTCGCGCAATCACAGAGCGGGTCAGTCCACGCGTATTCCGCCTGATCGCGTTACCAGCCCCGTCGGATCGCGAAAAAAGTCAAATGTACATGCAGCGCTACATGCAGTATTTCCCCGCAGCGGGCGAGATGGTGATCTTCGACCGCAGCTGGTACAACCGGGCTGGGGTCGAACATGTCATGGGATTCTGCACGGATGAGCAACACCGCCAGTTCTTAAAACTCTGCCCTACGGTTGAGAAATACATGGTGGACGCCGGGATTATTCTCATCAAGTACTGGCTCGAAGTGGGAAAGAAGGAACAGCAGCGTCGTTTCGAGGCCCGCATTGAGGATCCTCTGCGCCAATGGAAACTTAGTCCGATGGATGTGGAATCGTTCGGCCGCTGGTATGAATACTCGCGGGCCCGCGACAAGATGCTTGAAGCTACAGACTCCAAACATGCTCCATGGTACCTGGTTCGATCAGATGATAAGCGCAAGGCCCGCCTGAATTGCATCTCTCACTTGCTGAGTATGATTCCGTATAAAAAGGTACCCCGGGAGAAAATCAAATTGCCGAAGCGTTCCGAAAAGCATGGTTACGACGATCAAAAATCCGTTAAGGGCTACAAGTTCGTTCCGGAAAAATATTAAGGGAATTGCAGTCGCCCGAGAGCAATTCTAGCCGTTCTTTTTACCCTGCCGAGAGATTCCGAGTCCCTGGCGGTCTTCTGCCGAGGCATCCTGTTTGTCTTGCGCATCTCCAAAAGATCGCTCTATGGTGGACTGGAGCCGCCTCTGCCATTGCCGAAGAGCGTCATGACGCTCTTCGGGCAGGACTGAGACCATCTCACTCATCAGCGCCTTCATGCGGCGCATAACCTGCACACTACTGGCGCCGTAGAAACGAATTTCATCGAAGGCCACGCGCAGGAAATCCTCCCAGCTCGGAAAGGCAATCAGAACTCGGAGCTTGCCATTCGAGTCGCAAAACGCCCCGATTTCCAAACGGCGCCGGCCGAGACGCAGCAATAGGTCTTCAATCTGGTCCAGTGCCTGCACAGCAGTGGTCGGGTCGTTGATTGCCGGAGACAGGGCTTTGATGGCGATATCCACCAGCAAACGTAGAGCATATTTGGGATCTTGCTCGAACGTGCGGTCATCACCCAGTTCTATCGCCTTTCTTAGTGGCGGTTCTGGAAGTGGGCCCGTTCCTCCATGAACCCGAAGGATTGGTGTCAAATCCAGGACGGAATCGCCAACGGCTGCTGTTAACTCAATTGTGCACCCCACCGCGCTTGCGATCTGTACTAGCGCCGGCACGTTCACCGCTTGGACGATTTGCGGGCGGCCGTGATGGACGAGCGTCTGGGTGCTAGGAGTCTGAGAAATTTCATCGGAGATTGGGGACGAAGGAGTGTCTAGGGGTGGATAGAGATTCTCAATAATTTTGCGCCCCTGATCGCCAGTGAAGACCAACATTTTTGTTACCTGAAGCATACTCACGCGTTGGATCAGACTTATAAACATGATCACGCTAGCGAGTAGAAGAGTCGTCGCCGCGCCAATATCTAGAAGTGAAACGCGGCCGGAACCACTCCTGTCGACCCAAGCTAATGCCACCAAGGCATAAAGGAATGTGGCCGTAAACACCCCAATCGCGTGAGACACCACGGGGTCCCGTGCGATCCATAGAACGAGTCGGGGTGAATATGCCGTAGCGCTGAACTGCACCATGACGAAAGTAAGCGAGAATACAATTCCCGTGAGGGCGATCATCCCGGAAGCAATGGAAGAGTACATGCCAATCGCGGCATTCGCGCTTATTGTGGAAACGAAGCCTGGCAGAAACACATGCGCCAAACGCGCGCTTGTGATGCCAAGCGTGATTGCCGCCGTCGCATAGACCAAAGGTACAAACCACGCTTGGGCGCGCTTATTGCGCAGCAGTTGCATCGTCGTCTCGCTATCCTAATGCCCGGCGTGCAGAGCCGGAACACCACGAACAATTCGGCTTTAGACTTATTGCAAAGCCGCAACTCGGAGTTCAAGGTCGGCTCACTTGCTGGCGCATAGCATTTATGTCATGCCGTCGATAAAGCGGTAGCTCCTAAGTCTTAGAAGGGGCCTCGTTCGGATTTGAAAAAACAATAAAGCCTTCAAATGCGCCGCCCCCGGTTGTAAAAGGCGCAAATCGGAAAAACCTCCCCCGTGATTCCACTTCGAAGTGAGAGATCATCCGGGAGGTTTCTACAATGATCTTATACTCAATGTGGAGCGTGATTTTCTCGATGTCTCGCTTATTCACAATCATGTCGCCTGGCGGGAACAATATCTCACTGTCCATCGCAAATTCATAGGTGCCCGCAGGCACGATGGTCGAATGAAATTTCGCCACGTCCTCGTCGCACATCTGCTTGGACCAGGTCTCCACCTGCTGCAACAGATCGATTTCATTTCCCAGAAATCTTGCGTGGGCTTCCTCAAACTTCATTTTCTCAGACTTTAGGCCCTTGCTACCCCGCACCGAGATCGTGACGCTGAGTTTTGTGAGCTGCGGAAAACGGCCGAACAACTGGGCCGGGGCTGGGTCTGTCGATGGATCATGCTCGGTAGCCAACAGCAAAACAATCCGTGGGTCTTTCTTGGCCTGGGCCTCGGCGTCAGACGTAAATGCCTTGGCCACAAAAAAGCCGCGAGCGGCCTTCGAAGCATCAATCTTCTCGGCAAACACGATGATTTCATTCTTGTTGACAGCTTCTTGCCAGTTCTTGCATTCAAAGATGTAGATCGATTCATACCCCGAAGCTGAGTTGATGGTCACGTAGACATCTATCTCGTGGCGGACCCCATCAACTCCGATGATTTTCTTCTTCTCGATGATCGGCTTTGCAACCGCGGCGGGAGACGTCTGTAAAATAAGTTCCTCGATCGACGCGACGGCTGCCTCAAGCGCGTCCCCTTTTTCCTTTGCTGTGGCCATGGTATTTACATCATAAGTTACTATGCCCTTTAAATCGCGAACCGATTTTGATGCAGAATCGTCTTCATCGTGTGCGGCGCAGAAGACAGGCCGCAGACTCGACTTGCCTTAGGTGCCCCTTAAATAATTGACAGGGGATGGACGAGAGAGTTAGACAGGCTTATCATTGGCCCAACATGAAGTGTTCTCACTGTCTTGTAGAGTTCCATGACCAGCAGACTTGGTGGTCCATGTACCTGGGGCAGGATGCCGAGGCAATGTGGCTCTTGTCACGGCGAACGTGTCCTTCCTGTGGTCGTTTCATTTTGTACCTGGAGAATGGTTCGGGGTTTATCCCCGGAACTGTGCCGGGCACTCAGAACGTACGGTTCGCGATTGTTAATAAAACAACGATGGTTCGGCCGAAAGGCGTTTCGCGAGCACCTGTTCCTCCAGAGGTGCCTCCGGCGATCGTTGAAGACTACAAAGAAGCGTGTCTGGTTCTAGCCGACAGTCCGAAGGCATCGGCTGCTCTTAGTCGCAGGTGCCTGCAGCTCCTTCTACGAAGTGCTGCCGGCGTAAAAAATGGAGATTTAAGCAATGAGATTCAGCAGGTCCTCGACAGCAATGCGCTGCCCGCTGCGCTCGCGAATAGTATTGACGCGATCCGCGTTGTAGGAAACTTCGCCGCGCACCCGATTAAGAGTAGTTCCACAGGCGAAGTGGTTCCGGTTGAGCTTCACGAGGCCGAGTGGAATCTTGACGTTCTCGAATCACTTTTCGAATTCTATTTTGTCCTTCCCGCTCGCATCCAGGCCAAGAGAGATGCGCTTAACAAGAAGGCCGGGGATGCGGGTAAGCTGCTTTTAAAGTAGTAATAATTATTCTTCGTAACTGATACGTTCTGTTAGCATCCCCATATGATAGACCCAACTCCTACTGCCAATACGGTGTTTGAGTGGTTCAACAAGTATCAGGCTGTCGCAATTTGGCTGGAAGGAATTGCATTAATATTGATTTTCATTTGGGACCGAATCGATGCGCGGGACGCGCAAGAAGAGTCAAATAAACATCTCTTGGTTTTTCAAGAGCAGGCCGAGGCATCTCAAAAGCCAGTTGTAGTTCTAATGTGCGTCGCGCGATCGGATGAGTCTGGCCAGGTGATGGAGCGGCTTGCGCAAAAACATGTTCCACAGGCGGGGCGGCTTGCGACCGTCCCCACAACCGGAAATTTCATCATCAAAAATATCGGCACCGGACCGGCTCTCAACTTAAGCTTCGACTTCGCGCCGATCGAGCTGAAGCCCGACACAGATGACAGCGACCCACGCCGGTACGCACGAAGGTTTCCCTATCTCGTGCCAAGGGATGAGTTCGTAGCACCAATTTCCCCTGCAAATGTAATGGTGTTCGACTACAAATTTACGGCCTATTACGAGAGCTTGAGCGGCAAGAAATACCTCACCGAGATGGTGCTCCATGGACGGTCTGAGGTTACGGTCGTCCTACGGGATGATTGGATTTTCAAGACTCTTTGAGCAAAATATTGGTGGACGAGAGGGGATTCGAACCCCCGGCCTCCTCGTTGCGAACGAGGCGCTCTCCCAGCTGAGCTACTCGCCCACGAGCAGCAACAAAATCTTAGCAGACGCTCCGACCCTTGCCAACTGAACCTGCCTGCATGATTTACAACGAGATGAAATGAACGGCCGGCGCTGGAATTGGAAAGGTCAAAACCCGAACTGCCGTGCTTCAGCCAACCCTTTATTTTGACAATTTTGCCAAAGGCGAGCACAGCGTGCTGGGCCCCTAGAAACACAAATATATGCCGCAGTCTTATGGATGATCGAGATTGCCGCCTGTGCGTTGCGCCACGATCTTACGCGCATTTTGATACAGTGCGCGAGCCTGCGGGATGGCTTCCACGGCCTTCTGCACCTGAGGATCTGCTTCCAACTGAACTTTGAACCCTTCTTGCATGCCGAAATTCGAGACCAGCACTTCCTGCCTAATCTTGCGCTTTACCCAATCCAAGTTCTCCGACATATCCGGCTCGGTGTAATGCACGTTGTGCTTGGCCAGATATTCGTGGAAGCTCTTCATCACGTCATCGTTCACTTCAAATTCCTTCGTGACTGTCGGCTTGTTCCCCATGTAATAGCGCGTGAAGCCTCCCACGCCGCCTTCGTACGGATAGAAAACATCGGCCCGGAAGAGATTCTCTTGGAAGTGATTTAGCTTCGGCTGAGCGACAACGATATCCGGCGTAATCCCACCGCCTCCAGTAACCTGTCGCCCGCTGTCCGTCAGCTTAACCTCCGTCGGATGCTCTGGCACTTTGCGCTCGTAGTGATATTCGTACAGCGAGATCGATTTGTAGTCGCGCTGAATCAGCCGCCCGCTCGGCGTGTAGTAACGCGCCGTGGTCAATGCCAAGCCGGTGTTTTCGCTGAGCGGCTGAACCGTCTGCACCAGGCCCTTGCCAAACGTTGTTTCGCCAACAATTAATCCGCGATCATGATCCTGCACTGCGCCCGAAACAATCTCCGTTGCCGACGCAGAATTTCCATTCACCAGAATCACCAGCGGCACCGTAACTCCCTGGTTGCCGCGCAGAGCAAAATATCTCCGCTCCGGCGATGTGCGCCCATGGTGCGAAACGATCAATTGATTCTTATCCAGGAACATATCTCCCACGGCGACCGCTTCGTTTAACAACCCGCCGGGATTACCGCGCATATCCAAAATCAAGCCATCCAGGCTCGAAGCATTCAGCTGCCTCAAAGACTCGGCAATTTCACGGTCCGTCGTTTCATTAAATCCGGAAAGTCTAATGTAGCCAACCCCAGGCTTGAGCATGAACGCAATGTCCACCGAGTGCCGCGGAATTTCGTCACGTGTCACGGTAAACACAAGCTGCTGGTCATAACCTTCGCGCGCCACCGTAATCTTTACAACTGTGCCCTTGGGACCCTTCAGCATGTCCGCAACGTCCGTCGTTGTCAGCCCTTCGGTCGACTTGTCATCCACTTTCATGATCACGTCGCCAGGCCGAATACCGGCAGTAAACGCGGGCGCCCCAACATAAGGCTGCATCACTACAGTCCGGGTATCCTTGGGCGCAACCACCATGCCTACGCCATAATATTTTCCGCGCTGATCTTCGCGTAGCAGCGCAAATTGCCGCGCATCAAAGAAATTGGAGTGGGGATCCAGCACGCGCAGCATGCCGGGGATAGCGCCTTGGTAGACGGCCTTGTCTACGTCGACCGGGTCGGCATAGTTCGCCTGGACCACGTCCAGCACATTCGTGAACTGCCGTATCGCCGCATGCTCATCCTCGGCCGCCGATGAAGTCGTCGCTCGGACGTTGGGGCCGTAAATTCCCCCAAGGACTGCGGATATGACGATGACTGCAACGACTAGTACCAACCCACGGCGTTCAGATTTCATCCTGGCCTCGCGTGACCACGCAACCTAAATTATAGCATACCCCAAAGTGTGGTTTGACACCGTGGGACGCCCTTTCTATGATGCCAATAGCCCGTCTTTTGGCTGCAACCTAACCTATGCTCAGTATGACCCACATGGCCGTTCTGTTTGTCGTCGTCCTGGTCATTTTTGGGCCGCATAAGCTGCCTGAACTGGCCCGTGGCCTTGGCAAATTGATGGCCGAGTTCCGCAAAGCCTCCACCGACTTCAAGAGCGCCTTTGAACAGGAAATGCGCGACATCGAGCGCCAGGCCCTGCAAGCCGAGCGTAAGAAAGCCGCAGAAGCCGTCGCCTCCGCGTCCGTCGCAGCGGACCAGCCTGCTACCTTGGCCACGCAGGCCGATACGCAAACCGCCACTCCAAGCTTAGACGCGGATTCTCGCGCGACGGAAGCGCTGGTCGTCACTCCAGTTGCAGAATCTGTGCCGCGTTTCGATGGCGACGCAGCTCATCAAGAACAGGTACAACAAGATTCGGGTCAACCAGACTCAGGTCAACCAGACTCGGGCCAACCAATGGAAGCGACATCAGGAGTAGAAGAAACACCCGCCGTATCAGCCGCTCAGCCTGCGCATAACCCTCACGATTCCTCTCATGACCAACAGCAGCCAGTCTGATTCCTCCATAATTGCAACAACCGAAGAGCCCGGCGCTCAGATGACGTTTTTTGAGCATCTCGTCGAGCTGCGCAAACGCATCATCAATTCGCTCGCTTCCATTGTGATCGGCGCAGCCATCGGCTGGGTCATCGCCCCGCATTTTGTAAATTTCATGGTTAAGCCCATGGTCGCGGCCTTGAAGCATGCCGGCCTCAACCCGCAGCTGGTCTACTCTCACCCCGCCGGCTATTTGAACGTCCTCATCACCTGCAGCATTTACATCGGGATTGTTATCGCATCACCCTGGGTCTTGTTTCAAATTTGGCAGTTCGTCGCTCCCGCGCTCTATAAGCACGAACGCAGTGCCATCACCGGTTTTCTCTTTTCGACTGTTTTCCTTTTCCTGGCAGGCATTTCGTTTGGCTACTTCGTTTCGCTGCCCTACGTTTTGCGTTTCTTGATCAGTTTTCAAGGCCCGGTCGTCCCACTCATCAATATTGACGAGTATTTCGATCTAATTCTTTTGGTGCTCCTCGGCCTCGGGCTGGTTTTTGAACTCCCAATCCTCATTTTCTTTCTGACACTCTTCGGCATCGTCACGCCACAGTTTCTGATCAAGAATTTTCGTTACGCGCTGCTGGTGATCACCGTTCTTGCAGCCATCCTGACGCCTTCGCCTGACGCCCTCAGCATGGTGCTCTTTATGTTGGTGTTGGTCGCTCTGTACTTTGTCGGTGTGGGTGTTTCCTGGGCGGTGGTGCGAAAAAAGAAAAAGCGTGAAGCAGCGGAGGCCCATTAGATGAAACTAGCCCTCAGAAATATCGTTTGCGGCGTCGTTTGCGCGTCCGCA
>Ga0210388_10001250_pt1 | contig 20040 bp, 16 predicted proteins | sample IncBWC19OmetaG_FD_155485 | JGI IMG/M metagenome (GOLD analysis project Ga0210388, IMG submission 155485) | Forest soil microbial communities from Barre Woods Harvard Forest LTER site, Petersham, Massachusetts, United States - Inc-BW-C-19-O ... | reverse complement strand
CGGTGTCGTCCGCATATCCATGGCTACTCACGAAGTCGACAGGAGAATTTGCCGCGTCCGTATGCTTCAGAAAATCCCCCACTCACTGTGCAGCGGCAGTCGCTGGCCCGCCAACACGTATGCGGGGACTGACGGACTTCAATGCGCGAGCCGTGTGGTCATAGAGGTCAAAGTAGCTTTGCTGTCGAGGAATGCCGTTCCAGAAATCAATGTTGGGCTCATTCCAAACTTCAAAGTACCACTGCGAAACCTCATCGATTCCGTATCGCTCGACCAGATTTTTCGCGAACGCGGTGATTAAAGCATCCCACCTCTCCATGGACTTTGGCGGCGAGACGTTCTGTTTGTACCAGAACGGATGCAGTGCATCAGGATTGAATGCCAGCTTCTTCGGCATGAAGCTGATCTCGACAAATGGCTTCACACCGTTCTTGAGGAGCCCGTCATAAACCTGGTCGACATAAGCGAAGTTGTAAACGGGATTGCCGTGTTCGTCTTCATTGTAGACACCAAGTTCGTCATGAAGAATCGCATGGAAGCGAACGTAGCGGAAGTCCGTCACCTCCTTCACCGCACGCAGATCGTCGCGATAGCTCTCACGCAAGGTCAGGATCGCACGCCCCGAGCCGAACATCTGATCCCAAAAGTGAGGAAATGGCGTCGCCTGAGCCTGAGCGTTTACCGAAATTTGTTCGGTAGTCTCGGAAGCGCTCTGGATTTGGGCCAACAGCATAGATTCGGGAAGAATCAGGAGGCACAGAGCCGCCGCAACGAACATTGAATGAACTCGAATCATAGGACCCCTTCGCGACCTGAAGAAGCGTGTTGGAGCGGTAAAAGCAAAATCCTCACGCAATCGATCACCCATCGGCTTAGATGTCTATCACTCGGGGAATATGGCCGTCAAAGACACAGAGCCATGTACGCACCGGAATCACTCGTCGCCTCGGCAAAGGGACGCGTCCACGAGAACGACGTTCGGGCTTCCGGAGAGAGGCGGTTCCTGAACCTACGGCGCATACAATGGAGTTCCCAACTGTTTAAGGGATCTCGAAGGTGCCGAATGTAGCCTGTCTATATCACCATTCATTTGTTGCCAGCCCAGGTTCGGTGTATGGCCTGGTCCAAAGCGCTGCCTGCAGTTGGAGAGACTTGCACCACGCCCGATGCATCTTGTCCACGTCCTCCGAGGAGTGCCCCTGCGCTGCCAGATAAGGTCGGATGGTCTCGTTGATCACCGCAATAAACGCGATAATATCGCGCAACGGTACGTAAGGTGTCGACCGCACGTCATCGACCGTGTTCTTCTTCAGGCTTGTATGCCGCAAAGCAATTTCGTCTTGATAATTGATCCAGTCCTGATCGTACGGCCGCAGACACGTGTCCAGAATCCATTGCTCAAAACGAAGGTTGCTCTTCTGCAGATATTCAGGAATCGCGTTTCCTTCAGGTGTGCGCGAATGTCTGGCGAGATTTGGGATGCCAGCGATGATACCGCTGCGCCAATGTTCCACGATGGGTCTGGTCTGATCTGCGAGTACCTCGCCGGCTAGCTGCAGGTAGCGCTGATCGTCCTCGGTGAATCCCACGCTGACCTTCAAGTCCTCCAACTCCTGCATGGAAACAGGTGACATGGCAACTGCGACAGTTCCGTATGTATATCCGTGGATATGTTCGGCAACCCGTCTCATGGATGGTTCTCCTGCGTCGCTGACTATCGCTTTGGCGTCATTGCAAGTTTACTAATCCAGCGCATGCTATGACATTGATGCAGCAATTTAGGACGTGGGCACCAGGAAATTTTGTACACCGTGTGACGATGCTCGACATCGCCATCTCAGAAACTCGTCAGTGCAGAATTCGACGCCGCTAGGCCTTTCGAGACACTGCACGAAACTCGTGAGAATGCCGTATTGGGACGAGTTCTCGAAGCATTGACGCATGGAACAAAACAATAAGAGCAGCCCTTAACTCAAGACTGAACTGGAGGCCCATAAGAACGGTCCCACTTCTCCGAGGCTTCCAAGTCCTATTTACCCTATTTCCGCTCTATGGCTTTGACGATCCGTAATTGGGGATTTTCGGCGTGAATCTACGGACAAGAAATTCCTGAAAGACGTTCTGCACTGCACCGGCGGCAGTGTTGATGAGGGCATTCTCGAAGGTGAGCGTCGTTCCATCGCGGTTGTTCGCCGGGTAGTAGAGGTTCGAGATTCCACCCGCTGCCAGGCTACCGAGAATACCGGAATAGTTCACCTGCCAATGTCCATTGTCGCCCTTGCAGATGATCGCATTTGCGATGGCATAGAGAAATCGTGATCGAGGTGTCCCAATTCCTTTGTAAAAGTAGCGCGGATCTTGCTTGAGGAGAGATGGCAGCATGGCACCGCCAATCATTGTACCTATGAACGTATCGGAATAATTCGCTGCAAATCGCTTGGCGTACCCTTGCGCACCTTCTCCGTAACCGCTGAATGTGTTGTTTGCCTGTTCAACTCCGGCGATGCCCCCCGTCACGAGAAATGTGACCGGGTCTACAGATGATTTCCAAGCGAGAGCGAATTTTTGCTTGCTGGTAAGAGGAGGCGCGTTGGGGACGTATGTGACGTAGAAGTTTGGGATGAATCCGAACACGCGCTGCTTCTCTTCTTGTCTGAGCTGTTCGAGGGCTACCTCCTGTTGTGTTGCCGTGACTCGCACCTCGCTTACGGCGGTAGTGACATGCAACACGATTGCGGGTAGGTCCTGGCTCTCGCCGGAGTGCAGCAAGCCGGATATAACCTGGGTCGCAAATCCTTGCGAGGAGATGGTGAGTGTGAAAGCTCCGGGAGGGGCGTCGGAGAAACTAAAGCGTCCGTTGCTATCGGATTCCACCGTTCTCGAGGACACGGGTGTCGAAGGAGGTTGTGCGAATACGACGCGGACACCCTCGTAGGCGGCGCCGTCTCGGTTCACCACGACGCCACGGATGCTGCCTGGCGAAGACTGACCGGGGGATTGTTGGGGGGCGGTTGCCAGTGACTCCGGTGCATCTGGTAAAGCGGCATCAGCCACCGGGGGCGAAGAGGGCAACGGTATTCGTTGACACCACACATCGGCTGCAAGACCGATCAGCATCAGAAAGAGAATCGTTTGCCAGGATTTGAAGACTCGTCGGCGCAGGCCGTGTGATTCGCTGAGCAAATTGGCTTGATATCCGATCAAATCCGCCCTCGGTTCTGAAGCCCTGAGCATATTTCATGCAATGGGGTCTGGCGCAAAGAAAGAGCCGCTGGAGGGTTAGACGGATACTTTTTCGAAAAAAGCGAAGAGATGAGCTTCTAAACCATCGTGAAAAGACCGAGCAATCGCCGGAGTGCTGATGAATCCCGGACGATTTATGCCGCGGGCAGCGGTGACGTGACCGGCAATTGATGGGCATCGGAATATCCTCGCGACGTCCGAGGAGAGCGCTGCAGAGTCAATATGCTCTCTGAATTCGATGCCTTGTCCGTGTCGCAAACCTGGCTAGTGATAATCCGCGGCGAAAGCATCGGCCTCATGGTTCATTTCTTCCGATGTAACAGCGCGAGGGTACAAGAGCACCCGGTACCGAAACGTCGTGGTTTGACCTTTGTCGATGGCGTGGTTGAAAGCAGGCTGGCTCGGATCGAAGATTTTCCGGCCCAAGGGATTTGCAGCGAACAAACCGTACCCGCGCGCGTGCCAGTATGTAGGATAACCGGGATTGTTCGGATGGTCCAAAACGGCAATGGCCACAACCTTATTCTCTGTGGAACCGGTCAGGGCGCACCAGCGTCCACGAGTGCCCCACGCCTGATCGCCCCGCTTTCCTTCGCTGGTCAGATAGATTCCACTGGCGCCCGGAGAACCAGCATCTGCCACTTTGGTGGCCGTGCCATTGGCGTCTGTAAAGATCCCGCCCTTCTCAGTAGGAGACTCGAGCCAACTCGCAACGCGAATGCCGAGCAGCCCCTCTTTGTCGTCGTTGAAGACAACGTGATCGAGCGCCTTCAGAGTCGTGATCTCATCGATAACGCGTGCATCTCCTCGAGTAGTGAAGACATAGCGCGTGGTGTCGTCCAGAATCTTGTCACCGGTGCCGGTGACCCACACCGACTCGACACTAAGCTCTCCCTGACCACGGCCACTCTTGGCTGAAAGAATTTTTTCCTGATAGATCGACCCCATTTTGCTACGGTTCTCCGGCTTGATTGCGTCGGAGTTGTTCCAGAAATCAAAGCCGTTGACATTGCCATAGTTAAACCACATGCCGGCATGGTGAGGATGATCGATGCGCTCTCCCGCATGAGGAGTGAGCGGATAGCCGCGCGTCACCACGGTCCCGCCGGGAGCGATGAGCGGAAAAAGAACGGGCTTCTTGAGCGAAGTGGGCCACAGGTAAGAGGTAAACGGCTGGCCGTCGATGGTGATGTCGACGCGCTGTTGAGCCTCGTCCGGCGTCACCCGCACGCCCTTTTCCGACTGCCCGGCAAGTACGTTTCCCCCAAACCCGACAAAGACCAGTAGCGAACAGAGCACAAACCCGGAGCCCCTAGCCGGCATAGGGCTTGCCTCCGACCATCACTCGCTCCGCTTTGTCGTCAAAGGTGACCTTTTCTCCGGTTTGGATGGCAGCAACGTTCATGCAAAGTGCTACAGAATGACTGTAGCCCGCGTCGATGCTCGCGTTCGGCGTCTTCCGTGAACGCACACACTCCATCCAGTTACGCATATTCGCGGAGGTCATCGGATCGGTCCCCGTATCAGCGGCCGTCGACACCGGACCTGCATTCTCACCAAGCGAGAAGCCGTCCAGCAGGTCTTCCTTCATCCCCATCTCTGCGGCTGCTTTCGCGTGGAGACCGCCCTCGGGAGTCACACGCTGCTTGTCCATGTCGAGCATACCGCCGACGGAGTAATAGATCTCTTTGACGCCGCCGGCCGAGTTTGTCTGGCGGGACGAATACAGGACCTGGAAACCCTTGGATGGATCGTCCATCGGGCCGTAATCAAAAACCGCCGTCATGGTGTCCCAGTTCTTGCGACCATCCCTCCACGCATAAATACCGCCGTTGGCCACAACGCTACGCGGATAGGGATATCCGCTAAACCAGTGCACGGTGTCGATCTGGTGCACCAGCCATTGATCGGGGATGCCGGAAGAGTATGGCCAGAAGAGCCGGAACTCGAGATACTTTCGCGCGTCAAACGGCTCGTAGGGCCGGTTCATGAGGTACCGCTTCCAATCTGTGTCCTCCTCTTTCAAGAGCGGCACAACATCCGGCCGCCGCCAACGGCCCGGCTGGTTTACGTTCCACGTCATCTCGACCATCACGATGTCCCCGAATTTACCCGACTTGATATATTCGGCCGCCTTCTGATAGCTCGGCGTGCTGCGTCGCTGCGTGCCCACCTGCACGACTTTGCCCGTTTCTTTTACGGCATTGCGGAACGCTCGCGCATCCGCCATCGTGTGCGCGGTTGGCTTTTCGACGTAGGCATCACGTCCGGCCTTGACAGCTTCTACGCCGTGCAACGCGTGCTGAAAATCGGCGGTCGCCACCAGAACTGCGTCGACATCCTTGCGCGCATACAGTTCGTCGTTGTTGCGTACCTGGGCGACCGCATCTCCGCCGCATACTCTTTGAATATAGGCCGAGCCCTCCTCGCGCCGCCGGCTCCAGATATCGGAAACCGCGACGAATTCGAAGTTCATATCCTGCGCATTCTGATGGAACGCCGGAATTAAAGCCCCTTTCATCCGATCCCCGCATCCCACGACTCCCACGCCGATCCGGTCGTTCGCGCCCACAACTCTCGCGTAGCTCTTGGCATTCCATGAGACCGCCGCTCCTGCTAATGCTGCACCGCCCATCTTCATGAAATTTCTGCGGTTCGTATCTTCTTCTGCCATAGCTCTCCCCATACTCTCGTACCAGTTAGTTTGAAATGTGAAAAACGGGAACTTGAAATCCTGCTCACGGAAATTAGAAAGTTAGTTTGACGGCGCCCTGGAAAACTCGAACTCCCTAGTTGCTGAGCGTAGAGGTCATCTGCCCAAGGTCGATGACGCCAGCGACGAGCTTGATCGCCGGATGATTCAATACATGAAGCGCCTCGAGCCGCAGATCCAAAGCCAATCGTTCATGAAGCGGAGAGGCTGGGCTGACCTCGCTGTCAAATTGGAAATAGTCTGATCTAAGGAAATACACAACGAGGTCTGACCACTCCCCGTGGCGTCAACAGTGTCGTGAAGAGAGCTTAGAACTGTCAAGAGCAAACCCGTATCTGCCCATGGTGATCTCGCAATTCGACCACCAAACGGAGCTCCGAACTGAATTTCCGGTCGATATCGAACTTCCGGGCCTGGGCGGCAGCTCGCGGCGGTGCGTCCCAGCGTCTATTTGAGTCTGCCCCTTCGCCTGTTTGAAGGTTGGATCGGCCACTTCTGGCCGATTTTCTCGTGGATCAAGTGGTATCTGGAGAGCGCATTATGCCCCGTTTTCACCCTCGAGGCTTTGTCTAGGTCAATTTGCCGCACAGGCTCGGGCGCGGTCGAGGAGCAGCGCTCGCTCTCTTGCGTTGCGCGTTAGCGATGCGGCTCGCTCGAACTCTGCACGGGCTTCTTCGATGCGGCACAATTTCTTGAGGAGATCGCCGCGCACGCTCGGCAGCAGGTGGTAGTTCTCGAGCGAGCGATCCATTGTCAGCGCATCCACGAGCTCAAGTCCGGCGGCTGGACCGAATGCCATTCCCACCGCGACCGCGCGATTCAACTCCACGACAGGAGACGGCGTGAGCTCAGCGAGCGCTGCGTAAATCGTCACAATGCGTCGCCAGTCGGTTTCCTCGGGAGAGTGCGCACGCGCATGACAAGCTGCGATCTGCGCCTGCAATATGTATGAGCCCGGCACCCTTCCCAGCCTTTCGGCACGAACGAGCGCCGTGAGGCCACGACGGACGAGAAGCTGGTCCCAAAGCGCGCGGTCTTGATCGAAGAGCAGGATGGGATCTCCCGAGGGGCTCACACGCGCTCGGGACCGGGACGCCTGAATCTCCATAAGCGCGACCAGCCCGTGGACCTCAGGCTCTTGCGGCACGAGCTCAGCCAGAATGCGTCCCAGCCGCAGAGCTTCTTCGCACAGCGAAGGCCGCATCCAGTCGTCACCGGTAGTTGCGGAGTAGCCCTCGTTGAAGATGAGATAGATGACCTTGAGCACCGACGACAGGCGAGCTGCAAGCTCATCCCCTCGCGGCATCTCGAATGGCACGCGCTTCTCGGCGAGTGTGCGCTTGGATCGCACGATGCGCTGCGCTACGGTTGTTTCTGCGACGAGGAAAGCGCGCGCGATTTCCTCCGTCGTAAGTCCACCGAGCAAGCGGAGCGTAAGTGCAACCTGAGCCTCGGTAGATAGCACGGGATGGCACGAAATGAAGAGGAGGCGGAGTAGGTCATCGCCAACCTCATCGTCGAGAGCAGAATCCAGGTCCGGCACGGCCATCTCCTTCGCACCCCGCTCACGGCCAAGCTCTTCATGCTTGCGCTCGAGCCGGGTGTTTCTTCGGAAGTGATCGATGGCACGATGCTTGGCAGCGGTCATGAGCCAGGCGCCCGGATTGTCTGGGACGCCCGACTCCGGCCATTGTTCGAGCGCGGCGACGAGAGCATCTTGTGCAAGGTCCTCGGCAACACCGACATCTCGCACGATCCGCATGAGACCGGCGATAAGTCGAGGAGATTCTATTCTCCATACCGCGTCGACGGTGCCACGGATATCAATAGCCATTTCAGCTATCGATCACACCACCTTTGATTGGTCGGCGCAAGCTGGAACACATCCTACGGCTTTGCTGCGCAGTCGACCGGGTCCATCATCGCACGAATCTCCGTCTCGCCTTCCCAGCCCGGCCAATGCTTCTTGTGAAGTTCCATGAAGCGCACCGCTCCTTCGATAGCCTCTTCCTTCGAGCCCAATTCAAACTGCGCATATCCCCCGATGACCTCCTTGGCCTCGGTGAAAGGCCCGTCGATCACCGTAAGTTGCCCTCCGGAGAGTCGTACTCGGGCGCCCTGAGCGGTCGGCCCAAGCCCCCCACCTCCGACCATCGTGCGCGCTGTGGCTGCTTCTTGAGAGAGTTGCGCAATAGCATCCATCAGTTCCTGGGGCGGAAGGCCCTGATTCTCAGCGTGCTTGACGATCATCATGTATCGCATCGTTAGATCTCCTGATTAGTTTGGGTTGTAGCGGAGTTTCCGGACGGTTTCGATCTGCCGGACCCTGGCTCTATCTCAACGTCGAATGAGGTACAGCGAAATCGACAGAAAGTATGATTTTTTTTTGCGCCGCATATCTATCGCTTCCGGGCAGCCATTTCCGCGCTCACCCGTTTCTCCTGATCCCTGAGCTCGGGTGTCAACTCGGCTCCGAAATCCTCCGGTTCAAAGACCTGGCGAATCTCGATCTCCGTTTCGCCTTCATGGGGACTGGGACAGCGCTTAAGCCACTCGACAGCCTCTTCCATGGACCTCACCTGCCACAGCCAGTAGCCCGCGATCAGCTCTTTAGTTTCGGTGAATGGCCCGTCGATTACGGCTCTCTTCTCTCCCGCGAAGCGAACGCGTTTGCCCTTCGAGCTAGGCTGCAGTCCGTCGGCGGCGAGCAGTATCCCGGCGTTCACCAGATCTTCATTGAACTTCCCCATCTCGGCAAGCAGCTTTTCCTTCGGCATGATTCCCGCCTCCGATTCCTTGCTGGCCTTGACGATTACCATCACTCTCATTGTTCCGTCTCCTTTTTAGGTCGAGGTAGCCTCACCTCTACTTCAACGTCGAACGAACGACACTCAGTTCGACAAGTCCTTCATTTTTTTAAGGCATGTTGAGATTGTCCATCGGACCCTCCCACGACAGCACGGCTCCAATGAGGACCAGCAGTAGCGGCCAGGATGATATCAGCATCTGCCGGACCAGAACCGCGAGAAACTGCTGATGGTCTGACGCGTAGGCCTTCATGATTTGCGAGGCCGCCTGAAGGACAGCCGGGGACAGGCCCAGCAAGTCTAACCCATTCGCGCCCAGGAACTCCCGCAACTGCACAGCGGCTTCGGCCAGATTCTGACTCAGAATAAAGATCCCGAATCCGACCAAGGCTGCCCCCGCGATTGATCGAGCGCGCTGAAAGGTTACTTGCTGCCCCGTCATAAATGCCTCCCCGGAGCCGTCCTATTCCGGCTCTACATACTCGTCGAACGAGCAATCGTGAGATCGACAGAATCCTCGATTTTCTCGAAATTGAGGCAAAGATGCGGTGTTGTGTTGATTCCCTCGCTTTCGCGGCCAGGTACCCCGTGTGTGTGGAACCACACAAGGATTGTGTGTAACACCGCACGGCCCATCGTGTAGCAACCTCTATTCGTTTCGCAGCCCACCTCTCCTACGCTTGTATCCGAACAGCACTGACCTGGATCCAGCTCATCCCCAAGTGCACTTCAGGATGTACAAGGTGAATTTATGACAACGAAAACGATGCAACAGATTCTCTTGAAGGCGGTGTGCCTGACCCTGACGGCAACCGGGCCGGTGAAGCTGGCTCTGGCATTCCAGTCCCCGACTCCACCTCAGACTCAGCCTTCCAGTTCGACCTCTCCAGCCTCCGCAACTCCTGCACCTCCGGCGGTTGCACCCCTGACCTCTGACGAGCTGAACTCTCTGGTCGCACCCATTGCGCTCTATCCTGATGCCCTGGTCGCCCAGGTTCTCGGCGCTGCCAATTTCCCCGACCAGGTGGCCTTCGCCGACGACTGGGTAGCGCAGAACAAGAGCCTCACAGGAAGCGCGTTAACGCAAGCCGTCGGCCAGCAGACGTGGGACCCCAGCGTGAAGGCTCTGACTCAATTTCCCAGCGTGCTCGACGACCTCGCCAAGAACCTCGCCTGGACCTCCAGCTTGGGACAGGCTTTCAGCAATCAGCAGGCCGATGTGATGGCCGCAGTGCAGGCGATGCGCGCGCAGGCCCAGGCTGCGGGCAATCTCAAATCCACGTCGCAGATCCAGGTAGTGCAGCAGACGCCGCAGACCATCGTGATCCAGCCAGCCAGCCCTGATGTCGTTTATGTACCGCAATACAATCCGGCAGTCGTCTTCGGCACACCCTATGTGGTTCCTTACTATCATCCCGTCTTTGCCGTCGCGGTCGCTGGACTCTCCTTCGGCTCCGGGATCAACATCGGCGTAGGTTTTGGCGGGGGCGGATTCATCGGAGGCGGCTTCGGGTGGGGCTTCCACGCATGGAACTGCAACTGGGGTGGTGGAGGTGGTGGCGGCAACATCATCTACAACCACAACACCTACATTCACAACAGCACCAATATCCACAACACGGTCATCAACAATCGGACCAACTACAACGGCTATCATCCCTGGGGTCCCGGCCCGCACGGCCAGGGGCCGTATGGGCCTCACCCATACAACCCGAACGGCATTCGCCCCAACGGCGGCTATGGACCCAACGGCAACCACAACGCGATGAATGGTGGCCGCGATGGCGACCATGGTGTACCGAACGGAGGCCGCAACGGGAACGATGGCAGGATCGGTGGCGACGGCGGAGTTGAGCACCGGCAGGGCGACGACTACGGGCAGCGCGGCAATTCGTGGAACGGCGATCACCAGCGCTCTGGCATGAGCGGCGATGGCGGACGGGAGCGCGCCGAAAGCGATCGCGGCCGGAATAGCATGCGTCAGGCCCACATGGGCGGCAAGCGGGGCGGCGGTGGTAATCGCGGAGGCGGTGGTGGTCCCCATGGTGGAGGCGGTGGCGGGCGTCGGCGCTAACGATAGCAGTCTCGACGCCAACACCAGACGGGGCCAAGCAAAGCAATTCACATCGGAGAGAAGATTATGAAGCTGCACCTTAATGACAATGCGAAAAGTACCTTCCATATGGGCCTCGCGCTGCTGTTCCTCGCCGGACTCTGTTCCGCGGGATGCTCGCACCAAGCCGACGCGAAGGCCGACGAACAAACCACGTTCGCCAATCCAGCAGACGCCGGGCAGGCATTGCAGGCCGCGTCTCGGAACCACGACAAAAGCAGTCTGGGCAAAATTCTGGGAGCCGGATCAAGCGAAATACTGAGCTCCGGTGATCCGGTGGAAGACAAAGCATCCATCGACTCGTTCACGGCGAAGTACGATCGAATGAATCGCTGGGTAGCTCTTACGGATGGCAGCCGCATCCTGTATATCGGCGCCGATAACTACCCTTTCCCCATTCCGCTCTCACAGGATTCGGCAGGGAAGTGGTCCTTCGACACCCAGGCCGGCGAGGACGAAATTCTTGCGCGCCGGATCGGCCGGAACGAACTCCTGGCGATCGATGCGGTCTCGGCGATTGCGAATGCGCAGGAGCTTTATTTCAAAAGTTCCTCTGATCCACGCGCGGCGCACCAGTATGCGCAGAGGATCATCAGCACTCCGGGAACCCGCGATGGACTCTACTGGGGCGTTTCCGAAGGTCAGCCGTCGAGCCCTCTCGGAAGGCTGTCCGATTTCATGGGAAATATCAGCCACGGTGAGCCTCAGATTTTTGACGGCTACTCCTTCCGGATCCTCGCCGCCCAGGGAGAGGCAGCCAAGGGCGGTCAAAAGAACTATCTCTCGAATGGACATATGACCGGAGGCTTCGCCGTCATCGCAACCCCAGTGAAATATGCCGACTCCGGAATCATGACCTTTATTTTGAGCCGGCAAGGCACTGTTTATCAGAAAGACCTGGGCGAGAAGACAGCTGATGTTGCCGCCTCGATCCAGGAATACAACCCTTCGGAAGACTGGACGCCGGCTGAATAGCCCGCGACCCGGAACTTGTACCGCCGCCCACGGGCGACGGAACCCGACAATCTCAACGCACCACTTAACCTAACTGACTTATAAGGAGAATGAATCATGAGCACGAAAACCTTTTTCATCGCTGCCGCCATATGTGTTGCCACTGCCTGGAGCGGAATCATGCTTGCACAAGCCCAAAACGTCGTCTATGAGCCGGCGCCAACCGTTGTCTACATGCAGGCGCCAGTCGTGAACATTGGCAACCGGCACGGCAATTTGCGCGCCGCGCAGTCCAGCATCGTTAGTGCCTACGAGAGGATTGAACGGGCGCAGCAGGCGAACGACGGACAACTCGGCGGTCACGCCCAGAGAGCGAAGGAGCTTCTCATCCAGGCAGACATCGAGTTGAGACAGGCTGCGAACGTCTCGAATGCGGAAGGCCGGTAAGTCTGCGGCCGCTTTCGGCGGTTGCATGGAAATCTCCGCATCCTGTACTTCGGGCCTCTCCGTTCCTTTCAGCGAAGCGAGTTCATTCTGGGTACAGCGTGAACTCGCTCGTCAACAGAAGCAACACCGTCTTTGGAGTTCAGGCTCTTCACGGAATGCGAGCTCCGCATTGCATGAAGTGCTCCAGGGCAATCGGTACAAATTGAATGTTAATGGCGATCTCGAAGCGGGCGATGGAGCTTACTAATGCCAGTGTTTTGCCGCGAGCGAGAGGAAGAGTTAACCTGCTCCTCCCTCCCCTGGGTCAGGGAAGTGTTTCATTCTGCTAGGCTTCAGTGGCATAGTCGGTAACTGTTTGATTCTATTGAAAATCCAGGGATTTGTTTCACTCCAAATGACTTACTGGTGCAAGCTGTTAGTAAGCCCGGTCGCATCAGCCTTGTTACTTCATCGAGTGATGGCAGCCTTTGGCATACCTGCGTTTGTCATTTTGACGACCATTTGCGTGTTCGGGGCGATTAATATCCTGGCCGTCGTCATGGATCGTCCCTGACGATCGGTGGCTGGGCTAGCAGCTACTTTCTTGCCGTTGACGGTCAGGAAGGATGACCGACCGTAGAAGCTGGGCTCCCATAAAAGTGCGGGACCGGAAACGTTCGTCAGGGTGCTCGATGTGCTGCCATCGTGGCGTACATTGATGACATTTTTACGAACGGGCAAGTGGTCCAATTCAACCCATCCGGTTTTGTCGGAGAGTCGCGGGACTGTACTGACAACCGTCGTATTGTCCGAAGCATCCCTGACCTTCGACTCCAGCGGAGAAGCGACATCGACGCCCATCATCCCGGTTACGATCGCGCCGATGATCGCATAGGAGACCTCGGGATACTCCCGTCGTTCGCGATCAGGGCGCGATAGATCGAGAATCTGAGCGTATGCGTCTTCTTGAGCTCCATACCTGTATAGGATTTCGGGAAGATAGCTCTGCTCTTCAATCCCGGGAGTTGAGACCTTGAGCCTCTCCTCGATTGCCGCCAAGGCTCCCTGAATTTTTTCAGGATCATTTGTCGCAGAGAAGTAAAGAACGAATGCGTCTCCTGATCCGAAAAAAACCTGATCGCTCCCGAGACCGTAAAAGTGATGCTTTTCAGAATCCCACGCCCTGGTTTCGATCAATCTCTGTAATGCGACGGCAGCTTGGTCATATTGAATCGCTGCTTTGTGTTGGCTGTGTGATCTAGCCAGCTCCTCGGCGAAACGAAACGCCCGGTACTCGGCGGCCAGGAGGTCTACCCCAAGTACGAAATTGTTTTCGCCCTCCGTATAGCTTGGGATTCCTCTCGCCTGAACAAACTTGCCCGTGGACAGCCGGCGATTCATGATGCGATTGCGAGTCAGAATTGCCGGGGGTATAAGATCCCACCGCTTTGGATAGTCGGATATGGTGTGTTCATAGAACTGCGTAAACGCCGGGTCATCGATATAAGTGGTATCGCCCGTCCACTGATACATCCGCAGCGCTGCGCTCATGACATCAAAATTTGCGGGGAGGTTGTACCAGAAGTCGTCATCGCTTTGATAGTCGGCAGATGACGGCTTACCCTCGCGATCGATCTCCCAATAGCTTGCCCAATCTTTGGAGTCCGAGACGTTCTGCGCGAACCTCCGCAGCATATTGTGATTTTGCGCGGCAAGTCCCAGAGCAAAGGCGCCCATCGTCTGGTGAGAGACATCGCGCATGCAGAAAGAGTTACGTCCCGGCAATGCCGCTTCATACCAATCCCCGACAGGATCGCTGCCCGGCCCAACATACGCGAGCGCCTGAGCCTTCGCCCAGTCGAATGTCTTTTGCAGCGCAGGATCGGATGTTGTGAGTGCAAGAGGGGATGTTGCCGCTCTCTGAGCCAATGAACCAAGAGGAGAGAGGCAGATGAGAATCGTCAAAGCAAAAAAGCGCGATACAAACGACATCAGTTGTCCTGGTGTTTCGTAGTTAGGTTATGCGATGAGTCACGACCGAAAGTTTCAAACCAGCCGGGGGCTTCATTCTACGATCCTGCTCTCATACACCCGCAATCACGAAACCAGGGGCAGAGAGATCGCCATGTGTCGCATCCCGAAGCCCAACCTCGCGAATCACGCTTCCCGGTATGTGCAGACGATTGCCTTGGACTTGCACCGAGTGAGTAATGTCGATCGCCTGATCGCCGGCCAAGTCTTGTGCCAGAAACCGCTTTTTTCTCGGCTCTTGATCGAAAGCCAAAGTAAGGCTGCCGAAGTTTCCGAAGATACCGTAAGGTCCCGGTGCGTCCGCCGCCTGCAGCGTCACGTCACATCCCGGCATGTACCACGCCTTGCCAACCTGTGTTCGCTCCTGCGCCCCGACGGCAACTGCGCCATTCGGAAAGCGAGCCGCAAAGACGAAGGGTTTTTCTCCGCTTGCCTTCACCTCGGGCAGAGGCATGTTTCTGGATATTCGCGCAGGCGCTCCCTGCCGCACGGTCGCTCCCACGAGCTCTTTTTGCCAGGTCTGGCCTTCTTCGAAAGACCAGCTGTCGAGAAGGACGTCCTCATCGACGGCAACAGTTCCCGACCCCGCGGAAAACGGCGGCGCAATTCGCTGCCAGCGCACGGCGCGGACGACTTCATCGAGGCGCTTCTTCGCCTGCCTGGGGCCGTTGAAAAAGAGATCTGGATCTCCTCCGGGTCTCAGTCCCGTCAACGGGTGACGCATAACCCCCATCGTGCATCCCATCACAGCGGCCACATAGACCTCATCTTCCACGTTGAGCAACGCTCTTACTTCGGGATGCGCATCCACTCCTTTCAGCATTGCAGCAAGACGATCCATCGTCGTGGGTAATGAGAGGATCGAGGTCACGTCGTATGTCCGGTAAACATCGGTGTTGCGCAGGATCGTGACGCGTCGCGAATCCCACGATTGCGAACCGAAACGGCCGTCCTTCCGCCAGTCTCCATTGACAGGAAGCTCTCCGTTCACATGCTCGAGTGTGAGTGGGATTTGAATCTGGTTGCGCACGCGAACGAGACTGAATGTTGGATCGCCGATGTCAATCTTCCAGTACTGAATCCCGGCAGAGTCGCTGAGAGTCTCCAGGCGATGGACGCCATCTCCTTCCGGCGTGTTTCGACACCATAATGCGGCCCCGCGCCAGCCTGCCTTTTGCACCGCGCTGTTCAACTGGAGGAGTCGATCCGGAGCGGCTCCTTGAAAGGAAGGAAACTTGGCCGTGTCGAGCTCGAAGGTTGCGGTGCCTCCTCTTTCCCATCCGTCATCGAGAAGAAAGAAAAGATCGTTGCGAATCTTCGGATAGAACGACCGCAGCCAGCCGGTCTCTGAGAGTACGTTCTCCTGGGTCATCGCAGAACGTGCCAAGCCGGCTCCGGCGTCGCCTTCAAGCAGTGCTACATCCAGGTCGTGGAGATCATGACCGTACATATAATTTTGCGTGGCCCAGGTACACCAATAGTTAGGCGCGTTCGACGGCTTCGAAGGCACCAGATTCGTGCCTTCTCGTGGCTCGAACCCGGCACGCTGCGGAAAACCGGATATCGCCGGTGCAATCGTCGTCGCCATCGATGCGGCGAGAAAGCGCCTTCTGCTCATTCTCATCAGTGATCCTTTGACAAGTTGTTTGATCTACCGGAAGGGGATTGGCATCACGCCCGACGACGTGATGCCAATCCCTGGTCGGGTATAGCAGCTTCAGAACGTGAAGTGTCCGCTGAGTTGGAACTCGCGTGGCGTTCCGTTCGTGCCAGTTATCTGACCGAAGCTGGCGTTTTGTGCCGTGCAGCAGGTGGTATTCGGATTGGAATAGTGAGGCGTATTGGTGAAGTTGAACGCGTCCACCTGGAAACTCGCAGCCATCTGCTCATGGATTTTCACCGTCTTCGACAGCGAAAGATCCGAGTTCCGGTAGCTGGGGCCGAGCACCTTTCCAACACCGGAGTTGCCGAGTTGATACTGCGGCGGCGTCACCAGGCAGGAAGTGTCAAACCACTCCGAAGTCTTCCCGATCTTCGGAATGGATGGGCAGGCAAGATCGGCACGATTTGAAAAACCGCTGTTCAGGTTGTCGTTCGAGATGCCGAAACTCAACGGCTGTCCCGATTGCAGAATGGTGAAGGTGCTCAACTGCCATCCGCCGAGGAGCAGATCAACCGGACGGGAGCTGTTGGCGAGCCATTGCCGGCCGCGTCCGAAAGGAAGCTGATAGACGACGGTCGCAATGAAGTTCTGCGGTACGTTGGGGGCCTGGCTTGTTCCCACCGCCCGATTCAAGTCGTCATGCAGAGGGTAGAAGACGTTCATATCGTCGATCTCCTTCGACCATGTGTAGGAGATCCGTCCCTGCAGTCCATGAGAAAAATTCTTGCTAAGTTCCGCCTGAAGCGCGTTGTAAATCGACAGACCATCCGAGGTAGCGTAGTTGATCGATGTAACTTCCGGTGCAATCGCGTAATAAGGTCGGCGAGGTGTAAGGTCTCCTGGGCCTGGTGCCGGCGTGTCGATGTTGTAGTCGCGATACAGGTAAATGCCGCGTGTCCCCACATAGCTCAGGCTGAATGCTGTGGAAGGTGTGAGCTGTTGCTGAACGCCAAGATTCCACGCATACGCGTTATCCGGTCGAAAGTTCTCCGGGATGAGGGTAACCGAGGAATTCGGTTGCGGCGTAACTGGAGCGGCGGTTGAAATGGGAATGAAGCCTGGCAAGCCGTTCGTGCTGACCTGCCAGAACGGAGTGTAAGCGAGCTGCTGGTTGAGATAGTACTGCTGAAAAAACGGGAAATTGCGTTCCAGGTTGCCGCCGATCGCACCGAAGTTCCCCGGGAAGGTGGTAATGCCGAAGGCTCCGCGAATCGCCGTCTTTCCATTGTTGGGCGAGTAGGAGAATCCAACCCGCGGCGCGAAGTTCCCATAATAATTGTCGACGTTGGGTGCGCGATTGTTCGATGAGGCGATGTCAAGCAGGCCGGTCGAGAGGTTGAAGTTCGACTGCCGGTTAAATTTATCGATTGCCTGCGTGATGACGTCCCAGCGCAGTGCCAGATTTAGCGTAAGCGACTTCGAGATGTGATATTCGTCCTGTCCATAGACGCCCGCGAGATTCGCGCGCGTGGCCGGATCTGTGTCCACAAATCCGCGATACAGCGAAGAAGGAATGCCGAGCAGGAAGCTTGCGAAGGCATTGCCACCGGTGCTGTTGCTGCAATTAGGTTGTCCGGTGCAGCTGCTTGTGTAATCGGCGTTGAAGGAGAAGCTGCCGTTCTGGCTGGCATTGGCATTTGTTAGAGAGGCCTGGAGTCGTCGATAGTCTTCGCCAACGGTGATTGTATGTTTGCCGAGAACCTTCACGAAGTTGTCCGTAATTTGATAAACGTTCGTGATGCGGTGGGAGTTGGTCCAGTCCTGCGATCCGGTGGAGGCAATGTTGCTGATATTGAAGATTGCCAAGCCGGAAGCGCCAGGAAAGTCGGCATTATTTCCGTTGGGAATTCCCAGAGTCGTATTCTCATTCGTCTGGAAATCGTTGCCAAAGTCTTTCGTGTAAAAGCGGTTGAAACCGAAGCGAAGCTCATTGGTCGCTGTGGGGGAGAAAGTATGGTCGTAGCCGACCGCAATGTTGTGATCTCTGGATGCCGCGTTCACGTCGTTGATCTGGATGAATTGTGTGCCCGGCGACGGTGCAGTCAAATCCCGGCGCTGGTACGATTCGCGAGCGAAAAGGCGGTCGCCATTTGGCAGCTGATAGTCGGCTTTGGCGTCGAACTGGTGATTGTTGTCCGTCTCCGACGTATTCGCTTTGTAGTTCTGGCTGATGCTGTTCTGATTGGTCGCTTCCGGCCAGATCGTCGTACCCGCCACCATCTTGGCTGCAACCGGATCGAACCGCGATGCCGGGACTTGGTAGGCGGGTCCCTGACCTGTATTAACGATCGAGAAGGGATTTCCCGTCGACGGGTCATACAAGGTAGGAAACTGGCTGGTTAGAAAGTCGCCCTGCTTCATCAAATCGGTGGGCATCGTGAGGTTGTAGGCGATGCCATTGTTGAGCAGCAGTCCCTGGTAGTCGACGAAGAAGAATGCCTTGTTCCGAATGATCGGACCGCCGAGCGAACCGCCGAATTCGTTGGCGCGGTACGGAGCCTTGGTCACCGCCTGCCATTGAATGGCATTCAGGCTATCGCTGCGATAGAACTCGTAGGCTGATCCATGAAAGGCGTTGGTCCCGGATTTAACGAAGGCGTTTACCTGCGCCCCGCCATAGGTACCGACCGTAGCCTCCGCGTTGTTGGTGGAGATCTTGATCTCCTGGAGCGAATCCAGCGCGGGCGTGACATTGATGAAGGCATTCAGCAGCTCCATGTTGCTGACTCCATCCAGCGTGTACGTGGTGCCGCCCCAGGGCATTCCATTCACGCTCGCCGTGATAGAGCCCGAGGCTCCGGCGCCGGCGGCTGCTTCGGGCGCGCTGCCAAAGCCGGTTGCCACCGATCCGGGAACGGTCTGCACCAGCTGCGAAAATACCCTGCCGTTGAGCGGCAGGCTCGTAATATCGCGAGTATTCAGGACCTCGCCCAGCGAAGAGCTGGTGGTGTTGACCAGAGGATTGTCGCCCGTCACTTGCACTGACTGCGCAGCCGTTCCCAACTCCATGGTCACATCAACGCGTGTCACCCCGTCGACCGTCACTACGTTCCCTGTAGAAACGGTGGTCCGAAATCCTGGAGCGCCCATCTCTACCTTGTAGTTCCCGGGCTGCAACAGGTTGGCGATGTATTCCCCGTGGCTGTCGGAAGTGTATTTGCCGACGACTCCGGTGTCCTGATTCGTGACCGCGATGCTCGCTCCCGTGATCACTGCACCCGTGGCATCCTGCACGGTGCCCTGGAGGCGTCCGCTCACGCCCTGCCCGAGAGACACCAACGTGCAGAGGAACAAGGACGAAACGAAGACCAGGCTTCGGAAAACCGAGATTCCCGGAACACAGGATCTGAAAACTCTCTGATCAAAATTCATTTGCGATGGCATAGAGCCTCCTTAGGGACTTGCTAAGAACTGCGTTCTGTCACAGCGGATTTTTCGTTGGCTTCCTGTATCCGCTTACATCAATATTTTCGGGTCAATTGCTACCAAGCCAATGCCAGGTGATCGATCTACTTGATGGCGGGAAAACAGTAGAAGCCGGAAGAAACAGCGGTCTAGCTAAACGGGGATACCGGAGCGATACCTGGCATAAAACCGCATGGATTATCTGTAAGAAACGAAAAAAGTTACAGGTTCGTTACAGTTGTTACACGGAGCTCTTTTGAGCGAAAAGGTATGGAGCCTTGGCGCAATCGTGGGAATACGCGCGATTGCCGAGGGGATGGACCCGAGACTCGGACGGAGGAATCGCCCGCGTTTTCAGGCGCGGAGACAGCTGCACGGTCAACTTCCGAGCAGGCACTCGGACGGTAGGCTATTTGGGAATTGATGGAGAAGAATCTGCGCTCCCACTGGTCCCGTTCGATTTCCTGGCGGGAAGGGGATGGACCGCAGTCAGCTCTGTGCTCAGCACCTGATCACCTTTTTCGAGATGAACAAGCACCAATGCCTGGAACCAAGGCACCTGGTGGCCCCCGTTGGATTTGGCGCCGATTGCACTCAATCCTTTGCTTGCCAATGCCGCTGACAAGGCCTGCACCCCGGCCTGGGAGGTAGCGAATCGCGTTGCACCCTGCGTTCCTTTCGTGTC
>Ga0210388_10001249_pt1 | contig 20044 bp, 29 predicted proteins | sample IncBWC19OmetaG_FD_155485 | JGI IMG/M metagenome (GOLD analysis project Ga0210388, IMG submission 155485) | Forest soil microbial communities from Barre Woods Harvard Forest LTER site, Petersham, Massachusetts, United States - Inc-BW-C-19-O ... | reverse complement strand
TGAGGTGCAGATCTTTATCTATTCAAACGGAGCCACGGTCGGCTCGTTCACCATCCTTGAGGCCTATCCATTGCTGGGCGAAGTCGAGAACAACACACCGGCCCCCGAACCGTGCAATCTGATCGCCGGAATCAAGGCTAAAACGGACAACGGAAACGACTACACCTGGGCACAGACAATCAACGTTACCGACTCCGGGAACGGCGTGATTATTTCAGTACCGACGGGAGAAACGAACGATCAAGGCGTCGCGGTCGCTTACAGCGTTTATATGGAAATAGTGAAACACCCGTAATATTTCCAGTCGGCACCTCCCCACTCCCCCTCCTTCTCTTAAGACTTGCAGTTATGCGCATAACCGCTAAACTTCAACGCGAATTTGAGGACACCTATGCGCCCGCAAAACACGAATGATAAGCCCCCACCTCGAGACCATCGTCAGGAAATGACAGATCAGATCGTTTCCCTGCTCGAGGCGGGGACTGCGCCATGGCAGCAGCCGTGGGAAGCAGGTGATGGCCGCCTTCCCTACAACCCCACTACCAATCGCCCTTATCGGGGCGGGAACGTCCTCGGCCTGATGATCACCAGCATGATTCGCGGCTATACCGATCCGCGTTTCTGCACGTTCAAACAAGCACTCGATAACGGCTGGAATGTTCGCAAGGGCGAAAAAGGAACCCGAATAGAATACTGGGAACCGAAGCCGGGACGCACCGCCGAGGATGCGGATGACGATGAGAAACGCGGCCGTCTCATTCATCGGATCTATACCGTCTTCAATGCGGAGCAGATCGAGGGCATTCCTCCCCTAGCCTCACCGACACGTAAGCCCTTCGAGATCTTTGAAGCCGCAGAAGACATCCTCAAGGCGTCTGGCACCGACATCCGACACGGCGGCGGTAAAGCATATTTCAGTCCCAAGGGCGACTTCATCCAGATGCCGCCGCGCGAATGCTTTGTCGACGAACCGCACTACTATGCAACCCTGTTCCACGAGATGGCCCATTGGGCTGAGGCGGAAAAACGCCTTAATATCTCCAGCGATAAGGCCAAGTTTGGAAGCCCTGAATATGCGAAGGGGGAAATCCGAGCGGATATGGCCAGCCTCTTCCTCTCAGCCGAGCTGGGCATCCCCTACGACCCGGCAGACCAGGCCGGCTACATCCACAACTGGATTCAGGTGCTTAAGAACGACAAGAACGAGGTCTTCCGGGCGGCATCAGATGCCTCGAAGATCTGCGACTTCATCCTTGGGAAAGACCGCGCCGTTGAAAAACCGACAGAGGGCCCACATGCAGCAGCCATATCAGCATCACGAAGCGACGAGCCCCGCGCCCTATAGGCAGGAGTTCCACAACTCCAGCTGCGCCATGGGCGTCGTAACCCACATCGTGAAGATGGCTGGCATCCTGTCGCCGCTGCTTATCCTGGAGCTGGTGAAGGACCCCGCGAAGGCTTCCCGCTGGATTCGGATAGCGTCAGTCGCTACTGCTGGCGTAACCGAAACCTTGTGGGCGACTCGGGCAAGGAGATCGGCTCCAGCAGAACCACACCGCTGAATTCGAAGTCAGGCTCATCGTCCTCGAAACCGGAGCCGTCAAGGGGCTCGCCGCCTATTTCCAGGATAGCCTCTTCCAGCTGCTCTTTCATTGAGGTTTTCTTGTGGAGGTGTTTCATGGGCGGAAATGTAGCACTGTCCATGCTACGTCGCAACCTGCATTTAATTAGGGCTCAAAACCTCCCCTGGAAGCGGCTGTCCAGCCAGAGTTGTCTGCCAAATCTCACTGTTTATCGAACTTGGGCGCCCATTTTGATCGAAGTATTCAACCGTGATTTTCGGTCCTTCAACAGTGAGAAGAACCCAGGAACTGATGGCGTTCCCAGAACCGAACGTGCCGGTGTTCACACTTGTGAATGGTGTACAGTTAGCATCTGCTGCGGTTTCAGTCTGCACATCATGGGGTATCGCGCCGTTGCCTATTAGGCGCGCTTTATATCCGACCACGGTATCGTCATACACAACACAGCGATGCTCGTGTCCGAAGAACCAGCCGAAGATAGCATCAGGCCGAGTCGCTGCAAGGATATTTTGACTGTCTTGATTGAGTTGCTTGGCATCTGAGGATTCCTGAGCATGCGCTGAAACCGGCTGATGATGAGTCAAGAAAATATTTGCGAGTCCGGGATTTCCATTTAAATTCGCAATTAACCAGTCCCACTGAACCTGGACATCAGCACCCGACAAACGTCCACCATCATAGGCTGTATCTAGCCCAAGGAACTGCCAATACTGCGTTATCAATCTGAAGAAGCTGGCACCTTGGTTGAATGCGGGCAGAACCGTATCGAAGTAGTCTCTGGCGCCGCAGAACATCTCGTGGTTTCCGTTCAAGGCAAAGCTTCGGTCCTTGATCGGTTTTCCGTCAGGATCACAAAGAGGCCACATATCGAGCACGGCCTGACACTCAGCTTGGGTCCCGGCGTAGTAAATATCGCCCAGATGAATCACGTAGTCGGGCTGGCTCGCCTTGATAAGAGCAGAAATGGAACGAGACGCATCATTGGGAGCCCCCCAATCCGCCATCAAAGCGATAGTGAATTTAGGCTTGTATTCGCAATAGGTATAACTCACCGGCACAGCCGATCCCATAAACGGGTGTTTTGGGACCTTCAAGGTAAAAAATGACACGATTGGACACAGCGCCCAGCGAGGATCCGCATCCCCATACTGTTGCCAGTCGTTTGCAAGGTTCGCAAGGGCGGGCGTGTCCAGGTTTTGAGCGGCTTGGCCAATATTCGTCTGTACCAGTCCGACGAACTGATCCCGTGATGCGTAATTATCACTGCCTGTGTTGGGATCATTAGCGATATTAGCCTTAGACCGCTGAATCTGATTAACGATTTCCTGCCTGTACCCTTCAATGGTTGCGGTGTCATCTGTACCGGCCAACGCCGAGATTTGCGCGATCGCTACGGGGTCATTGGCGTTGAGCTTATTAAGAGTCGTGTCGAGAACGTTTGTCACGTTCTGATGATTGCTGCTGAAGAGGTGAAACACGGCGGCCTCCAGAGAGTCGTGACTAGCTTACATCGGCTACGAAGCCACAGCAGAATTTATTCCATGCAATGATTTCATCGTTCTGTGCAATAAATTGCCGTTGACCGTGTCATTGAGTCCGTCTATGGATAACTCGTACCCTGTGTGTTACCCGCATGCCAAACAAGACAATCTACATCACCGAAGATGACGCAGCGGTTTGGGCCGAGGCCCAGCGCCTGCTGCCGTTCTATAAAAACAAGAGCTTATCGGCATTCGTGTTGGAGAAAGTGCGCGAATACGTGGCGGAAGAGACTGCCAGGCAGGCGCGCGGGCAATTACCAAAAGGTTCGCATAATGAGTGAAAAGGCAACTTTTATACCAAAGAAATCCTATAAGGACGGCCATGTTTCCGTTGGCGTGCGCTTAAAGAGCAGAGGCTGGCATACCGGTCATGCCAGTATCCGGCTTGAGGGCAGCGCTGATATAACCAGCGCTCAGGCGCGTGAATTGGCGACAGCGCTGACGTTGTGTGCAGATAAGGCCGATGCAAAAGTGGCGGCGAAGAGAAAGCACGAAGAGAACCGCAAGAAATGGCGCGAACGTGAGGTTGCAGCTGGCCGGATGATTGTTATGAATGGATTATTTAAATGACCGCCAATTCTCAGGAAATGGAGCAGTTGCTACATGAGGCGCTCAATCTCTGTGTGCGCGCTCGCAAGCTGGATGAGGGAAAACTCGGACAAGAATGCCGCAAGCTCGGGTCCTATGCGCCTGAGCATGTGAACTGCCTCACACCTCACCTTTGGCTGTTGGACCAATACGATGCCGACTTGAGCGAGTGGGAGACAAAGGCTCGCAATGCATTATCTGGGACGGGGAGAGCTATATGATGGCCGGTTCGCCAATGGCTAAAACCGCCCGCGAAATTACCCGCGAAGAAGCTGGCGCCCCCCCGGCATTTGTCCTGCCCGTGCCGCTGATTGACGACCGGCAGATGTATTATCTGCGCATCCTTGCCGAGCGTGGCTATGTCGGTGAAACACCCGCTGAAGTGGCCGCCATGTTCATCACGGAAGGAATATTGCGATACGTCGGCAATAAGGTTGCGGAGAGCGCGCGGCTGTATCCGCCGGAGTCATGGGAGGGATTTAAGCCATGACCGCCGATTCGCTGATAGTGAAGCTTGAGGCCCTAAAAGTGCAGAATGACGCCGACGGTCAATCTGGCCGTAATTGGCGTAGTGAAAGAAACTACGTTATTAGTGAGTGCATCGCCATCATCCGCCAACACTTCACCGCGCCGGATGTTTTAAAGCGAACGGCAGAGGCCATCACGTTGGCAGACGATACTATTTCCCAATTCAGTGCTGACCGTATCGCATCGAGCGCGCTCGATGCTGCGGTGGGGGATCTGTGACAGTAGATTCGCTCATACAGGAACTGCTCCGCATGCGCGCTCCTGACGCTGACATGGATCCGGGTTCCAATGGGCTCTACAACAAAGGCATTGACCGGGCGATTGCCGTCATCCGCCAGCACGAGGCCGAAACACATAAGCCCGGAACATTGATAGATAAGGTAAAAGCATGGCTCATCGGCCTTGGCTATGCTGGCGACGATGCTGGTCTTCAGAAGCATGCCGAAGAGTTGTGTGTCCTTGTCAGGCAGCACGAAGTAGAGCGGCCCTCAGCACGCTCCGGCATTCCGGTTGAACTCAATCCGAGCATCCCGAGCGACGAAATCCGCGTCCACACTGATGGCAAAGAGGTGGGCCGCATCGTCAATATCGGACAGCCGCAGGATGCGCTGGAGTTAGATGAATATGGACTCGCTGCAATAGCAAAGGTCGCCTTCAATAAGGACCGAGAGGCGCGTCCGAATTCCCGGTGGATTGCCGCGGTACGAGCGATTCTGCCGCACGTGCGTCAATCGGCCGCCATGGGGGATGCCGCTATCGGTAACGACGCGGACAGTGCGCGTGCGCCTGAACGTTCATCCCCCACCAATCCCGATACATTGATAGAGTTGGCACACAAGAAATTTGAACGCGCATATTCTGATGTCTTTACAAAAGAAGGCGCTGAACTATGGGACGCCGAAGAAGCCGGAGTTGCGGCGGTTATAAGATTTGTGCAACGTCAACAGCGTGAGATATTAGGTAACGCAGAGTACATGCTGCTCAATAGCGCATACAAAGCCATAGCTATTCTCATGGTGAGCGCCATCAAAGAAGCACCACTGGAGGACTTAGAGTATAGCCAAAAGGTGCTTGATGACATTGCTAAGGGTGCAGTCTCACCGAAGCGGGAAGCGCAGCCAGTGGGTGAGATTCCGGTGGACTATGAGGATAAGTACGTACGCCTACTTACTCATATCCATCAAGAGGTGTCCGCTCTTGAGGATTTTGACGCCGAATCTCTCATGAAGGAAATAGAGGAATGTATTGGCGATCAGAGATATTTCAACGACAATTTAGCGCTTCATGAAGAAATAGAGCGATTACGCAAGCGGGAAGCGCAGCCAGTGGGTGAAGCTAAGTATTTCGGCGTTGAGTCATTCACGGATGAACAGAAACTTGCCTATAAGGTGGGCTATCAGCACGCCAAGACAGATGCCCGACAGGAGCGGGAATCGGAGAAACTTCAGCAGACCTATGAATTAGCGCGTCAGCAGGCGTATGCAGACAATAATGAGCCGCAGCAGTCTTATTGGGAAGGTGCTTTGCGGGCACTTAACGACATGCAGGGAAGCACATCATGAAATATCTTTTACTACTTTGGGTATATGGGCAGCCGCATATGCAGCAGTTCGATACTCTTCAAGATTGCGAGCGTGTCAAATCGCTGATCATAGAGCACGGAACCCATCATTATCCTGATGTCCATCTTGTCGAAAAGGACGTTGATGGCGCGCAATGCCTTAAGCTTTCGGGTGGCCAGCCATGATGTTTTTCGATGCCAGAAAATTCTACGATGCCCTCGATATCATCCGGAAGTTCCAACGCTTGGACTGGAAAGATGTCGCGGAAAAGAGCGGCGTAGACGCGGCAACTTTGAGCCGCTTGCGTTCCGGCCACACGCCGTCTGCCGACAATCTTCTGAGGCTATTTTATTGGGGAAATCTTGAGTTCCTCGATTACAAAACAGAAATAGAAGGCGGTCAATCATGAGCCAGTACGCCTATGCAATATGTGACGGCGATGAACTTTCCGTTTTGGATTTTAGGGTGCATGTATTTTGGCATAAGGACCAAGCCAAAATATTTTGCCCGAAGGGCCATACCGTGCGCCGAGTGAAAATTGAGGTTCCCAAATCTAAAGGCGGTCAATCATGACCCACCAAGCCATTCATGAACAGTTTGCGTTGCGTGCCTCTAAGGAAGCTGGACATGATCCCGCGGCACTACGCTGTGCATTAGCGAACGCTGCTCACATGTGCGATGCGGTAGCCAAAGACATTCTTGAGGAATATACGACGCTGGGATATAAGGTGCCACGCAAGCGCGGCAGAGAGATTGCATTAGCCATGAAACGGGCCGGAGATGCGATCTGGCAATTGCGGGGCAAAGTAAAGGTCAACGATTCTGAAACTCAGAACACTAACTAGCCCCCGCCGTGTTTCGCTCCGCTAATCGACAAAATACCCAAGGTCCGTGAGGACACGCTCGCTCAATTCCACGCCCAACAGACGCGCATTAAAGGAGGTATACATACTCTCCTCAAAACGCTGGAGGACGGAAGCGGGCAGATCTGTCTGCTTATGAAGCATCCGCAGCAACGCCACGCTGTCTGTGGGGCACTGGTAGTCGCCGGGGAGTCCACATGCCGGGCGGATCGTCAGGGAGAGGGGGACAGTTCCGGGTACTGACTGGGACTGCCTCGAAGACTGGGTGATGAGGTTGACTCGCATGCATGGATGTTCGGCTCATATCCTGTAGGCCTCAATGCCCCAAGCGGGTCATAGGGGTGATACAAGGTGGGCACGACCGGCGTAGACTGGCTGCCATGAATCGCCGCCTGAAGATCTGCGCCGCCTTCGTACTGGCTCTGGCCACCCTGTCATATGTCCCAAAGGCATCAGCACAGGCCAAAGATGCCTGTACCCTCGTTGTCCCCGCGGACATCGAAGCCGTGCTCGGGGAACCGGTACGGCCGCCCATGAAAGAATCCCACGCCTCCACCACGCTTCAGGTCTCTACGTGCCGCTTTTTTCCTTCGCAGTCCCAGGGCAAGATGCTTTCAGTCATGTTGAACCAGGTCTCAGCGAATGACAGCGCCAGCAATACCCCGATGTCCCTTTACCTGAAGAAGATGAACTTCACCAATCTGCAGCAAGTGTCCGGAGTCGGGACGGATGCCGCGTGGGGCTCAATCACCCTCGGAGGAAAGTTGATTTGCCAGATGCAGGCGCGTAAGGACAAAACCACCTGGATCACCATCATGCTCACAGGACTGCCCGATGATCCGGACACTTTGAAACGGGTCAAGACGCTGGCCAATCAGGTGCTTTCAAAGATCGTGGAATGAGCCGTCTCACATGTCGTGGAAGTTTAGAAATGGTGCCAATTTCTTTTCAAGCGGCTCGACTGAGGACAGGATCCAGTTAACACAGTCAGTCTTTCTCAACGCTTGTTTTGCGTATTCCTCAATGTTGACCGTCTTCATTGGTTCAAGCTTGTCAAAGTTCACGATGAAGAACGCATTCCCGGAAAACTCCTTCAGGAAAGCAAAAACGCCGGAGCTTTCCGGAAAGAGGAACCTTGATTCCCGAAGTGCTTGCGTGAACGGCCCTTCAAGATCGCGTTGCTCCTTGCTCCCGTCCCAAGCAACCACAGCGCGGTGAAACTCGATGACATGGACGTAAATCTTGAATCGCCTGTCGTACAAATCGAGGCGCAGCTTCTCGCGATTGGTCAGCCATTGCCGTTTGCTGATGCGTGCGACATATACCGCCACGACGGTGGTCGCGATCGCGGTCATAGCTTTCAGGATGAGATCTATCTCAGCTTCGTGAATCTGCACTCGCGTCCACCTCTGGCCCCGCTCCATGATACCGGCTCGTATTGCTCAGTTTCAGCTCGCCCTGCGCACTTCCGGCCCCAACTCGATGGCCTTATCGCCATCAGCCTCCAGTTCTCGCAGCCATTTCGGCTTCTGCCCTTTAGCATGCCACACAAGCGATTTGTCTGTGGGGTGCTGGTAGGTATGGCCGCCCTTATACGAAACCGCTCCATTGGGCTTCTTTTTTGCCTTTACGAGGTCTTCCAGTTTGAGACCGGCCGATGCCAGCAATGCACGCGCGCGCTCTATTGCTTCCGATTTCCGCTCATCGTCGCGGTGTTTCAATATCTTCTCCACCAAGACGCTGACTTCTTTCAGTTCCTCATCGCTGCACGCGTCGAGCAAACTGCTGTTTATCATCGCTCTCTCCCCTGATCTCTTTCAGTAATTCGTCGAATTCCGGGTAAATCTCCACACTGGTGACCAAAGCCTCATTGTCAGGGGGATGTCCTTGCGCCTGCGTTATCCGTGCCGTCAGCTCTTCCTCAAATGACTTGAGTTTGCCTTCATCGATCTGCCGGCCGAGCACCATAAGGTTGTGACCTTTTATTGTCAGGATGCGGTCACCGAAGATGATTTCCAGCTCCTCGTGATCGCCATGGTCCTTCCACTGGTAGTCCGTGAAGTGCGACCAGGCCAATGCCCGTTTCCTTCTGCCGTCCCGGAAATCGGCACGAATGCTGAATGCCTGTTCACCCGGCCCGGCGACAGAATGTCCTTTACCGGACCTCTCTTCTGAGGTTCCGAGAATATTCGTGAGCGTGGCGCTACGTTTAGCCTCAGCCATAGCTCACCTGCCTGTTGCGATCACGCCAGTAGTCCGCCAATCCCGCTGCGCGGTCCTTGAAGAACTTCCGAACCCGATTCCCTTCCCAGGATTTATAAAGCCGCGCGCGCCAGCCATCTCTGAGCTTCGTACCCGTCAGCTCAACCGCGGAAAGGCGTTCCCCCGTCCGGGAAATGGCATTGCGGACATCCTCTTTGGAATCGACGTAAAGCTTGGCCTGTTCCCGTCCACGGGAGGCCGAGACATACCATTGCTGCTGATTTGTCGCCGGAAGCGATTCATTGCCGGCGGCGATGAATACCCTATCGACGGTTTTTCCCTGGCTTGAATAGCTGGTATCGACGTAGCCGAGGGTGACGTGCGCCCAATCCTTTGGAAGGAGCTTGCCCTTTTCCAGCCGGATATCGCCTTCCTTGGTAAAGCCCTCTACCGTGTAAATGTCGCCGTTATTCACCTTCGTCCCTTTGGCCTGACCCGCAACCTTCGTTTCGCCGTTCTTTGTAATGCGGATCCGGTCGCCTTTTGCTATGCCAATCTCATGTGGCCTGAATGCATTAATGCGGTCGGAACTATCCATGGAAAGCAGGCCCTCTGTACCGTCCTGCCGCATGACCTTTACACCGTCATCCGTTCTTTCCACGACGACAGCTGCCTCGCCTTTTTTAAAGCCGCCTGACGTTATCCGCACGCCATTGACCCGGCGTCGCGTCCCGGCGATGGCCTCTTTGAATTCGACGACCATTCCTGGCTCGTAATTGCGCGCATCACCTTTCTGGGCCTCGCTCCAATTAGTGGACCGCCAGGAGGTGAATGGCCTGTCCTTTCCAACCGCTCCGCGCTCTTTCAGAATGCCGCGCAATTCCTCCGTCAGCTTGTCGCCCTCAGAGTGAGTCGGCGCGATGATTAACCCGGACTTTCCATCGTCCACCGCGCGGAGATAATCCTTCACAAGCATGCCGTGGCGTTCCGGATCTGTTGCCTCGATGACACAGCCCATTTTGTCCAGAGCATCGAATCCCTGTTGCGCTGCCTTTCCCGTCCCCAAGGAGATGCGTTCGATGGCTTTCCGGTATCCGGGTTCCGTCTGGCGCCGCACCTCTGTTAAGCGCGCGAGTTTTACGCCCGCTTCCTTTTCCAGAAGGCGGAATGCATCCCCGGCTTCAACGCTTGCATGCTGGGTGTAATCGCCTGAGAGGATCAAGCGATTGCCATTACGCTTCGCAATGTCGAAGAAAGCCCGCATGTCTTTACTGCTGACGAGTCCGGCTTCGTCGAGCCATAGGATCTGCCCTTTCGTTTTCTCCTGAAGCTTCTCGTTTTTCAGGAACATGGCAAGCGTTTCGGCATCCTTGAAGCCTTCTTTTGCAAGGACTCCGCGCGACGCTTGGGATGAAGGAGCGAATGCGAATACATGCTGGCCGGGAACGCTCTCCAGAACGTCCCTGGTAGCCCTCATCATCGTCGTTTTGCCCGTGCCAGCGCGGCCGACCACACCAACCACCGTATCCCGGCTTTGGATGATACTCAGCGCCGCTTTGCGTTGTTCTGCGGAGAGCCCGGATAACGATACAAACTGGTCATCTTTGTTTGCATTCGCCTTCGAGATAGATACAAACGGTTTCTCTTTCCGCTGGCCATCCTTGGCGAATGTGAGCATCGCCACTTCATCCCGAAGGACGCTCTTGGTAGTGGTCATCAACTGCCCCGCCCGTGTTTCGGCGATCACTTCCGGGTGTTGTGCTATATCGGCAACATCTTCCGGCAACACGGAGCCGACGCCGTATTTGAGAGCTTCGGCTTTAAGGCGTTTTTCAGATACGGTAGAGGCTCTTTGGAACGAGTGCTCCAAGGCATAGGCTTTGGCCTCATCCGCCGTATAAGCCCTGTCCCCTTTCGTGCGCCCGTGTAACGCATCGGCCAGGGCGGAACGCTCGGCGTCGCTGAGGCGGGAATTCCATTCCCTTCGGAGTTCCGATTTACCAAGGCCAGTGTTTTTATGTTCCCGGCCGTAATAGCCGATGGCGTGTTTCCCTTCAGGGTCGGATATGCCTTTTTTCTCGGCCTTGGCATTGATCTGGTTGCGGCGTTGAGAGAATCTGTCGATGAGCGATTGAGGCGTGCCCGCTATCTCAAAGCTGTAATCGGGGTTCTTTTCCGTTGCTATTCCAAGGGCGTTCAACTTGTGCGAAAGGCGCGCGTCGAATGCGTTCTCAAAATATGTGGCATCGCGTTTCAGGTCTCCGAACTGTCCGGCTTTCCAGCGATTCTCAATGGGATCGTGTGTCAGGTTGAATGCGTAAACATGGGTATGAAGGTGAGGATCGGGTACACCGCCTACAGGCCTGGCCGTGAAGTGGGTAAACTCAGCCCAGACCATGTTTCCCGTTTCACGGTCATGATTGTTGCCCTTCTTCCGCGCCCGCGTTTTCATGTCGCGTTCGATCTCCTGCATCGTTTCGTTTACGGAGGAGCGGAAGGCATTGAGTATCCGCTCATCGCCGGATACTTCGTACAAAACGGATACTGACTTCGGCGCTGAAAAGGTGAAATCGAAGCCGATGCGGCGATTGTCCTTGTTGCGTGGGCTCATCTGCTCGCCGGTCTCAGGATGCTTGTTATCGCACAGCGCGAAATAATCACGCTGCGCCACCTCGCTTGAGAGCCCTAACATCTCGGCACCCTTTCCTCCCCAGGCACCGGCCAGTTCCTGCCCTTCGTGGTAGTAGCCGGTATCGTCGCGCGTCAGGCTTTGCGTGAAGTATTCCTTCGCCCCCTTGGCGCTCGTGCTGGGTGTGATCCGTAGCATTGTCAGTGCCCGATTCGCCTCTCGGTTTTCTCTCACGTAGGTTGAATCCTGTAACACCGGAAACAACCTACGGCAACATCTGTTTTGTGGAACGGAAGCAGTGCGTACTACCTAGCATGCGTCTCCCCTAATTTTGCTTTAGGCCGCTATCGCTCCCATGACGGCTTGGCGCGCGGCTTCGTCTTTGGACTGCTCTTCTCCGGCTGCTGACTTGCCCCATCACGTTGCTTCACAAGCCTCTCCCAATGCCGAATTCCTGCGCCCGGAGATCCGATCACGTCATGACCGTACTTTTCTGAGAGCGCCTTTAATTCAGCGATCTCCTTCCTCTGTTTCAGCCAGTCCAGAAACCCCATGTCACGACTCCTTCCCGTTCCCGCTATACACTCGTAGGGTAGAAGGGCGGCATGGCATCACGCCTTTTCGCCCTGTCGGGTGGTCCTTATCCCATTCCGCAAGCAGCCTCTCAACCTGCGGGCTGTAGTTCTCGGTAGCCACATCGCTGTGAAAAGTTGGGAGTCTCATGCCTACCGCTCCATTCCACGGCTGCGCTGCTGCGAATTGGTTTGTCCTTTATGGTGGTCGGTCGGGCTCAACGCCTCTTGTGCTTTTCCCGGCGCACCTTGGGTATGCATAAGGGCTTCCTTGCCGCCCCTGTCGGAAGATGTATCGTGTGAGCTGTTCTCAGAACGATGCGCCGTCGAGCGGTCCATTAACGCCGCTGCCGGACGGGCCACTTCAACTGCTTGGGATTTGGTTTCGGGAGAAAGATTCTGTACGGCTTGAGATTGGGATGCCATGACATTCACCTCGAAATCCAGTATCAGAAACGAGGCGATTACAAGATAGGATGTGATCGTTAGCAGGCGTTAACTAACGCCATCCGATTAACTCCGCGTCGGCGGCTTGGTCATAGAGGCCGCCCGGCCATAATCTCGTTTGAAACAGCAATTCAAATCGCGCAGGCCTTTCCACTTCGTTTGACCAACCAATGCGGCGGAAAAGGCTGCTTAATCTCTCCTCATTGGTCAGGCATTCCGCCATTTTTGCGATATTCATAGTGGAGTCAGAGCAGAGAATTGTGATAGTCCCTCTACCGGTGGGATTTGGCGCCCGAGTAACTATCCCGATGGGAAGCCCTGTCGCAGTCTTTATCGTCGTTCCAGTCGCGCCCGCACCAACAATATCTCGACCGAGGATGGCGATCTCTGAATCTTTCGGATCGCGTATATTCACTGCGCCGATGTTTTCATCGTCCAGCCGAAATGACACCTGCTGCGAGTCCGGGGATCGCAAAAATTCCCTTATAAACGGATTGGTCCGAGCGTTACCGAGCAGAATTACGGACGAACTCTTGATTACATCGCTCCGAAAATCATTCGTCAGTTGAACCGAAGGGCTGTAAGAAAGCACCTCCGTCAGGCTTTTCCGCAAAAGCTCAGACGCGTGCGCAGTGCCTACGTCTACATATAAATGCCCAGGAATAAGATGTTCATCAAATGCCTCCGGATGAAGGCGAAAGAGTTCCGCTTTCGCCCTTTCTCTATCGGGCTTGTCCACATTGGTGTTGACATACCGAAATGCCTTGTGCTCTCTGACGTCGTAAAAGAAGAGCAGTGAGTCACAAATGATAGTGACCGTCTGATTCCAGTAAAGGTCTGTCTTCCAGAAACCTTCGAGGGTATTTGCCGCTTCAAACCAGTTGATGAAAATCAACTGATAGCCTTCACTTCCTTTTGTGGTGATTTCACAGCGGAATCGCTCTCCTGCTGCTGCAAGTTTGTAGGCATGAAGCCGCGCCCTTAAATCTTTAATTCTCTCGCGGGAATGAGCAGGATTATGCTTTCGGTGCGTCATTCCGTAACCGAAATGGCGGACCTCGATATCCCTCGCTTCCATTGGTATTTTGCGATTCTCGAAAAGGAACGCGAGCAGTCGGCATTGCTCCTCAGCGCTTTCGAACTCTTCTGAATTCGCAATGCGCTTCACCAGCAAAGCAAATTCAGCTCTTTGCTGATCGTCAGGTGACATTTCAGTCATGGGTTAGCTAACGCCTCCAAACGTTGAGCGAATTACCTGCGCATCCCGCCGTTCCTACACTATGCGCCATGAAGACCAAAAGCGCGCTTATAGCCTTCGCCGCACTTACACTTTCGTTGCAAGCGCAGCAGACGCCAACCCCTCAACCACAGGCACAACCAGTTCCCTGCCAGGCTACGCCGCCCAAACCGACACCACGACCATTGGGGGTAAGGTGGCACTTACCTTACCCCGCCGTCCGTATTCTCGGGCAGCAGCTGGGCAAGCTCGATCAGACCACCGGTATACAGGTCAATCCGATCCAGATAGCCCGTTCTGCCGCCAAACCTCACCCAACCCTACCTCCATGCCAAGCAGTTAAGACAACGGTCACCGGGACGACACAACCCACCTCTACAACGGCAGCTCCGGTAGTGCCTGCTTCCGCTACTCCCAATGCACCCTCACCCGCTCAGGCAGCGCCAATTACGACCCCGCCTATGCAGACGATACCTGATACGACACCACCGCAATGATCGAGACGGGCGCGCTTCATGATCACGCAACGCGCCTTTGTTTTTGGAGATAGATATGCCGAAAGACCCGCTGCTAGACCGAATCATCCTCCAGCTTTCACCGAACGATGCCATCCGTTTCAGGGATGCCATCGAAGGCGGCATTGCCGTCTTGGGAGGACTCGGCAGCGGAAAGAGTTCTACCGTGGGCCGACTCATTGCCCTCGCCGTTTTATTCGCGGGGATGGGAGGACTTGTGCTCACCGTTAAGTCCGATGAGACCGAGCACTGGAAAGAATACGCCCGGATAGCAAAAAGGGAAAAGGACCTTGTTGTTTTTAACGCAGAAAGCGGCCTTTCCTTTGACCCGCTCAGCTATTTCTGGAATGCCGGAGGAAGGGCAGCCGCACAGATCGAAATGATCGTCGAGCTGTTCTCGACATTGCTTTCAGTTGGAAAAGTCTATTCGGAATCCAGCGGCGAACGGTATTTCGAAAACGCAGTCCAGGAATTAATAAGGGCATCCCTTGTCGTTCTTTCATCTGCCGGTGAGCGGGTTTCCATCATTTCCCTGCATCGGTTTATTTCAAGCCTCCCTATAGATCCAGAGCAGCTGGAATCGCCGTCCTGGCAAAACTCTTCTTACTGCTCACAGGTGATTTGCCGCTTAAAAAAGCGTAGCGAGGCCTTCGAAGTAGCGCGGCTGGATGATCTTGATATCGCCATCGTTTTCCTGCTCGAAAAATGGCCGAATCTCGATGCCCGCACACGCTCAAATATCGAGAGCACCTGGTCGGCGATGGCATCGAAGTTCACCTACTCGCCTTTCCGCGAAATGTTCTGTTCCGGGCGTTTTGATTTTTTGCCAGAACAGGCCTCCCACGAACGCAAGATTTTCCTTATTGATATGCCGGTGCTGGAGTATTCGCGCGAAACTTCGCGGTTGTGTCAGGTGCTTATCAAGCTCGTCTTTCAAAGGGCATGGTTACGGCACCAGTACAAGCCGGGATGCTGCAACGGAACGTTTCTTTTCCAGGATGAGTTCAGCTTCCTGATGCACCGGCTCGACCCTCATTTTCATGCCGTCTGCCGCGGCTCGGCCGTGATGCCGGTATGCATGACGCAGAACATCCTCTCCATCGCCGCAGAAGAGTTCGGAGAACAGCAGCCAGGCTCAAAGACACTCGGCTTCCTTGGACTTTTAGGAACGAAGATCTTCCTCGCCAATAACGAAACGCTGACTAACCACTATGCCTCGGACCAAATCGGCAAGGTTTACGCCTACGTCGAAGGCTGGAATGCAGGACAAAGTGAGCGAGACCATCATTCCGGCGTAAGTGCTAACAAGCAACTCGTCCACATTATCGAACCCATCGAATTCACCCGCCTCATGAAACCGGACGGAGAAAATCCCCTTTCCGAGGGCATTTGCTACCTCTCCGGCAGGACCTTTAACGCAACAACAACCCAGAGCAATCCGCGTGGGCTCCCCTACCTTCGTGTGCATTTCTCGAGATAAGGGAGAACCCATATGCAAGATGACGAGTCTGGCATCTTCAACATCAACGATCTTCACAACGCCGGAATAAATGCGCTCAACCTGTTCTGCAGCATTTTCTGTATGCCGGTGGAGATGATCCTTCGGCCGTTTTACGGAACGAGGTATTTCCCCCCAACAGTGATTTTCCTTTCCACCATGTGGATGTTCTTCATGCCTCTTTTCCTGACGGGCATCAGCATGATTCCCTTTGTCGGCGGACAGCCCCCACCGGGGATGTTCGATATCGGCTCCTTCGCAAAGCTCTTCTTCCTCCTGATGTTCGCCCATAGCATCCGCACCTATGTCCGCATGGTTCACGTGGATAAGGAGGAGTTCAGCTGGTACGAGGGACAACCCCTCCCCTTCATTCCTCTCATACCGGGAGGCTCGTCGTTCTGGCGCGCACGCATTCTGATTGAGCCGGCCTTCGTATTTGTAGCTGCCACCGTGCTCGGAAGCCTCTACATCTTCCAATCGAACCTAACGCACTATCTGCAATTCGTTGCGTTCGCTCTCGCGATGAAGCAATTCACCCATTGGTACAAGTCCTGGGAAATACGCAGGGACCTGCTCGATGCGCAGAATCTAGGCCCCCTCATGAGCAGGATCGTGGAAGATAAGGCCTCAAAAGAAGACCTCACTGTGATTCATTTGGCCTCCTTCCCCAAGAATGCCCCACCAGAAGTTCGCAATGCCGTGAAAGGAGAGCCCCATGCCGCTCAATGACAAGCAGAAAACCTACGTGAGAATCGGAATTGCCGCCCTGGTGTTCTTCTACATCGCTCCGCGCATCATCGGCCTGTACCTCGCGCGCCAGGCCATACAACGCGCGGCCTTCGCGGCAGCCCATGCAAAGCCCAGCCCTATGATCCCGAAGGCCGGCCAACCTCCAGTAGCCCCAGCCCCAGTCCAGATCGCCATGGGGAGGTATGAGGGCGCCGGAGTTGAATTAACCCGCCAATGCAAGATCAACCTTGAGCTACGGCCTGGTGAAAATGGCACCTACCTGGGCTATGTGACGATAATGTGTTTCGAACCCCCTCACCTTGTCTCCGGCAAGCCTGTGATTGGACAAAATCCGATCATGGACGCGGCCCGGCAGATGACTCCAGCCTCCGCGATCATGACCGGCAACGTCAAGAACGGGGATCTCGTTTTCACCGTGGATAAAAGCATAGGCCTCCTTGGTGACGGCTGTGCCGTAACCGGAACCTTCACGGTGACAACTTTCGGGTTCGGGAAGGTGATGGCGCAATGGCAGGAAGGCACCTGTCAGGGCGGCCAGTTGATCCTTCAGCACGTGTGAGAGGGCGCTATGGAAATCAAACTTGAACCTTTTGTTTCTGCTACCGAAGCGGCGAAGTTTCTGGGGATCAACCGCCGCTTTCTCCTTTCACTGGCCCGCCGCGGCATTGCCGGAAGCTACGCCATAGGCGGGGATCAGCGCCACCGGTGGGTTTTCAGGCTATCGGAGCTTGGGATCGCCATTGATCACCGGCATTCCCGTCCGTGGCCGCCCAAGAAGCCCGCAGGGAGGTATGATCCGAGGCAGGGCGGCTCTCGTTGGGAAGGGTTGACATGACCTATCAACGAGGCAGCATTCGCAAATCACGTTCCGGAGAGTATTGGGTATTGCGCTACCGGGTGACAGCAGCGGACGGGCGAAGGGTGGAGCATAACGCTCCCGTCGGGCTTGTTCGCGACTTTCCCAGGGAGCGCGATGCCTGGAAAGAAGTGGACCGCCGCAGCCTTCTGGTTTCCGTCAATGCGGAAACGCAGACCGGGCGTATCCGCTTCGATTCCCTCGCGGAATATTACTTAAAGGCTGATTTCGGGCAGGATGCGGTGCGCCCCAAGTCGGTCAACACCATCCCGATCGTGAGGCACTACGTCCGGGACTACCTCATCGCCCGCTGGGGCAATGAGCTGGCGGGTGACATCAAGCCCATTGAGATTCAACGATGGCTGAAGTCGCTCCATACTGAAAACGGACTGGCCTGGACGACGGTTTCGAAGATCCGCGGCATCATGCACCGGATTTATAAAACCGGCGTTCTCCATGAGCGCGTCGACAAGAACCCCGTCGAGCACGTGGAAACTCGGTCGCAGTCCCTCTACAAGGCAGTCGTCATCACCCCGGCCCAAACTCTCTCTATCCTTAATAAGCTGGCGAACCCGTTTCACTTCACGCTGGTTCTGACCTGCGCCGCCACGGCGCTACGCGCTTCGGAGATTATCTCCCTGCGCTGGTCGGACATCCTTTGGAGCGACGGGCAAATCAGGATATCGAAGCGATGGGCAAAGGGAGCTGACGGGGAGACGAAGACGGCAGCCAGCAACGGCCATGTACCAATGCATCCGATACTGGCGGAATACCTGAAAGAGTGGCGCGCGCAAAGTCCTTATTCGAAGGTTGATGATTTTGTTTTTCCGTCACTTCTGAAGGACGGTAAAGTGCCCATTTGGGCATCGACGTTTGTGCAGGATCATTTGCGGCCGGCGGCAATCTCGGCAGGTATCGTTTTGGTAAAGGGTCAAAGGTTCGGTCTTCACAACCTGCGGCACAGCCTGAGCACCTGGCTGGTGAACAAAGGGAAGATCGATCCGAAGACGGTTCAGGGAATCTTGCGGCATAGCGATATCCGCACGACCATGAACCTTTACACGCAGGACGATCGCGATGAAAAGCAGGCAGCGCAAGGAGCCTTCCTAAGCGCGGTAGGGCTTGGAAGTCGCCTAGTGCAATGATTTTGTGGGTAAATTTGTGGGTAGTCACTTTGAGTGCCATACAAGCTTAAGTTCTTTGCTTTGTATGGCGGGGACGACGGGGCTCGAACCCGCGACCTCTGCCGTGACAGGGCAGCGCTCTAACCAACTGAGCTACGTCCCCCTAACTGTAAAGCCCTAATCAATGGTATTTAGGCTGCCAACTCCGGCCGAATACCCCTCAACTTCGCGAAACCACGGAACAGTTTTCCTATTCCGTGATTTGATTGTAGCAAAGAATCTGTGAAGGGTGGCCTGTTGAAATTTCTTGTATTCTTATGATTCATCTCAACATGCGAGACCTTCGTTACTCGTGTTGCCCTATCATGTGTTCGGCAATTTCGTAATGCGCTGGCTTCGGCAAGCGTACTCGGCGGATTTTTATTAGACGCGAAACCGCTCTAAAGGCATACCGCTGGGATGCTGTTGCGACTAGGAGATATGAGGAATTTGTGATTCCGCCTGGAGTTTCAGCTGCGCCATCTCGGCGGAAACGGAACGTGCGTGCAGCCGGAATAGTACAAATGCGATTCGGCAAATCCCGTAGGCTGCCAAGACTCCGAAGGCGAGCGAGGCCAAACTGGCACAAACTAACATCAATGTACTGATTGCGTCCTGCATCATCTTCGCTTCTGGCCCTATGCCGGTTCAGGCCGGTGGTTTCGATTCAGAATCATTTGTGTCTGCTCGCAATCAAAGTCGATTGCACTCGCACACGCCTCTTCTGGATACTACGATGCAATTGTGCCAGAGAATGGGGGTAAATTGACCCCCGTTTCTATTGACGAATAAGATACCAAGAGAGGTTTCTGTCGCTGATTCTCCAAGTTCCGCTATTTCTTTGCAAGGCTCTGACCATCCTTCGTACCCTATTCACTGAATATTTTTAATGTCGATCACTCACATCACCGTGCGCGGCGCGCGCCAGCATAATCTGCGCGACATCAACGTTCAGATCCCTCGCAACACGCTGACGGTCGTCACGGGGCTCTCCGGCTCCGGCAAATCTTCTCTGGCATTTGACACGATCTATGCAGAGGGCCAGCGCCGCTATGTCGAAACCCTCTCCGCCTACGCGCGGCAGTTTCTCGATCAGATCGAGCGTCCCGATGTGGACTCCATCGAAGGTCTCAGCCCTGCCATCTCCATCGAACAGAAGACGACCAGCCGAAGCCCACGCTCCACCGTAGGCACCATCACCGAAATTTACGATTACCTGCGTCTCCTCTATGCATCGGTTGGAGTTCCTCACTGTCCCAATTGCGGACATGAAATATCGCGTCAGAGTGCTGAGCAGATCGTTGAGCGCATTCTGGCCCTGGGTCAAGGAGAACGGGTGACCATTTACGCGCCCATCGTCCGCGGGCGCAAAGGGGAATTTAAAGACTTGCTGGACAAGATTGAGCAGCAGGGCTTCCGGGCGCGCATCGACGGCGAACTGCGCGATCTCTCCGAACCGATCCAACTTGAAAAACGCAAGAATCACACTATCGAAGCCGCTGTCTATCGC
>Ga0210388_10001246_pt1 | contig 20058 bp, 22 predicted proteins | sample IncBWC19OmetaG_FD_155485 | JGI IMG/M metagenome (GOLD analysis project Ga0210388, IMG submission 155485) | Forest soil microbial communities from Barre Woods Harvard Forest LTER site, Petersham, Massachusetts, United States - Inc-BW-C-19-O ... | reverse complement strand
ACAAGGCTTCTGCCATCCGACTTGCCTTGGTTTCTGTGCCCTATCGCCACCAGCTCAACTTCACCTTCGACGGCCTCATCGAAGCCACCAACGCCATAGAGCGCCTGCGCACTTTCGCGCAGCGCCTGAAGCAAGCGACTCTCGCCCCCGGTTCTAATCCGGCCCTTCAGAAAGCGGCTCAAAGGGCGCAGACAGATTATCTGGCCGCACTAACCAACGACTTGAATACGGCCGAAGCCCGCGCCCCCATCTTCGACCTTATCCGCGCCGCAAACACCGCCATCGACCAGGGACAGCTCCTGGCTGGAGATCGTGAAGCGATTCTCGCCGTTCTGGCCAGTTTCGACGCCGTTTTCGACGTCATTGAGGATCGCGATGCCGAGCCCACCCGCCGCGCCCTCGAGTGGGCCGCGGAAGCCGGCCGCCTCGAAGACGTGGCGCCCGAACTGCTCGCCCGCCAGTCGCTTACCGACGAGGCCATCGACGCCCTGGTAGCCGAGCGTACTCAGGCCAAGCGCCAGCGCAACTTCGCCCGCGCCGACCAGATCCGCAACGAACTAGCCGAAAAAGGCGTTATCATCGAAGACTCCAAAGACGGCGTCCGCTGGAAGCGCAAATAACCTCCCAACTCTCAGGAGATCTCCCATGGAAGCCAACGAAGTATCCGAACTGAAAGAGCAGGCTGAAAAAGGCGGAGAGTCCGCAATGCGCCCCGTCGCATTCTTCATGAGCGTAATTGCGGTCTTGGTGGCTGTTACCACCGTCCTGGGACATCGCGCCGAAACAAGAGCAGTGCTCAAGCGGGCTGAGGCCAGCGACGTGTGGAACGAGTACCAGGCCAAGAAAAATCGCGCCTACGACACTGGCCTCATCACTGAGCTGCTCGGCGTAGTTACGGTCGACGACAAAGATGCAGCCAAAAAGATCGCCAAGGGCTATGCCGACCACCAGGAGAAATGGGCAGAAGACCTCAAGGATGAACAAAAAGAGGCCAAAGGGCTTGAGGAAGAAGTAGAGCTGGCTGAAAGAAAGGCCAAGTTTTTCGATCTCGCCGAAACTCTATTGGAGATCGGCTTGGTCGTAAGCTCCGTCACGCTGCTTACCCGCAGCCGCATCTATTGGTACCTGGGTATAGGCGCTTCAGCTGTCGGAGTCGCTTCTGTGGCTTGGGGATTGCTCATCAAGTAGGGTCCGCCTTACTCCGCCGGCATCTGCTCCAACTCCTCAACAGGCTGCGGCTTGCCTTTCTCTTTCACCTGCGCCGTAGTCAGCAGAAACACAGCAACGACAATGCCAGCCATGCCGGCAAACTCCGCCGGCGCAGGCCGCTCGTGGAGCAGCAAGATTCCCAGTAGCACAGCAACCACCGGATTCACATAGGCATAAGACGAAACCTTCGCCACCGGCACATGCTCCAGCAAATAGATAAATCCGGTATAGCCCAGCAGCGAGCCGCCGGTGATGAGCCATGCCAGTGATCCTATCGCCGCTCTGTCGACGTGGAATTGCGGCCACTGCCCCAGCGCCGTTCCGAGCACAGTGGAGAACAAACCAGCAGCCAGCATTTGCCAGGCCGCTGCTACGAAGCTGTTTACCGGCAGCTTCGATCGGCGCGACAGAATACTGCCCACCGTCCAGGAGAACGCTCCCGACAGCAAGACTCCCAGCGCAATCAGCAGAGTGCGGTCCCCATTCAGTCCACTGCGCAGCGAGGGCCAAACCAATGCGCCGAGGCCCACAAAGCCCAGCGCCATCCCCAGCCATCCGCGCGCAGGCAGCGGTTCGCCGCCCGGAAGGAACATCTCAATCAGCGCTACATAAAGAGGAATCACCGCCAGCACCAGCGACGCCAGTCCGCTGGGAACAGTTCTCTCGGCAAACACTAGCCCCACGTTGCCGCCGCCCAGCAGCAGCAGTCCAATCAACCCCAACCGCAGCATGTTCGGCCCAGGCCAGAAGATCCGCAACCCCCGCCAACGGCACCAACCCATCAAAATGACGCCCGCAATCAGAAACCGAGTCCCCGCGAGCAACAGCGCCGGCATCTCCGCTGCGCCAATCCGTATCGCGGTATAAGTCGACCCCCAGAAAAAGTACACACTGGCGAATGCCAGCACAATGGAGGCCGTGGTAGCCACTTTCTTTTTCGGGTCGATGTTTTGCTGCCGCGCGTTCGCCATCGGGATAATTCAATCCTAGCCTGAGTCGCATTGAGCCGCTTCCTGCTCCTTGCTGCGCTATCCAGCCAGCACTTCATAAGGAATCTATACAGAAGATGTAAAGATGGGCTATCCTCAGTGCAGCAGGTCTCCCATGCATAAGCGCACTTCCAACGCGATGCAGCCAGCACCAGCACCAGCCTCCCGGCGCTGGTCGCGGTCGCGTGAGCGCAGCATCCGGCCCCGGCGGCATCTGCGCGTGCTGCCCACCCGCACCCGACCTAGCCTGTTCGCAAGCGACTAACTCCCCGTCTGCCGGCGACTTCGATCGCACCGCGCCACCAGCTTTAAGCGGCCTTTCCGGTCCAGAGGACAAAATAGATCCCAATTCAGTGGGTCCGGGGCCGCGCCTCACCCGCATACATTGCCACACCACAGAACCTGCCGAGGAGATTAGATATGACCAAACAAGAGCTTTACACCCAATACGGACCCAAGCTTCGGACGCCCCTGCCAGGCCCAAAGGCCAGGGCAGCAGTCGAGGCGGACGGCCGGCTCATCTCGCCCAGCTACACCCGCTCCTATCCGCTCGTGGCCAAGCGCGGCCGCGGTGTTCGCCTGGAAGACGTGGACGGGAATGAGTTCCTCGGTTGTGCCGCGGGTATTGCCGTGGTTTCTACCGGCCATTGCCACCCCGAGGTGGTTGGCGCCATCCAGAAACAGGCCGCCGAGCTCATCCACATCTCCGGCACAGATTTCTACCATGAGCCGCTGACTGACCTGGCCGAGCGCCTCTCCGCAGCCGCGCCCATGCCCGGGCCGCACAAGTTCTTCTACGGCAACTCCGGCGCCGAGGCCGTCGAGTGCGCGCTGAAGCTGGCCCGCTATCACACTGGACGCCAGAATGTGATTGCCTTCCTGGGCGCATTCCACGGCCGCACCATGGGCGCATTGTCTCTCACGGCATCCAAGCCGCAGCAGAAGCGCCGCTTCGGACCCATGCTTCCCGGCGTCACGCACATCCGGTATCCGTATACGTATCGCGGCTGCTCGGGCAGCGTCGAAGAACAAGAAGCCTTCAACATGGGCTGCGCGCGCTACATCGAAGAGAAGCTTTTCAAAACCGTGCTTCCGCCTGAAGAAGTGGCCGCAATCTTCGTCGAGCCGGTTCAAGGGGAAGGCGGTTACGTTGTTGCTCCGGACAACTTCCTGCGTGAGCTGCGCGAAATCTGCAATCGCCACGGCATCCTGCTAGTATCCGACGAAGTACAGTCCGGCGCAGGCCGCACCGGCAAATGGTGGGCCATCGAGCACTCCGGCGTGCAGCCGGATATTGTCTGCATGGCCAAAGGCATCGCCAGCGGCATGCCGCTGGGCATCTGCATGAGCCGCGCGGGAATCATGGATTGGGTGCCCGGCTCTCACGCCTCCACATTCGGCGGCAATCCCATTTCCATTGCAGCCGCGCTCGCCACCATGGATGTACTGGAACGCGAAGGCATCGACAACGCAGCGCGGGTGGGCGAGTTCATGCTCGAGCGGCTGCGCGGCTGGAAAAACTCCCATCCGTTGGTAGGCGATGTCCGTGGCCGCGGCCTCATGATCGGCATTGAGCTCGTAAAAGACAAGACCACGCGCGAACCGGCCGCGGAGCTGCGCAACCGTGTGGAAACCGTCGCATTCGAGAAAGGGCTCATGATCCTCGGCTGCGGCGAAACATCGTTTCGCCTCTGCCCTCCGCTCATTGTCAGCAAAGAAGAAGCCAGCGTAGCGCTCGACATTCTTGAAGAGTCGCTTGCGCAGGTTGAGCACGAACATGAGCAGGCGCGGACTCCCGAAGCAGTGACTGCGTAAACTATCCTGGGCAAACCAGATTCAACAGTATCCCGGACAAGCAAATGCGGCCCGCAACTCGGATGAGGAGCGGGCTGCATTTGCGTCTTTCCGCCATCAGGACGAGAATGAACTCCCATGGGGTGGCTGCGGCAAACGCGAATCAATCTGCTGGAGCACAGCCTCGCGGCAATGCAACGGATTGCGCGGCGGAGCAGCCGTCCAGATGGTCAGCCGGCTCACCTCGCCACTGGCATCGACGGTGAAGATGCAGCCTTCTTCTACCTTGGCCGCAAGGGTTACACCGTGGTCTCCCGGCGATGGTCGTCAGGCTACCAGCGCGGCGATCTCGACCTGATCGCCTGGCAAGGACCGCTGCTTTGCTTCATTGAGGTAAAGACGCGCACCGCGCATGACATGGCTGCCGCCGAAGTTGCCGTCGACACGCACAAGCGCAATGTGCTCCGCAAACTGGCCCGGCACTACGTGCGCCAGTTGCCCATGAAGACAGCTCCGCCTGTGAGATTCGACATTCTCAGCGTCTACCTTGTTCCCGGCAAAGAGAAGGAATTCGTGCACTTCGAAGGAGCGTTCGGATGGGCCGAACGCAGAGAATACGATCCGTGGTATGAATGATCGTCAATGCGCCGTTTGTTAATTTCAAGGCAGCGTCGGTCCTATTTCTGCGCGTCCTGAAACTCCTCGTGCCATGCCATCTGAATGGCCTCAAGCCGGCCTTCATTCGACTTTGCGGGATCATCCGCAAATCCCGGCAACTCCGTTACGTAGCGATGCAAATCGGTAAACCGCACCGTCAACGGGTCAAGTTCAGGAAACTTCTCTTGCAATTGAATGCCGATCTCTTCGGCGTCGGTCCACAAAATCTCGCGCGGCATCGTCCTGCTCCCTACTTGCTCTCCGCCAGCGTCAGCGGCTTGCCTTCAGACACATAATTGCGGTTCCACTTGGGAATCTCCACCACGTAATCGCCCGGCTTGGTGATCACCGCCTGGCAGCCAAGGCGCGAGTCCAACTGCTGGTCGGCGGCCATGTCCATGCGATCGATTTCGTCGTCATCAGCCTCACTGATGCCCGTCTGGTCCTTAATCCAAAGGTGGCACGTGGTACAGGCGCAAACGCCGCCACATGCGTGGTCGAGAAAGATGTTGAAGTTCTCCGCCACATCGAGAAACGACATCGGCTTGCCGTGATGGTCATACGGCAGAGTCCCAAATTCGAATTCGACCGTCTTGCCCTCGGGCTGAAACGTAACGCGCACAAGCTTGTCTGCCGGAATGTCCTTCTTCTCTGCGTCACTCATATCGATACATCCTCACCGCCAACTCGCTAACCTGCTGACTCGTTCTCACTTGAACTCCGCCCGTGCCATGGGATGAGGCGCAGTTACTGCCTCGCCCAGACCCTCATCAGCCGCACCCATCGTCTTGCCAGTAATCGCGCTGCTTACCGCTGCCTCCATCATCAGCTCGGCAAAGCGTCGTGTCGCCTGGTCGAGTGCCAGTGTCGCATCGCGAATCCCCTTCGCATCTTCGCCGCGCAGCATTTCTTCAAGCCGTCCGCGCGCCGCTGCAACGGCCGCAAGCTCTTCGTCAGTTAACTGGTGCCACGCCGGGCTCTTTGGCGCTCGCTCCACCAACGTCAGAAGATTCTCCGCCTCGTTGCGCGCCTCAATCAGCAGGCGCTTTGCAAAGTCTTCCTCCGCGTGATCGAACGAGTCCAGAATCATGCTCTCGACTTGCTCATCCGTCAGCCCGTAGGTCGGCTTCACTTCAATCTTCGCCGCCTGCCCGCTGCGCTGCTCGCGCGCTGTCACCTTGAGAATGCCGTCCGCGTCGATCAGGAATTTCACTTCGATGCGCGGCAGCCCCGCGCTCATAGGAGGAATTCCTTTCAAATCAAACCGCGCCAATGATCGGCAATCGGAAGCCATCTCGCGCTCGCCCTGCACCACATGGATGGCCACGTTGGTCTGTCCGTCGACGCCAGTCGTAAAGTGCTCCGTAGCCGACGCCGGAATCGTCGAATTGCGCTGAATAATCCGCGCCACCGTTCCGCCCAGTGCTTCGATGCCCAGCGAAAGCGGCGTCACGTCCAGCAGCAGCATTTCTTCAGTCGTTTTCGATGCTCCGGCAAGAATATCCGCCTGCACCGCCGCGCCCAGCGCCACTACTTCGTCGGGATTCAACTCGATGTGCGGCTTCTTGCCGCGCGCAGTCAGATGGAAAAGATCGTCGACCAGCTTGCGCACCGCGGGGATCCGCGTCGATCCCCCCACCAGCACCACTTCATCAATCTGTTCCGGCGTAATTCCCGCGTCGGTGAGGGCTTGCCTGCTGGGACCAACCGTCCGATTCAGCACCGGCTCAATCAACAACTCGAAAACCTCGCGTGGAATCTCGCGCTGATAGCGGTCTCCATTGGGAAGCTCAATATCGAACCGCGCCACCGGCTCCGTGGACAAGCTGATCTTGGCGCCGATTGCGGCCTTGCGCAGCGCCTGCACCGCCCCGGGATGTCCGCGCAGGTCCACTCCATGCTCGGCGTAGATCTCGTCAAGAGCGACGGCCAGCAGCAAGTTGTCGATGTCGTCGCCGCCCAAGTGCGTATCACCGTTGGTCGACTGAACCTCGAAGATCCCGTCACGCAGTTTGAGAATGGAAATGTCGAACGTACCGCCGCCCAGGTCGTAAACAGCGATCGTGCCAACCTTGGCGCGATCCAGGCCGTAGGCCAGCGCCGCTGCCGTCGGTTCGTTTACCAGGCGCAACACTTCCAGCCCAGCCATACGCCCCGCATCCTTGGTGGCCTGGCGTTGCGCATCGTTGAAGTAAGCAGGCACCGTGATCACGGCCTGCGTTACAGGCGCGCCGAAAAACCGCTCAGCATTGCGCTTCAACTGGCGCAGGATGTAAGCGGAAATCTCCGGCGGTGTGAACTTGAGTTCGCCGAGCTGGATGCGCGGGACCTCACCCTCTTCGACATCCTCTGCAATGCGAAATGGGAAGAGCTTCAGCTCGTCTTGAATCTCGCGCAGTCCGCGGCCCATGAGCCGCTTCACGGAATAGATCACACGCTCCGGCGTTTCGATAAGCGCCTTGCGGGCCGTGTTGCCCACAGTCACCGCAGGCCTGCCGCCATCGTCCGGAACGGGATCGAGCGCCACCACAGATGGCACCAGGTTCGAGCCGTCAACACCGGGAATCACCACCGGCGTGTCGCCCTGCATATATGCGACAAGAGAATTGGTGGTACCGAGATCGATGCCAACAACGCGGCCTGTCTGGTTCGTCTCCGCCATATCTATTGCTTATGCTCCCAAAGTTTCGGTCACGTCGCGGACCAGATTGCTCAGATAGCGACGCCGGTCGATCAGGGCCACCATCGTCTGTTGCGCGGCCTTGCGCGCCACTTCTGCGCCCGCGTCCCACGTCTTCCACTCCGCACGCAAATCAACGTCGACCGCCGCGAGCAGGCTTTCGAATTTCTTCTTCGCCTGCTCCAGATCGGCCTGAAGTTGAGGGTCCTCTTCGCCGATCTTGCGGGCCATGCGCATCTCTTCCAATTGCATGTTCAGCTCGAACACTTCTTCCAGCAGATCGGCAGGAACCCGTGACGGATCCTTCTGCCCCTTACGGGTCTCGCCTGGTTCCCGGCCGGCATGTTCTTCGCCAATCTCCGCGCCTTCCAGCTTGAGCAGATACTCGGTGCGGTGCAGAGGATCTTTCAGCGTCCGATAAGCATCGTTGAGCAGCGCGGTATCGGCCAGGCTCAACTGCCGCTCTGTTTCCGAGGCGCGCGCGAACCGGTCGGGGTGCACCTTGCGGCTCAGGCGATGAAACTCCTGCTCCAGCGCAGCGAGATCGATTTTGAATCCGCGCTCCAGCCCGAAGACGCGAAAAAAATCGCCCGCCGCAGCGGGCTGAATCTTGCTGCAATGCGGGCAAAAAAGTGTGGAGTCATTGTGCGCCACCGAGCACGACCAGCATGCGACGGGCACAGCGGAATTAAGGACTTCGATCATGAACCAACCTTACGACCTACTCAACACAAGGGCCTTGAAGGGTACGGGCTTCAGCCCATACATTGAGGAATCTCTTAATCAATGGCTTTAGCCGCCGAGGGAATGCAATGCGGATGGGAAAATTACCTCAAGGACGAAAGCCCAACTTTCCGCTTTCGCCTTTGACGTACGGGCTGAAGCCCGTACCCTTCAAGAGAACGACGAACCGCAGCCGCAGGAGCGCGAGGAGTTCGGATTGATGAAGTTGAATCCCTGCCGCATCAGCGTCTCTTCGTAGTCCAGCGTCATGCCGTGCAGATAGAGGAACGATTTCGGATCGACAAATACGCGCACGCCGTCGAAGTCGTAGATGCGGTCGCGCTCGCGTGGCCGCGTGTCGAACTTGATGGAATACGAGAGCCCCGAGCAGCCGCCGCCCATCACACCCAGGCGCAGTCCACCTTCTTCCGGCGAAACGCCTTCTTTGGCCATCGCATTGCGAATGCGCTTGACGGCGCGATCCGTCACCTGCAATCCGCCCTGCGCTCCGTGGCTCGGCTGAGCGTCGCTTGAGCTCGGCGCGGGAGATTGCGCCGCCGCCGCCGAGATCCCCTCCGCAGGCTTCGATTCAATTGTCACCATGTTCGACATCCGCACTGCTCCCTGAAAACTCACCGTGCCCCATCCTTGCGCTTTTTTTCTGGCGCAAGGGTGGGAAGCCACAGACCTGGGCTAATGCGCCACTGCCGCGGCATCCGCGGTTTCGGCCACGCCGTTCTTCTTCTTCCAGTCGCCGATGGCCGCGCGAATGGCGTCTTCCGCCAGAACCGAGCAGTGAATCTTCACCGGCGGCAGCGAAAGCTCCTTCACAATGTCTGTGTTCTTGATTTCGAGTGCGTCGCTCACCGTCTTGCCTTTGATCCACTCCGTCGCGAGCGACGAGCTGGCAATGGCCGAGCCGCAACCGAAGGTCTTGAACTTGGCCTCTTCGATCACCTGCGTCTCCGGGTTCACGCGAATCTGCAAGCGCATCACGTCGCCGCATTCCGGCGCGCCCACCAGGCCCGTGCCCACTTCGGTGGAAGCCTTGTCCAGTTGGCCCACATTGCGCGGGTTGTTGTAATGGTCGATTACCTTGTCGCTGTATGCCATTGGTCCATTCCTTCTGCGGGGAAGCCGCGGTGGTACATAGTTGTTAGTGATTAGTGGTCAGTGATTAGTGAGACACAGTGGCTATAAATGGCTAACCACTAATCACTAGACACTCGCTTCTTAGTGCGCCGCCCACTGAATCTTGGTCAAGTCAATGCCTTCCAGCACCATCTCATAGAGCGGTGAAAGCTGGCGCAGTTTCTTCACAATGTCGATTACCTTGTCTGCAACGTAATCAACTTCTGCCTGAGTGTTGAACCGTCCCAGCCCAAAGCGAATGCTGGAGTGCGCCACATCGTCGCCTAGGCCCAGCGCCTTCAATACATACGATGGCTCAAGCGTCGCGGACGTGCATGCCGAGCCGCTCGAAACCGCAACATCGTTGATTCCCATCAGCAGCGACTCGCCCTCGACATATACAAAGCTCATGTTCAGGTTGCCGGGAAGGCGATGCTCCCACGATCCGTTCACATGCACGTAGTCGAGTTCAGACTCCAGCTTCGCCTTCAGCCGGTCACGCAGTCCGCGCAGATAAGCCGCCTCGGTGTCCATCTCTTCACGCGCAATCTCGCAAGCCTTGCCCAGGCCCACGATGCCGGTCACGTTCAATGTGCCAGACCGCATGCCTCGCTCGTGGCCTCCGCCGTCAATCTGCGCCGCAATCTGCACGCGCGGGTTGCGCCGGCGAACATACAGCGCGCCCACGCCCTTGGGTCCATAAATCTTATGTCCTGAAAGCGACAGCACATCAATGTTGTCGGCGATCACGTTGACCGGAACCTTGCCCACCGCCTGCACCGCGTCGGTGTGGAAGATTACGCCCTTCTCATGGCACAGCTTGCCAATCTCGCGAATCGGCTGCAGCACGCCAATCTCATTATTCGCAGCCATGATCGAGACCAGAATCGTCTTCTCGTCCATCGCCCGCCGCAGGTCGTCGAGGTCGATCAGCCCGTCCGCCTTCACCGGCAGATAGGTCACCCGGTAGCCGTACTTTTCCAGCCGCTTGCATGTGTCGAGCACCGCCTTGTGCTCCGTCACCTGGGTAATGATGTGGTTGCCGCGCTCGCGGTACATCTCCGCAATGCCCTTGATGGCGAGGTTGTTGCTTTCCGTCGCGCCAGAGGTAAAGATGATCTCCTTGGCGGTTGCGCCGATCAGCTTGGCAATCTGCTCCCGCGCCGTCTCCACGGCCTGCTCGGCTTCCCACCCAAACGAGTGGTTGCGGCTGGCCGCGTTGCCAAATTTGCTCGTGAAATACGGCAGCATCGCCTCCAGAACCCGCGGATCCATCGGGCTGGTAGCGTGATTATCCATATAGATCGGCAAGCTCACGCCGGCCGGTACTTCAACATTGCTGGCAACAGTAGCCATTCTCTTGATCTCCATCCTTCTCGTTGCCTCTCCGCTCCTCGCGGAGAGAAAAAACTACAGCGTCAATGCGACCAGCCCTTGCCCGGCATGTGCCCGATGCGCCGGCTGTTCATGCTCTGCCAGGTCCTGGATGCTTATGCTCTTCAATACTCCGGCAATGGTGTCGTTCACGCGCGCCAACGGCTCTTTGATGGTGCAACTGGGGGTCAGGTCGCAGCTCTTTGCGCCCTTGGTGCAGGAAGTAATGAAAAATGGCCCATCGATGGCGTGAATCACCTCGTAGGCCGAAATCTCGCGCGCATCCCGCGCCAGTGCATACCCACCGTTCATGCCGGCATGCGAACGCAAAATCCCATTCTTGGTCAACAGTTGCAGAATCTTGGCCAGAAGCTGGGCCGGAATCCCATATGCATCGGCAACGTCCTTGGCGCTCAGGGCAGCCCGCTCCGGATGCTCGGCAAGGTACTTGAGCGCCATCAACCCGTAGTCCGCCTTTTTGGTCAGCTTGAGCATCGAATATCCGACTTCTTCGGTCCGTATTCAGTATACGACCGTTTCTGTCGGCTTTTCAAGCCCGGCCCTGAATTGTCTCCGCCCATTCAGTCGCAATCTGTAAGCCCGCGCAAAGATTCAACAAATACAGGTTCCAAATTATTGAAAAGACCGCTACAATCTTGCGGAAAGAGGACCTTAAGTTCGACGAATCCGAAGCGATGGCAACCATCTGCAAGCACCCCAGGGTACGAATCGTTTCCCGGCACGAAGACACCGAGTTTGTCGAGTGCCTGGAGTGTGGCGAGGTCTTTGACTCCGAGGAGTTCCGCGACATGGAGATTGAAGAGACCGCCGAAACCGAGGATGTCGCAGACGAAGAGTGATCCCCTTAATTCAGATTCCTTACCTGCCGCCCGGGCTCACTGTTGCCGGCGTATTCACCCGGCGCGAGACCACCCACGCGTAGTGCAGGCCAGACACCACGGTCAACACCATCGTGGCTCCCAGCGCCATCATGCGCACTTTGGCCACCCACGGGGCAGGATAGACCTCGAGCAGCAAGACTGCGGCTACCGCGGCCACCTGGGCAAAGGTATTTGCCTTGCCAAAGATGCTGGGCTTGAACTCCCGCCTCCCAGTAGCCGCGTACAGAATGGCCGCCACCACCAGGATTCCCACATCGCGCCCAAACACCATCACCGTCACCCTGGCCGGAATCAGGCCCTGGTGCATCAGAACCAGGAACAGCGTGCTGAGCAGCAGTTTGTCGGCCACCGGGTCGAGGTACTGGCCCAGCATGGTGCGCTGCTTGAGCCATCGGGCCAGCGTGCCATCCAGGGCATCGGTCAACCCCGCCGCCAGAAACAGGACGAAGCTCAGCCCATAGTGGCCTTCCAGGATGGCAGCCACCAAAAACGGCGCCAGACAGATGCGCGCCAGCGTAAGCAGGTTGGGGGCATTGCGAAATGGGTTCAATCGCGTGCTCGAAACGTCGGACATGGCAGATTAAAACGAGCAACCAACCGCCGCGGACGCTCAAATCGCCGCACCGATTGCCACCGCCGGCAGCTCCTGATCCAGCCTCAGAGGCGGCCAGGGCGCCTATCGAGTCCTTTCCAGGCGCAACGCCCGCGGGAAATCCCTTACTTCCGTGAACGATGGTACAGCATTGCATCGGCACGCAACAGCCCCGCCTTTCTCCGCGGCCCCGATCCTGATAAACTGGATCGAGTTGGTTGCAGGCGCGTAGCTCAGTTGGTTAGAGCGCTTCCTTGACACGGAAGAGGTCGCTGGTTCGAATCCAGTCGTGCCTACCATATTTATCTAGAACTTAGATGGAAGGTCCTGAATTTCTCGCCTGCAAAACATCGCCTGCCTCCGTTTTCGCGGTCCCTATACCCTAATTCACGGTTTGCGGCACTTGCTGCATCGCCCTCATCATCGAGTCCTGAGCGGCCATCATCGACGAATTCACCTGGTGCGCGTACAGCCCGAGCGTTGTCTTCACGTTCGAGTGTCGTAGCAGCCCTTGAACCGTCTTTACGTCCGTCCCTTGATTCACCAACCAACTCGCCAATCCGTGCCGGAAGTTGTGGAAGCCGAACCGTTGCCCCTTCTTGAGCTTCACCCCGGCGGCAATTGCTGCCGGACGAAGATGGTCCCATGTCAGAACGCTACTTGATCTCGGGGACTTCCCTTTACTTCGTGCGCTGGCGAATATCCAATCGTTAGGCTGTCCGTAGACCGTCTCCCTTTGCCAATCTTTGAGGTGCTTGGCAAGAAGAGGGCTTAGCGGTACGGGGGCCTCGGAGTCTTCCGTTTTCATCTTCTCCACGATTGTGTCGCTGACCCAAACCCGCCGGAGGTTGATCTGCTTGTCCTGGTAGTCAACATCGCTCCATTTCAAGCCCATCGCCTCACTGATGCGTATCCCGGTTGCCGCCACGAGAATCGTCAGGGCCAATTCAAAACCCGACAATTGCTCGAAGATTCTAGCGGCTGTTGGAGGGTCCAGCACGATTGGTTTGTAGTTGGACTTCGCCGATTGCTCAACCCATTTCACCGGATTTGACGAGTCGCTGCGCGGCACAATTCCGTACTTCTGTGCTCGCGTGTAGACGATGGACATGATGCGACGGATTTTGTCCTTCGTCGGGTTTGAGAGCGCCAACGAACCCAGCCAGCCTTCGATTTCGAGCGGCTGAATGTCGAGAGCAGCACTCTTTCCCCAGCGGGGAATCAGGTAATCGTCAAGGTAGTGCGTTACGGTGTATTTAGCCCCTCGCGACCGGCAATGTTCAGGCCACTTCGTCCGTGATCTGAGTACTCCAGAACAATTTCCATATTGTGCGAGGAAGCATACTGACGGACCACTTCTAACTGATTTTCAGGAGAATACTGCTGGTGCTCGGTGGACATACGCACGTACTGCGCCGCGCGCATAGGAAGTGGTGTGTTTGTGGACGCGGTAGACGTCTTCTCCATTTGAATGGCACCAACTGTTGCAGAATCGAATATCCACCATGACGTTAGGCATCTGGTGAGACCTCAAGATGACTCCATATAAGTAGTGGCTAAGTGAGCGCCTTTTCGCGACAACCGGTGAAATTTATCTGTGATTTTTCATCAGGGGACTCTCTCAGGTGGTTACTATCTATAGTCCGCAACCAATAAACGTCATGCTTGGGACTTCGACAGGTTCAAACTTATAGACACTTCAATAGTCATCCAGCCGCATAGCATGTGATAGTGCTGCGGGGGGCTGAGCGTGCTGCTATGAGTCTAAAACTCGAAATTAAACACAAATATCATCCCAGTCCGCGCCTATCGGCGAACCAGGTTGCGGACTATCTCGATGCCAATGCGACAAAGAGACGCAATATTCTCCGGGATGCGAAGTTTCCGCCGATCATTCTTTTGATCCCCTACTCGGATGCAAAGGCAGCATTGATAGGCCACTTTGCAAGAAACCAAGCAGAGAGCCAGCTCGACGGGCGAGTGCAGGCGCTCAGGCGTAAAGCTGGCCTTCCAGATATCAGCGAATTCGAGCGGCGCAATTGCAATCTCTGCATTGAAGCAATTGAATCTTTTCAAGCCGCAGAATCGAAGATGAAGCTGAATAAACTGAGATTCTCAAGACCCGGAGGCCATTTTCCAAAACTGAAAATCTCTGGCGTAAGCGTATCTGTTTCCATCGATTTGCTCACCGCGAAAACCGATTCGAAGGGCACAAGCGCAAAAGGCGGTGCAATGCTTGTCTTCTCGAAAAGCGGGGGACCGCAAAAAAATATGCCCGCGCGTTGCAAGGCGATATCTCTTCTTATTTTTGAGTTGTTGAAAGACCAGGGAAGGCCCGGCGAGGTCTACGACCCAACAATGTGCATGGCGATAGATGTTTTTAAGGGGATAATCTACCGGGCGAAAAGTGAACAACGACAACTCTGGAAGACGGTTGGAATGTCCTGTGATGAAGTCACAAGGATCTGGCCGAGTGTGCCACCACCGGCCAATTATAACGGTCCCCCGCTCCCAAAATCCGTGTGAGAAGGGAATTTGCTTGAGTCCTGCGCGGTAGGACCCACTTAAGGCTTCCGTCGATGAAAACCGACAGCTAAAAATTTTCGATTTGAGCTCAGAGCGCGGGAGGCGAGGAGACAAAGAGATCAATGCGGGGTAGGAAGTTAACTTGAAATTTCCGATGGGGAAATTCTAAAGGCGATGCATCTTCGCACGTCAATTTCCACTTCTTAGAGTAGTGATTATCACCTTAACAGTTGATACTTGACCGTCATCTGGATATGGTCTTCGCTTCCGTTAATCCACCCGCTGCAGATTGCCCAATTGCCCTCGATGCTGCCTTGACCTGGCCCAGGTGCGTCATTTTCCTTTAATTGCCAGCCGCCTGGCTCGCATAGCACCTCGTAAGGTGGTCCTGGAGTTTTTAACATCAATTTCCAGTGATCAAACCGAGTATTTGACGCTCCGATTTGTCTTTGCGTAGTGGTAAAAATGCATTGATGCGTTTCATCTTGCTTTGCCTCACGGCAATTCCCGCGAGCGCTCCAACGTTCAACATATTCCTGGTCATTCTGGTCGATCCTATGAAGTTCCTTCTTTGGCGTCGGCGGCAGTGTATCCGCGACGGGTGGATTGGGCCGAGGAGCCGGTGGGTCAATATGGCTTTCGCGCGGCCTGAGGAAAAAAACAAGCAGCAGGATGACTACTAAAAGGAATAAAGTTGTCGTCAGGATGGGGTACAGAAAGTTTGGGCTGTTCTGGGACGATAGTTTCTTGTAAACAATCGTCGCAAGGCTGCCTCCAGAGAAGAGCGCAGTCAATATTTCCGCCATCCCACTACGGAGCCAATGCGGGAGTTGTTCGAACCACGGTTGGCCGGTAATGCGCGAGACAATCCAGAGCAACACCACGGTCAGCCCTATGGACACCAAGATGACGAGAAGAGAATTGATGAAGCCGAAGTCAGAATGTTCCCGGTCAGGCATTTCCACCTCGCCAGAGGCCTAGTCGTCATACATTGATGAAGGCGTTCGTCCTTCGAAACTATTCTGCGGCGTGGGCACCGAAGCCGATGCGATCTAGTAGCTCTTTGCTGCAAGTGACAGACAACCGGTAAGGGTTAGGGTTGGAACTTTCACTCGTACTGGACTAAACTACTTTGAAGTGATTGAAGGGAATTCGGCCAGCTGCGAGAGATGCTCTGTCGGCTTTCCTTGGTCAACGGTGGAGAGGGATGGCCGTCCCGACTCTGAGGGAAATACACGAATATCATATCTCTTGCCGGATTCGGGTTCTCTTATGAAAAAGGAGTTCGTGCCAGCCTCAATGCTTGAAATTACCTGCTCGGTCGTCCAGCGCCATCCGCCCTGAGGGGTGTTTGGATTGCCAAGCGCGGTTATGAGCTCGACGGCGGAGCCGCTCTTGGTCTTCTCGACATTTGTTACAACAACGTCTGCCATTATGCCCGTTCTTAAGACTCTAAATGGTTGGATGCGAAAGATCCGCTGTAAAAGCTCTCAGCCATGCGGCAAACGACCGAGATGGCAACTTGTAGAGGCCCTGGGTTCCCGGTTTAGCACGAATGATGTTCTTCCTCTTGAGCGCCGCAAGAGCGTTCGTGAGCGTGGCTTGTTTCAGAAGAGTTCGATCCGCGATCTGTTTCTTCGAGACGTAATTGTCGTCATCTGACGCCATTGCATGGAGTACCTTGCGGTAATCGTCTGACCCTATCTGATTAAAATATAGATCATGGAAGTATTGACTTCCAAGTTGAACAATTGCCCCGTTTTCTTGATCGTACGCCCCTTTGTGAACGTCCGAGAATTTGATTTGGTCGTCTTCATGCATCGCGAAGGCACAATAGGCGTACTGCTGTAGAAAGTGGGGATACCCCTCGGAAAGTTCCGCAAGGTATCGCGACGCATCGGGCTGGATCGTCGTTTGAATTCCCGTCCGCTCGTTCGCAACATCGAGGCCGCGTTGAACCACCTCTTCGCGCTCTGGCAAGGAAAGGGGCTCAAGCTCCATGATGTTGAATAGTCTCAACGAAGAGCTGTGGCTCGCTGTCATCATCGAAAGCACTTCTGGTAGGCCAGCGACGCCAATGCAGACGTTATGACAGCCAGAACGCGTTAACCGCTCTGTTAGCAGTTTGACGAAGTTCCCTAAACCAACGGTTTGAGCTCCTCGATCCGCTTCATCAATGAAAACAACGATTCCTTCAATCTGGTTGCCGAGGTCTTGGCTCGTCTTGCTGAGGAGTTGAACGATCTCGTCGATCAGCCCGTGACGCAATTCCTCCTTCGAATCTCGAATTTTCACTCCGGCAGCTTCGATCCGGCTGATGAAGTCCCAAGAGGCCTTCAGCACATCCTTAAGCAGGACGCGGTCACTCATTGCAGCCTTGAGACCCTGCGCTATCTTTCTGACCAGATCTTCCGAGTTGTCGCCTTCCTCCAGATCGGCCTTCACTGAGATGAAGTTGTATTTTTCACGGTGTGGGCTTTCTATTTCTCCCTTCGCGAGAGCATCTGCATACAGCAGCAAAGATGATTTTCCGATCCCGCGCTCGCCATGGATCAGGAAATGTTGAGGGCTGTCGTTCATCGTCTGAGCGAGCGCCTGAGTGATCTTAAGTACCTCTTCATACCTCCCAACAAACATTCCGGGAGTGACCATACTGTGCGGTCTGAAGGGGTTAAAGCGTGGGGTCATCAGGCCGACATAATAGCCGATTTACCTAAGAGAATGCCACTCCAGAACATGTCAGAGAAGTTGGGACCGACCCGCTTGGTCGGTAGTTTCTCGCCTGTAGAATCACCTGCAAAATCTCCGTCTTCAACGTACTTCCGCGTCTTTTGGCAGTCTCCAGCGGCCTGTAAGTCGTTGAAAGTATAGAATATAGGCCCTTTGACACGGAAGAGGTCGCTGGTTCGAATCCAGTCGTGCCTACCAAGATTAGATTCTAAGAAATCCAAACACATCCTAGAAATCAACTTAAGCCGCTGAAAAATCAGCGGCTTTTGTCTTTTTACGTCCAAAAGCGTATTTTGGAAGCCAACTCCAGATGGGGGCACATTTGGGGGTACATTTTTCGAAGTTGGGGGCATTTTGCCTCCCCGGCCTCTAGGAGCACCCACTATGGCCTTGACCGATACCGAGATTCGCCGATCTAAACCCGCTGACAAGTCTTACAAGCTCTCAGATAGTGGATGTCTGCACCTCCTCGTCACTCCATCCGGCGGCAGGCTCTGGCGCTGGAAGTTTCGATTTCAAGGTGTAGAGAAGCAGATGGCCTTCGGCCCATACCCCGCCTTATCACTGACGGATGCGCGGGAACTCCGCGACGCTGCCCGAAAGCGGCTGGTCAATGGAATCGACCCCATGGCCGAACGGATGGCCGAGAAGACCGCTGTCAAGGAGGCCACAGAGCGCACCTTCGAGAAGATCGCGGAGCTCTGGCTGGAGCACTGGCATGGGAACAAAAGTGCGCGTCATGCCGCAACAACCAGGAATCGCCTGAAGGGGAATGTTTATCCGGTACTGGGAGCCAGGCCCATCGCTGAAGTGGGGCCGATGGAACTGGTCCAACTCGCCAAAGGGATCGAGGCCCGCGACGCCTCAGACATGGCCAAGCGAATCCTGCAGATCGTGGGCATGATTTTTAGATATTCCGTGGCGCATGGCTACAGTAAGCGCAACCCGGCCGCCGAGATTCGTCCTTCGGACATCCTCAAGCCGACGCGCAAGACCAACATGGCGCGCATCGACGCCAAGCAGCTACCGACCCTCCTCCGTGCCATCGAGGTTTACGAGGGAAGGCAACTGACTAGGCTGGCAATCAAACTCATGGCGCTCACCTTTGTGCGAACCAGTGAGCTGATTTGTGCTCGCTGGGATGAATTTGATTTCGATTCCAAGCGGTGGTCGATTCCTGCTGCCCGCATGAAGATGAAAAGTCCGCATATTGTTCCCTTGGCGGAACAGGCAGTTGAGGCCCTCGAATTATTGAGGACGATCGCCGGAAATGGGGAACTGGTCTTTCCCGGCGAGCAGAATTCGAAGAAGCCCATGTCGAACATGACAATCCTGAAGGCATTGGAACGGATGGGTTACAAAGGCCGGATGACCGGTCACGGATTCCGCGGCTTAGCGTCGACGATCCTGCACGAGCAGGGCTACAACCACGATCATATCGAACTGCAACTTGCTCATGCGCCGCGTAACGCCGTAAGCGCCGCCTACAACCACGCCCTCTATCTGGAGCCGCGTGCCAAGATGATGCAAGACTGGGCCAATTACTTGGAGCAAACCCAGCGCGGCGGGAAGGTACTGCCGTTCCGCGGAAATACTGCTTGAATCACCAGACGATTGGAGTAATGTTAATCCCATTGTCTGCCAATCCGACTAAGCCCAGTGCGAGAAGGCATCTTCCACCGTCGAACCCAGCCTGGCCACGAATTTGCGTTGGCATGGTCATGCTGACGGCGAAGCTCCAAGTACGTCCGCCAGTGCATTCCTTTGGGCTTGCCGGGGAAGGGGTCGTACATATTTGCAGTTCCACCTAGCCGCTCGCGAATGGACTGTGCCAAGTTGAGTCCTCGGCGCCAGGCTGGCTTCCGCTGACTAACATATGCGAGACTGTGGCAATGACGGCAGGCGAATATGATCTTGCCGTAGATAATCGCAACCCGGAGCCCACAGCCGTCCCCTGGGCAAAGAAACCATGCCCGCCCTCCCCCATAGTTGCACTGAAGCCATTCGAGGAGAACCGGATACTGGTCACGCTGCCAACTCTCGTCGGGATTGCCATACTCGTACGACAAAATTACCCTATCCTGTTCGGCCGTCACGTTGATCGATGCAGCCAATTTCCCATCCAGGTACCAGCGGTACGTGAATGATCGTCCAGGCCGGAGCAGGCCGCCTCGCTGGAGTTGTCGCACATCGAGAGCTGGATGTTCTCCGGTCCTCCCCTTCGTCTCGCAGCTCCAGCGGCGTCCGATTCCAAATCCGCCCATCTGCCACCCCCCATTTACCGAAGTCATGAGGCAAAACTCGTGATCCGATTGGGTATTGTGTGACGTTGGGACCAGACGACGCATGGTTTGTGCTCTCACATGGACCGCCTAGGGCTTCCTCCGTGTTCGAACCACTTGATCGTCACGTCGCGCATTAAGAACTGCAGACTGCTTCCATAATGCCTGGGCAACACCTTGCCAACTCAGAGCGCAATTGCGGCGTTGCGAATCCAGAGCCTCAAACAGTGCGACGATGTCGAAGTCGATCTGCACGTCCCGTGTCGTGGGCATACACTTCCATAGAATCGCGTTTCGTTGGTGTCGTAAAGATGAGAGCCGATCACACTACCGGCTTCCTTGTCCCGATATTTCACCATCGCGAATGTTTTCTGGCAAGTCGACGCGCTCTGAATGGATCACCGGCAGACCGGACATTACCCGATTTTCGGCCTACCGAGAATAGCCAGCAGGCAAAAACAGGATTAGA
>Ga0210388_10001245_pt1 | contig 20068 bp, 26 predicted proteins | sample IncBWC19OmetaG_FD_155485 | JGI IMG/M metagenome (GOLD analysis project Ga0210388, IMG submission 155485) | Forest soil microbial communities from Barre Woods Harvard Forest LTER site, Petersham, Massachusetts, United States - Inc-BW-C-19-O ... | reverse complement strand
TCACCATCAACAATCTCGCATATTTTGCGGTAGTGGTTGATCACATTCTCCTGGCCCGAAATACCTTCCTTTGCCATAAGCGAAGGATTAGTAGTAACGCCATCTAAAATACCCATATCGTGGGCTTCTTTTATCTGGTCAATATTAGCTGTATCTATAAAGAATTTCATTGCTTTATGTTTTATCTAAGCTACAAAGTTAAGATAATTTTAAATCTTCAGCAATTATTTGATTTTTAGGGAAGTCTAGGCTTGAAATTTAACTTTCACGCGTAACATTAACCCCATATAGTATTGCCGCTTCAAGTATATCAATATTTATGTCTTTTAGCGTTTTGAACTTAATGCAATAGCCTGTTACACTCGCCTTGCCCAGTTTTTTTCCAAATGTTTTGGCTAAGTATGTCTTATCCTTTATACCCATAATATATACAGAGATACCGGTTGTGTTTGCGCTCAGTCCAATTTGAAAAAAATCCCTGGTCCTTCCATCTGCATATTTTATGGTATAAAGGCCATAGCCTATAGTAGGGTTACTAACCGTTTTATTTTCGCTGTTCTTACCATTATCGAACCATAATTTACAACCCGGTAAAACCTTAAGTATATGCTGGTGCAATTCTTGCATATCAGCACGCTTTGGTTCAGGTTGACTTGTAATATACTCTTTGATTTGTGCTTGTACGTTCATATAAAATCAAATTACGTTTGCTTATTCTGCCTTTTCAAATTTCGCATTATTTTTTATACACTAACTCCAAACGGAAATACTACCATTTTAAGCCTATATAACCCTTATTCAATAGGCGATACTAAAGATTAGTAAAAACTCTTTACATTTGATTTTACTATAAATGATAACATAATGAGCGCACCTATCCTTCCTCCTCCTACAATCAATTTGGCTAAAGCAATGCCCGGCGTGTGGTGGTTGCAGTCAAGGCAAGACTGGACAAAAGATGGACAACAAAGAATTGACCCTATATTAGGTGCAAACCCCATTGCTATTCTTACTTATACTCCCACTCACTTTGCAGCTCAATTCATGAACCGTAACAGAACAGAAGATACTGCCAATCAAACCTCGCATTCATCTAAAAACAACACAGGCGGTATTGGTGGGTACGATGCTTATTTTGGAACGTACCAGGTAAATGAACAAACGGGAGAAGTGGCACATACGTTAATTGGCTCACTTACTCTATCTAATATAGGAAAGACCTTTATGCGGAGTATTCGTATTAGTGGCGATGAATTAACCCTTCAACTGGAGACCGCTACAACAGAGAATGAGCCCATCACTCGCACATTGGTTTGGAAACGAATGAGTTAACATTTAGTTTCTTTTATTTCTAAAATACCTTGTTCCTGGTATATAAGTAAGATGTGTTAAAAACATTAGGTTCACCACAGATTTCTATTGGTTTATCGATTGTATTGGAAAGCCCTTGACATTCAATCTTATCTTGGTTATCAGAAACTAAAGCCATAAGATCATGCATCATCAAACACCGATAAGACCAGTAACCATTCTTCTTGTAGAAGATAATCCCGCCGATGTAATGCTTACAAAGGAAGCGTTTAAAGAAAGTAAAATAGTAAACACCCTCAATGTAGCCATAGACGGTGAGGAGGCAACAGATTACCTAAGAAAGCTCGGGAAATTCAAGCATGTTGAAACACCCGATTTGGTTTTACTCGACCTGAACCTTCCTAAAAAGAATGGGCTTTCCGTATTGGCAGAAGTAAAATCTGATCAGCATCTTAAGTCTTTACCTATTATTATACTCAGCACTTCAGCGTCTGACGATGATATCTCAAAGACCTATGCCCATCATGCAAACTGTTATATAACCAAGCCTACTGACTTTCGTCAGTTCCTTGTTGTGGTAAAATCTATCGAAGATTTTTGGTTGAAGATTGCCAAGCTGCCAAAAAAGAAAAATAGGGCCTAAGTTCACCTACAGTTCTATTTAGTTAATCGAGTAATTGATTAAACGGCCTGCCTCCAATTATACTTTGTGGCCTAAAATCACAAACGTGAATTTCCTCTCGTACATTGTAGTATCCCTCATCCAGTTCTTTATTAATGCCATGCAAGGTGTTGCAAAAAAGCAGGCATAATTTTTTCTTACTCTCTCCATCTTAGAGCTTAGACACTTCTTTGTTTACCCGAAGTACCAGTAACATCTTTATTGGCTTCTTTCTTTACCTCTGATTCGGATTTTACGTGCAATTGTTCCTTAATTGCTGCTGAGTGCCCATTATGCTTATGAGCATTTGTCTTATAAAATGGCTTGCGTGGATGATTTCTCATTCTTTCCTTTACCTGCTCAGCCAGCCATTGAAAGTACTCACCAAGAAAAGGATCCTCTTCTCGTATTTGAATAAACATTGGTTTATACTTCTCCCAGGCAACCGTAACAAACGAACCAAGCGTTTTATCAACCAGATCAATATCTATATATTTATCTGCAACAAGCATACCGAGAGATTCCATTTGCTGGGAGAATTGAAGCAACTTAACCTGTTCATTGAGGGGCAGAGCCAGCATTTCTTTACGGTTAGATGGCATTTCACGGGAAGTAATATTGAGCATAAGTTCCGCAAATTCGGCTGTTTGAAAATTCCTTAGCGCCTCAAGAGTAAGGCGTTCACGGCGGTCACGAGTTGCTGCGCGTACTTGAGCAATTCCAAATACAACACCAACAATAAATGTTAGCGTTAGGGCGACATTGGCAATAATCGTAATTATATCATTTGTCATATGATTGTTTTAGTTCTACTAATTTATAATTAATATTATACTATAGAAAAAGTAAAACCAAAGAGCCTGAGAATAATCTCAGGCTCTTTGTTCATAATAGGTGCTCGGAGTTCTCTTAATTTAAGAAACCAAGGGCTTGTACTCCGGGTGTAGATTTATGTATTCGCCAACAAATGAGCAGCCTATAATAACTTTTAACTTATTCTCTTTGGCATAGTCCAGGGCAACTTTCACGACTGCAGATGCGATCCCCCTTCCTCTTAATGCTTCCGGCGTATAGGTATGGGTTAAAGAAATAGTATCTTTTCCCAATACATATTGCAGAAATGCAGACCTACCTTCCATGTTTACTTCAAACCGGCTGAGTAATTTGTTATTGTTTACCTGAAGCTCTAATGACTCACTCATAATTCAATCCTTTGTTTCAAATTTAATCATTTGAATTACACACCGGCTCTTTCTAAAAGACTGGCAGCCATTTGGTACCCTACTACACCACCCAATTCACTAATAATAGCTAATTCCCCTGCTATGGTTTCTGTTCTGTTCCAGTCACGTTGAATTTCACAGAGTAATCCCATTACGCTTACCGGTTCTGCACCGGCTTTCTCCATTCTTCTGAGCGCAGCTTCGTGAGCAGTCAGAGATGTTCCACCAACAGCATCCACAGGTAAATACACTTCATAGCCTTCTTTCAACGCATCTAAGGTTGGAAAGGATAAACATGCCTCGGTCCACAGTGCTGCAATTATCAACTTTTTTCTACCTGTCGCTTTAACAGCTTCTACAAATTCTTTGTCTTCCCATGCATTAATGGAAGTACGGTCATAGCTAGGCAAATCCTTAGTCACCTGGCGCACCTGGGGTATAGGCGGACTATTAAGCCCTGTTTTTACATTTACGGTAGAATGTACGATAGGCATCTTGTAGAGTTTCGCCATTTTTATTAGTGCTACGACATTTTTCACCATCTCGTTCCTGTCCATAGATGCTATATCAGCTATTTGAGGTGGCTGGTAATCTATTACTATTAAGGTTGAATTTAAAGGAGTCAAAAGGTGGTCCTTCTTCTGGTCTCTAACCGGTAAGCTGCTCATGATTTTATTTTTTAGGGTTTTATTAATATAAATGGGTTGCGATTACGCTTGTTTTGTCAATTGTATTTCACAGGTTATCCAAACATCTTCACCTACCAACACTCCACCTGTTTCCATAGCCGCATTCCAATTCAAGCCCCAGTCCTTACGGTTTATCTTTCCGGTAACGGTAAATACTGCCTTTTGATTTCCCCATGGATCCTTTACAAATCCGCCGAAATCCACATCTAATTCAATTCTTTTTTTCACATCTTTCATAGTAAGTTCACCGAATAATGAGAACCTACCGGTTTCATCCTTCTTTTGCATGGTGTTTCCGGTAAAGCTTATTTCCTTGAATTTCTCTACATCAAAGAATTCAGGACTTCTTAAGTGGCCGTCTCTTTTTTCTTCTCCTGTATTAATGGACGCTGCATTTATCCAGAAGTCAATTTCAGCCGTTGTGAAATCATCACCTGTGGTATATATGCTTCCGTCATATTCCCTGAAGGTGCCACGTACATTAGCAACCATTAGGTGCTTAATTTTGAAGCCAACTTCACTGTGTGCGGTGTCTACACCCCATTTTGTTTTTGTTTCTGTTTTAACGTTTTTAGTTTCCATGTTGATTTGATTTTATGATGTTTGTTAATTAATTTGCTTTTTTTAATTTTCGACTATAATTGATATCTCCATACTTACCTGCATAAAAGTCTCTGTAAGCGAACGCTACTTCAAGATGAGTATTCATTACAAAAGGGCCCTCTGCATAAATTGACTCAGTATAGGTCTCTCCTCCAAATACCAGAATATCAAGAGGTTCTTCTGCTGTACTGCTAATATCAATTGAACCACCTTCCTTATCTAATTCCACAAATTCTTCTTTACCATATTGGCCGTCGTTTATTATTGCATTTTGAAGCGGAAGAAACGCGGCAGCTTCTAATCCTGTACCTAACTCAAGAGAATATTGTTGCCCTTTATTCAAATGGATGTGGTACAAAAACTGCTTAGAATAGGTTGGTATTTTAGATGTTAGCTCCTCATATTCACCTACCAAGACTTTAATCCATCCTGCGCCATTATTTAACTCCTTCACAGGAACATCATTGGCTTGTATTGGCATGTACATTGGGCTTTCCGCTTTATTTTTTGCAGGAAGATTTATCCAAAACTGGAATCCATGAGTCAAGCTACTGCCAGTTTGAGGGTCTACATTTAATACCTCATCATGAATAATACCGTTGCCTGCTTTCATCCATTGCATACCGCCCGAACCAACTTTAGCACGGTGTCCCATGCTGTCAGTATGTTCCACTTCACCATTAATTACATAGGTTAAGGTTGCAATACCCCTGTGCGGATGCGCTCCGCCCTGGCCCACTTCTTTAAGGGGTTCATCGGCTGCATGTGTTTTAGGCAAGGCATGGTCAAGAAATACAAATGGCCCTATTGCCTGTGAATACCAGTTAGGCAGTATTCTGTTTATTTCTAATTCGCCTATATCGGCCCTGTGTCCTTGCGACGACATTATTACTTTCTTTTTCATTGTTTTCATTTTAGAAATGAATAATTAATTTGACAATGCAAAATTGGTACACCTTCAACTTTTGGACGATGATATAGGATAAAAAAAAACGTTGACAAATGTCAACGTCGAAATGAAGTGTAGATTAATATCAAGCCTTCAAAACCTGTATTTACGGCTTTTTAACTCAACAGAACAACATAGATTGCTCTATTATTTTTTTACCGCTTGCTTGCGAATACGACTTAGGGTTTCCTTTGTTATCCCCAAATAAGAAGCTATAATATGTTGCGGAAAACGCTGAAAGAATTCAGGATATTGGCGTTGTAATTCATCGTACCGTTGTTCAGCTGTAAGGCTAATAGAGGCATTCAATCGTCTTTGTGAAGCAAATGAATAACCTTCATCCATACTGTTTCTTGTTTCTACCCATGCAGGAACACTATTAAGTATTTCTGAATCACTTTTAGTAAGTGCAAGAATATCGGTGTCCTCCCAGGCATCTATATTATACACTGAAGGAACAAGCATGGTGAAGCTTTCACGATCTACCGCCCACCATGTTTCAAGCGAGAGACGAATAATATGTTCCATGCCCTTGTCGTCAACCCGGTATTGGCGCATAGCGCCTTTAACTATAAAGGCCGTATACTTACATACCTCACCGGCTTGAAGCAGGTATTGCTTCTTCCTTATTTTTTTCGGGATAAAAGTGCTCTTAATTAACTCTGAATCTTTTTCAGATAGCGGGGTTCTGGAGCGATTTTTGATATATGTAAAAAGTGAGTCGTACATGAACTATCAATATGTTAAAACAAATATAATGAAAGTCCATTGACATTTATCAATGCTTTTATTTATCAAACATCAACTTATTTCCGCAGTAGATGCTGCAATTTTGCATTCACAAATCAACAATGATTGTAATATGAAAACACCAGAGAAAAAAACAGAACTCGTTAAGAGAAAAATAGCAAGGATATACTCCCCGCAAGATGAACCCGGATTTTTAGGAATTGGCCACATTGCCCGCAGGGTAGTAACCGGAAGCTTTGCAGAAACAGATCCATTCATTTACCTGATGGATGATATGTTGGATAAAAAGGATTATTCACCGGCAGGCGGCCCACATCCGCATGCAGGCTTTGAAACGGTATCGCTTTTGGTTGATGGTGAAATAACAGAAATGATGGAATCGATGAAGGCGGGTGACTTTCAGGTTATGACTGCCGGAAGCGGAACCATTCATACTGAACCAATTCTGCAACCTACTAAAGGAAGATTATTTCAAATGTGGCTCGACCTTCCAAAGAAAGACAGGTGGACCGAACCCCGGTTGCAAATTTTGCCTGCAGCACACGTGCCTGCATTTGACAAGGATGGAGTAAAAGTAAGATTGTATAGCGGTTCTTTAGCCGGCCTTACCTCTCCCGTTAAAAACTATGTGCCGCTTATTGCTGCTGAATTTGAATTACAACCTAATGCCGTTACTATTCAACAACTACCCGCTGACTTCAATACGTTCATATACATTATAAAGGGAAGTGTAAAGGTTGGGGAAGAAGCTACACTATTGAAACAGGACCAGGTTGGCTGGCTTGACCTTTCTGACAGCAATTCATTAAGTGAATTAAAATTAGCTGCCGGAGAGCAAGGCGCACGCTTTGTATTGTATTCAGCAAAACCATTGCATGAGGAAATTGTTTCCTATGGCCCGTTTATTGCTGACACTCCTAAAGACATTAATGACCTAATGCAGAAATATCATTCAGGTAAAATGCAACACATATCAACTGCCCCGGCAAGCCAAAAGATTACTTTTTAAATACTAACTAAAAAAACAAAAACAACATGGAAGACAACAAGGTATTAAACGAGATTACAAAGCTTACAGAACAAGAAGAAAAACTGTATGCCAAGGAAGATTTGACCACTGAGGATATTAAACATCTGGATAAAATGAAAATTGAGTTGGATCAATGCTGGGACCTTTTAAACCAGAGAAGAGCCCTTCGCGATGCAGGGAAGAACCCGGATGAAGCACACGTACGTTCTGCAAATACGGTGGAACACTACGAACAATAAAAACTTAGTATCTAAATCACGCAATAGTATAAACAATTAAAAAACTAGTAGTATGAAATACACATTATTGATCGGTAGGATTCTTTTCTCCTTTATGTTTCTAATGACGCCTATGGGGCTCTTCTCAGCAGGCGCCATTCAATATGCAGCTTCCGCGGGAGTGCCTTTGGCTTCGGTACTTGTACCGCTTTCGGGAATAATGGCATTTATTGGTGCACTAAGTATCATATTAGGATACAAAGCGAAAATCGGGGCATGGTTAATAGTTCTGTTTTTGGTTCCGGTAACTTTTATGATGCATCAGTTCTGGAACATAAGTGACACTATGTCACGTCAAATGGGAATGACAGAGTTCATGAAAAACCTTTCCATGTTGGGAGGAGCATTGTTACTTACCTATTGGGGTGCAGGGCCAATGAGTTTGGATAATAGAAAGCAGAATTAAATTATTGAAGGTGGGGCAAATGCCCCACCTTTTATATTGCCCCTATCGTATCAGCACAACCAATTGCCACAACACTCACGGCAGCAATATCTGCTTTCCTTAGTTCCATAACACAAGCCTCAACGGTAGAGCCGGTGGTAATTATATCATCTACCAATAAAACGTGTTTGCCTTTTAGCTCATCGGGCTTGTTCACGTTGAATATACCTTCTACATTCTCCCAGCGAGAGAAGCGGGATTTGCGTGTTTGTGTTTCGGTATCTTTTACACGGATAAGGCCATCAGCCATTACAGGTATTTTCAGAATATCAGATAAGCCTTCTGCAAAATATTGGCTTTGGTTATAACCTCTGCGCCTTAACTTGCGCGGGTGAAGCGGAACAGGAATTATAACCTCTGCTTTTGCAAAATTGGAATCTTTTAGATCGGTGCCATACCATTTACCAAGGCTTGTACCCAGTTCTTTTTTGTCTTTGTATTTCATTTCATGCACAAGGTCTTGCGTAGTATTGCCCTTTTGGTAATGGCAAAATGCAGATACATTATCAACCTCTACCCTACCCCAAAACACTTTCTGTATGGGGTTCTCTTGCAGCTTATGGTAATTAGTGCGGGGTAATTTAAATACACACATAGTGCAGACGAACTCCTCTTGCATGGCAAGGCTCTCGCCACAGCAAAGGCACACTTCAGGGTAGAAAAGGGCTACAAAATCGTTGAGCAGTTGTTTCACCTATAAAAGGAAAGGCTTGAAATTAAGATTTTATCAAATAAAATACTGAATTCTTTTTAATACATTTGTTAGAGGCGATTACCCCATACTCCGATGGTTTTAAAAAATACCCGGCATTTTATTTGGCTTTTACTTGTGCTGTTATCAGGCATGTTGAATGCACAGTCGGTGTACGTGGCGAGCAATACCAAAGAACCTGTACGGTTCGGCAATAAGTTTACCTATCTGCTCGACTCAACCACTACCATGACGTTTGATGAGGCACTCAAGAGCGATAAGTTCAAACCCAATGCCGATGAGATTCCAAATTTTGATGTAACTAAGGATGCCGTTTGGGGAAAAATTAAAATGACCTGTAAAGAAGCGGCAGACTGGTACCTGACCTTGTATCCTTCTTCGTATGACGAAATAACTTTTTACCAGAAACGTGGCAATGGCCCATGGCAACAGCTGACTCTTGGCTGCCGCCATACCGATAAACCTCAAACCGACAACCTGCAGGTAAAGCTAGACCTGGCTCCCGGCGATACAACCCAGTTTCTATTCAGAACAATAGAGCCTCACCCGATACAGCTCGACATAAAAATTGCCCCCCTCGATTCATTTATAATGCCATCTCATATAACTACATTATATAACGGCATTTGCTTTGGGGTAATGCTTATGATGCTCATTTATAACCTTTACCTGTATGTGGTTCAAAGGGAGAGGGCATACATTTTTTACGTGCTTTATATTTTATTCAATTCCTGTTTCCTTGCTAATTTTTCAGGATACTTTTTTTATCTGCCGCATTTTATTCAAGCTACCATATTGTGGGATCCGGTTTTTTTCCCTGTCACCTTTGGTATATTCCTGGTGATGTTCATGCTTCGCCTGCTGAAAGGATATGTACCTGAAGGCTGGAAGCGTATGATATTTGTGTTCGTGGTGATCATTAGCATTAATGGAGTTATAGGCGCGGTAGGTTCAAAATATTTTGCATTTAATTTCATACGTGTATCAGGATTGCTCCTTGGGCTTATATGCATTACTACCGGTATTATTGCGCATCGCAGGGGCAGCAGCAGCGCAATATTTTTCATTATGGGGTTTGGTGTTTACCTGAGCGGGCTTGCCTTTCTAATTCTTTCAGGACACGTTATACCAGCCAATTCAACTGCGCTGATGGTACTGCTTACTACTTCGGCAGCGGAGGCCGTTTTACTATCGTTTGCACAGGCAGATAAGCTTAAAGTATTACAACTGGAAAAGGAAAGAGCGCAGGAAGAATCGTTGAACCAGGCAAGAAGAAATGAGAACCTTGTAAAAGAACAGAACGTGGTGCTGGAACAAAAAGTAAAAGAGCGCACTGCAGCACTTGAAGAAAAGAACAAGGAAGTATTAGATTCTATACACTATGCAAAGCGCATACAGAATGCCTTGCTTGCACAGGAAGACATATTGCAGAAATTCTACCACGATAAATACTTTTTGCTTTTCAAACCCAAGGATATTGTAAGCGGTGATTTTTACTGGGGCACACAGGTAAACAACAAGCTTTACCTTGCCGTATGCGATTGTACCGGCCATGGGGTACCGGGTGCGTTTATGAGTCTGCTGAACACATCGTATTTGAATGAAGCCATTACCGAGAAAAATATTGCCCAACCGAATGAGGTGTTTAACCAGGTAAGGAAACAACTGATAACTACTATATCGCATGATGGAGGAAGAGATGGAATGGATGGCATTTTATTCTGCAAAGATTTAGTGACGAACAAAATAACATACGCTGCGGCATACAACACCCCATACCTTGTGCGCAAGGGTGCATTGGTTGACTTGCAGACAGATAAGATGCCCGTGGGCAGAGGCGAATCGGATAAATCGTTTACGAATTTTGAATTGAAATTAGAACAAGGCGATTGCCTCTACTTATTAACCGACGGCTATGCTGACCAGTTTGGCGGACCGAAAGGAAAGAAGTTTAAATACAAGCAATTGGAGGAGATACTTATATCCATATCTCAGCTGCCAATGAACGAGCAGAGAGATGTTCTTGAACAAAAGTTCAATGAGTGGAAAGATGGGTTTGAACAGGTGGATGATGTATTGATAATTGGAATAAACACAGGCGCCACCTCTTAAACCTACACAGCTACGTCATTGCGAGGATCCGCCAACCGGCGGAGACGTGGCAATCTACGGACTGAGATTACTTCTCCGCGAAGGCGGCTCGTAATGACGAATAGACAATAATCGGGAAGCGCCGATTATCTTCCAAAAACATCAAAGGAATTACGGGTGGTTACTTCTGCAATCTTCTCAATAGGAAGCTGGTAGATATCGGCTAATTTTTCAGCAACGTAGTATAAGTATGCGCTCTCGTTTCTTTTACCACGGAAAGGCACGGGAGTAAGGTATGGTGAATCGGTTTCCAATACAATATAGGAAAGTGGAATATCTTTCACCACCTGTGGCAGTGTAGAGTTTTTATAGGTCACAGAACCACCGATGCCCATTTTAAAATCGCCGAGGGCTATAATTTTTTTGGCATCGTCGTGTGAGCCGGAGAAGCAATGGAAGATACCACGCAGCTTATCATCTTTCAGTTCGGTAACAATTTCAAGCACCTCGGTAAACGAGTTGCGGCAATGGATCACAATAGGAAGTTCGTATTCCTTGGCCCATTCAATTTGTTTGCGGAAAGCCAGTTTTTGTTGTTCGGCAAAAGTGACATCGTGGTACAGGTCAATGCCAATTTCACCAATGGCATAAAACTTTCTTTTACCCAGCCATTCTTTAACAATAGCAAGCTGAGCTTCATAATCAGCAAATACAGAACAAGGGTGCAGGCCCATCATAGGGAAGCACTTATCGGGGAAGGCATCGGCAAGGGCAAGCATAGCCGTAATGCTATCAGAATCTATATTCGGAAGGAAGAAACGGGCAATGTGTTTATCTACCGCCCTCTGGATCATCTCAGGCCTGTCTGCATCAAATTCAGAAGCAAAAAGGTGAGTGTGGGTATCGGTAAGTTGCATTAGGCTGATACAGGCTGTTTGAAAAAGGTCTTCAGCGTAGTAACACAAAAATCTATTTCCGCTTTGGTGTTGTATTTGCTGAACGAGAAACGTATAACAGGCCTGTTTTCAATATTCTTACCCAGGGCCTCAATAACGTGCGAACCCTTTAAGCTACCCGAAGAACAAGCGCTTCCGGCAGAACAGGCAATACCATTTATGTCAAGTTTCATTAGCAGCATTTCAGCATCATCGGTAGGCGGAAACATAACGTTAAGCACCGTGTATAACGATTTGCCTTTATAGTCACCATTAAATTCCACACCCGGTATTTCGCGTTCCAGCTTTTCAATCATATAGGTTTTAATACCCTGAATATGTGCTTCGTGTTCCTTCATTTCTTTGTGGGCCAGTTCCATAGCTTTAGCCAGGCCAACAATACCTGCCACGTTCTCGGTGCCACCACGCATATTGCGTTCCTGTCCGCCACCGTAAATAAGCGGATGTATCTTTAAATTGCTATTGATGTATATAAACCCCGATCCTTTCGGGCCATGGAATTTATGTGCAGCACCGGCAATAAAATGCACTTTTATCTTTTGTAAGTCTAATGGGTAGTGTGATACCGACTGAACCGTATCGCAATGGAAAATAGCATCGTATTTGGCGCACAGCTCCCCTACTTCTTCAATAGGAAGGATGTTACCAATCTCGTTATTGGCATGCATAAGCGATACCAGGGTGCGAGGGTTTTCTTTCAGCAAGCGTTCAAGGTCCTGCAGGTCAATATGGCCATTGGGTTTTATCTTCACATAGCTAACCTTTATACCCTGCTTCTCTAATTCTTCAATACTATATAACACAGCATGGTGTTCAAGTGGACTGGTAATAATATGCTTAATACCATAAGCCTCAACCGCGCTGCGTATAGCCATATTATCGGCTTCGGTGCCACCCGATGTAAAAAATATTTCGGCAGGCGATACGTTTAAATAACCCGCTACCGCCTTGCGCGATTTCTCTATTAACGATTTAGCCTCACGCCCATACGAATGTATTGACGAAGGATTTCCAAACTTACCACTTAACACATTCACCATTTCCGTTAATACCTCAGCATCAAGGGCTGTGGTGGCGGCATTGTCTAAATATACTTTCATATCAGCTGGTTTTAGCTTACGGTTACACGCAATATATATATTTGCGTAGTCGTTACTATACTAATGTACAAATTTAGCGTTTTTCTACTTACCCTTTTCACTCTTGCCGCTTTACCCGGCAACACCCATGCGCAAGACTATGTTAACGATAACCGCCTGCGCTACGACGACTACATTTACAACGGCAATATACGCTCGATAACACTGCACCGCACCGACTGGCAATTTTCACAACCCATTATAGGCCTGCATTCGGGGCAAATACTACAGTTAGATTTTGACGACCTGGACGGCGACTATAAATCGTACCAATATACCCTGGTGCATTGCGATGCCAACTGGCAGCCATCGGATATGGTAGCCTTCGATTACCTGAAAGGCTTTACCAAAGACTATATTACCGACTATGCCAATTCATTTAACACCTTGCAGGCATATACCCACTATAAAATACAGATACCCAATAACAATATGCAAATAACCGTATCGGGCAATTATGTGCTAAAGGTATTTATTGACGACCCCGACAGCGTAGTGCTTACCCGTCGCCTTATGGTATACGAAAACAAAGTGAGCATACGCGCATGGGAAACCCAGCCCATTGGCAGCCAACGCAATACCAGCCAGGAAATTAAGTTCAGCGTAAACATTAGCCGCGCCCAAATTACCGATCCCTTTCATGGCCTGCAAATAGTGGTAACCCAAAACGGAAGGTACGATAACGAGATTACCGGCCTTACCCCCCAGTTTGTGGCCGATACCGCACTGCAGTACGATGCCGACTATGGCAATATTTTCGATGGGGGGAATGAATTCCGCAGCTTTGATATTACCAGCTTGCGCCAAATAACCGATAATATTGACCGCTTTGTGCCACATACCAAGTTTGAAGAAGTGGACCTGAAACACAATAAGCCACGCACCAAAGAAGCCTACGCCACCTTTACCGACATTGACGGGCAGTTTTTGATAGAAGATAAGGACGACGACAATACCGATATTAATTCGCAATATGTGGTGGTGCATTTTTTTATGCCTTGCGACAGCGCTTTTACCACCGGCAATGTATATGTGTTTGGCGCGCTTACCGACTGGCAGTGCAAACCCGAATACCGCATGAATTACGACAGCGGGGGCTATAATGCCACCATTTACGCCAAGCAGGGATACTATGAATACGACTATGCCTTTTTAAAGGATGGCAGCAAAACGGCAGATGTTACCATTCTTGAGGGTAACCATTACGAGACCGAGAATACCTATACCATATTTGCGTATTACCGTCCCCTTGGTGGTTTTTATGACAAGCTTATCGGCGTGAAGACTTTTAAGGCTCCGACGAATAACTAAGATTAGGGCTTATGGCTGATGTGCACAATAAAGCTACCCGAAGCTATAACATGAGCCAAATAAAATCGAAGGATACAAAGCCTGAGATTTTGGTAAGGAAATTCCTTTTCTCAAAAGGATACAGATACAAGCTACACGATAAGACCTTGCCCGGCAAACCCGATATAGTATTGCCAAAATATAAAACAGTGATATTCATTAACGGCTGCTTTTGGCATGGGCATAAAGGCTGCAAATATTTTGTTGTCCCTAAAACAAGAACCAAATGGTGGCTGGACAAGATTGGGAGAAACAAAAACAACGATACAAAAAGCAACCGCCTGCTTACAAAAGATGGCTGGCATATAATAACCCTTTGGGAATGCTGTCTTAAAAAATCAAAAATCGACAAGACTTTGTCGAAGCTCTGCAAAGAAATTTAGCAATTCCTATCTACTTATTTACAATCTGCTGTTAATATCGAAAATAACAGACAGATGTGGCATATATGACAACGGCTAAAAGAACACATCAAAATAAATTCGTTACATGGACATTCAACTGAAAATTGGTAAGAGAGTTAAAGAACTCCGCATTGAAAAAAAACTTTCACAAGAAGCACTTGCAATTGATGCCAATGTTGAAAGAGCATACGTTTCACACTTAGAGAGTGGCAGGAGAAACATCTCTATCAAAAATATGGAAAAAATTCTTGATGCACTCGGGGTTTCATTTGCGGAATTCTTTGGAGATAAAACATTCAAATGAAAAAGAAGCAGAAAACAACAAACAGAAGAAAAACTCCCCTCAATGGTGAGCCTTTAAAATATTCGGTATTAAAATCGAAATTGAAAATAAATATTGATAAGGATATTGATTCAGACATTTCCTATTTAACCCATTATTTACAGAACCCAAGTAATGGTGTGTCAAAATATTTTAAATCAAAAGCCAAAAAATATTACTCAGGGCAACAAGTTTTAGCAAATATCTTTAAAGAGGAAGAAGCTCCGATTTATTCACTTATACACTGGGATATCCCGTTTCCACCTAAAGAAAACCCCAAATTTACTTTTATTGATTTATTTGCTGGAATTGGTGGGATACGGCTTGCATTTCATCGATTAGGTGGAAAATGCGTATTTACAAGTGAGTGGAATAAATATGCCAAGAAAACTTACGAAGCTAATTTTGGTGAAGTACCATTTGGAGATATTACTAAAATAAAAGAGACAGAAATTCCAAACCACGATGTTCTGCTTGCTGGTTTTCCTTGCCAACCCTTTTCAATAGCTGGTGTTTCAAAGAAAAATGCTTTAGGAAGAAAGCATGGCTTCCTCGATGAAACACAGGGAACACTCTTTTTTGACATAGCCAGAATATTAAAAGAGAAAAGACCTAAAGCGTTTCTTCTTGAGAACGTAAAGAATCTGGTTTCACACGATAAAGGCAGAACCTTTGAAGTAATTAAAAATGCACTAAAGGAGCTCAATTATTCTATTCATTATAAAGTTCTTGATGCGAAATACTTTGTACCCCAACATCGTGAAAGAATAATTATAGTTGGCTTTGACAGGGAAAAATTTGGCGACACTCAAAACTTTCAATTCCCTGATTTAAGCAATGCACATTATAAAATTAAGGATATACTGGAAGAAAATCCTGATAGTAAATACACTTTATCTAATCACCTTTGGGAGTATCTACAAGAGTATGCAAGAAAACATAAAGAAAAAGGGAATGGCTTTGGCTTTGGATTAGTTGATTTGAACGGAATTACAAGAACGATGAGTGCACGCTATTATAAAGACGGTGCAGAAATACTGATACCTCAACTTGGAAAGAATCCTAGAAGATTGACACCACGTGAAGCGGCAAAATTACAGGGATTCCCCCAAAATTTTGAAATTCCAGTTTCGGATACACAAGCATATAGGCAATTTGGAAATTCTGTTACAGTGCCATTAATTGAAGCTGTTGGTGAACAGTTACTAAAAGAACTTTTAAAAGCAAATGGAAAACATATTAACAACCGCAATAGAATCAGCGCAGCAGTCTGAAACTGTCTTTACAAAATTCATTACACCGAATGATACGGGGACAACCGGTGCCCATCAATATGGTTATCATCTTCATAAGAATTCATGGAAACTTTTCTTTGACTCTGAAGGTATTAAAGGCTACAATAAGGATCACCATGTTACTATAAAATGGCAGGACAGTTTTGAAACCTCAAGTCGTTTTATTTATTACGGATCAAAAAGCAGAAATGAGTATAGGCTTACCCGCTTTGGAAAAGGCTTTCCATTTCTAACAGAAGATTGTGTGGGTGATCTTTTGATTATCTGTAAAATAAGCGCAGATTATTATAAGGCTTATGTATTACAAAGCGATGATGATATAGAAGATTTTTTCGCTGCATTAAATATTTCACCAAGTGATACAAATGGAATTATTCCTAAACAGTTTGAACAATCTGCAGAAGATAGCCTATTACTTTGTTTTACAAAGTTTTTGAAATCACTAAAGGCTGATTTTCCTCCAACAATTGATTTGGCATCTAATGCCCGTAATTGTTACAATAATGCATATCATATTACTAAAGAAATAATCAAACAAAACCCTGACAAAGAAATATTAAAATGGTTAGATGCAGAATTTCAACTTTTCAAGACAATAGAGAATGATAGGTATAATAATAGAATAAAAACTGCTTTCAAATCAGTTGAAGAATTAGTTGAAACAGCAAACACAATATTGAATAGAAGAAAAAGCAGAGCCGGAAAATCATTAGAACACCACTTAGCTGAAATGTTTAATACATTTAAACTTTCTTATACTGCTCAAGCCATAACGGAAGACAATAAGAAACCGGATTTCCTTTTCCCAAATGTTGAAGCGTACAAAAGCAAAAAATATAATCCTGATAAACTCGTTTTACTTGCCTCAAAAACAACATGTAAAGATAGATGGAGACAGGTATTAAACGAGGCAGATCGAATTAAGACAAAACATTTATTTACCCTTCAGCAAGGGATTTCAAAAAACCAACTTGAAGAAATGTACAGATATAATGTTTGCCTTGTTGTCCCTTCTCAATATATAGAAAGCTTCCCAAAAGAATTTAGAAGCAAAATATTAACCCTTGGGAAATTTGTAAAACACGTTCAGGCAAAGACAGTATAACAAAGGTGCATTGAAGTAGTTGAAATCGTACGAACTATGTAATGAAATGGGGTTTTTGCGACGAAAATGGACTGCCCCGCCTAAATCCTCCCCTTGAGGGGAGGACTTAAGGAATGGTGAAAATTATAAATCCGTGAATAACAAACACCGACCCATAAGTACAAAATAAGGAATAGACACTTCGCAAGCTCAGTGTGACAAAAACGGCCCCGCCTAAATCCTCCCCTCGAGGGGAGGACTTAAGGAATGGTGAAAATTATAAATCAGTGAATAACTAACACCGACCCATAAGCACAAAATAAGGAATAGACACTTCGCAAGCTCAGTGTGACAAAAACGGCCCCGCCTAAATCCTCCCCTTGAGGGGAGCCTGCCTGTCGGCAGACAGGGACTTAAGGAATGGTGAAAATGATAAATCGGTTAATAACTATCACTGCGCCCCCTTCCTTCTCCTATAGGAGAAGGACACAGGATGAGGTCGCCAGGCTGGAGCGGAGTACACGACCTCACCCCAACCCCTCTCCTGCGAGGAGAGGGAAATAAAACACCTTGAGGGGAGGACTTAAGGAAGTAAATTTTGGTTCATTTTTAGTATATTTGTATCAATAATTTCGCATCATGACAACGGCACTTAAAAACATATTCTCGAAGATTAACACCCTGCCTGCTGAAGAACAGAATGCAATTGCCAGTTTGCTAAAGGAAGAACTTGCCTGGCAGAAATCGTATGAAAAATCGCAGAAGAAACTTTCATCGCTTGCTGCTGAAGCCCTTGGAGAATATAGGAAAGGGAAAACCCAGCCCTTGAATCTGAAATGAATTCTGTTACTACAGAACGGTTCAGAAAGGCTTATGCAAAGCTGCCTGAACATATACAGGAACAAGCCAAAAAGACGTATCGCAACTGGAAAAAGGATTTAAACTATCCCGGTATTCAGTTTAAGCAAATACATAAAACAGAACCTATCTACTCTATACGTATTACTCTTTCATATAGGGCAATCGGGATAAAGGAGAAGAATACTATCATTTGGTTTTGGATAGGCTCGCATGCGGAATATGATAAGGTGATTTCTTCGTTGTAGCACCTGGTAATTTACCACTTTTTCATATCTTTCATTACCTGTTCATTGGTAAGAAAATTACCAGCTTTCACTCTCTTCTCTGCTTCCTCTAGTTCCTTATTATATCGAGCTTTCGAAATCCGTTTTATACGAACTTCCTTTTGTTTTCCTTTAATTTTTCCCATCACTTTTGTTTATATAAAGGTAGCAAATTTTGATTCATAGCCGCCTTCTGGAAATAGCTGTTCGTAAGAGAAAATGTATTAGTGTAGCGTGCATCCGCCGGAGGGCGGATAGCGAAGCGGCAAACAAAATTCTGTTTGAGTCCGCCTGCGGACGAGTTTATTTTGTTTAGTGAAAGGCAAGACATTTTCAAGCTATTTGCAGGCAGCGGTGACCTTTCTTTTCATTCTTTTCTTTGCGTGGTTGGGAAAGAAAAGGATATTTGCTTTTAACAAGTACTGTTCTTTTATCATGACATAAAAGAACCAAAAAGTCTAGACAGCCGGAAGTAATCTTGGCTCCATCGCCAAGACCGTGTTGTTCCGCCTTGTCTGCACAACACTTGACCCGCCTGCCATTTTTAAATACTGTTGACTTACTACTAACGACTGACAACTTCGCGAAGCGACCTGGTTGAAAACTTCGGCGTTTTTCTGAAAAAGAAAAATTAAGTAATCGTAACTTTGTAATATTCCCCCTACTATATTATCAATTCGCTTGTATGAGCAGGATACGGTATTGCACAAAAAAGAAACGCATGCTTATTGCCATGCAAGATAACTTTTGCAATGTAGAGGCATCGGCAACACAGGCCAACATAGATAGAGTAAGCCATTACCGTTGGATGCAAAAAGACCCTGCATATAAAAAGGCAATAATGAAATTAAAGAAATCGGGCTTTAACGCTGAACAGGCTTTACTAAATAGAAATATGCTAAAGCAAAAGGTTAAGGATATTATCTTTCTGCTTGTAAAGCGCGGCAGCAGTAGAGGTTATTCAAACTATCATTTTTCAAAATTTGTTAAAAATCGCAATGAACCAACTGAGTAACAATCAATTTACCCTAAAAATGCAACACAAAACCTCGTTCTGTGTTAGAAAGTGTAGCATTACTTTGCCCTCACCCTTGCCCTCTCCCCATGAGGAGAGGGTTGAGTATTCTTTTCAAAGTCTCCCTCTTGGGGGAGATTTAGAGGGGCAAGCAGGCAATATTGCAATGCAGTTTCAATGCAACATGGAATACACTGTAAATCAGGTGTGTGACAATTTAAATTTCCTGAAAATTGCAAAAAGATGCAAGGAATTGCAGAAAATGAATTTAAAAGGAAAAACAGGAATTCTATTAACTTTGAATACCATTAATTATTTATGAAATACGAAAGATACGAACTGGAATCTGATAAAACACTTATGGTGTTTGAATTTATCAGTGAAGGGCCCAAAGGGAAGATTCATAAGGTAATACAGTATTCAGAAACCAATCTTAAAGATTACTATAATCTAGGTTTTGGTGACAAAGACCATAAAACTGGTGGCATAAATGATACTGTAATTACCAACAATAATGATAGTCAAAAAGTTCTGGCCACAGTTGCGTCAACCATATATGCATTTATAGAAAAACATCCGGATGCTTGGGTTTATGCAGCAGGAAGCAGTAAAGCAAGAACCAGGTTATATAGAATAG
>Ga0210388_10001244_pt1 | contig 20069 bp, 29 predicted proteins | sample IncBWC19OmetaG_FD_155485 | JGI IMG/M metagenome (GOLD analysis project Ga0210388, IMG submission 155485) | Forest soil microbial communities from Barre Woods Harvard Forest LTER site, Petersham, Massachusetts, United States - Inc-BW-C-19-O ... | reverse complement strand
CAAGATAGGGGGGCGTTGACGGCCCCGGCGCGCCGTCGAGCCGTTCGAAGCGAATGCACCATTGGTCGTTGATTCGAGTGCTGTACGGCCCCTGGCGGTCACCTTTCAGCGCTTCAAGCGGACTGCACAGGTGACGCGGCGAGATCCTCAACGACGTCGCAGCGTCCAGACGGCGGCGTAAAAGACTTCATGGTGTTTTACCGTTGGCGGGCAACGGTGCCGCACTCAAGTCGTGGATTCGATCCTGCTGTTCTGGTCGGCGGAGCTAGCGCGCTACGGTTTTACTGTGGCCACGACGCGATCGGCTGCCAGCTTCGCCGTAATCGAGCGCACGTAGTTCTGGGTTTCCGAAAAGGGTGGAATGCCGCCGTAGCGGTCAACCATTTCGGGGCCGGCGTTGTAGGCGGCGAGCGCGAACTTAACGTTGCCCCGATATTTCTCGAGGAGGTCTTTCAGATAATGCGTGCCAGCCTCAATGTTCTGTGCCGGGTCGAAGATATTCGTCACCGCATAGCGCGCCGCCGTTGACGGCAAGAGCTGCATTAACCCCAGCGCATTCTTCCGTGACACGGCCTTCGCATCGTAATTCGATTCCGCCTCGATGACGCCAGCGATCAGTTTCTCGTCCACGCCATGTTTCTGAGCCGACGCATGAATGAAAGTCGCGTAGCGCACGCCAAAGTCGGCGTTCGCGGCAGGAGGCGCGGGGAACTGATCCTCGGGTTCGACGTCGATCAATTCGCTCGAGGAAATCTCGACGGTTCCACCCGCCACGGTGAGCCGCACTTGATTACCGTCGACTCGATAACTCGTCACGTGAAGCCGTGCCCCCGAGCGGAGCACCGCATAGTCGGCTCGTGCCGCGGGCGCACACAGACACCCGCACGCCAGCACGACGTACACCGAAAATGCGGTGCGTTGCCGGCTCATGTCGGTCCTATTGCTTCGGGGCCGCCGCGGGCGGATTTGCCGGCGGGCGGTTGGCGCTCGTCGGTGGCGTGCCGCCGACGTCGCGCAGGTATTCCACCATTTGTCCGTAGTGATCCATCGCATGCGTGCAAGCAAACATGGCCTGTGCCATCCGCGTGTTCAGGAACGGAACTGCGGGATTCTGAAGCGGGGTGACGGCGTTGTCCGCCGTAATGGTCGCGATCGCCTTGTGGCCCATCGCATAGGAGTCCTTCAGATACTGCACGATCTGCGCCTTGGTGGCGATGGTGTCGGGTCCGTTGGAGCCGACGCCTTCGTCGGGAGCGGCCGGTGGGGTATTGCCCAGGATCGAATCGAAGAAACGGTCATTCGCGGTGGCGATGTGCTTCACTTCCTGCGCGAACGTCCGGACACCGGCGAAATTTCCGTTCGTCGGCGCAAACGAGTATTTGTCCTCCGGCATGGCTTCCGCGATGCTCACTGTTTCGCGCTCCACAATCGATAGCTGGAATTGCAGCGTGGATGTGAGAGTCGGCGGACCCTGCTGTCCGGGCGGACGACCGCCTTGTTCGCCTTGCTGCGCCAGAGCGGCGCTGCCGGCGAAACTACACGACAACAACAAAATTCCCATTCCCGTGCGCAGTTTCATGACATTCCCCCCTTGGATTGTCGTGAGACGTCTCGAAGAACATGCCGGTGAATCGCTTCCGCCAGGCCGCAGTCGTCGTTCGTCCCCGTTACGCTCCACCCGAGCGATTTCAGTTCCGGGATGCTGTTGCCCATCACAATCGGAAGGCCTGCGTATTCTAGCATTTCCCGATCGTTCCAGTTGTCGCCTATGGCCATCACGTTCTCGCGCGGAACGCCCCGCAAGCGCGCCCATTCGGCCAGCGCGGTGCCTTTGTTCACTCCGGGCGCCAGCACGTCGAGCATCGAAAGATCGCGATGCGGATACTCGGTGAGCGCAAGTGTGAACTTGTGTTCTGGCGCCAGCGATTCAAGAATCTTGATTGTACGGGTTACGCGCGAGCACGTGTCGAGGTAGAGGATTTCGACAGGATCTTCACCGTCAAGGCACTGCGTCAGCGGCGAAACTACGGCGACCTGGTCGCGGTGGCGGCGTAGATACGGCCCTACGAACGGGCCCTCCCAATCGACACGCTCGAAATAGATCTGACGTTCTCGCGGCCGGTCGAAGATCACGCCGGCGCTACCGCGGAATTCGGCGGTCGCCTCGAGCACCGCGCGCGCCGTGGCGGACGGCAGCAGCTGGCGGAAGTGCGTTGTCCCGTCACAAGACTTGATCAGTGCGCCATTGCTGCAGATGAGATGCACGTCGCAGGCAATCTCGCCGGCAATCGTGCGCGCGGAAGTAAACCGCCGCCCGGTGACAATCACGATTTCGACTCCGCTCGCCGCCGCCTCCCGAATCGCGCGCGCGTTCGCCGCCGGAATATGCCCGTCCGTGTGCAGCAGCGTTCCGTCAAGGTCCATCGCAATCAGTTGTATGGGCACGCTGCCATTGTAGCGTGCGAACACCGTTGCTGGGCTCGCAGCGGTCGAAATTCGGATGGGGTGCGCGTCCAAATTGGTCGCATTTTCGTCAGCGGAATGAGGCCGCTTATTAAAGGATTGATAAAAATAGGGCAAATGTTTCGCAGGCGGGCGTGCGGCCTTCATCAAGAGAAAACGCTCGAACTTTGGGAGCAGTAGTGGCTAGATGGGGGAGCCAGAAAGGCATGACGCTTGGCACGCGCGTCGCGTCTGATTCGCCGTTCGCTTCGCACGCTCCAAGTACACCCCCCGGGTTTCTGGCTTGGGTTATTCCTATTTCGAGCGGGAGCGAACAATCGGCGCAAGAATTACACGTCCAGGCCGGCCAGGCGCATGAGTTCTAGGGCATTGCTCTTTGTCACCACGCCATCCTGAAGCCTGTAATCGAAGCGCATTTTGCCGTCCTCGACGTGGTCCTGGAAGTGAGTATTTCGCACGACGCCACCGAGAGAGGTAGCCATCTTGGTGAGCGCAAGATCGTGCGTGGTCACGATGCCAATAGCGCCCTTTTCCAACAGCGCGCGCACCAAATTCTCGGCGCCAATCTGTCGGTCATGCGAATTCGTTCCATCGAGCAATTCATCGAAAAGAAATAGCACGGGCAGATTTCCATTCGTCATCTCGAAGACCTGGCGAATCCGAAGCAGTTCCGTATAGAAAGTCGAACGTCCCTCCTGTAGTGAATCGATGCTCCTGAGGCGAGTCCCCAGCGCGAGGGGCGAGAGCTGCAGGCGTTTCCCGCGGATGGGAGCTCCGGCCATGGCCAGTATCGTGTTAATTCCCACGGTCCGCAGCAGCGTGCTTTTTCCCGACATATTCGAGCCGCTTACAAGCAACACCCGGGTCTTCGCATCGAGTCGCACATCATTCCGAACGCACCTGGAAATCTCGATCAACGGATGGCCGAGCTCTTCCGCAGCAAAAACCGCAGGCGAATCGTCGAATTCGGGAAACGCATCGGTGGGATGCTCGAATGAATAAGTGGCGAGCGAAAGCAGCGCTTCGGCCTCGCCGGCAATATCGATCCAGGTGCGCATCAGTGGGCCGCATCTCTTGCGCCACGCCTCTGCAGCCAGGCCGATCTGGACTGAGTACAGCAGCGGAACTTCGATGATTCGGACGATGAGACTGTCATGGGAATCGATCCAGTTGACGATTCGCGCGAATCGCCGGACGCTGCGCGGGGCAGGTTCGGCGCCCCGTCTCAGCTCGGCCACGAGTTGCTGCAAACGAGGAGCATCGAATGGCTCGCGCTCGATCCGCTCGAGAATCTGCGAAAAGAGCACCACACCTTCCGAATTGCAGTTCACGCCCGACATAACTTCCAGCGCGCGCCGTCGAAGTCCACGAAACAGAACTGCTTCCGTGACCAGGATCGCGAGAAACGGCCAGACAACTCCAGTGTGGATGAAATAGACGAAGCTCGAGGCAGAGACAAGGGCAACCAGAGCAACGATCGCGCGGATGACTGGTCCGCCAAGAACCGGCGCACTCTCGCACCATTTCGTAAGCGATTCTGGGTTCAGTCGCGCCTGCAAATCTTCACCGGTCACGGCTAGATCTTCACGCAGCTCCAGCTTGTGGCGTAGTTCCGCGATCAACCCCTGGCGTTCGACGACGCTGTTTACTGGAGAGGGCGAACACAACCACTCTGCTAGCCGGTTTTCCCCCATCGGCATGCGGGCAGTAGATAGCAGCTCGAACAGGCAGCCGCTGCCGAACACGTCGAGATCATCCGCGTACACGTGCTGGGAGGCGTGGAAACGGTCTCCGCTCGCACCGGTGCCACTCCAGCGGTCCTCGATCCGTGCGAGCCCCCTACGATAGAGGTTTGCGGCGGTTTCAGCATGCGTGCGCGCGCCGATCACGCGCTCATGCAGCACTGCCAACACCAAATAAGCGCCGAGGGGTGCAAGCAGCCAGTAACCGCTAAACAAATGGGGCGCCAAGCGAAGCCAGAGGAGAGCGACGAACGCGACGATCACCGCCAGCTTCAGATATCCCAACAGGATGTGCTGGCGTTCCCTTGTCGCAATTATCTGAAGTCGCGCGTCCAGACGCTTTAGATACTCCTCGCTTGGCGTCACAACGACCCCCAGACCGTCCGGCGTAGTGTACTCCGACCTGCTTCAGGGCGCAGATTGCCGATTCATGGCCCATTTTTCGATGAACGCGAGTTTCATGCATTGTTTGGATCAACGCGCAGTGAAGTCCGCGCCCCTGGCCGATGCTTGGCCGAATGTCGAACTTCAAAGTGGGAACGTGCAGCTGGCGGTGAACAATTCTCTCAACAATCTATTGAGATATCCTCACCGCCAGGATTCCTGCGGTCAGAATGGATTTCAGTCAACCGACGGCAGCCCGACAAATTGTTCTCTCGTCTGCGAGGTCATACTACTGGAAGCTATTTCGAGCGTATAAGCTAGGTAGGCACGGACGTACCGGGCTAGTGCTGCACTTTTCCGAGAAGCGCATTCATCAGTGAGAATCGGACCGGCTCTACGTGGTCTTGCCCCGTTGCGCATTACCAGCGGCGGTCGCTGCTCGCGTCTGAGTTGTCTTGTCCGGTAAGATTGTCGCCGCTTCACGGTCGATTTCGATCGAACCTTTAAAGCTCGCACCGTCCTCAATCAGTATTCGGGCAGTCGTAAGGTCTCCGACGACCGAGCCGTTCTTCATTATCTCGATTCTCTCGCTGGCTCGCAGATTTCCCTTTACGGTTCCATGAACAACAATTTCGCGGGCGACTACGTCAGAGGTTAACTTCCCGCTTAGTCCGACGGTCAGCTTATGGTCAGCGAGATGAATTGGCCCTTCCACCGTTCCGTCTACGAGCAGGTCCTCATTCCCGGATAGTTCGCCCTTGATCCGCAGGCCCGTGCCAACACAGTCTGCGCCTGCCCGTGTCGAGTTCCCCAGCTCCACGTCATTCGTGTTCATGATTCCACCTTCCCAGTTTGCCAAAATCGGACTCGCTACTTAATGTTCCGGCGCACATGGTTCTGTCGAAGTTCGCCGGTAGCGTCGAGGGGGAACTCCACTGGCAGCGCGGCAAGCGTAATGGAATTCATTCGATCGTGCAAGGTCGACCGTCGCGCGTGTCAAACCAAATTAGAAATGTCCCCTTCCTTACCAAGATAGAAATGTCCCCTTTCTTGCTTTTGGTTTGTTGTTTGTCCATCGTTGGCCTTGCCCGTAGCGAAGCCCTGTGGAGCCCGAAGGGCGGAACCTTTAGGGCGAAGCAGAGAGCAAGGCCAACGATGCCTGCTTCGCGACGGCCGCCGCCTTTAACTCCCGTTTTTGTTGCGCGTTCAGGATCGCTCCTCGCCAGGGATGATTCGCAGGCGGTGTCCACTTCCGTTGCGCCCGCTGCTCCCTAGAACGCTCCCCGATGGGTTTCACGGCATACACCCTCGGCCGGGCCGGTGCTGGGAAAGCTCTATTCGCATTGCGACAGGAATGCGGTTCGGCGAGATAGCTGGTCTTCACGTTGAGGATCTCGACTTCGCGGAGCTGGTCGTTTACATCAGACGGTCCACTTTTATTCACCAGGAAGTGACCCGAAGAGTAAAGCCGGCTACCGTGAGGTGGATGTTGACGCGAACGCGATGGCGATCGTTAAGGAGTATCTGGGCGATCGTACGTTGGATCGAGTCTTCGAGAGCCGCAACGGAACGCCACTGGTCAATGGGAATGTGAATCGCTTTGTTTTGAAGCCGCTCTGCAGGAAGATCGGAATCCTTGTCGGAACAACTCACGCATTCCGACACGGGAGAGTTTCCGTTCTCCAGCAGAATGGCGGTCCAGACGATTTGATCAAGCGTTGGGTTGGGCATTCTTCGCTCAAGACAACGAGCAAATATAGTCATTTCACCAGGGAATTCAGGAAGGAGATCGCTGCGAAACTGGGATAAATGCAACAGATCTTGGTCCCAAGCGGTCCCAACTTGAAGCGTCTAACGCACTGATGTAAAGTGTTTTAGCCTGTTAAGTTGGAGGGCGTGTAGCTCAGCTGGGAGAGCGCCTCGTTCGCAACGAGGAGGCCGCCGGTTCGATCCCGGCCACGTCCACCATTACCTCGTTGAAACGAAACGCCGCGATTAAGCGGTAGCGGCGGTGGGGAACTGCAAAATAGGGCCTGTACCTGTCTAGGAACTATCGAATTCGACGCTACGAAATTCGATGCGAATGGGTCTTGGCACTGTCGCCGCGGGCGTTCGCGGGAATTTTCGTCACAGTTAGTCTGCAAAAACGGGTTACCTCGACTCTAGAGATAGAGCTTCGCGCGGGCATCGGCGGTCGACATCTGAGGAGAGACATTCGGGAGTTTTGTGAGTTTATCTAGCAGCACTCCCCTTAGGCCATAAAACTTGGAATCGAAGGCCTGTATCCCAAGTGCCGCGCAATATGATTCCAGCATCTCGCTAGTGAATCTGTCACGAATTCTTGGTTGAGAATACTGAGTAACTTGTTCGTACGGCTGTGCTTCTCCCAAAAGCGTGAATTTCCATTCCCCACCGTCATTCATGAAGGACACTTGACGTACATCGTTCAATGGACCGGTCGTCACGGAGCCATGCAAGACGAAAGCAACACACCCATAGATTTGCAGAGCGTCGCTTCTGTTTTCCAGCTCGCTCCGGTCTGGAATACAACATACCCTGACCCCGCGGCAGTTCAGAATCTTCGACAAATGTCCGACAGGGCTGGCAACGTCGTTGGCGCGCAAGCCGTTGCTGAAAATCGCAGTCCAACGGGATTTCGTCTCAACGATTAAATAGCGATTCTGAGGTGACTGTAGAGGTTCGAGCCTTAGTAAAGCTTTCGAAAAGTCCTCATCAAAACCCACAGAATTAAAACTGATCGACAGCTGATTCCACCAGGAGATGAAAGCGGTTGAATACTCCTCGAAGGGCGCTTCTACGAAGCCCCATGAAAACGTAATTGGTGCAAAGCGGTTGTCGAGAAGCGCCTTCATTTGATTATCTTTGGGTGAACGACACCGGCGGGATCATTCGCCTGAATTCTAGCCACATGATCCGCAGAGCTGCTTGGCTTTTGGTCGTACTCAGTATAGTGCCGCACGCCGTTCTTGCATCGATTGCATTAATACGTCGAATCTCTTGGGCAATTCGGCGAGCGTGTACCGTTCTCCCTCGGCGCGCGAATCGGGCGAGTGCATGGCAATCATGCCAAGGCGCGCTGCAACGTCATACTCTCCCAACGCCTCATCCAGCAGCAAATATCCAATGACCTTCATGGCCGCATCGCCTTCCGTGTAACCTGTAATGAAAAGACGAACAGTGAACTGAACGTCCTTCGGATCGATGCGCCTGCCTTTATATTCCACGACATTGATAGGGGATCGCCGGGGACGAAAAGCTGTAAATTCCATCGCGGGAGCGTTGGGGCGGCAGCGACCAAGGACGTGACACTGGGAAAAGCGTCTCTAATTCCACTCCCACTGATTACGAACTCCCTTCTTGCGCTATTCGGGCCGAGTTCAAACGATAGCTCTCGGTGTACCTTGCTAAGCTGAGCGGCGAGTTCGTCAAAGATTTTTTCCCTTTGATCCCCTTGTCTCGGGTCAAGGTCGAATAACTCAGCTTCATGACCAACGAACCAATCCCAAAACTCCTGCTCGGCGTTCATGCTCAAGCTCCAAATGATGTCTCCGTCGAATGATATGTCAGAGTCGAATTTGGCGGGGTTCGAATTTCTCAAGCCCCGATTCTAATCCAAGAGCAAGTTTCTTCCTCTTGGCCGCGGAGCGCACCGTGGACTCCGTTTTCTGCGCCATTTGCAGTTTCTGCGGTAGCCCAGCATTGCCTGGATCGTCCGTATAAAGGTTGTAGAGATGAATGCGAACTCCATGCTTAACCTCAGCTTCGCGCAAATCGTGCAGGCAGTCTTTCCAGTTGCTCAACTGGCCCAGTACATCGGCGACGCTTCGCGATGCGAGGATGTGGCCTGCGTCGCCGCAATCCATCACGCGCTGGGCGATGTTGATGCTCCCGCCGGCAACGTTCTGATTAGCGTTTATGTCCGCGATCTTATAAACGGGACCGCTATGCAATCCCATCCGCAGTGGAATTTCCGGATGCACTTCAAACCTCGGCTTACTTCAAGTGCGCATCGCGCTGCCGCTAGGGTGTGCAACACTGCCTCCTGGTGGTCCATAGGCAGTTTCGAGCAGCCCACGATGTCCGTGAACAGCACGTGGGCCATCTCTGGTTTTGCTGTCGGTCGCCGCTGCGTGTAGTCAGTCGGGGACATTGATTATTCCCGTAGCCGACAGAATTTCATGGGACCTAAGCTGTTGCCGGGCTGTATGGCCACAGGTGCCCGTCAATTGGAGTCCGCACACTATGAATAACGACAGGGTATATACGACTTGCTACTTTTCGGAGATGCCGCGCCGCTGCGACATAACGAGCCAGCAGCTTATGGACGGAAGCGTGGTAATCCTAAACGGAAATCGCGTGCAGGTTTCTCTCACCTCGTGAAGTAAAGTGCGGGCGAGTGGCGACGGCGACATCCGAAGCTGCAGTTAGATGCCATGAATGCCCATCGCTTTTCGAGCAACCCGGAGTGCGGCGGACATCTCTTCCGTGTACCAGCTTCTTCCCCGCAAGTGGCGATCCCAATCCTCGCCAAGGCGGTCAAAGGTGAAGCCATACCCGACCTCTGGCCCACACCGCTCATGCGCGAACAACACCACTCGCTTGTAGGTTCCGTACATGCGGCCAGGATAGGCTAGCGCGCCGTAGATTTCCTGCCGGCCCTGATGGTTCAATCTGACATAGTTCGTGCGGTCGGAACTAAATGGCGGCTGCGCTTGGTCGTAGATTTCAAGAAGCGCGTCGTCCGAACTCAGCGCGCGACCGCAGAAATAGCAGTTTAGTGGGAGTTTCGTCGATTCGGTCCTAGTAGGCATTGCTCCTCCCGTTTTCCACGTTTACGCCGTTTCCATCGAGCGGTCAACAGAAGTCCGCCGCTAAATCGAAATGCAAATCCCTTGACCGTAACCGAAGCGTGAAGTAGATTCCCGCCACTTATGAACACGGGCTGGGTGGCGACCGTCGGGATAATCGTTTCAGCTGTTGTTGGTTGTGGACGAAACTATAGGGAAAATCATTGACGTAATGGAGACAATGGCCAATACCACGTCTGATCTAGGCGGACTTGGTGAAGCTGGCGGGGAAACAGGCCAGTATCGCACTTGAGCAGGTCGTGGATATTAAAGTGCAGCTCTCCAGCCATAAACCAGTCGATCCTAGTTCTTCCCAAACCCCGCGTCCGTAGTAGCGAATGCCTTACCGGCAAGGCGTGGCACAGAGCAGCCACACCAAAACCGCTAACGCGACAAGAAGCCACCTCCATTTCGTCGGCATCGTTCTCTCCTGAACTGCACTCATAGTCAGAGAACGCTGAGTCTCTGATTTTCAGAGACGGATTACGGTACGGCGGAATGGAGAAGAAGACATTCGAAAAAGTGACCCATGATGAAACCGATCACAGTTTCTGACGCGTTCCTTATATTTGCAAAATGGCGCGACGAACAACCGCAGGTACACCTGTCGATGCGCAAAAAAGATGCTTCTTGGCAAGGCGGCACGCCAGTTTCGATAATCGCTACCTCACAGAGTGACGGTAGGGTAGATGTGCAGGTTGTAGTTGACGGGAAGGAACAGCCGTTGCGCTTGGACTTTCGCCAGGCATCGTTTTTGTACGGAGAACCAAGCGACTCTGCTCAGTACCGCGAGTTCGCCGAGGGGAGATGGGCATCGTACTTAGTGGTCGACGCTCCGACTACGACGTACCTATTCTCGGAGCGATTCGCGGAGCGTTGACGAAAACGGGTTCACGCCGATTTCACCGCCCTGTAAACACTCAGAAGGAGCGGAAATGCCAAATCGACAATACGCGCTTCCTTTTTTACTTGGCCTTCTGGCGCTCACGATCGCTGGACCGCTCCGGGCCTTCCAAGACGCCATCACCAACAGCCCGATGCCAACTTCACTGGATGCCACTCGATACACGCAGGTGATGTCAGGTTTAGGGATTCTTGATGGACTCGTTGGAGTTGGTACCGCTCTTCATTCCTACAGAGCGCCAGACGGAGAGATAATCGGGACCGAAAAGGCCACCATTGGATCCGCCGATGGCGTCTTCGCTAAGACCTTCCATCAAAAAATCGACCATTCGGCAGCCAAGATGGTTGAGCAAGAGGACATCTTGGACGCGTCTGGCAAGGTCATCGGCTACAGGTCGGTGTTGACCTTGATTGACAAGGACGGCAAGAAGTCCACCGCCATCGTCATAACCAAAGATGCTGATTTTCTCCGGCTTACTTGCGCTTCTGCGGCGGATGTCCTCGCGTTTGAGGACGAGTACAACAAGGTGATGGCTGCTACAAAATCCAAATAGTGCGCGCCGACATTCAAAACCGTGAGCTAGCCAGCTTTGCGTTTCCTGGACGGCTCCGGTACCGACTTTAGCAAAGCCTTGCCGGCAGCCGGTTTTTGCTCGATGCTCTTTTTTAAAGCGGCCATCAGGTCAACCGCAGGGGCCAGCACTTTATGCGGAACAACCGCGAGTTTCTGTCCGTGGGCCTTTGCCTCAATTAGCTTTTCAATTTCCTGCTGATATACATCGTGGTATTTCTCAGGTTCGAACTTGGCGGCGAGCGTCTGAATCAGTTGGGTGGCAAGTTTCCGTTCTGCTTCTTTGACGTCGCTCTTATCGCCTCCGCTAAATTCATCGGCAGTACGGATTTCATTCGAATAGAACATCGTGTGAAGCGTAAGCCCGTTTTTGCGAGGGCGAATGATGACAATATTCTCGCGCCCATGCATCGTCAGCTTGGCGATGCCCGCGTAACCGGACGTGTTCATGGCGTCCAAAAGCAAATTATAGGGCTTCGCTCCACCCTCGTCAGGAGCCACGTAGTAGCTTGAGTCAAAATACAAAGGATCGATTTCGGCCAATTTTACAAATTCGAGAATCTCCATTGAGCGGGCAGAATCAGGCTCGATTTCCTCGAGTTCCTGTGGCGTGAACAAAAGATATTGACCCTTCTCGTATTCATAGCCCTTTTCAATCTCTGAGCGGTCGATCATCCTGTCACAAGTCGGGCAGAACGTCGGCATCTTGATTCGCGTATGACAGACGCTATGCAATTGGTTGAACGAGATTCGCTCGGAGCGGGCCGCTGTTGACAGGCGGATCGGGATGGAAATGAGTCCGAACGTGAGAAAACCCTTCCACACAGAGGTTGCCATATGGCCTCCAAGGACGAAGAGAATATCAGAATATGCGACCGCCAGGCGGTAGGGTATTCCATCCGTTACGGCGAAGATATGGCGAAGCCTTTGGCGTGGGAATACAGTGCCCCTGGGCGCCCGACGATGCCTGACCGCTCGCCTGAACCTCGGCACTGCAAACGATTTTCGAAATTATCCTGAACGCGCGATTGCTGGACCATTTGCCATCAGGCGTTCGACTGAATCAACCTTCCGGCGACTCGGACTGGAATGATCGATGCAGGTAACCGGACACTGGGTGTGTGGTTATTGGGGAGTTTCAACCCGGTTCGCGTCGTCCCGCACGGACTTTGTCGTAGCTGATTTATCGATCCCCGAATCGGTAGACAGCCCACACGCGGCCGGAGGATTGGTCATCTGCTTGGCGAATACACGGAAGCTCGGGCCGTCCGGGTGCAACGTCGACCAGTATCCCGACGGGGTCAGTAATGGCTTGTGATGGACGATGATCTGGTTAACCAGAATCTTCACTCCACATTCGAGATTGTTCTTCGGCTGGAGAATAGTTTTGGCCGGATCGTTCGCTTTTAGCGAACGATCGGCTTGCCAATTGAAATCGCAGCCGTAACGCTTCTGGTCGGCATACGAAAGCTGCAACAACCCTTCACTGCGCATGGCCGGTGCGCCTTCCGGCTCGCTGTGGCGGACGCTCGTATTGGGATTTAGTCCGGCTTCAGCACCTGCGAGCCCCTGAAAGAAATATGCCCAAAATGTGCGTTTGTCCGTCGTACGCATCTCGTAAAACCGCGGGCAGAATCGACGCACGTCCCGGGGAACCTGGGAAGAAAGCATTTCGTGCGGCAGCGCCTTCTCGATGATCTGGTCCCATTGGGGATTCCAAGGCGTCCCACCGAGTTCGACCTTTTTGACGTCGATCGGGGTTGGCGGGACTGGTTGAACGGCCTGCGCATGCGAAGGTGTGCATATTCCCAGGCACAACGCGAGGCTCGCGATCGACCACCATGTATTTAGCACAGGGATACCGCTGATGCGATACGCACGCCTTCTTCAAGCCGCGCCTGAGCGTCTCTATCTCTTTGGCGCTGGTCTTCTAGGTATGCCGGAATCGATTTCCCTCTCGTGGCCACAGTCTCGTCCAACGATCCCCGTACAAGCTATCCCATTCTGGTCATTACGTGCAGTCCATTATTGGACCAGCCTGTGAGGTAGAACTGTCCAAGAAAGCACAGACTCGCACCCCCACTGCTTGGGATACTTTGCCGTTGGCACACTGAGGGAGCAGATGCGTGAGACTAGGTGTGGCGAATGCAATGCTCAATACAGCTCGGAACGTGAACTACGTGACCACATGGCTATGGCCCACCGCAAGTTCGGCACGGCGCAGAGTAGTTTCGCGCCCCTTGACAAAGAGGTTCACGTGTCCGCTGCGGTTGTAGACCCGCCACCGACCTAATCGCGGCGACGCTACGTTCGTCGGAATTGGTTTACGCGAAGTGCGTCGATATCTCACTGGTTTCGAAAGTCCGTTACCGGTTTTCTTCATGAACGATTCTCGCGGCGCGACAGGGGTTTCATAGCATGAATTCCGTGGACGCAGCGACTCACCAAGGCGCCAAAGAGCCGAGCCCCAAGTGGCGCGAACGGCTGAAGGCGCTGCGCCTCAACACTCCTGCGATCGCCCAAATGGTTTGGGAATCGGCCGCGAAAGTGGTGGTTGCAAGCCTCTCCGCGAGATTCGTCGCCGCTCTGATTCCGCTCGCGATGTTAGCGGTTACCAGGCTAATTATCGATGCAATTTATAACTTGCTGTCGCATCACAAGGTGCTGCCAGCGGATTTTTGGTGGTTGGTTGTACTGGAATTTGCGTTGGCCAGCCTGGCGACCATATTGGTGCGCGTCCTCGATTTTTGCGACAGCGTGCTCGCCGACAAATTTACCCGTCACATCAGCACGCGAATCGTGAAGCATGCTGCGCGTCTCGACCTGACTTCCTACGAAGACCCCCTCTTCTACGACATGATGGAGCGTGCCAGAGTGCAGGGCACGGACCGCTTAATCATGATTCAATCGGCCGGACGCTTGTTCCAGGAAGGCATCACGGCGGCCAGCTTATCGGCTAGTATTTTTCTGTTTTCTCCATGGCTTCTTTTCGCTCTCATTATCTGCGTGGTTCCGGCTTTCCTGGGCGAGACCCACTTCGCGTTCCTTGGTTATTCACTCTGTTTCCGCCAGACCACCGCTCGCCGGCAGATGGACTACCTGAGGATGCTGGGCGGGAGCAAGGAAAGCGCCAAAGAGCTAAAGCTATTCGGACTGGCACCGTACCTGGTGGGCCGCTACACGGATCTCTCGGACGAGCTTCATCGTCAGACAGTGAGGCTCGCGAAGCGCAAGCTGGTTTTCGGGTCGTTCTTGACGCTGTTGGGTACGGTTGGCTACTACGGGACATACGCATTCGTAATCTATCGGACCGTCACAGGCACACTCACCCTCGGAACGATGACTCTGTTGGTTGGAGCGATTGCGGGTGCCAGCACGAACATCCAAGCCTTCTTTTCTACGTTTTCCATTATTGCTGACCAAGCGATGTTCATGAGCGATTTGCTGAAATTCTTGTCCATTCAGCCCAGGATCTTCTCGAAACCCGGTGCACTGCGTGCTCCGCGGCCGATTCGACGAGGATTCGAGTTTCAGAATGTCTCGTTCTCGTATCCGGCAAATCCAAGGCTCGTGGTCGACAATCTCAGCTTTCACTTGGAACCTTCTTCGCGAGTTGCGCTGGTTGGAGAGAATGGACAGGGGAAGACAACCATCGTGAAGCTGCTCACACGTTTGTACGACCCCACGGGAGGACAGATTCTTCTGGACGGTGTAGATCTTCGCGAGTATGACCTGGAGGATGTGTGGAAGCAGATTGGCGTCATCTTCCAGGACTTCACGCGCTACGAGATGACCGTGTCTGAGAATATCGCCATTGGTCAGATCGATGAGCGAGAGAACCTATTTCGCATCCGCGCCGCCGCTCACAAGAGCCTGGCGGAGACATTTATTCGAAAGCTACCAAAGCGGTATGAGCAGCCGCTTGGTTCCCGGTTCGAAGAGGCGATGGACCTTTCCGGCGGAGAGTGGCAGAAAGTGGCGCTGGCCCGGGCCTATTTGAGGGATGCCCAGCTGCTCATCCTGGACGAACCGACAGCCGCGCTCGACGCGAAATCGGAGCATGAAGTGTTCGAGCGATTTGGCGAACTCACTAAAGGCAAGATGGCCCTTCTGATCTCCCATCGTTTCTCTACCGTTCGAATGGCAGATCGAATCATCGTGCTTGAGAGCGGAAACATCGTCGAACAGGGGTCGCACGACACCCTTATCGGAATCGGCGGCAGGTACGCGAAGATGTTCGAACTACAGGCCGCCAGCTATCGCTAGGTTCGCGATATGTCGGATTTCCGGCTGTGCCGTGAAAAAGCGGTAGCCCCGATCGGGTGTTCTACCCGCCCGCAATCAGAGCAGCAGTGTGGGCAACGGGACTGCTGAAGCCCACGGGGTGCAGAGGGTCGCCAGGCGACCTGGCGAGCATGCAGGCCGCAACGCGTGTGAACGCTGAGAAGGCTTCGAAAAGACCAACGCGGGAGCCGACCCGCCCCGGTTTCGGGGAAGGCCGAAGCTGATCGAATCGCGTGAGCGAACGAGTTTCGCTCCGTGCTGCAGGGGCATCGCGAGAGACAGGGCGGGCCGAGGGGGATGGCCGAGAGGCTGACAGCGAAGTGTGCCGGGTTGACCAGCCCCAGTTACCCAATTCTCGAAACAGCGAGGCGAGAAATAGCCGCGGCTTGTCCCGCTAGTTGTTCGTCCAAATCGTCGAACCGGTCGAATGTTGGACCATCTGTGAGCCGGCGGGCTCGATTATTTCCAGATCTCCGTCTGGCTGGCTCAAGATAAAGTACACAGCGGGAGATCTGCCGACATACCATTGGACGCGATCCCGAGCATCTTTTTGAGTCGCCGCCATTTCAACCCAACTCAGGTTGCCTTCGTAGCCCATCCGGAAGATATCGAATGCCTGCATACAATCAGCCTCCTGCCTGCCACGAGTTTAGGAAACTGGCTGTCGGGTGTCTGTTCACTTTGACTCACATTCCAAGTTTTCCTACTGACAGGAGTCGTAGACTCGGTAGCGAGCGCGGACAGGCACGGAGTTTTTGACCTCGGAACGGGCAAGCCGAACAGCGAACGGAGTCTGCAATCGGCGCGAGACGCCGCTCCGATCGGGTTCAGTTCGGTGAATCGGAGATCATCTCGGCATGCACGATCAACCGCTGTGGGGCCGTGCCCATGAAATCAAACGGGTAACAGGTAACCAACGTCAGTGTCGGCCGTCGCGTCTCATTCAAGACTCCGATGGCGTTGGGGAGAACAACGCTAAGAGAAACAACTCGATATTTGAACGTGCCGGCCACAGTGGAAAAGCGAATCTCGTCTCCTCCCCTGATATATCGCAGGGAACGAAAGAATGTGTTCCGATGGCCGGCAAGGCCCACGTTGCCGGACGGACCGGGAAGAGCGGTGCCCGGGATGTGCCCAACGGCCAGCCGGAGGGTACTTGCATTGGAACCTTCGAGTACCCTTGTTGCAAGACCGACAGCGGGAATCGATCTTCCCGACGGTGATTATGCCGCTTGGCCGGTTTACGCTCGTGGTGCGCCGCTGATCATTGGCGGGTGTAGAACTTCCTATCCCTAACAAAAACATGGCAGTCGTCGCCATGCTCAGAATGTTTTTCTTGGTTCGAAGAGTGAAGCTCATGTGTCCTTCATTTTCGGGTCCAGAATGGGACCGGGAACACACCACCTCGCTGACATAGGCAGGGGTCAAGGAGCCAGCCTCGCGGCCTGAATACACATTAGCTTGCCCCGGAATCACCGCGCTACTGCTCCTTCGGACAGAATAGGGACACCTGCATCACGAGACGTCTGACCGTGCAAGGCGAGTGGATTCAAGACAAAGACCAATCAGGAGTTGGAGGGGTGTGGCCGGCCACTTTGTTAGCGGGTGGGCTTTCGATGTGGGAAACAGCGCGGGAATAGAAACTTCCGTTTGAAGTGTGTTCTTGTGGACAGACTGTGGTCCTCGTTGCGGCCACAATCAAAACGCATAGTGACGATATGAGTGAACGTCGGAGGGTAAAGTCATGAAAATGTTCAGATATCTTGTATTCGCTGCGCTTGTTGGATTCTTCTTCACGGGAGCCTCTCCCAAATCAGAGGCGCAAGTCAGTGTTGGCATCAATGTGGGAGGTGCTCCTGACTGCCCGTACGGTTACTACGACTACGCTCCTTACGCGTGTTCTCCCTACGGCTACTACGGTCCGGAATGGTTTTCGGGCGGCGCGTTCATCGGTGCAGGCTCGTGGTTTCATGGCCCTGAAAATTTCCAGGGGCATGTGAATAACCGATTCGACACGCAGCGTGGCTATAGAGGCTCCAGGCCGAACCCGGGCGACAGGCCCGAACCGTCAAAGCGTCTCGACAAGGTTTCGCATTTTAAGGGAAACGAAATGCGCGATGGTCGTGGTCACGTTAGCGCGGGAAAACACTAGGAATGCCGGAATAAACAGTCAAGCAATCGGTGGGTATTCGTTCCGGGTGGGCCGTGGGCCGCCCGGAAACCATCTTTCGACATGACTCCTCGCGACCCGACTCGACTCTGGTTTGTCGGGACGGTTGGGTTCTGTAAAGAAGAGACGGGTGAGTGCGGTGAACAGGAACTGGCCTCCGTGACGGACAAGCGGAGGGATCCTAGGGTGGTGACGGGTGCCGTCATTTACCTGCCAATCATCGCACTCGCATTGGGGATTGAGGCCTTTCTAATCGATCGGGTTGCAGAGAGATTCAATCCTTCGGCCCACCCAGCAGGTAACACGAGCTCCTGAGTTAATCAATGAGCTGTCAGCGGCGGCAGCCACGACCGTCTCCTATGACCCACGACACACAGCGCCATATCTGTACCGGTTTTCCTCTCTCCGCATTCCGGCCAAAGCTATATCTCAGACTGATGCCGCTGAGTCCGACCGAATTCGCCACTTCCGCTTGATCATTAATGGAAGGACGCATGTAGTAAGAACCAATCCCCGAAGTCAGCGAACCCAGATCGAGGCCACGAGGATGAATCGTGCTCCCAAAAACGACCAGATTTAGTCCCCGCCATAAGTGAGCTATCGGAAAGCTCGACTCCGTTAGGAAACGTGTCTGAAACGACCCCATCGGTAGCCGATTTTCCAGGCTGGGATCAGGGTCATAGGCCGTGTCCAGGAGAAATACGGGACGTGGCAGTCGTTCTGCGAAAAGTTGAATCGGCAGCACGATGGGCGATAACCAGACTCGCGGTGGCGGGAACTGAATTACGGTTAGGTCAGAAGGCGTCTGCTCCGCAGCAAATTGTGTCGCGGGTGTTTGCGCTTCCGTGGGCAAACAGGCAAACAGCAGCAGTCCAGCCGCTGCAACGAAAATGATGCATTTCCGCATAAAACCTTGCCTTGTATTTCAGCGCGGGGTTGAAGCCAACACAACCGGCCTACAATGAGGGGACTCAGTTCCGAGGTCGCTGTCGGACTACCCAACACAACTTCATGCTGAACCTTCCGAGTGTGGGTGTCTGTCTCGTTGAGCACATACCTGCATCGTTCACGGCGGCGATGCAACAGGCCGATATCGAAGATGGACGGAAGGACTGCGAGAATGAGTGCTGGTGCGTGTGGCCGGTAAACGCGACCTCCACGGGCCGAGTTACGCATCAAACGAATCAGTTTGAATTAGCGATGAACAGGAGCTGAGCTATGGAGAAGCAATGGGCATCGCAAGGGAATCCAACAGGGCGCAATATCGAAGCAATCGCTAAGCTCGAACATGACGCGCTTGGCCGCCGAACCGCTACGGAGCGAGTCAGCGACGTGATTACGAAGCTCGTTGGCAACGTAGGATTCCTCGCGATTCAAGTAATTCTAATTGCGGGATGGGCGCTGCTAAACCTTAAAGTAATTCCCGGAGTCAAACCGTTTGATCCGTTTCCTTTCGGAGTGCTGGCGCTGGTCGTCTCTTCGGAAGGCGTGTTTTTGACGATTTTCGTGCTGATCAGTCAAGGGCGAATGTCTCGTCAGACTGAACAGAGGTCGCATTTGGATCTCCAGGTGGGGATGCTTGCCGAGCAGGAGTTGACGACGATCCTTCAAATGCTACAGAAACTTTGCCAGCACGTCGGCGTAAACGTGGACTCCTCAAGGCAAGAGATTCAGTCATTTAGCAAGACAACAGACGTCCACAAGCTGGCCAGTGAACTCGCCGATAAACTTCCCGAGAAATAGAATGGCGCTAGCCTGCGCTGGGGCAATCGCGTGCGAACACTCTCCCGTGCGGAGGCTGGGTCCGGGCAAATTGCTTGGCCGGCTCCCAACCATGCTTTACGTGTGCGTTACGGCTGCCGGGGCTTTCGGGTTGCGATGAGGTCGCAAGAGCGCGGACGGGATTGCAGGTGCCGCTCGAACCCCCGGCGGGCGGCGCATGTCGTGCAACCGAGTCGCTTGAGGTGCACTCTAGTAAAATGGTGCACTCGTTTATGTCGCGGCATGGATCATGAACTTTTCCCGTTTCATTTTGACGGTCGCAATCACAGCGGTTGGCGCCGCGCTGTTAGCCACGGCGCAGACGCCGCAGCCGAGCGTGCAGACCGGCGGGATGTATATGGACGGGCGATATTTTCCTCCCGCCGACCCGCGCGAGAAGTCTGAGTGGACTTTTGCGCGGTTTCACTACGATCTCGGCGCGCAGTACGGGCGCTTTGGGTTCGAGCGATGGGCGGCGGACTATCCCAAGGCGGATCGGCAGTTTATTCCCGGCGTTCGGCGGCTCACGCGACTGGAGGCGCGATCCACCGAACAGATCGTCGACGCCAATAGCGACGATCTCTACAACTGGCCGTGGATCTACATCGAAGACGCGGGCGGCTGGAGGCTGAGCGAGCCTCAGGCTGCGCGGCTGCGCGAATATCTCCTGCGCGGCGGTTTTCTGATGGCCGACGATTCGCACGGCGATTACGAGTGGGAAGTGCTGACGCAAGGCATGCACATGATTTTTCCAGATCGCGCGATCGAGGATCTGCCCAACGGCGATGAAATTTTTCACGTGGCCTACGATCTCGACGACCGCGTTCAGATTCCCGGTACCCGCTACATCTGGGGGCGGCGCTGGCCCATCGGTCCGGACGAAGCCGTGCCCAAATGGCGCGCGATTCGCGACGACAAGGGCC